>Ga0075424_100003990_pt1 | contig 13873 bp, 11 predicted proteins | sample SoiMethybrSBSTD3_FD_75301 | JGI IMG/M metagenome (GOLD analysis project Ga0075424, IMG submission 75301) | Bulk soil microbial communities from a Populus tree surrounding site in Tennessee, USA - Soil MetaG P. TD hybrid SBSTD3 | ecosystem: Environmental > Terrestrial > Soil > Tree plantation... | reverse complement strand
CAGGAGATCGCCATCCGCTACGGCGTGATGGGAATCCCGACGCTCGGCCTGTTCCGGGAGGGAAGGCTGGTCGACCGTCTGGTCGGCTACCCCGGCGGCGCGGGTCCGATCCGGTCCTGGATCGAGAAGGGCGCGGAAGTAGCCCTGGCCAAGAACTAGTTCCGGAAGCACAGGCGGCGGGGTGAAATGCCCCGCCGCCTCTTGTATTCACACTGACGTCGCATTGGCGGCCGGGGTTCCCCCGGCCGCAACTATGTATCTCTAACTCCACGGGTGGCACGTGGAAGGCGTCTAAGTCAAGTCCGAACCGTATACCGGAAGGAGAGCAGCCCCGGCGCGCAGCGCCCGGGCGATGAGAGGAAACCATTTGGGTTTCCTCTCATACCTAGTGGCCCCACATCGCTCTTTCACCGTGCTGGACGGTCTCGGGGCCGTGCTCGCCGGTGCGGATGCGGACGGCGTCCTCGACGCCGATGACGAAGATCTTGCCGTCGCCGACTTCGCCCTTGCCGGTGCGGCCGGCGACCGCGAGCTTGTCGACCACCGTGTCGACGATCTCCGACCTCATCACCGCCTCGACCTTGAGTCGGGGTCGCAGCGAGATGTGCACGGCCGCGCCGCGGTATTTCTCCGTGTAGCCGCGCTGTGCGCCGCACCCCTTGACCTCGGTCACGGTGACTCCCGACACGCCGCACTCGTCCAGCACGTCCTGGACCTCCTGCAGGCGCTCGTGGCGGATGATCGCGACCACCATCTTCATCGCCAGGCCGCTTCCGTTTGCGCTGGTCATGCCGGCGAAACCTCCTTGTGGCTGGTCGCAGCCGGTTCAAGCTCCGGGTGCGGGTTGACCGTCGGCGTGTCCGGCTGGCGGTAGACGCCGCCCGGCACCGGCATGAACGCCTCGGGGTAGCCCCACATCCCGTGCTCGCTGATGTCAAGACCCTCCATCTCGTCGGCGGCGCTGGCGCGCAGGCCGACGGTCTTCTTGATGGCCCAGAACAACCCGTAGCTGAGGGCGAAGACGGTCACGAACGAAGCGGTGACGGCGATGGCCTGGGCGCCGAGCTGGTGGAAGCTCCCGGTGTAGAACAGCCCGCCCTCGCCGACGGCGTTGAACTTGGCCAGCGCTGGGACGGTGAACAGGCCGCAGCTCAGCGTGCCCCAGATGCCGGCGAGCCCGTGCGCCGGCAGAGCGCCGACGGGGTCGTCCAGCCAGCGGTCGAGCGCCAGCACGCCCACGACTACGATCACGCCGGCGACGGCGCCGATGACGAGCGCCGCCCAGGGCTCGACGTAACCCGAGGGCGCCGTGATGGCGACCAGCGCGGCGATAGCGCCGTTCCCGATCATGCCGACGTCCATCGTCTTGGTGATCAGGTAGATGGTGGCCAGCGCCGCGACCGCGCCGCCCGCGGCGGCCAGGTTGGTGACCACGACCACGTCCGCGAAGTGCAGGTTGGTGGCGTTGAGCGTCGAGCCGGGGTTGAAGCCGAACCAGCCGAACCACAGGATCAGGACGCCGAGCTGCGCCAGCGGCATGTTGTGGCCCGGGATGGCGTTGGCGCGGCCGCGCTCGTACTTGCCGATGCGCGGACCGAGGAGCAAAAGACCGGCGAAGCCGGCTGTGGCGCCCGTGAGGTGGACCACCGTCGAGCCCGCGAAGTCCTGCGCACCGAGCGTCGCCATCAAGAAGCCACCGCCGAAGAGCTGGTGGCTGATGAGCGGATAGATGATGGCCGCGAACGGGATGCCGAAGAGGATGTAGACGATGAACTTGGTCCGCTCGAGCATCGTGCCCCACACGATCGCGAGCGAGACGGCGCAGAAGACGAACTCGAAGAACCACTTGGCCGCGGCCGGCGCCTGGCTGCCGGAGATCGCCGGCAGGTCCAGGGTCGAGCCGGGGCTGAAGGTCGGGAAGAAGCCGCTGCCGCCGATGACGGCGAAGATTCCGCCCGCGCCGAAGGCGAAGCCGAATCCCACCGCCCAGTAGGAGATGGAGCTGACGCTGAGGTTGGTGAGGACCTTGGCGACCACGGTGCCCACGTTCTTCATGCGGCTGAAGCCGACCTCGAGCATGGCGAACCCGGCCTGCATGAACATGACGAAACAGGCGGCGACGACAACCCAGACCGTGTCCGCGGCCACCCCCGCGGCCTGGCCGGCCGTGGGGTCGTCGGCGGCCAGGACGGCCACCGGGGTGAGGGCGGCGAGCAGCACGGTCGAGACGGCGAGCAGGCGTAGGTTCCGAGGCAGCGATCTGGGCAACGACGTCACCTCCAGGGCGTTGATGCCGCTGAGCGTAGGAAGGGCGAGCCTCGCCCAAAAACGTGCGGATGCGCCGAATCTGCGTCGCGCGTGTCGTGGCCTTCATACGAGAGGGCTCCCTTGGCAAGCGACCCCTTTTGGTGTGAATCACACAGAAAATCACGCACCGAGTTCGGTCCAAAGCCACCTGATCCCCGGCCGTCACCATTCCTAGGCTGATCGTGCGGCCCGTCAAATCTCCGGAGTTCGTGGAGGGTGTTCATGGCAGTTGAGACAAAGTCGGTCAGCAAGACCAGTCCGCGCGAGGTGCTCGAACGGGCGAAGGCCGAGGGCGTCGAGGTGGTCGACGTCCGTTTCGTCGACCTTCCCGGCACGTGGCAGCACTTCAGCCTCCCGCTGGGCGAGCTGGACGTAGACAGCTTCAAGGAAGGCCTGGGATTTGACGGCTCGAGCATCCGCGGCTTCCAGTCCATCGACGAGAGCGACATGCTGCTCATGCCGGACCCGGAGTCGGCCACGATCGACCCGGTCCTGTCGCACAAGACGCTGTTCCTGATCTGCGACGTCGTCGACCCGATCACTCGCGAGCCGTACACCCGCGACACGCGCTTCATCGCCAGGAAGGCGGAGGAGCATCTGCGCAAGTCGGGCATCGCGGACATCAGCTACTGGGGCCCTGAGGCCGAGTTCTACCTGTTCAACTCCATGCGCTTCGACCAGAACGCGCACAGCGGCTACTACTACATCGACTCCGAGGAGGGGATCTGGAACTCGGGCAAGAACTCCGAGCCGAACCTCGCGAACCGGCCGCGGCACAAGGAGGGTTACTTCCCGGTGCCGCCGACCGACAAGCTCCAGGACCTGCGCTCCGAGATCATGCTCAAGCTCATCGAGGCGGGCGTCCGCGTCGAGGTGCAGCACCACGAGGTGGGCACGGCAGGCCAGGCCGAGATCGACATGCGGTTCGACTCCCTGACCAAGATGGGCGACAAGATGATGGTCTACAAGTACGTGATCAAGAACGTCGCCGCGCAGCACGGCTACGTCGCGACGTTCATGCCCAAGCCTCTCTTCCAGGACAACGGCTCCGGGATGCACGTACACCAGAGCCTGTGGAAGGACGGCGCCAACCTCTTCGCCGACGCGAAGGGCTACGCCGGACTCTCGCAGACGGCCGTCTACTACATCGGCGGGCTTCTGAAGCACGCGGCCGCGCTGCTCGCGATCTGCGCGCCGACGACGAACTCGTACCGCCGGCTCGTCCCGGGCTACGAGGCGCCGATCAACCTCGTCTACTCGAAGCGCAACCGCTCGGCGTGCGTGCGCATCCCGATGTACTCGACCGACCCGAAGACGAAGCGCGTCGAGTTCCGGTCGCCCGACCCCGCGGCCAACCCCTACCTCGCGTTCTCAGCGTGCTTGATGGCCGGCCTGGACGGGATCAAGAACAAGATCACGCCGCCGGAGCCGGTGGACAAGGACATCTACGAGCTCGAGGGCGAGGAGAAAGCCCGGATCAAGTCGGTGCCGGGCTCGCTGGGCGAGTCGCTGGACGCGCTGGAGTCAGACCACGCGTTCCTGCTCGACGGCGGGGTGTTCACCTCCGACGTGATCGAGACCTGGATCGAGTACAAGCGCAAGAAGGAAGTCGACGCGGTCGCGCTGCGGCCGCACCCGTGGGAGTTCATGCTCTACAGCGACGTGTAGCTCGCGGACCATTCAACTCCAAGGGCCCGGGCGTCGCGCTCGGGCCCTTTCCTTTTGTCGGGGGGAATCGGGGCGTTATAGCGATAGTCGCGACTATCCGTGCATCTCGTGCCCCAAAACCCTCGTTAGTCGCGACTATCCGTGCATCTCGTGCCCCAAGACCCTCGTTAGTCGCGACTATCCGTGGTGTTGGAATGGCCTCGATCCTCGTCACATCCCCAGCATCGCCCGCGCGCGCAGCGCGATGCTGATCGCCACCCGCGTCTCCGGGTCGTCGAGCTGCAGCCCGGTCAAGGACTGAATCCGCTCCGCCCGGTACGTCATCGAGTTGATGTGGATGCCCAGGTTGCGCGCCGCCGCCCGGCGCACCCACCGCGCCGCCGACAGCGCCTCCAGGGTCTCGAGCAGCGGCGTGTCCCGCGACTGCGCGTACTCGAGCAGCGGACCCAGCAGCTCGTTGACGAACCGGCGCAGCGCGTCGGGGCTCTGCACCTCCAGCAGCAGCCGAAACGCACCCAAGGAGCGGTAAGAAGCCACCCGGCCCCGACCCCCCGCGCGCCGCGTGAGGCGCAGCGCCTGCCTCGCCTCCACGTGGGAGCGAGCCAGCTCCCCGACCCCGTTTGCGAGGTTGCCGATCCCCACTGACACCGATCCGGGCTTCATCACCGCCCCCGCGGCCGCGAGCAGCTGGTTCCCCAGCTTCTCGACCGCCTGCAGGTCGGAGGCGACCTCGTCCGGAACCAGGAACACGGCCGACGACGAGCGCACGAGCGTCAGCGCGCCCGGCAGACGGGAGCGGATCAAGCCGCTCAACGCGGCATCCAACCGATCCTGCCGGCCGCGCGCCGCCAGCGCCGCCTCGGTCTTGTCATCGTCCGGCTCGAGCACGACCACCCACGCCTTCTGAGGGAGCCGGTGTCCGAGCCGCTCCGCCTGACGGGCGATTCGCTCCGCCTCGTCGGCCTCCAGGCCTCCTGCCAGCACCTCCTCGATCAGGTCGCCGCGCAGGCGCCTCTCGACCTCCGCCGCCGCGCGTTCCTTGGAGAGCTCGAGCGCGAGCACGGTCGAGCCGTGCTCGAGGGCGCGCAGCCGCCCCTCGGGGTCGACCCCCTCCCCGTCCAGCTCGACCACAAGCAGGCCCAGCATGTCCGCACCCGCCCGCACGGGGACGACATCGAGGGTCCGCGCCGGCCGGCCCACGTTGATCCGCACCTCGCGCGCGGTGCCGGCGATCGGCGGGACGTGGATGCGCGCTGGCATGCCATCCGACGACTCCCCCGCGCCTCGTACACGGTACCCGTCGGGGGAGTACAGAGCCGCGCGCCCGCCCGCCAGCGAGCCGATCACCTCGAGGATCGACCGGATGCCTGCGCCGTCCAGCGAAAGCTTCGTGAACCGCTCGTGCGTGTCGTGGGAAAGGCGGATCTCCGCCAGCTGCACCTCCGTCCGCCGCTGCAGCTCGCTGCGCTCGAGGATGCCCGCGACCTGGGCCGCGATGGCGCGGAGGAAGTCGACGTCGCCGGAGTTGAACTCGCGCCGTTCGGTGCTCTGGACGTTCAGCACCCCGACGAGGCGCGGCCCCGACTCGATGGGCACCGACGCCATGGAGTGGAAGCGGTCCTCGTCGAGGCCAGGCACCCATTTCCAGTGCGGCTCCTTGCTCACGTCGGGGACGACCGCCGGCCGGCGCAACTCGGCGACCCAGCCGGTGATGCCCTCGCCGACCTTCATCCGCACCCGGCCCACCATGTTCTCGTTGAGACCGTTCGTGGCGGTCAGCAGCAGCTCCTCCCCCGACGGCATCAGGAGGTACAGAGAGCAGACATCGGTGCCGATCGCCGACGTCGTCTCGCGGATGATCAGCTCCAGCAGCTCGTCCGGGCGCTGGGTCGACGCCGCGGCCTGCGCCAGCCGGACGAGGAAGCTGAGCTCCCGCGCCGCCAGGCTCGAATCCGGGACCTTGCTCTTCACTGTGTCAACCACACCATGGACTAAGCGTTACCTAGTGTGACCGATACAGACTCGACCGGTGCGCGGGTTGAGGGTAGATTTCAACCCATGAGTTCACCCCACTCCGGCCAGTGGCGCGAGCACTTCGCCGGGGTCGACCTGCCGGTGCCACTCTTGGGCGGGTCCACCGTCACAGGCATCAACTTCGACAACGCCGCCAGCACGCCGCCGCTGACCAGGGTCCGCGACGTCGTCAACGGCTTCTCCGACCTTTATTCCAGCGTCCACCGCGGCACGGGCTACAAGTCACGCGTCTCGACCGAGGCTTACGAGCACGCGCGCGAGCGCGTCTCCCAGTTCCTCGGTGTCGACGAGTCGGACCAGGTCGTGATCTTCGTCAAGGGCACGACCGACGCCCTGAACAGGATCGCAGCGGAAGAGGCGCGCCTGGACGGCCGGCAGGTGCTGGTCACGGAGATGGAGCACCATGCCGACCTCCTCCCCTGGCGGCATCGCAGCGGGCACGTGATGGTCGGGTTGTCGAACGGCGGCCATATCGACCTCGACGCCATCGAGCAGGCGCTGAAGAAAGGTCAGGGCAAGATCAGCCTCGTCGCCCTGTGCGGCGCGTCCAACGTGACCGGTTTCGTGTCGCCCCTGCACGAGGTCGCCGAGCTTGCACACCGGTACGGCGCGCGCATCTCCGTCGACGCGGCGCAGCTCGCACCTCACCACCGGATCGACGTACGGCCGGCGGATGACCCCGGGCATCTCGATTTCGTCTCGCTCTCCGGACACAAGATGTACGCGCCGTACGGCGCGGGCGTTCTCGTCGCCCCGCGCGACTTCTTCGCCGGCGCGCCCGAGGTGATGGGCGGCGGCGCGATCGACATCGTCACCTGGGACGACACGGTCTGGGCCGACCTCCCCGACCGCGAGGAGGCGGGGTCGCCCAACGTCATCGGCGCGGTCGCGCTCGGAGTCGCCATCGAGACGTTGCTCGAGCTGGGGTTCGAAGCCATGCTCGAGGACGAGATCGCTCTCGGCACGCGGATGCTCGCAGGCCTGACCGAGATCCCCGGCGTGGGCGTGCTCGGTGGCGTCGAGCCCTCCACTACTACGGGAGGACGTCTCGCGCTGAGCAGCTTCGTGGTCGAGGGCCTGCACCACGGCCTGGTCGCCGCCGCGCTCAGCCACGAGCACGGGATCGCCGTGCGCCACGGGTGCTTCTGCGCCAACCCCTACGTCTTCCACCTGCTGCACATGAGCAAAGCCGAGGTCACGGAGGTCGAGGGCGAGGTGACGGCTGGCCGGCGCAAGGCCCTGCCCGGTGCGGTGAGGGCGAGTCTTGCGCCCTACAACACCGAGGCGGAGGTCGACCGCTTCCTCGAGGCGGTGGCCAGCATCGCCCGCGGGCGGATCAGGGCGAGCTACGAGCAGGCCGCGGACGGGACCTTCGCGCCGGCCGGGGGCTGGCCGCGCATCGAGGTGCGGCTGTGATCAAGTTCCTCGTCGAGGTCCTGCTCGCGATCTTCCTGCACCCCGTCGCGTTCGTGCTCTGCGTCATCGACATCGTCAACCGCCAGGACCTGGGTGGGTTCTGGAAGTTGCTGTGGATCCTCATCACGTTCATCTGGGGCATCGGCCCCATCCTCTACATACTGCTGGGCCGCGGAAAGTTCTGGTGAGGGACCGGGCCGCGACCAGGGCCCTGGTCCTCGGTCTGCTGGCACTTCCCTTCGGCGTCTTCGCCCCCTTCGCGATCTTCAGCGCCGCCCGTTCGCTACGCCGTGTTCGCGCCTCGAACGGTGAGCTTCGTGGCGCGGCGGCCGCGACCGGCGGACTGGTCGCCGGAGCCATCGCGCTGGCCACGTTCCTCGCCGGCACGCTCTACTGGCTCGTCGCCTCGTGATCGCTCGCATCCTCATCGGTCTCGCGATCCTCGTCCTGGCCGCGGCCTCCTACCCCGGCGTCCTCGTCGTCTCGCTGGCCACGCGCATCGCAGCGTCGCCGAGCGCAGGACCGGCGACCGGCGGGGTGCTCCCCTGGCTGCACGTCGAGCATCCTTCCGGGCAGCGTCCCTACATCGCTGACGAGCAGGGCCGGCTCGTGATCCTGCGCGGCGCGACGCCGGCTGCCCTCGTCGATTACGGTCCGAACAGCGTGCTCCCGCCGATCGATCCCTCGGAGTACGACCAGGACCGCTGTCCCTCTTCGGTCGACTGGCCCACGTATCCGCCCCTGTGCCGGTCGGACCTGCGGCGGATGGCTGCCCTTGGCTTCAACTCGATCCGCCTCCCCCTCTCCTGGAGCCTGCTCGAACCCGAGCGCGGGCGGTTCAACGAGACCTACCTCGAGCGCGTCTCCCAGATCGTCGGCTGGGCGCGGAACCAGGGGATGTACGTGATCGTCGACATGCACCAGAACGCGTTCTCGCATTTCATCCCCAAGGGCGACGGCGTCAACCTGCGCTACAACGACGGGGCGCCGCGGTGGGCGACGTTCACCGACGGATTTCCGTCTTTCGCCATCAAGAACCAGAGGGAGGTCAACCCCGCCGTCTTCGAAGCAACCACCAACTTCTGGTACGACCGCGACGGCATCCAGGACGAATACATCGCCGCCGTCGCCCAGATCGCGCGCCGGTTCAAGGACGACAGCACGGTGGCCGGCTACGGCATCTACAACGAAGCCTGGTTCGGCTGGAACCTTCCGCCCGGCTTTGACGACCTGCTCCTCTTCCCCTTCTACAGGCGCGTCATCGACGCCATCACCGGCGCGCGCGACGGCCTGCCCTGCTGGTCTGGCTTCTTCATGCCCGCCTCCTGCGGCTATCGCGACCTGGGTGTGGGCGACCGCAGGCACCTGATTTTTCTCGACACCGGACTGCTGCGCGAGATCACCGACTTTCCTACGCACCTCGCGCTCCCTGTGAGCTCGTATCCCAACGTGGTGCTCGCGCTCCATGCGTACACGCACATCTACACGGCCGACTACTTCCTCAACCTGCCTCGCGACAGCTATCCGTGGGGTGGCTTCGACCAGAGCTGGGACCTGGCGGAGCGCGAGGCCAAGGCCATGGACGCCGCGCTCTTCCTCGAAGAGTTCGGCAACAACCCGGGCAAGGACGACACCGCCCTCCTTGCCCACCAGCTGCTCGAGGCGGAGAAGCACCGCACCGGGTTTGCGTTCTGGACGTGGGCCGAGGTCAGCGGGGACTGGGGATTGTTCGACACCAAGAGGGGATGCGTCGCGAGGGATAGGGAGCGGATGCTTGCGCGCGTCTATCCGCGTCTTTCCGCCGACGCCGGCGCGACATTCCAATACGACCCGTCCGACGGACGGTTCACGATGCGCGGCCGCGGCAAGGCAGGCGATCCGACCACCGTCGTGTACGTGCCGCCCGAGGTCGCCGGCGACATCACGTGGGACGGCGGAGTGAGCGTCGTGGTCAGCGCCAACGAGGGCGACGGAAGCCGCCTGGCGTTCGCCACGCCGACCGGCGGCGCGTACACGATCGCGGTCTCGCCCGCCCCGCTCCGCCTGACCGGCTGCGGCGGCTGACTCTCAGCAAGTTCTTAGGACATTTGCACCACCGGAGATTAATTTCCCCTCCGACCTGGCATGGGCTAATCTGGACGACAGGGTGGGAAGCCGACCAGCCATTTCTGGCGGCGCTCGCACGTCCCAAAACGGCAACGGCGCCGAGGCCGCGCGAGCGCAGAGAGCGGAGGGGATCGGGCGTCCTCGAGTCAATGGCGCGGTCTCACCTGAGCCCGCGGTCAGGCTCGTCGGCGTCTCCAAGGCGTACGGCAAGACCCGCGTCCTGAAAGGCATCAACCTGACCGTCCGACAGGGCGAGCTGTTCGAGATCGCAGGTCCCAGCGGCTCCGGCAAGACGACTCTGCTCCGGCTCGTCCACGGCCAGCTCCGGCCCAACGCCGGCGAGCTGTGGGTGCGCGGGATGGGCCTCCACCGGTGGTGGCGCCGTGGCCTGGGCGGGCTGCGCCGCGACGTCGCGTTCATCTTCCAGGAGCAGCGCCTTCTGCCCCGTCTCAACGCGTTCGAGAACATCGTCTTCGCGCTGCAGCTGCGCGATCCCCAGGTCCCGAACAAGGTCATCAAGCAGCGCGCCCTCGAGGCGCTGGAGTCGGTGAAGCTCGCCCACCGCCGGCGCGCCTATCCGCATGAGCTGTCGGCGGGCGAGCGCCAGCGAGTCGCCGTCGCCCGAGCGCTGGCCACGCGCCCGCGCGTCCTGCTGGCCGACGAACCCCTGGCTTCGATGGACGACCAGAACGCCGCCATCATCACCCACCTTCTCGAGGACGCTGCGGCGAAGGGGACGACGGTGATCGTCGCCTCGCACAAGCACACATTTGCGGCCACCCGCGTGCTGCGCCTTCCGAGCGAGCGAGTGATGACCAACGGCGTCAAACGTCCGACCGCCCCGAACGGCAACGGCCATGCCAATGGAGCGGCCAACGGCAACGGAAACCACAACGGCAACGGCAACGGCAACGGCCACACCAACGGCGCCTCCACGCCGCGCACCTGGTGGCGCCTCGTGATCCCGGCGCGCCCTCGCCCCCACCGCGCGGCGCGGCCTCAGCGCCTACCCCTGTGGCGCCGCTCCGCTGCGTTCGCGGCCAACGCCTACCGGCTTGTCCTCCTCAACGGCCTGCGCAGCTGGAGCCGGGACGTCCGCCTGGCCGCCCCGGTCGTGGGCACGGTTTCGCTCCTGCTGGTCTTGTGCGGGACGCTCGCGCTCGTGGGCATCACGGTCGAGCGCGCCGTCGCCGACCAGACGGGCCAGGCATCGGTGGTTCGCGTCTACATCGCCGACGGAGCGTCGCAGACCTCCATCGACGCGCTCGAAGCCCGACTGCAGGCTGACTCGCGAGTCGCGTCGGTGAGATATCTCACGCCTGCGCAAGCGCTCGAGGAGGCAAGCAAACGACCGGGCCTCGACAGCCTGGCCAGCCTGAGCTCCACCAATCCGTTTCCCGCCAGCCTGGACGTCAAGGTCCGGCTCGTCACCCAGGTGGCGGCCGTCGCCGGATCGGTGAAGGGCGACCCGGCTGTCGATCCCACCTACCCCACCTCGTACGACCCCGACACCTACGCGCGGCTGCGCCACTTCGCGCTGGTGGCCGGCGGGATCGCGGGCGGCATCGTCATCTTGTTCGCGATCGTTGCGTACGCGGTCGTGGCCAACTCGATGCGTGGCATCGCTCACGCGCGGCGGCAGGAGGTCGTGGTCGCGCAGCTGCTGGGCGCGAGGAGCTGGATGCTGCGCGGCCCCTTCGTGGTCGAAGGTCTCACCACAGGGGCGATCGCTGGAGCGCTCGCCGCCGCGCTGGTCGGCGCCGCGTACCTCTTGGCGATGCGCTTCGAGTCGGCGGTCTACGTCCAGCTGCTGCCCGGCGTCGGTACGACGGCGGTGCAGTACGTGGTCGCAGCGGTCATCACGGCCGGGCTGATCCTGGGCACGGCGACGGCGCTGCTCGGCTTTCGCAAGGCTCGCGCGTGAGAAGCGCGGCCGGGGCCGCGACCATCGTCGCGGCCTTGCTCGCGCTCCAGGTCTCGAGCGTTGCCGCCACCGACCCCACCCCATGTCCCACCCCATCGGCGTCGTCGGGCACGCGCGTCACGTGCCCGGCGGCGCCGGATCCAAACCAGGCGGCGTACGACCTGCTGACCGCTCGCCTCGGAGGCGATATCGCCAACGCGTTGACCGCCGAGCATCGCCTCGCCACGACGCTGGACCAGTTCGCGGGCATCGAGCAGTCGCTCATGTCCCAGATCGCGCAGGAGGAGGCGCTCATCGCCAGGCTCGAGGCGGAGATCGCGCGGCTCGACGCCGAGATCGCGGACACGCAGGCGCGAATCGAGGTCGAGAAGCAACAGCTCGCCGCGATGGCGCGCGCGATCTACCGTCAGCCCGATTCCTTCTGGATCCTCATCGCGCGCACCGGCAACCTGCGCGAGGCGCTGGTCGCGACCGCCGACGCGGCGATCGCAGGGCAGCGCGCGCACGCCCTTCAGAACCGGCTCGAGGCCGACCTGGTGAAGCTGCAGCGCGACCGCGACGCGCGTCAGACCGACCTGGACCGCAACAACAACGCCCGTGACCTCTTGGTCGCAAACCTCAACTCGCTGCAGGAGGTGATGGACCAGCAGAACGTGGTCAGCAGCCAGCTGACCGGGCTGATCGCTCAGCTGGAGACGGCGAAGGCGCAGCTGACCAACCAGCCGCCGGACGTGACCTCCAACCTGGCCCAGCTGCTCGAGTCGCAGGAGCAGGACCTGATCCTGCGCTCGTACCAGACGGCGTGGGCGCAGGCCCAGGTCGGCACCGGGCTCGCGCTGGTCAACCACGCCCTGCCCACCGGGAAGACGATCGCCGGGCTGAAGCTTTCGTGGCCGATGGTCTCCTTCCAGATCACCCAGCGGTTCGGTCCGACGTCGTTCGCGCTGGAACCGCCGCTCGGCCAGTACCGGCACTTCCACACCGGCGTCGACCTGTCGGCGCCGCTCGGCACACCGGTCATGGCCGCTGCGGATGGGGTCGTGGTCGCGGTCGGTCACGGGGCGAGCGGCTACGGCAACTTCGTCGTCATCGCCCACGGCGGCGGCATCGCGACGCTGTACGGGCACCTGCTAGACACCAGCGTGTCGGTCGGGCAGACGGTCGCGCGGGGCCAGGTCATCGGCCTCGAGGGCTCGACCGGGTTCTCGACCGGACCTCACCTGCATTTCGAGCTGCGCGTCTACGAGCAGGTGACGGACCCCATGCCGTACCTGCCCGTGCCGGGGACGAACTGGAACAACTGAGGCGCTAACCTTCGCGCCATGACGGCGTCGGAGCTGTCGCGGCGCCTGAAGATTCCTCCTGGCGGCCGTGTCGCCCTCTTCAATCCGCCAGCGGGTTATGCGGAGTCTTTAGGCGCGGTCGCGCCGCCCGAGGGCGAGTCGGCCGAGGTCGTGCAGCTGTTCGCGCCCGACCGCGCCACCCTCGAGCACGACTTCGCTGCGGCACGCGCGGCCTTGAAGCCGGGCGGCCTGTTCTGGGTCGGATTTCCAAGTCCGGACAGCGGGCGGGCCTCCGACCTCAGTCGCAACCACGGCTGGGGCGTGCTGCACACGGCCGGCCTGACCGCCACCGAGGAGTTGAGCCTCGACTCCCGTTGGGATGCGATCCGTTTCGAGGTTGGTGGAGAGATCCCCGGCGCGGAGATGCTTCCGGTCGGGCGCCGGGCAAGCCCCGTGTTCCGGGGCGTGCGGCTGGCCGCGCTGCCGATCTTCAAGTTGATGTTCCGCTTCGACGTCGAGGGCCGCCCGCGCATCCCGCACGGCCCGTACGTCCTCATCGCCAACCACCTGGGCTGGATGGACGCGATCAGCCTGCTCCTGCTGTTCCCGCCGGAGCCGCGCATCCACTACCTCGCCGACCCGACCTCGATGATGCGCAACCGGCCGCTGTGGGCGCTCGTTCGCGCGGCGGGAGGGATCGTGCCGGTCGATCGCGCGCAGCGATCCAACACCGCGCTGTTCCGGCATGTCGCGCGGTGCCTGGAGAAGGGCGGCGTGGTGGCCGTGTTTCCGGAGGGAGATTTCGGGCCGCGCGAGGGCGAGCTGCTTCCTTTCAAGAGAGGGTTCGCGCACTTCGCTGTCGACGCGGGCGTGCAGGTGCTGCCGGTCGCGCTCGCGGGCATGAAGGACATCTGGCTGGGCAAGCGGCTCTACGTCCGCATCGGCGAGCCGATCTCGACCGCGGGCAAGTCCGTGGACGAGGTGCACCGGCTCGGCCAGGACGCGGTCACGAGTCTGCTGCCTCAGTACACAGAGCCGGCAGGCAGAAAACCGCTGCGGAGGTGGCTGACCGGGCTCTTTTAATGCGCACTTGCATGCGGCTCACGAAAGTGCCCCCGGAGGGAATCGAACCCCC
>Ga0075424_100003989_pt1 | contig 13874 bp, 10 predicted proteins | sample SoiMethybrSBSTD3_FD_75301 | JGI IMG/M metagenome (GOLD analysis project Ga0075424, IMG submission 75301) | Bulk soil microbial communities from a Populus tree surrounding site in Tennessee, USA - Soil MetaG P. TD hybrid SBSTD3 | ecosystem: Environmental > Terrestrial > Soil > Tree plantation... | reverse complement strand
TTCAACAAGCAGGATTCGCTATGTGCGGATCATGGGACTGAAAGAAGAGGTCATTCAAGGCATCGGCTTCAAACGCCTGGCGATTTTCCGGCCGGGCATCATCGGCGGCAATATTCATACACCGGGCTATGCGGCCTGGTTGGGGCGTCTGATTCCTGGGCGGTTCGGGACCATTGAACAGGACGATATCGGGCGCGCCTTTGTCGCTGAATTCATCAGCAGCTCGGTGCCAGACGGCATTGTGCATTTCGAAAATGCGGCGATGAGATCGAAGTCTCAATCACTTCGATAGCTGGCAGGCGTTTCAAGCGATGATTTCGGTGCCACCTCGCCCATGATCATCGCGTCTGTTCCGCGAACGCGTCGCCGACTCGCAGCGCCAGTGAGGACGTATTCGCGTGCGCGATGTTTGACGTGACAGCGATGACGATGCTGCTGTCGCGCCCCGTCGTCAGCGACATCACCATTCCGCCGGCGAGCTCACCGTTGACGGTGCCGGGGTTCGTCGCCAGCGCGAAGCGCACGAGATCGGACGGCGTGGAATAGAACGCCATCCCGTTCGCGCAACAGGCCAGGTCGCGCATGTACATCAATCGTCGTCCACGGCCGGGATTGTCATCGGATCTCGGGACGTAGAACGTCGCGCGATTGCCCGGCAATGGCTGCTCGGGGGCGAGACCGATCGGCTGGAAGATGACGTGGCGGATGATCGTGAAGAGCGGGAAGTCCTCTTCCGGCTCGCCGATATGCTCAGGACTCCATTCTGCCGCCGAGTCAGCGCCGGTATCGGTCAGCCCGAGCGGCGCGACGGCGGCGGTGACGGCGGACGCAGCCGTGCCGATGTTGAATCGCGTGTCCGGCGTGACGGGCGTCCGCGTCGCGACGTCCCTCCATCCGAACCCTTCGGCCCAGACGACGGTGCCCTCCTTCGCCGAGGCTACGGAGGGCAAGCCGATGCCGACCGCCACGGACACCCCGGGCAGGTTTTGTTCCAATAGGGCTGCGCGTACGAGCTCCCGGGCGCGCTCGACGGCCGCCGCATGTTGCGGCGACGGCGCCGAGTCGACGACCGATGGCACCTCCTGCAACTGCGGGAAGAGAGGCGCGGTCACAACGACCCCATGGGTCATAAATGCCGCGAACGCGGCGACGATGACGCCGACGGCAAGCGCGGTCCGGGCAGCCCACTTCGGAAGCCGGTCGCGCGCGGCCCTCACACCGAGCACGACTCCGGCCACCATCAGCATCATGCCGATGACCGCGGCACCCGGCTTGTCGTCGGCGTTGGCCACATAAATTCCCATGGCCGCGATGGCCAGGCCGAGGGCGATACGGGTGAATGCCTTCACGGGATTCATCACAGTGGTCTGCATGCCCGCAGTGTGACCGAGGCCGGCCCGCGAGTCCTCACCAAACCGTGAGCAGCCGATGAGATTTGAGTGAAAAACCGCGAGTTGGCGGCGAGCGACCTATTTCAGATTGTCGCGTTGTACCAGCTCGATTCGCACGCCGCCAGGTCCTTCGATGAACGCCAGGCGCATCGCCGTTCCACTCGGGAGCGTCAGCGGCCTCGGCTCGGTCGTGACCTTTACGTTCTTGGCTTTGAGCGCCGCCACCGAGGCGTCGACGTTGAGCGGACGGAATCCGAGGTGATCGATGGCATGTCCGGCGCTGGGCTCGCTGCTGCCTTTCTTGGCGAGTAGCCAGACGCCGCCGTAGTTGATCCCGTCCAGACCGCCTTGCGCTTTCGTGACCTTGCCGCCGAACGATGCGGCGAACCAGGCGAGCGAGGCCGCCGGATCCGCGGTCGAGAGGACGATGTGATGCAGACCGAGTTTCCTCTCGTCCTGCACCACCTCGATCATCGTGCCCCATGGGTCCACCACCCACGCCGACTTAACGCCCTGCATGACCATCGCGGGCATGACCACCTTCACCGCAGCGGTTTGCAGCTTCTTCATGGTGCCGTCGAGGTCCGCGACCGAGAACCCGATCATCTCGATCACGCTGCCCTGACTTGGCTTGGGCATGTCGCTCTTCTGAAAGATCAACCGGGTGGTGCCGAGCATCGCGCGATCGGGGCCTTCTGCTGTGGTCTCTGCACCGAAATTCGCGCGATACCACTCGACGGCCTTCGCCTGATCCGGCGCAGCGAGATGAATGTGATCGATGAGATCGGCGAAGCCGCCTTGCGCGAGCGACCACGACGGGATTGTCGCAACGATGACGAACGAGAGCAGAGCGTGTTTGAGCATTTGAGTTCCTCGCGAGGGCGATCATAGATTCTCATGGCTGCGATGGCCAGACCCGTCTTTCACTCAGTCGACGACGCCGTCTTCCTTTGCGGCTTCCCGGGCTCGCGTGTCGTTCGGATACCAGTAGTGGAGGTGACAGCTCTCGCAGGCCTTGTCCACGTCTCCAAGTTTCGAAAACAGCTCCGCTTTGTCTCGTGCATCGATCGCCTTCAGCGCGAGGACAGCCGCATCCTGGAGTCGTCGTGCGCGACGGACGAATGCGTCGCGATCGTCGTCGATCAATTTCTGAATCTGCTCCGGGCCGAGCTCGACCTCCGGATATTCCGCCTTGTCACCCGGCTGGGCGACCTTGCGGCCCGGCGCCACCAGCAGGTTCGGAGCTTCGACCAGCATCAAGGCGCGACGCCGCACTTCCTTCCACTCGTCGTCGGTCTTCGGCGTCTTGTCGATGATTCCCTTTTCGTCCACGATTTCCACGATGTTCTCGAAAAGGTATTCGGCGCTGGGGTCGACCATGGCGTCCATCAGATCCTTGATCGTGGCCGATGTCGCGAGCTCAGGACCTGGGGGGCCCTGTCGACTGCATCCGCCTGCGACGCAGAGCAGCGTTGCGATCATAGCCCAGTAGGTACTCATGTCCGGATTCTCCCAGGTTGCGCGTTCGGCGCGCCTTATTATGGCAAGCGCCTTGGCACCATCGCACCACATCGAGGAGAATGCGCCACATGCGACGAATGATTACGGCAATCGTGGGGCTCTGGGCGGCGGTTCTGGTCATCGATACACGAGCCGAGGTGACGGTCATGGCCGTGCGGCTCGGCGCCAGCGACGTCGTCGCGCTCGCGAAGTTTTATGACGCGGCGTTCGGCTTGAAGGAGATCGACCGCGTCGGCAATCCCGCCACCGAGATCATCATGCGCTTCGGCGCCACCGTTGCGGAAGCTAAGGCGGGCGCCTCGCCCGAGTTCCTCGTGCAGAAGCGCGAGGGCGTTGCGAACGACCCAATGCACCACGCGATCCTCCGCGTATCTGACATCGCCGCGACGGTGGCCGCCGCGAAGGCTGCAGGCGCCAAGGTCGACCGCGACGTCGCCACTGTGACGATCGGCGGTGCGCCGATCAAGATCGCGATGCTCGTGGACCCGCAAGGCAACGCGCTCGAGATCATGGAGCTGCCCAAGGCGCTCACGCACCTGCCGCACTAAGCCGATAACTCTCCTGTTACAATAGGGAGTTCGTCACTCCTCGAAAGTCCTCAGCAAAGGCCTGTTCTCATGATTTCGGTCAGCGGTGTGTCCATGCGGTTCGGCTCGAAGGTGCTCTTCGAGGACGTGACCACGACGTTTTCCTCGGGGCGGCGCTACGGGCTCACCGGGCCCAATGGCGCGGGCAAGTCCACGTTCATGAAGCTGCTGACCGGCGATCAGCCGCCGCAGCGCGGATCGGTTACGCGTCCATCGAAGCTGGGCGTCCTGCGCCAGGACCAGTACGCCTTTGACACTTTCCGCGTGATCGACACGGCGATCATGGGAAACCAGCGCCTCTGGAACGCACTCCAGGAGCGCGACGTGCTCTACACCCGCACGGACATGTCCAACGAGGACGGCATGCGGCTGGGCGAGCTCGAGGGCATCGTCGGCGAAGAAGACGGATACACCGCCGAGAGCGACGCGGCAGTCCTGCTTCAGGGGCTCGACATCCCGAATGCGCTGCACCAGAAGACGATGGCGGAGCTGCAGGGCGGACAGAAGGTGCGAGTTCTTCTGGCGCAAGCGCTCTTCGGCCATCCGGCGGCGTTGCTGCTCGACGAGCCGACGAACCACCTGGACCTGGACTCGATCCAATGGCTGGAAGAATTCCTCAACCGCTATGACGGCACGCTGATCGTCATCTCGCACGACCGCCACTTTCTGAACAACGTCTGCACGCACATCGCCGACATCGACTACGAGACGATCATCACGTATACCGGCGGCTACGACGACATGGTGCTCGCCAAGACGCAGGCGCGCGCGACTATCGAAGCGCAGAACGAGCAGCGCGAGAAGAAGATCGCGCAGCTGAACGACTTCATCGCCCGCTTCTCAGCCGGCACACGGTCCAGCCAGGTGCAGTCTCGCCGCAAGGAAGTGGAACGGCTGCAGACGACGGAGCTGGCGCGGTCCAACATCCAGCGTCCTTACATCAGGTTCAAGACGAAGCGACCGTCCGGCAAGGTGCCGCTGGAGTGCGAGGGGCTCTCCAAGGCCTTCGGCGAGCAGAAGGTGTTCTCGAAGTTCAATGCCGTCGTCAACCGCGGCGATCGGATCGTGCTCGTCGGACGCAACGGCGTGGGCAAGACGACGATGCTGAAGGCGCTGCTGGCGGATGCACCAGGCCTGCCTGCTTCGCCGGGCGATGTGGACGCGGGAACGCTGAAGTGGGGACACGAGGTCTCGATTGGTTACTTCCCGCAGGATGCGACGGGCGTCATCGAGAAGGGGCTCACGGCGGTGGAATGGCTGCACCGCTTCGATCCTGACTCGTCACGCCAGGAAATCCACGGCCTCCTCGGGCAGATGCTCTTCAGCGGCGAAGAAGGTCTCAAGCCGACCGAGGCGCTCTCCGGCGGCGAGACGGCGCGGTTGCTTTTCTGCCGCATCATGCTCGAGAAGCCCAACGTGCTCCTGCTCGACGAGCCGACGAACCACCTGGACCTGGAATCGATCAATGCGCTGAACGTGGCGCTCCAGAAGTACGAGGGGACTGTGCTCCTCGTGACGCACGATCAGGATCTGCTGGAAGAAGTCGGCACCCGCGTGTGGCTCTTCGAGGGCGGCCGCATCGTGGACTTCAAGGGCTCGTACGAGGAACTCACGTCACAGACGGCGAACGCGTAGTTCCGATCCAGACGTCCTGTTTTCCTCATCGACACTCACATCGAGGGCCCAGCAGTCACCGCGATGGACGCTCTCACCGGCGACTACGCTCACCGGCGAGGAGAAGCGCGGACAGTTGGTCACCAGCGTGTGGTACTCGCCGAATTCGCCGCACGGATCGACTCCGATTGCTTCCAGGCGGCGCACGGTCTCCTCGGTCAGCGGCAGGCCCAGCCACGACCGATCGAGGGGCGGTACTCGGACTGTCACGAGCCGGGCCTCGCCGCCGAGTGTGATGAACTCGCGGACGAGTTGCGCGGTGGGCTGCGCCCACAGCGGCATGACCGGCGTGAGGCCGTGCGCGCGACACACCCGTTCGTTCCACTCACGATGTCCGTCGCCAACGATGTCGCCGAACACGACGTGCGTGACGCCTCGCTCCGGCAGGCGCGCCAGCGTCGAGATGTATTCATCAGTGTAGGTGTCCCAGCTGCACCGGGCGGAGAGCTCCTCCAGACCGAGCCGATCCGCGTGCGCCGCGATCAGTGCAGGTCGCAAGCCGTGCGAACGGCTTCGCCCGCCATCTTCGTTGAACATCGTGACCATAGAGACGATGTCGAAGTGGTGCCACGCGCGCAGCAGGGCGAGGCAACAGTCCTTGCCACCGCTCCACGAGATCGCTGCCTTCGGTTTCGTCAGCGACACAACGTCAGAAACTCAAACGCGCTCCCAGTTGCGCCGTGCGTGGTGGCATCGAGGTCAGAAGACGCCCGAAGTCGGGCGACGTGATGTTGGTGTTCGGATTGTTGTAGTTGATTCGATTGAATGCGTTGAAGGCGTCCATCCGGACGTCGAGCCGAACGGTCTGGGTCAAGCGGAAGCCTTTGGTCACAGACAGGTTGACGGTCCAGTTCCCGGGGCCGCGAATGAGGCCGGGATTCGCGTCACCCGGCCGCAACGTGGCCGTGGTGATCGAGGAGACCGGCACGAGCGCGAACTGGCTGCGGTCCAGGTATAGCCGCGTGTCGCGGTAATCGTCGAGCACTGGATCGTCACCGATCAGATCGGGTCGGCTGTTGGGGATTCCCGACGGTTGTGTCACGCGCAGCGGAACGCCGGTGCGTGCCGAGAGAATGCCTGAGATCTGCCAGCCACCCAGAATCTGCGAGAGGACGGCACCGTGAGGCGAGGGCAGCTGGTAGATGGCGTCGAATGAGATGCGATGCCGCGCCTCTTGCGACAAGGGATTGCGGTCGTAAAACGGATCGAAGAAGTCCTGCGTGACGAAGTAGTCGCTGTTGACGAAGTTCGACGCGAGCGATCCGCCTTGCTCGGCGAAGCCACGGCTGTAGGTGTAATGGAATCCGAGCCCGAGGTCGTCGTCGAAACGCCGCCGCACCGATGTCTGCAGCGCGTCGTAGACCATCGTCTGTTCGCTGGTGAGATAGACGCCGCTCGGCGTGCCGAGGGCCGGGTTCGGGCGCGCCCCGGTCTGCCGATCGAACGCACTGGCCAACGGACGGCTGAGCGGGAAATTCCACCCGTCCGTCCGGATGTATCCGGCCTCGGCCATCCACGCCCCGCCGAGCGATCGCTGCACGTTGATCATGCTTTGAACCGTGTATGGCGCGCGGATGTCCGGGTCGATGAGCGAGTAGATCGCCTTCTTCCCCCCGTTGTCCGCGCGAACGATATCCTGAATCTCCTCGGCGTAGTCGGGCCACTTGAGACCGCGTGCGGCCAGGTCCGTGCGGTTGTAATTGGTCGCGGCGCCGATGAACGGGTCCGCGACGTTGTTCTGGATCAGCGCGAGCATGATCGGACTGAACAGCACGCCGGTTCCACCGCGCACCACCGTCTTGCCTGCTTCATCGAGTGTCCACACGAAGCCGGCGCGCGGGCCGATGTTGAACATGTCGGGGTTATAGATGTCGTCAGGCGGTCGGGGCGGACCGAAATCCATCTTGTTGAGATCAGTCGGAGATTCGAGGTTGACGATCTCCGCGGGGCGATCGCTCGTCGCCTTCACGTGAAAGGCGGGGTAGAAATCAAAGCGCACACCCAGATTGAACACAAGCCTTTGTGTGGCGCGCCAATCGTCCTGCAGGAACACTCCGTAACTGTCGATGTGTGCATCATGCGGCGGCTGGCCGGACTGCAGGTTCATGGAGTTGGGGCGGTTCGCCAGCAGGTCGGGGATCGTCTGGAAGCTGTAGTTCGGATTCTGCGGATTGGTCTTGCTGCCACCCTCTCGCGACCATCGGAACCCTGCCTTGAAGTTGTGCGCGCCGATGAACCGGCTGACCTTCTGCTCGGCACTGTAAGACCGGCCGCGCATCGCCAGGACCTCGGCGAGCGGCGTGGCAAAGGCGCCGGCAATCGTGAACTCCGCGATGCGCGGGCCCGGGTCGGTCAACTCGACGTCTCCCGTCACCGTGGGGTCGATCTGCATCCAGAAGTCGTTCAGCCGGTCGAGCGAGCTGCGGTTCCAGCCAAAGCGCGTCTCGGATACCCACGTACCGCCGGCGCGCACGTACTGCGCGGCGACCCGATCCTGTTCGTTGAGGAACCGCTGGTCGTTGCCGCTGCCGATGTAGATCGACGGATTCACGGTCTCCGGCCGCATCCTGCTGTACGTCACAGACAGGTTGCCGCGGGCGACGTTCACGTCCGCCTTGGCGAGCCACGTGTCGTCGCTGCGCGTGCGCGGCCGTGCTGCACGATACCGGCCGATGTTCGCGTCGATCGGTTCGTTGGGCAATGGCGTGACGTCGAGCACGGCGACCGTCTCGGGCATCGGGAGTGCGGCCAGGATCTGGTTCCGCAACTGCTGTGTGGGAACCGTGCCGTTCACTGTCACACCGAACGTTTCGCGATAGCCCTCGAATGCTGCGAAGAAGAACGCGCGGCTGCGTATCAAGGCACCGCCCAGCGTGCCGCCGTACTGGTTGAAGCGAACGTCCGGCTTGGGCTGCGAAGCCGGTAAGAAGGGGTCGCGGGCAAGCAGGCTCTCGCCCTGCCAGTTCTCGAAGAGCGAGCCGTGGAACTGGTTGGCCCCCGAGCGCGTCAGCATATTCACCTGGCCGCCGACCACGCCGCCGTATTCCGCAGGCAATATGCCTTTGACAACCTGCACTTCGGCGACTGCCTCGATGCTCATCACGCTGATCTGGTTCTGAGCGCCGTAGGAATTCAGCCCGCGCGTCTCGTTGTTCGCCGTGGCGTCGGTCCCGTCCACGGTGATGGCGGTCCCGCCCTCGGCCACTCCATTCAGTCGGATATTGCCGCCGCCCGCGAGCCCGGTCGACGCTTCGGTGACGCCGGTCGATAGTGTCAGCAGGCCGGTGATGTTCCGTCGTGAGAGCGGCAGCGTCCGTACCTCGTTTGCCAGCATCGATTCCTTTTGTGCGGCCGATGCCGTTTCGACGAGCGGTGAACGTTCTGAAACCGTGATCGTCTCCTCGAGCTGTCCGACTTCGATCGTGAAGTTCTGCCGCACGGTCTGGCCCGCAAGCAACTCGAGCGCGTCGTTCGTATACGTCTTGAAGCCCTGCAGCTCGATCCGAAGCGTGTAGCGGCCGCTTGGCAGCGCCGTGAGCGCGAACTCGCCGCTCGTGTCGGTCACGGCTTCACGAGAAAAGCCTGTTCCCTGGTTGGTCACGCTGACGAGCGCTCCCGGCAGCGAGGAGGCGGTCGAATCGCGCACGACGCCGTAGAGGGTCGCGGTGGTCACCTGCGCAGAGATACGCGATGTCGTTGAGAAAAAAAGGACGAGAGAGAGGAACAACGCCAAGTGACGCACGGCACACCTCCTCGGGGAGAGCTACTTATACGGGATGGACGGGTATGAATCAATGTGCCGGTTGAGCACATCCGTGCGTCTACCGCGCTTATCGTGGGAAACCATCAGCGACTCGCGTCGCGCTACACTGCCGCTGCTGCTCCCGCATACGTCTTGATGAATTCCAGTGCGAGGTTGCGATCCCGCCCGCGCGAGATGCCACATTCTGAAGCGATGCCGAAGGTCGGAGCGTATTTGGTGGCCGTCTCGATACGTCTTCTCGTGCCTTCCACGCCGTCCTGTGCATGCACGACGCCTAGATACAGCTCGGTCTCCGGATGAAGTCGCAGGTCCTTCAGCGGCATGTAGAAAGCATCGTCGCTGCGACCTATCGGCACCGGCATGTGCAGCCACGTAATCGGACGTGACACGCTGCGAGTCATGAGATTCGCCAGTTCCACCATCTTCGTTGCATCGACCGGGTCAATGAAATGTTTACCGTCGAGATCGCCGTAACACAGATGGAATCCGAGTTCGACGTCTGCAGGCACCGCCGCACCGAGACGCCGAAAACTGTCGGCGAACACGTGTTCCATGCCTGGGAACGGGGGCCTCGTCGGAACTCGACCATCCCATTGGATCATCTCGATGCACACATCCCACTGGATTGCCAGGTCTCGATGCGGTATTGCCGTGCAGATGCGCTCGACCTCGCGCAACATCGCACGCTCATACGCGGGAAGGACCTGCTGCGCGTCAGGCTGGCGGCAGAACGGCATCACAACGGCGAGAGGAGTCGGCAGAGATACCTGAAAGCGGACCGTCTGGGCAAGGTGACCTGCCTCTCGGGCTTTGAGAAAGTCCTCGTACGAAGGGCGCGCTTCACGGTAGTACCCCAGTTCGCCGAAATGCAGCTGTTCGGGTGCGACACCTTCGGCGAATTTCAGCGGAACCAATCCCTCACCCACAGGTGCAAGTGACGGGTTCGCACGCAGTACTGGAATCTGCCAGGCAATCCACAACCGTCTGCCGCCTGGTTCGCCGTCTGGAACCCGCTTCAAGTAGCGGCCGCAGTGTTGTCCGATCGCGGCAAACACTTCCTCAGGCGTGTCGAGCGCGACACTTCCCACGAAATGTACGTTGGCCATGAGGTTTCAACGATAACTCAATCTTTTTCCAGTTCGACTCTCGTTGCATACACGGTCCCGTTCGCTCGTCGCTCCCCAGCGACATCGGCACCCATACCATTGGTCAACTTCTTACATGGCCCCTTTGTGAACTTCGTATCGCCGTCGGTGTTCACACGATTGCCGCTCACCGTGAACGACAGTGTGGGACACGCCCCCGAGAGACCAGACACTGTTCCGCTTAGCTCGACCTGTGTCGGTGCGGGCGCCGGCGATGGTGGCGTCGGAGCCGGGGTCGGTGTGGGCGTCGGAGCCGGGGTTGGCGCGGGAGGCGATGGCGAGGGCGGAGGTGTTGGGCCTGGAGTTGGAGCAGGCGCGGGTGCCGGTGGCACGGGCGTTGGCGTCGGCGTGGGAGCAGGCGGCGCGGGCGACGGAGACGGGGCCGGGGCAGGAGTTGGAGTGGGTGCCGGTGCCGGCGCTGGCACTGGTGGCGGATCTGGATTCGACACTGGTGGTGGTGGCGGCGGCGGGGGCGGTGGTGCAGCGGATTGAGTCATTTGAACCCGCACGCCGTTCAGATCAATTTCCCCGGTGCGGCTACTGGTAACTTCGTTGGCAGACACATGGATGGCCAGGGCCGCTTCACCCTGACCCGATGGCGGCTCGACGCGCAGCCAGGAGACGTTCGTCGTCACTGACCACGAACAATCGGCTGTCGTGACGATGCGCGCGGAAAGATCGCCGCCAGACGCACCCATCGTCGCGGGGATTCCACTGACGCTGGGCTGGCACTTCGCCAGGGTGGGGCCGACAACATCCTGAGACAGATTGGATTCAGAGCAGCAGGTCACGGTCACAGCACATGCGACGGCGCATATTGAAGAAAATTTAGCGGGGTCTATCCACGCTCGGATGAAGAGCAGAAGGGACTTCCCGAAGTGCCGCGTCATTACAAAATTCCTACGGACGCATCAGCGATGGTTCTCAATGCAAGCTTTCCGCCTTGCGATTATCGGACCTGTGGGAGCGGGTGGGCATCCGGAGGAATACGTGCGGCAGACGTAGTTACGACGCGATTTTGCGAACGATCCCTTTGGCGACGAACGAGTCTCGATGCGATCGATCCCGCCACCGGGATGAGACGAACGCAAGCTTTGCGTTTTTTGCAAACGACCCTTCAAATCGATGTGCGACGTGCGCTCGATTCTCCAACCGAACATCAGCGCTGCTCGCGATCGATCCCGGGAACATCAGCGCCCGGTTAGCTCAGCAGGGGCAGGTCGAAACCGCATTGCACCTGCTGGAAAAATGCTGTGAGCTCAAATTCATCGCTGCAGCGGCGCACGTCGATCGCACTGATGAGATGCACGCACACGGCGTGACTCGCTGTTGCGGCGCATTGAGTTGTAATCAATGGTGACAGTGCCGCCGGCAATTACTTCCTGATATTTCCAGACGAGACTCTGAACGCGGATCGATCGTCACGACTCGCGGCAATTCGATTCGGCCACGGACTTGCACGGTGCCGCGCGGCTCCCAACGCTTTCCCTCGGTCTGAAACAAAACCAAGTCCAATCCCCGACGACGTAGTTGGAGTTGTGCCCGAACTCAAGGCGAGCATGCCTTTCTTCGCGCCGGGTGAGGAGGAGTGTGTATGAAGACAGGCACGTCGTCGATGGCATCAGTGACACTCGGAATCGGGATCGTGGCGCTGATCTCGGTGCTCTACATACAGATCGCGTCAACCGCCAGCAGTGTCGCCGTCGACCCGGGCGTGCGTGGTGGCGCCGCCAATGCGGGGACTCCGTTCGCCGATCTGACGCCGTCGGAGCTCTCGTACTTCAATGTCGGGAAGGAGGACTTCGAAGAAGCCGAAGACGTTTCGGATGGACTCGGGCCTCGAATGAATCTCGACAGCTGTGCAGGCTGCCATAGTCAGCCGGAGATCGGAGGCAGCAGCCCCGCGATCAATCCGCAGATCGAGTTCGCCAGCAAGGACGGCGGGACGGACAAAGTCCCACCGTTCCTGTCGTTGAACGGCCCGGTGCGCGAAGCCCGGTTCGTGCGGAATCCTGATGGCAGTCCTGACGGCGGTGTGCATGCGCTCTTCACGGTCAGTGGCCGCGGCGACGCCGGTCCGTGCGTGCTGGAGCAGCCGAACTTCGCGCGTGAGATGTCTCGGCAGAACGTCGTCTTCAGGATTCCGACGCCGACCTTCGGCGCGGGTCTCATCGAGATGATTCCTGACTCGGTACTCCTGGCGAACCGCAACACCAATTCGGCGACCAAGGCGGCGCTCGGTATCCGGGGTCGCGCGAACTTCCATCTTGCCGGCCGCGCCATCTCGGGTCAGACGAACAAGAACGGCAACGATGGCACGGTCGCTCGATTCGGGTGGAAGGCGCAGAACAAGTCGTTGCTGCTGTTCTCGGGCGAAGCCTACAACGTGGAGATGGGCATCACGAACGACCTGTTCATGACCGAGCGCGACGAGGATGCCAACTGCGAATACGCCATGAACCCGAACAGCATCACGGATCCTGATGTTGCGTCGCCGATCGACGCAATCAACTCGATCGAGAAGTTCACGTTCTTCATGCGCTTCCTCGCGCCACCCACGCCCTCTGCGACGACGCCCGGCGGCGCCACATCGATCTCAAACGGTAAGGCGCTCTTCAGTACTGTGGGATGTGTGCAGTGCCACACCCCGTCGTTCACGACCGGGAGGTCAGCGGTGGCGGCCTTGCGATACAAGCCGGTGCCGCTCTACTCGGATCTGTTGCTGCATGACATGGGGAACGGGTTGGCTGATGGCGTGAGCCAGGGCGAAGCCGACGGTCAGGAGTTCCGCACCGCGCCGCTGTGGGGACTCGGGCAGCGCGTCTTCTTCCTCCACGACGGGCGCACGTCCGACCTGGTCGAGGCGATCCGCGCACATGCCAGCAAAGGATCGGAGGGAAATGGAAGCGTGGGGCTGTACAACGCCCTGAGCGAAGACAAAAAACGGGATCTGCTGAACTTCCTGCGATCGCTGTAGTCGCAGTGGCGGGTCTTCAGACCCGCCTTCCTTCTCTGTCCGATTCGATCACAGAAGCTTCAGGTACGCGACGATGTCGTCAACGTCGTCGTCTGTCAGCGTGATCCGCCCGCCCAGCGTTTCCGAACCGACCGGGTCCTGTGCTGGTGTGGAATTGAAGAAGCGCTGATAGTGAGCGACGGCGTCGCGAAGCGTCTTGGCGCCGTTGTCGTGGAAGTACGGCGCGGTGTCCTTGACGCCCCACAGCGTCGGGATCTTGAAATTCTCCGCAAGGACGGCGCGCGGAAGGATCGCTAGCGGGGGCAGCGGAGGATGGCTGGGGTGCAGCGCGAGCGTGGGATGTAAGAGAAGCCCGAGGTCGGGCGACTGGATCGTGACCGCCGGGTTCACACCGTCGTTGATGATCCACGTTCGGATGGGATTGTTGGGCGCATTGACGATATTCACACCGATGTTGAAGAAGCGAACTCCCGGGCGCGGACGGCCGTTGGCAAAGTTCGAATGAGCCTGGTTGATCGTGTTCAGCATCGGACCGCTATGACATAGCGCGCAGATGCCCTTTTTGGAGGGAGGGCTGAATGGCGCGTCGACGAGGAATGTGCGTCCTCGCTTCTGGGCTGGCGTGATTCCAGGAGGCAGCTCAGGGGGCGCTCCGGTAGCAGCGAATTTCCGAAGCGCAGGCGAAGAGAAGAAGTGGGGGTCGGTCCGCTGGAATTCTGCGATGGCATCGAGCTGTACGGTCGTCGGCTCGACCGTGTTCTTATTGTGGTCGTGGATGGCTCCGAGCGCTTGCTCCTGCAGCGTAGGCGAGCGTCC
>Ga0075424_100003988_pt1 | contig 13875 bp, 15 predicted proteins | sample SoiMethybrSBSTD3_FD_75301 | JGI IMG/M metagenome (GOLD analysis project Ga0075424, IMG submission 75301) | Bulk soil microbial communities from a Populus tree surrounding site in Tennessee, USA - Soil MetaG P. TD hybrid SBSTD3 | ecosystem: Environmental > Terrestrial > Soil > Tree plantation... | reverse complement strand
GAGGCTCACGGGCACGAAGACCTGGATGGCGCGAGTGAAACTCGGGTGATTGTCGAAGTCGATGACCTCGTCGCGCAGCGTGCGGAGGATGTCGTCGGTGCCGTCGCCGGGCGTGTCGTCTCCGATGAGCTCACAGACCTCGCGGTAGTGCTGCTGAGTGGCCAGGTCGTGGCTGCTGGCGGAGACCGTGTAGCCGACGTCGATGCTGGCGTTGCTGCTGTTCGGTACGTCGATGATCCTGAGACTGACGGGTCCGATCGATGCCATTCTGATGCTCCTTTCTTGCGAGAAGTGGGAAGTACGCAGCGCCCATCTCGAGCCCTGCGCATGCACGTCTTCGCATAGGCGATGATTCGGACCGCTTTGTTACGCGCGGGACCGGCGTCCTCAGGCTGGAGCTTTCGACACGCGGGGCAAGAGCCGCAGCTCCAGAACGCTCCCCCTGGACCCCTGTACCTTGAACGCTGTGTTGGGCTGCTTCGGCAACTGGAACTTGAACCTCTCCTGGTCGCCAAAGAGACCCGGAGCTTCCATCTCGATGCTGACTACGGTTCCCCGGAGGCTTTGCGGCACGTCAAAGTAGTATCTCTCGCCGAAGATCACGGTTGATTGCAACGGCAGTCTGCCCGCTTCCGCACCCTGCAGCAGCAGCGGGCTATCGTCGTCGCCGAGCTCGATCTCGAATTCCGCCTTCTTGATATGCCTGGCGGATTTGCCGCGCGTGATCTGGTCCACTACGAGACGGTCGCCGCGCGACGGAAGGAAGGCTTCGGGTGGTGGCGGCGCTTGCTGCGCCACCGGCGTCTTCTGCGCGAGCTTCGGCGTCTCATCCGCGTACGCGCTCGCGATCAGGGAGAAGCCGCCGGCCTCCTTGCTGGGGCTCGGAACCGCAACCGCGGCGGGACTCTTCAGATGGATCTCGCTGAACTCGTCGTCCCACAAGCTCAGCGTCACCGTGTAGCGTTGCTCGGGAATCCCGTCAACCTGCTTCTTCTGGCCGTTGCCGGAACCGTCGTCCGCGCTCTCGTCCGGGCAGTTCGCGGGCAACTCAGTTCCGCCTGTGGCTACGTACCGGTAGTACTGCAACGGCGAGAGCACCGCGTAATAAATCCCCTTCGAGTTCGTGCTGAAGTAGTCGGTGCGAATCCGCACCTCGCATCCCCGCGCATACACCTTGTCCCGCCACATCACACCGTGCACGACGTACTGGCCGGCAACGAGGCGCCATGCCGTGGCGCAGAAAAAAGCCAGAAAAACGAAGTAGGCCAGAGGACGTAGCGACCGCGGCAGACTTCCCAGCTTGGCGAACAGGAAGTCGAGGATTTTGTTCAGCAGATCGAGCACCGGGCCGGCCGGCCCGCCGGCGGGCTGGGCAGGCTGGGCAATACCGGGCCTGGTTTTGCGTGGCATGAGCGCCTCCAATGAATGCCTATCGATGCAGAGTCACCTTGGCTTGAAGGCAGTATAGCACCTGCTAATGCGACGACCGGGGGTTCAACTGCCAACCGAGTCTGTAGACGGCCGGGCAACCAGAAGTCTCCAGAACCGCCTGTCTTCGCGTTTAGGCGATGATCGGGATCGCTTTGTTACACCTTCAGCGCTCAGGACCCGGGCCTCGGCCGTAAGAGCGTGCGCCGCAATCCTCTGATCGCCGATCTCCTGCAGCGGATCGACTTCATCGAGAAGGCGGGTACGGGGATTCGGCGCATGCGTGAAGAAGCCGAAAGGCACGGCAGTCCGGCGCCCGTATTCGAAGCCACCGGATTTTTCACCGCCATCTTCCGGCCGCTGGCCACGAGCGCCACAGCGGCGACCGAACAAGTCACCGAACAAGTCACCGAACAAGTCACCCCGGAAGTCACCCCGGAAGTCACCCCGGAAGTTCGTTTGCTAAGGGTCCTAACAGGGGAAATGAGCCGGCAGGAGCTGCAAACGGCTCTGCACCTGAGCGATGCCGAGCATTTCCGCAAGGCCTACCTGATGCCAGCGCTCGGAGCCGGGTTGATCGAGATGACCATCCCCGAAAAGCCGCGGAGCTCGCGGCAACGTTACCGGATCACCTCGCAGGGGCTTGAGGCGCTGTCCTGCGAGAGGAAGGAAAGGTAGATGGCGAAGATCGAGATCACCACGAGATCGCGGCTAGCCGACGGCAGAGGCTTCGGAGAGGGCCGATCCGCGCCCCAGAGGAGGAAATGAGCCTCCAGACCGGGGCGCGGTCGCCTCCAGGCGCGTTCGGACAGGCTTGTTGCCGCGGAAGGCGTTCGTGTCTGTTGATTCCTACTCTGGTACGCTTCGAGGATGAATCCAGCCAAGCGCAAGGTGTCGGTATCATCGATTCAAGTCAATGTGGCCGTCCAAGCCGAGCTCGAACGCCGTCACCGCCATCGGCTTCTCTCGGAGTTGCTCGACCAGCTTGACGCGGAGCGTGGGCCGGTGGACGAGTCTCTAATCGAGAAGTACATCGGACTCCTCGGGTGAACCGTTGCAGGATCTGGACGCGGTCCCATCCAAGCGCGGAGCTTTCCTCTGAGCGGCTGGCGCTTGTTTCCGTGGCTCTTCCGTAAAGATCTACCAGATTTCGCGCAGCGCAAGAAGGCTCTCCCGGTAGTCCTCCACGCGGAGGTCCGCCGGGATGCCGTGCGCGGCGAGTAGGTCCATCATCTCGCTCACGGCAACGCCTGCGAGCTCGGCCGCTTTGCTCAGCGAGGCCTTTCCTTGGCGATATCGCTCCAGGCCGAGGAAGACGCGGCCGCGGCCGATGAGGTCGCGGACGGCAGTGGACAAGTCCTCCTTCTCCGCTTCCGCCAGGCTGCTGAGGAACTGGTAGTCGTCGGCTTCCAGGCGGATGCTAACCGTTTTCTGGGCTTTGGCCATGTTCAGCGATCTCCTATCTGACGCGAGACCTCTTCGATGATCTCGTCCTTGAAGCGCCCGTAGGCTCTCAGCCTCTCCAGGTAGGTCATCCCAACGTCGCGCGTCAAGAGACCCTTCTCGACCGCCCGACCCAGGATACCCAAGGAGGTGGTGAACTTGATTCGCAGGACCTTGCAGGCCCGAATGGCGCTCCGGTCATCCGTGGCGACGATGGCAGATTCCCCTTTCTCCAAGGCGAGCGCCAGAGCTGCGGCTTCCCCTGATCCCAGCCGGAAATCCAGGCCGAGACGACCCAGGACCCGCGACTCCTCGACCTCTTCCACCTCGAGCCGGCCTTCCGCGATCCTCTGCCGGATCATCAGGGCGTCCGGCCTTGAAGAGGCAGTGGACTCCGCCGCGACAGCTCCTGGAATCAGCGGCGTGCCCTCGTAGTCATCCAGGAAGATGTCGAGCAGCTCCGCCTTGGCCAGCAGGATCAGGGTCGAGGCATCAAAGACCAGCACGCAAGACAATGTATGACAAACGTCTGACGGTGGCAAGGGGAGGCGCTTCGGTTGGGCGGAGCGTCGAAGGTTGGTCGTCGCTCGGTCGCTTGTTGTCGCAGAGGGCGGCCATGCCTCCTTCAGCGTCCGCCCCGAAGGGGCAGGATTTGAACAGCCCGGCGCGGAAGCGCCGGATTCGCGGAACCCATACCTCCATAAGCCCCGAAGGGTCGACCTCACCTGGGCGCTGCCCAGGTGATATGATTTTGGCAAGAGGTAACTAGATGCGATCCCATCCCTCGCTCAGGCCGCTAGGCCGGCGGTTGCGTGAACTCCCGGAGATCCTGGCCTCTCTTCCTCGGCTCTCGCCTGAAGAGTTGGCCGCCTTTGAGTCGGTCCTTGAGGAAGTGAGAAGGGTCCTTCAGCGTTCGTATCCAGCCATAATGGGAATCATGACCGACGCGAGCACCCTATGAAGCCACGCCAGAAAGACGCCATCGTTCTCCTCAGCGGAGGCCTCGATTCGGCCACCACCTTGGCCATCGCCAATGCCGAAGGCTACAGAACCCACGCCCTGAGTTTCAGGTACGGCCAGCGCCACGCTGTGGAAATCGAGGCATCCCGAGGCGTCGCTGAACGCTCGGGGGTCGCCGAGCACATCGTGGTCGACATCGACCTGCGGAAGTTCGGGGGCTCTGCTCTCACTGCGGACATCGCGGTGCCAAAGGCGCGGTCTCTGGCTGAAATCGGCGAGGGCATTCCGGTCACCTACGTGCCGGCGCGCAACACGATCTTCCTCTCCTTCGCTCTGGCTTGGGCGGAGGTCCTCGGCTGCAGCGACATCTTCGTCGGGGTCAACGCCCTCGACTACAGCGGCTACCCGGACTGCCGGCCGGAATACATCGAGGCCTTCCAACGTATGGCCAACCTTGCCACCAAGGCGGGAGTAGAAGGAAGACAGAGGGTACAGATCCACACTCCGCTGATCGACCTCACCAAGGCCGAGATCATCCGCCGAGGCATCGAGCTTGGTGTGGACTATGCCTTGACGATTTCCTGCTACGATCCGTCCCCTCGTGGTGAGGCTTGCGGCGAATGCGACTCTTGTCTCTTGCGCAGCAAGGGTTTTCGAGAGAACGGGCTGATGGACCCGGCACCCTATCTTCAGTCGCGAGCACTAGAAGCTCATTAACTGGAGACCGTCGTGGAGATCTTCAAGATCTTCGGCTTCGAAGCCGCGCATTATCTGCCCAACCTTCCAGAGTCGCACAAGTGCCGCCGCATGCATGGCCATTCTTTTCGCGTGGAGATTTACGTCGAGGGAGCGGTAGACGAGGAGGCCGGATGGGTGATGGACTTTGCCGATATCAAGGAGTGCTTCAAGCCTCTCGAAGAGCAGCTCGACCACCGTTTACTCAACGACATCGAGGGTCTTGAGAACCCCACCAGCGAGAACCTCGCCCGCTGGATCTGGCGCCAACTGAAACCGCGTCTGCCGGGTCTCTCGAAGCTCGTGGTGCGTGAGACTTGCACCGCTGGGTGTGTGTACCAGGGAGGTGAAAAGTGACCCTTAAGCTCGCGGCTCCGTCTGTCGGGAGACGCCTTTTGGTGCTAGGGTGTTCCCAGACTAAACGCGACACCGCTGGCGCTATACCGGCCATCACACGTTATGACGGTCCTCTGTTTCGGGTCCTGCGGGCCTTCCTCCGCGACTACCTCTGGCCTACGCGTCTTTCAGTGGCGGTGCTGTCAGCGGAACATGGCCTCATTGGCGCCTTAAGCGGCATCGCGGATTACAACCATCGTTTGACGCCGGAGCGAGCTCATAAGATTCGACCGGAGGTTACACACGGTCTATGTCGGTTACTGCCGGAGCATGAGGCAGCGGATCTTTTCATGGGCCGTGGGTACCTCGAAGCCATCGATTTCGGTAGTCTCGGTAGACGAGCACGGAAGATCACTTTCATCGAGGGGGGAATCGGCTATAAGCTGCGCCAGTTGCGGGAGCAACTGGACACGTTCGGAGCTCCGAAAGGAAGCCCTGTTCCCGCTCTACCGCGTAAGGGACGCCCTCTCTATTTTCTTCCTGACTGGGACGACTTCCTCGATCTTAATTACGATTTCGCTCGCGATCGACCTTCCACCCTGAGGCGCCAGGACCGTCGGGAGGCCCACAGCATCGAACTAATGAGGCCTCATCGATTATGCGATGGGGTACTGGTGAGTCTGGCACAACATAGTGGGACTAAGGGCCTCTTGAGGCGAGTGACGTCGGCGACCTCCGACTCCCTGACGCCGCGCCCAGTGCGAGACCATTTCGGTCTCGCCGCGGATCAGTGGGCCTTCGGGGACTGCGGCGCCTTTTCTTACTCGAACGAGGAAGAGCCCTCGATCTCCGTCGAGCAGGCTGTAGCAGTCTACGACCTCTACGGCTTCGATCTCGGTGCCAGTGTCGACCATATTCCCCTGCCGGAAATCCGCCGCAATGGAAAAAGGGAGCAACTCAGCAAGAAAGAGCGTCGCCAGCGAGTGGAACTTACCCGCCGGAACGCCGAGGAGTTTCTACAACTCGTGAAGCGGCACCGCGCCCGATTCCTTCCAGTAGGAATTCTCCAAGGCCTCGACGCAGAGGACTACGCCAGCCAGGTTCCCGATTATATAGATATGGGCTATCACTACCTGGCTCTCGGTGGGCTCGTACCTCGCTCGGACGCTGAGGTCCTCGGGATAGTCAAGAGCGTGGTGGCTCAATTCGAGCGCAAGGATGCTCGCCCTTGGCTGCATCTCATGGGAATATTCCGGCCGAAGCTCCACAACCAATTCCGATCTCTCGGCATCAACAGCTTCGATAGCGCTACATACTTCCGGAAGGCCTGGCTACGATCGGACCAGAACTACCTGGCAACTGACGGCGGTTGGTACGCAGCAATTCGGGTACCGCCAAGCCATGACGGGGCCGTGCGTGAACGCCTGCTGCAGTCGGGCACTTCACTGCGTGTGATCGGTAGTCGAGAGAAAGCGGCTCTTGCTGCTCTTCGAGGATACTCGGAAGGACGGGTTGATATTGAGGACTGCCTCCGTTCCGTTCTGGAGTATGATTGTTTACTGGAGAGATCAGACCGCGAAGAAACTAGGCTGCTGGAAGCATATCGGAAAACCCTGGAAGACAGGCCTTGGGAGAGCTGTTCCTGTTCGATGTGCCAGAAGCTAGGGATCGAGGTGTTGATGTTCCGTGGTTTGAACCGCAACAAGCGGCGCGGGGCACATAATACCTTGCAGCTATTCCGGCAGCTTGACAACCCGTAGAAATCGCTCCTGATATGCGAGAAACCCCGTGAGCATAACCCCATCGGAACTGATCGCCGGCATTGAAGCAAAGAACGGCTTTCCTCTTGACACCGAGCAGAAGGAGGCAATTTGTTGTGGCGCTGGGCCTCTACTAATCGCGGCAGGACCGGGAACTGGTAAAACGGAGGTCCTCGTCGCCCGCTGCCTGAAGTTCACCTGCTGCGATGATGTGGATCCCGGTTCGATCCTCGTGACTACGTTCACCGAGAAGGCTGCTAAGAATTTGCAAGACCGTCTGTCGGAGGCCTTTCTCTCCCTAGCCGAGATGTACCCGCAGATCGGCAACATCGACCCTTCAGACCTTCGCATCGGAACTCTCCACGGACTCTGTAACGACATCTTGCAGGAATACCGCTACACTGCGTATCAGAATCTGCGCCTGTTGGATGAGGTGGAAAGCGCCTTGTTGCTTCACAAATCAGTTGTTGGCAACATTCAAGCGCTTCGTGGAACGCTTTTTGGTCAGTTCAACTACCTTTTCGGTAACAAGCCGCAGAACGCCCTCAGTAAATGGGACTGGGCGCTAGCTCTTCAGAAACTATTTAACCGGCTTGTCGAAGACCGAATCAACCTAAACATGCTCGAGCCTGCCGGTGGCCCATGGGCTGCTCTCTTGGAAGCTGACGGCATCTATGAGCAGGTGCTAGCCAATGCTTGCGCCTGCGACTTCTCGCGTCTTCTACAATATTTTAGAGAGTTTCTTGACACGGCACAAGGCAACCTTTTCTTAAGTGGCGACTCGACGGGTGTACGCCGGCCCCTGACTCATGTGCTCGTAGATGAATACCAAGACACCAATCCCATCCAAGAGTCGATCTACCTTAGGCTCTGTGATGCTCCGCCCCACAACATTACCGTCGTCGGCGACGACGATCAGGCTTTGTACCGATTTCGAGGCGGAACGGTTGAGTGCATGGTCGGCTTTCCTTTGGCCTGCCAGACAGGCTGGGGCGTAGACCCTCAGATCATCTATCTTTCGGCTAACCACCGATCCGACAGCGATATTGTTGAGTGGTGCAACAACTATATCGCCTCTTTTCCTCAGATGTCTGCCCCCAACGTACGCATCCATGGTAAGCCCAATTTACAATCCGCCGTGGGACGGACCGGGGCGCATCCTGCTGTTGGCCTTATTCGCGCTGAGACGATTGGTGCATGTGCGACCGCTCTGGGAGATCTCGTGTTCTCCCTGCGGGCACACGGGATCATCGAAGACTATAGCCAGTGCGTGCTGCTTCTTCGTAGCACCCGCAACTCACCTCATTTCTCCGGCCCGTATGTGGCTGCACTTCAGGCCCAAGGCATTCCCGTCTATAACCCCCGGTCGAAGGACTATCTAGAGCAGGAGGAAGTGGCGCAGTGCCTCGGTGCCTTCGTGCGGATTATTGATCCACAACTCGTTCATGTAGGCGCTGTGCTGTCGCCTAGGATTCGACAACTCGTGCAGGGCTGGGTAGCAGAGTACGATTCGGTCTCTGCCCTCAATCCCGCCTTAGCCGAATACGTGACGATGGGGGCGGAAGCAATTACCAACAAGGGAATAGGCGAGCGCATTACACCAGCGGCGCCAACCATCATCTACCGCATCTTGGCTCACGAGCCCTTCGTCGCATACCAGACCGATCCAGAGAAGGATCTGCGCCTCAGCAAGCTGACGAGGCTCTTCGAATCATTCTGTTCACAGTACGGGCGTCAACTCTGGACCGATGGCACTACTCCGGGCCAGTTGCCGGGTTGGTGGTACGGCCGCTTTTACTATGGTTTGTGCGGCTATCTCGCCGAGAAAAGCTTAGATGATGACGAGGAGGTGGACGTGGTCTGCCCTGTCGGCTACTTTCCGATCATGACCGTGCATCAAGCGAAAGGACTGGAATTCGACTTCGTGTTCGCTGGCAACCTCGGCACGAGCGTATCAGCCGGCGGCGCCCACACTCTCGAGGAGAATCTACGGCCGTTCCGCTACAATCCGCCAGCCGTCATCCATCCCATCGCTGCCGCCCAATGGCACGACGACATAAGACAGCACTTTGTAGCATATTCCCGTGCAAGGTTTGCTTTGATTCTGGTCGCCACCGATAATCAGCTCCGGAGGACGGGTTCGACAACCGCTTCCTTCGGCCATCAGGGGGGGAGCTGGGTACGGCATAACGTTCCAAGATTATAGGATCGGCCATGTGGCGGCACTTTCAATCCCTTCATCTACCTCACAATCCACCGGCACAGAGTCGTCGTCGGTACAGTGTTACTGCCGATATTCTGGCCTATCAGCAGTGTTCGATCCAGTACGGAGCCTTCGCAGCTAGGCGTTACGAGCCTGCCCTCGTAGTGCAGCTGTTCTATGGCACAATTATCCACCAGGTTCTGGATCGTGCGCACGCTCATTTCAGGGGAGAGCTTGGTGTACCAATCGGATCTCTACCCACGGACGCCGACATTGAGAACTACTTTGCCGAGGTCGAGAACGCTCTAATCGCCCGGCGGATTCGAGCTGTACAGAGTGTGCGCGAACAGGCCAAGGCGATCCTCAAGCGGTTTAACTCGCTAGAGGGTCCCACCCTCTACCCTCGAATCCTCGACACCGAATGTCGCCTTCAGGCAAATCAGGGCGAGTATATTCTTCATGGAACCGTAGATGTCCTGGTTGCCTCAAACGTGGACGGCGATAACGAGGTCGAGATCTGGGATTATAAAGGGGCCTCCAAGCCATCGCTAGGGGACGCCGACTACCAGCGTTACGTCTTTCAGATGCAAGTGTATGCCGATCTTTATCGGCAGAAGACTGGACAGTCGCCAGCCAAGGCAGTGCTGTACTTCCTCAACGAATTATCCGGAGATCCCGCGCCACAGACTCGACCCCTGAACGCCTTGCTTGAAGTAGATCTCGATCCAGTGGCGGTTCAACAAGCGTTGGAGTCCTTTGGCGAAACAGTGCAGCACATCGAGGGCTGCAGAGAAACAAGAAGCTGGCCTGATCCTTTAATCGCCCCAGCGGCGGAGACCTGCAACGCTTGCGATCTTCGCTGGAACTGCATTGCAGCGCGTGGATTTGGTAGAAATTATCCGATGCACTATCCTTAAGTGGAGATCGAGACATAGTCTGTGAGATGAGGGTATGCGGCCGCCTTTCTCTCATCCCCGGCCCAGAAGCGCCTCCTTTAGCGCCCGCATGTTGGAACCATAGTACTTTAAGCTCCATTGATCGATTCGGAGAGTGGGCTCGTAGCCGTAGTGCGGCGGTACAAGCTCGCGAGCGAGATCAAGGTAGGCACGCTGTTCGTCACGATAGGGCGGAGCCTTGTCGGTAGAAGGCACCTCTAGAAGATGCAGCAGCACGTGTTCCCAAAAATACGGCGGATAGTTTGCCTCAAGCAGGGACTCGCGTAAGCATCGGATCCGCTCCAGGCGCGGAGCTGAGAAGTGTTGACGCTCATCGATCTCGATGAAACGGTGGAGACGGGGCGAATAGATATCATAGCTGAGCGCCCATGTTTTCCCGAGCAAATCTTTCTCCGGCGGGAGCCTTCCCGCCGCCCTGGCCGCGCTCTCAAGGGTGGCGTAGTAGCCGCGCAGGAGGCTAACGATCTCGCCGGTGTGCTTTTCCGGCATCGCCGTGAATAGACGACACTCGCTGAGGACCCGCCGGATTTCGTGGCCGGTGACGGCCTGGCAGTCAACTTCGGCGTGAAGCCCCTCGTAAAAAGGCTGCTGGAATCGGTGAGGATTGGCCATCGCGGTTGCTCCTGCCGCCGAGTGCTGGCATAATGGACAAGACCTAGTATACTGCAAAACTGGATGCCGGCAAGGCAACACCGCCACCTTCCCGAAGGAGCAGGGCCAAAGCTTGAGGCAGGGGTAACATGACTACCAAGCCATCCATAGTCAACCGCGTATGGGCGGGGGTATCGCGCGTATTTACTGGAACCAGTGAGGTCATGAGCAAGACGGAAAGTCCTGAGGTTCTTTCCCAGGGGCCTTCTCTCCAAGAGACAACTATTTCACTCGCCTGGTTGGCGGACGCCCCCCTTTTCATCGACACGGACCAAGTAGCCGCCTTTTACGACGCCGTGGTGCGACCTGAGGGGCGAAGGGGCACAACAGTTATCTCCCTTGAGCGCTACAGGGGGCAAACAACGAAGCTCGAGGGGGCGATTGAGGGAGAGGTTTCGGTCTCAGAGCTTATTGCCACTCTTCTTCCCTTCCTCGATGTCAAGGGCAAAGTGAGCGCCGGCGCGGCGTATGAACATGCCACTTCCGAAAAGCGAGGCGAGACCGTCGAGTTTCACCCCATCGAGACTCCTCAGCGTCAGCTCGTGCAGCTCACCCTACACTATCTAACTAACCTACCGAAGCGCATGAAAGTTGTCACCAATCCGACTATGCCGGGATGGTACGACCGGGAGTTCATAAGCGGGATACCTCGGGCACTTGTGTTTCTCGACTTCCCAGGTTACGACAAGGAGAAGAACTTCCCGGGCACCAAATTCATCCCCATGGCGGCAGAAGCCGACAAAGGCAAGGTCATCACTATCTACGATCAGCTGAAGTCGTCCAAAGGAGAGGGTCCGCCAGCCGCCCCAGAGCGTCAAAACTTCGCCACCGATGAGGAGTATGGCTCCGCCTGGAGCGAGTACTGGGCTTGGTTCGACAGGAACTTCAGTTCCAAAACCGCCACGGAGACCTTGGAGAAGGTCATCGCCAAGGGTGGTCGGATTCAGTGGATTGACTACCGCGTTCCATTACCAGACCAGTGGCCCCTGCACCTTCATGTTTGCGGACGTGGCCAGTTCGATACCGGAACCTTTGCCTACAACGTCATCAAACGCGGCTTCAATAACGGCCTGAGAGTCGTGGGAACTCTCAAATCCAAACCTGATCTAAACGTCCTCGCGATTTTCGAGAAGTAAGACTCAGTAGTATCGCGTCTTTTCAAGAGGCATCCCGAGTTCGGTGCGTTGGGCACAGGGGCCAAAGAAGGGGCACTCGTGAGCTGTCTGAGGATTCAAACAGACTGGACCATCCGTCCGGCACTTGAGCCGGTTCCACCACCACTTGTTGTCAAGGATCTCCCCGCTCAAACCCGTCTCCGCCGAAATGTCGATGAAGGCGTTGAGCGCCACTCGCCGCAGCTCGTAACCCTCGTCTATTGAGAGCAGCTGCTGCTGTTCGAGCTTCTCCGCTATCGATCGGGCCGGCACAAGTACCCCCTGGCGCAGAAGCTGCTTCAGAAGGTGGTAGTCGATGCCTGGCAATGGGTCCGCGTCGAACTCGGTGACGCCGCTGCCCTGATGGAGGATGGTATTCACCATGATGAGTTTAAGGAGTGGATCGTCGAAAGCCCGAAAGCGTCCCGACAACCGCACGAACTCGACTAGCGAACCTGTTGTCGCCTCGACGAGGTTGTAGAATTCCCCGCCCCAGTCGCGGTCGAGTTTGAGTCCCAGATCCCTGAGGTTGGCGAGGCGCTCCTCCTTCGCCACGGCTAGCGGATTGACTCCGGTATCATCAGCGAAAATCTCGTCGAATTGCTCCTCCGTAAGGTCGGCGATAAAAGATGCTTGGAAGATCGGAAGGCGGCGGTCGTCGAGACAGCGCCTTAGGCAGCGCCACATGTACATCGCGCCGGTCAGCCGCTGTCCATCGAGCAACCCCCCAGCGGGGACCACCTCGTCGCCTACGAGTTGCCAGAAACGGAAGTTGATGGAGTTGCCGACGGCGAAGTACTGGGATCGCTCCGCCGGCGTCCCTTCTGGGTACCAGAACTTCGGGTCGTCCCAGCGATAGCGCTTGTAGGCATAGAAGTCTTCGCTCCGCCGGATGTGGTCGACGATTGCCTCCAGGGCACCTGAGTCAATCTCAACCAGGGTGCTGGGCGAACGGTCGATTCTCAGCTCCTGCGCCAACTCCGGAGTCGACAGGTGCGCTGAGAGTTGAGCAGGAATAGGGCTCGTCATAGCCAATTCACTTCGCGAACGGCGCGTCGGAACGACACAGCACTGGTCGAGGGTTCAGAGGACTGCTGGATGTTCGGCAGGAGATGCACGTCGGGGTCGGATTCTATCACGTACCGACTCTGCCCCAGATGCCGTCCCTGACGGGACTGGGCTGTGTTTTGTTGCCGCGTTTCCCCGGGCCGACGCAGGGCACAGGTGCGATCCGTAGGCGCAGCTCCGACCCACCTTCGCCCCGCTGGGGCTGTGGACTCTTTCCGACTCCTACCCGGGGTCATCGCGCCTCCGGCGCTCTGACCCCGGGCTACATGCCTTGGCCCCGAAGGGGCCTCCAGCGGCTGCCGCGCTTCGCCAGCTCGGATCTCGCGAGCGCCGGTGCGCACAGCGCACCCTACCTGCTTCGGCTGTTCTCCCGAGCCACGGCCGCGGCGAGCTCTTGGGCGCCACTATGCTGCGGGAGCACATGCGGTCCGCGGACGCGTACGAGGCGGCCCGCCAGCAGTTCTTCGCGGTCGAGCCTCCTCGGCCTCTTCGGAAGACCGACAGTCGTCTGCCCTCCCGCGAGGACATGACCGAGCGGTCCTCCGGGTTTCTCCCGAAGACGGGATCTGAATCGACAGGCAGCCACGAAGGCGGAGTAGATCCGCCCGAGACTCCCCCCTCCGCAGGTGCGGCACTCCCCTGCCCACCGGCGTCTTTCCCCTCGGCAGGTGAGAGTTTCCCCCGGCGATCTCGGTGATTCCCCTCGCGAACGGCGTTATCCCCCCGGCGAGGGGCGTTATCCCCCTCGCGAGGGGAATGTTCCCCCTCGCCAGGGGCGTCATTCCCCCCGCCAGGGGCGTCATCCCCCCCGGTGAGGGGAGACTTCCCCCCGCCGAGGGGAGATTTCCCCCCACCGAGGGGCGTTTTCCCCCTACCGAGGGGAGTTTTCCCCCCGTCGAGGGGAGAAAGCCCCTCAGTGAGGGGAAACTCGCCCCCCACGAGGGGGACGACGCCCCCGGCGGGGGGAATCTTCCCCTCAGCGGGGGGCATCTTCCCCTCGGCGGGGGGAATGACGCCCTCGGCGGGGGGAAGCTTTCCCCTCTCGGGGGGAAACACCCAATTCCCGAGGGGGATGTCTCCCCTCGCGAGGGGGAAGAAGCCCCTCACCGGGGGGAAAACTCCCCTCGCCGGGGGGCAGATTCCCCTCAGCGGGGGGAAAACTCCCCTCACCGGGGGGAAGA
>Ga0075424_100003987_pt1 | contig 13876 bp, 15 predicted proteins | sample SoiMethybrSBSTD3_FD_75301 | JGI IMG/M metagenome (GOLD analysis project Ga0075424, IMG submission 75301) | Bulk soil microbial communities from a Populus tree surrounding site in Tennessee, USA - Soil MetaG P. TD hybrid SBSTD3 | ecosystem: Environmental > Terrestrial > Soil > Tree plantation... | reverse complement strand
GGTGGCACGCCGGTCAACGGTGTGAACACCACCTACCAGACCGAAGCGTCGGCCATCAACCAGAACACCACTGGCGTGCGCGCGTTCTGCTCGTTTGAGGACGCAGTTGTGCGCGTACAGGCGGTTGGCCCGATCGCGATCGGTGCTTGCACGGGTGTAATCGGCGCGCTGAACCAGTAGTTCCGAATGGCAATCTGAGTGCGCAACTTTAGTGGGGAGCAGCGCGTCAGCGCTGCTCCTTTTGCCTTTCGATGCTGTTTCGAGTGCGGGCCGTGCCTGACGGGTCAGCCTTCAAGGGAATGGTCCGGACAAGCTATTTTGGTCGGTTTTCGGGGAGTCCAGAGAGGCAATCCATCCACCGAAGAGAACGCTGCGAATTGGTGCTGCGACGCCGTAATTTGTCATCGAATGCGCCCACGCCCCCTGGCTGAGGATGCAATGGGAGGAACGTTGGTGCGCAAGGTTGCTGAAGACATTCAGGTTGAGCGCCTCCGAGTAACCAGTACGTTCGTAACGTGATTGTGGTGCCAAGAATGCCACCACTTACATGGACCGGGCTTCTTAAACAACGAGTTCACACTCAAACCAGAGACGAGGAAACTAACTAGATGCGGAAACAGAAGGGCTTCTCACTAATCGAGTTGCTGATCGTCGTGGCGATCATTTTGATCATCGCTGCGATCGCGATTCCGAACCTGCTGCGCGCGCGTATTGCGGCCAACGAGTCGTCCGCGGCCAGCTCCGTTCGTACCGTCAACACTGCTGAAGTCAGCTACCTGACCACCTATCCGGCCAGCGGGTACTCCGCTGCTCTGGCCAACTTGGGACCCGGTGCCGGTAACTGCCCGAACCCGCCGGTTGCCGCTACGTCTTGTTTGATCGACCGGCAGATGTCGATTGCCAACGCGGCTCCTGGCAAGAACGGCTTCCTGGTGGACGAACTCGGTGGCACGCCGGTCAACGGTGTGAACACCACCTACCAGACCGAAGCGTCGGCCATCAACCAGAACACCACCGGCGTGCGCGCTTTCTGCTCGTTTGAAGACGCAGTCGTGCGCGTGCAGGCGGTTGGTCCGATCGCGATCGGTGCTTGCACGGGTGCTATCGGAGCCTTGAATCAATAATCGGCTGGAACAGTTGGGAATGCAAAAGGGGAGCAGCGCACCGCGCTGCTCCTCAGTTTTTCACCTTGACAAATTTTGTCGATCTCAAGCTCCTTCCGGTCATTTCAGGCACCAAGGTCCGTTCGTCCTCAATGCAATTTCCAAGTATCTACCTGATTCCTCGACTGGATACTCCCATCCAGCCAGACCTCCAGGAGGTCAAGGAATGGCACTTCAGGTGCACGTCAATAAACGCCGGACCTCCAAAAGGGAAGAGTTTGGAAATGGCTTGGGGCGAGCTTAAAAATCGACGGGATAGAGGCTTTTCGCTAATCGAACTGCTGATCGTGATTGCGATCATCCTCATCATCGCGGCGATCGCGATTCCGAACCTCTTGCGGGCTCGCATTGCGGCCAACGAGTCTTCAGCGGCTTCGGGTGTTCGATCGATCACCGTGGCCGAAACCTCCTACTACAGTGCGTATCCCCTGATTGGATACGCGGTGCAGTTGCAAGATCTGGGCAAGACCTCGCCGTGCGTGCCCGCGCCGACTACGGCATGTTTGCTTGACAACAACCTGGCGAACGCAGTCCCGGGAAGCGCGGGGCATAGTGGATACCAGTTCCTCGCCACAGGAGTCGATCCGGGCGGTGTTGGCATCAATACGACTTATGTGGCAGGGGCGACACCCATGACGGCGGGTACGACCGGAGCCAGGGATTTTTGTGCGGTTGCGGACGGAGTCTTACGCGCCCAGCCTTCTCTGGGAGGGGTGCCGCCCAACACTCTGGCACCCTGCCTGGCATTTGCCACCTTGATGTAGATCGCGCAGTCGCGACTGTCGAGCTAACGCCTGGCCGTGACCTTCGTAACTCTCAAGCGGAACTCCCAGCAGCAGCATCGCAATATAATTGGCGAGTGGATTTATCTTTGAGTTCGCACACTTCATCCCTGCGTGAGTAAGCATGCCTGCTATTGAAATCCAGGGTTTAGAGAAAACTTATCAAGTAGGGTTCTGGCGCAAACGGCCGAAACGCGCGCTGCACCCTTTGCAGCTGGCGGTTGAGGAGGGCGAAATCTTTGGCTTCCTTGGCCCCAACGGCGCCGGCAAGACCACAACTCTCAAGATGCTCATGGGGCTGGTATATCCCACGGCCGGCTCGGCTCGAATACTGGGTATGGATTTGAACGATCCGCGCGTGAAAGCGCAGATCGGGTTTCTGCCGGAGCAACCCTACTTCTACGACCACCTTACGGCGCATGAGCTACTGACCTATTACGGCCACCTATCGGGAGTTCCGGGCAAGGATCTTGCCAAGCGAGCCGAGACGATGTTGGAGCGTGTAGGGTTGCACGACATCGGCGGGCTGCAGCTGCGCAAATTCTCGAAGGGAATGCTTCAGCGCGTGGGAATTGCGCAGGCGATTCTGCACGATCCCAAAGTTGTTTTCCTCGACGAGCCGATGTCCGGGCTGGACCCTATGGGACGGCGGGAAGTCCGTGACCTGATGGAGCAACTGAAGACTGAGGGTAAGACGGTATTTTTCTCGACGCACATACTGTCGGACGCTGAAGCGTTATGCGACCGGGTGGCGGTCATTCACCTGGGTGAATTGCGCGCCGTCGGTGCCGTTGCGGACCTAACGTCAGGAGTGAAGGGACGCATCGAACTGGTGTGGCAAGGAACGAAAATACCGGGCGCGATGAAGACACTCGGCGGCGAGTGCCACGTCACGGGCGACACCACGCGTGCTGTTGTACCCGAGGAGAACCAGGATGCCGCTCTTGAGGCATTGCGGCGGGAGGGTCTCCGCGTGATCTCGCTGGTGCCTGTCCGGACGACACTCGAAGAATACTTCGTGGAGAAACTTCGCAAGCCGGAAAAGTCGGCAGGAGCGATCGCATGAACGCTCGTATCGGACATATCGCCTTCAATACGTTTCGCGAGGCCGTGCGAGACCGCGTTCTATACAACCTGATCGCGTTCGCGCTTCTGCTCTCAGGTTCGGCCATCCTCGTCGGACAGATTTCTATGGATGTCGAGCGGCTGGTGGTAGTGAACATGGGACTGACCGCCGTGTCCCTGTTCGGCATCGTGATTGCGATTTTCATCGGCATTCAGCTGGTCTCGAAAGAGATCGAGAAACGCACCCTGTACACAGTACTCTCACGTCCCGTGAGGCGTTGGGAGTTCATCGTCGGCAAATTTTTCGGTCTCGCCGGAACGCTGGTCGTGAACACGTTCTTCATGGCGATCGGCGTATTTGGAGCCCTGTTGTACGTGGCGAAGAAATTCCAGGCGCCGGACGGATGGATTCTGGTTGCGCTGTACTTCATCGTTCTGCAATTCCTGATCATCTGCGCGGTCGCGCTATTCTTTTCGTCATTCTCTTCCCCGCTGCTGTCAGCGGTATTCGCTTTCTCGTTGTTTGTCATCGGGAGTTTTGCAGAGGACCTGCGTAACTTCGCGGCGATCACCCAGGGCGTTACGCGATGGCTGGCGACGGTTTTTGCCTACGTCCTGCCAAACTTCTCCGCCTTGAATGTGATCAGCTCAGTCGCCCACCAGCAACCCGTGTCAGCGCAGCTCATCTTCAACAACACCGCGTATGCGCTCTTGTACGCAACCACAGCCTTGTGCGGCGCAATTCTGATTTTTGAGCGGCGGAATTTGAAATGAAGGCATCCCGCACCATCACGCTGGTCGCGAGTATTCTGCTGGTCACCTGCATGATCGGATCCGTGTTCTTTCTTCAGCGGATTGACAACATCCGCACGGGAGCAACGCTCGAGGAAGTGATCTACATAACTTCCCCGAAGGCGCTCAAGCGGCTGGCCCTCGGATATGACGGACTGCTGGCGGATGTGTATTGGACGCGCGCCATCCAGTATTTTGGCCGTCATCATTTCTTGCAGACAGGACGATACGAACTTCTGGCACCGTTGCTGGAGATTACCACCACGCTCGATCCACACTTGATCGTCGCCTACGAGTTTGGCGCGAACTTCGTCGCCCCTGCGGCCCCGAACGGAGCCGGGATGCCGGATCGGGCGATTCGTCTGATGGAATTCGGAATTCAGAACAACCCGCAGGAGTCCAAACTTTATTACGCGCTGGGTTTCATCTATTACATGGAACTGAAAGACTATCCGAAGGCGGCGCAGACATTCGAGGCCGGGTCTATGCTCCCCGGTGCACACCCCTTCATGAAAGTCCTGGCTGCGCAGGCAGCCCAGCACGCTGGGGAATCCCAGACCGCGCGTATGCTCTGGATCTTGACCTACAAATCGATTCCTGAGAAAGACGTTCGAGCCAATGCGCTCGCTCATCTGGAGGCGCTGCAAATCGACGACGAGGTAATGATTGTTGAAGACGCGGTCTCGCGCTATGGACAAAAGACCGGGAAACTTCCTTCCAGCCTCAATGCCCTGGTGGCAGAGGGTTTCCTGCCGCGTATACCAGTCGATGCAGACGGACATCCATTGAAGCTTCTTTCCGACGGCCGCGTCGAAGTGCAGAATCCTGACAACTTCCCGTTCATTTCGAAAGGTCTGCCACCGGATTTCAAGCCGACGCCCTCCAAGCTCGAAAAGTTCTACAAAATGCAACTGCAGGACAAGTCCCGCTAAGTTCTCCGATCGCAAAAAGGCAGTTGCTGGCTGCTGGTGCCCAAGCGCGCGAATGTAGCGCCGCCGTCCCGGCGGCTGTCCGGCGGGCGTCCCGCCCGCCGCGTCGGAGGCGACGACGCCCTCGAGACAGCCGGCAGGATGCCGGCGCCACCCTGACAGATCTTCAAGTGGTCACGGCACTCGTCGAACGTAAGCTAAGATTTTGGATCATGGCCTCGCCTGCCGCTCCCGAGCCCAAACTTCATCAAGCGGCACTTGCCTGGTGGCGTGAACAACGCCAGCAGAACGGCCTGAGTAAATCATTGCGAGCTCTTGTCTCCGAACTCTGGGGATTTGTACGCGATTCGACTCCAGAGCAGCGTCGCAGACGATATGGCGATGTAGAGTTCGACTGGGACCATCGCGTGGATACCACCAGTGCAACTGTCGGCTGGCGGGATCGCCTGCTTGGCGTTTTTCATTCTCCCTATCAGCCGACCGAGCCCGCCCTGTTCCACGAAATGCTGCACGCGTTGGCCGTTGACTTCGCCGGCGTCACATTCGTTGACCTGGGCTCCGGCAAGGGGAGGACACTGCTGATGGCGGCAGAGTACCCTTTCCGCAGGATTATTGGAGTTGAGTTGTTGCCAGCATTGCATCAGGCAGCTTGCGAGAACGTGCGCAAGTATCTGAGTGAACGGCAGCAATGCTGCGTGTTGGAAGTCAGGTGCGGTGATGCAAAGCAGTTTGCGTTCCCTGACGAACCGCTGGTGCTCTACTTGTTTAATCCTCTTCCCGAGGCTGGGCTGGCATTGGTCATTCGAAATCTGGAGACCTCGCTGCGCGAACATCCACGAAAGGTTTTTGTTCTTTATCACAACCCACTACTTGAACACTTGTTCTCAGCGAGCCCTCTACTGAAACGGGTGAGTGGTACGCATCAGTATTCGGTCTATGAATCAGAGCCTATCGCTTAGAGCCCAGAAGCTCGAATTTTCGCGGCAAACCGCATTTGCCGAATGGCTAGAAAAGCATACAATGTGATTGGCAGCTGGCCGCTGAGCCCCCAGGGAAGCCGTCGTTCCCGCCCGCTGCATCTGAATACTTACTTGGAGAGTTGACACCGTAGTACTCGGCCTGTGATCAAGAACTTCATCGCTGTCCATGTCGCGCTCTGGCTGCTCTTGGTGTGTGTGGCGAACGCCGCGGCACCCGATCTCCATGCCGTCGCTAAAGCGGTCGATGAGCACTACAACCGCTTGCGCAGCCTCCAGGCAGAGTTTACGGAGATTTATCGGGGGGCCGGGATGGATCGAACCGAGTCGGGAACCCTATGGCTGAAAAAACCTGGCAAGATGCGGTGGGAATATCGTTCTCCGAGGGACAAGCTGTTTCTCAGCGACGGGAAGGATGCCTGGTTCTACTTGCCGGGCGACAAGCAGGCTCGGAAGACACCGGTGAGGAAACTAGAGGACTTACGATCGCCGCTCGGGTTCCTGTTGGGTAAAACCCGATTGGAGAAGGAATTGCACGGTTTAGCGTTCGCCCCCGATATCGCCCCCCTGACGCCAGAAAACCTTGTAATGCGCGGTGTGCCGCAGAGTGTGGCGGATCGGGTCACTCAGGTTCTGTTGGAGATCACACCAGAGAACCGCATCAGTCGCATTGTGATTGACGAGGTGGATGGATCGACTACTGAATATCGCTTCACTGAGCAGAAAGAGAATGTAGTGATCGGCGACGACCGCTTTCGTTTCACGCCTCCACCTGGCGTGGAAACGATTGAAGGCGAATTGGGCCAGTAAGAAGCTTGGACTTTAAGATATGAATGCATCTCGTTGATATCAGGAATGTTGTAGATTGCGCGAGTATCGAATTGAAAACTCGTGGTCTTGGGCGGGTACGTTTCGACAAGTCCTTTAGAGTGATTAGATTGGCAACTTCCGCCATTTCTACAGTGTTAGACTTGGCATACAGCGACGGCAGGTAACCAGTTACGGCATGGCCGAATTTCTCGTAAAAGTAGCGGACGAACGCGGGCACCTCACTGAGCAACTCGAGCACGGGTACTCGGAAGATGAGGTACGGGAACGCGTCTCGCAGCAGGGATACCTCGTTTACTGGGTCAAGCCGCGGGGGATGTTCAGCCCCGGCAAGCGCCGCGGCGGACGCATCCGGCAAAGTTCCTTTCTGGTTTTCAACCAGCAATTTCTCACACTCATTCACGCCGGTCTCCCTATCCTTACCGCGCTCGAACTTCTGCTGAAGCGCCAGAAGGATGCATCACTGAAGGCAGTTCTCGACAACGTTCGCGAGCGCGTCAAGGGTGGCGAGTTGCTCTCCGATGCTTTCGCCGCGCAGAACATGTTTCCGAAGATGTACACCACCACACTGATGGCGGGTGAGAAGAGCGGCAACATGGAAGAGGTGCTGAGCCGCTACATCGCTTTTCAGCGTGTGGCCATGACGTTCCGCAAGAAATTACTGGTCTCATTGGTGTATCCGACGTTATTGGTATCGGTCGTGCTGATCCTCGTGGTGTTCCTGGTAACGTACGTCGTTCCGGAATTTGCCAAGCTGTTCGACAACCTGGGCGCAAAACTTCCGACCATCACAGTTGTCATGTTGACGATTGGACTCTCAGCGCAGAAGTACGCGGTGTTTGTTCTGGCTGGATTGGCAGGCCTCATATTCCTGATATGGCGCTGGAAGAACACAGACCGAGGCGCCGAACGAATCGATAGAGTGCTTCTCGGTATGCCGGTCGTGGGAGACATTCGGCTGAAGTATCAGGTTGCGAGTTTTTCGCGCATGCTTTCGACACTGCTACAAGGCGGGATCCCGCTGGTGCCGGCGATGGAAACTGCCGGCGCGTCCATGACCAGCCGTCGCATCCTGAATGGGATCGCCACGGCGTCCGGACGCGTTCGAGAAGGTCAGGGACTGGCAAAGAGCCTGGAAGAACAAAAGATTTTTCCCGATCTCGCGCTGGAAATGTTGGAAGTCGGAGAGTCCACCGGCGCTTTGCCAGCGATGCTGAACTCGGTAGCGGAATTCTATGAGGAGGACGTGCAGACCGCACTCGGCGCAGCCATGGCCCTGATTGAGCCGATTCTCCTCATCTTCATGGCAATTTTTGTGGGTGGTGTTTTGATCTCGCTGTACATGCCCATTTTCACTTTGGGCGCTGGGCTTCACTAGGTTCTGGGGGAAGGCGGCCGGCAGAAAGCGCCGCCAGAAGGTAGATGGGAACTTTGGGAATGGCGGAAAAGAAACCAGTCGTCGTGAGCGGTGGCAACGGAGGCAGCACGAGGGTCGCTCCGGAGAAGCCGGTCACGGAAACCGATCGCGCGCAGGATGTAGCGCGCCGTTATCGCTGCGAATTCATCGACCTGAACGGATTCCAGTTGCAGCACGATCTCTTCAAGAAGGTCCCTGTCGACCTGATGTTCCGCTATAACTTCGTTCCCCTCGAAGAAACGCGGGATGGAAAGCTGGCCATCGCGATCGCCGATCCCAGTCAGCTGATGATGATCGACGAGATCAGTCTGCTCCTCGGCAAGCGGATTCTCACCAAAGTCTCCACGCTGAAGCAGATCTCGGACATCCTCAAGAAAACCGAGCAATCCCAGCGTGTGCTCGAAGAAGCCAGTGAGGGCTTCGCGCTCGACGTCATTCGGGAAGACGAGACGACTGGCGAAGAGACCATCTCGATCGACAAGCTGACGGCGGCGGGCGACATCAGCCCGATTATCCGGCTGGTCGACACCACGATCTTCACCGCCCTGCAGCGCCGAGCCAGTGATATTCACATCGAGACGCGCGACGACTCGGTTGCCATCAAGTTCCGTATTGACGGTGTTCTGTCGGAGGCGATGCAGCCGATTGCGAAAGAGCACCACTCGACCATCATCTCGCGTATCAAGGTCATGAGCGAATTAGATATCTCCGAGCGCCGCGTCCCGCAAGACGGACGTTTCCGGGTGAAGTTCAATGGGCGCGCCATCGACTTCCGCGTTTCCATCATGCCGTCGATTCACGGCGAAGACGCAGTTCTCCGCGTCCTCGACAAAGAGTCGATGAGCGAGAAGTTCCGCACTCTGACGCTCGACGTTGTGGGCTTCGATCCGGAGGATCTGCGAAAGTTTCGCCGCTACATCAAGGAACCGTACGGCATGGTGCTGGTTACCGGACCGACGGGCAGCGGCAAGACTACAACGTTGTATGCCGCAGTCAACGAGATCAAGACGGATGAGGACAAGATCATCACGATTGAGGACCCCGTCGAATATCAGTTACGCGGCATCACGCAGATTCCGGTCAACGAGAAGAAGGGACTGACCTTCGCCCGCGGTCTGCGATCCATCCTGCGGCATGACCCCGACAAGATCATGGTGGGCGAAATCCGCGACATGGAAACCGCGCAGATCGCCATCAACTCGGCTCTAACCGGACACCTGGTATTCACCACCGTGCATGCCAATAACGTGGTCGACGTGATCGGACGCTTCCTGAACATGGGGGTTGAGCCGTACAATTTCGTTTCCGCTTTGAACTGCATCCTGGCACAGCGATTGGTGCGCGTGATCTGCGACTCCTGCCGGACGGTGGTGCACTATGCGCCCGAGGTGTTGGAGGCCAGTGGCCTGGATCCGCAACAGTGGTCGCAGGTTTCGTTCTACGAAGGACAGGGATGCATCGAATGCTCGGGCACGGGATTCCGCGGACGATCTGCAATCCACGAACTGCTCGACCTGAGCGATCGCATCCGCGAGATGATTCTGGCCAAGAAACCTACCTCCGAGATTCGCCGCGCCGCCCGGGAAGAGGGTATGCGCTTCCTGCGTGAGTCAGCCCTGGACAAGGTCCGGATGGGCGTGACTACGCTGAAGGAGATCAACAAAGTCACCTTCATCGAGGCGATGAGGTAGGAACCACTTCTCCTATAATGTGTGGATAGGTCCCCAGGGGCGTCGATGCTAGTGCCCTCGGTGAAGGTTCGCGAGTTTGATTAAGGAATGAGTATCACATCCAAGAGTCGCGCCCGGCCCAAGGTGGCCTGCGAGATCTCCGCTGATCGCGTGCTGGCCGGTCGCATCGCCGACAACGGCCTGACAGTGGATCATTGCTCGGCCCAGGAACTGGCCCCGGGAAGCGTGGTCCCCGATCTCACCGAGGCCAATGTGCTGCAACCCGAGGCCGTTCGCAAAGCGATCAATGAAGCGATCGGAGCTGTGGCAGGCCGTTCACGCGACGTAATTGCAGTCCTACCCGATGCGGCGGTGCGCGTAGTGCTCCTCGATTTCGATACGCTTCCCCCGAATGCGTTGGAGGCTGAGAGTGTCGTCCGATTCCGCCTGAAGAAGTCATTGCCCTTCGACGTCGACAAGGCGAAAGTTTCCTATCACACGCAGACCGCAAAGACGGGGCTGCGCGTAGTAGCTGCAGTTGCCTTGATCAGCGTGGTGGAAGACTATGAATCAGCATTCCGGGACGCGGGTTATAACGCCGGCATCGTACTGCCCTCGATGCTGGCGGCTCTGGGCGCCGCAGAGGCTGACCGTCCTACATTGGTGCTGAAGGTGGACGCGCGAACTACCAGCCTGGCGATACTGGATACCGGACAGTTGCTTTTGTTCCGGACACTGGAAAACACGCGTGGCGTGACCATCACGGGCGAGCAACTGGCGGAGGAAGTATATCCGTCAGTGGTGTTCTTCCAGGACACGTACCATACGAATATTGAACGGATCTATGTGGCTGGCCTGCCGGAATCGGGTGGAGCAGCGCCCGCCTTGCGCGCGCAGACCGGCGCGGACGTTCGCGATTTGGTGGGCAGTTCGCAACTCGGCAGCAATGGCAATTCTGTTCCCCGTTGGAGGATGGCTGGCGTGGTGGGGGCGCTGATTTCCTAGCATGCGTCTGGATATCAATCTCGCGACACACCGCTACGAGGATGCAGGGCAGTTCTGGATCCGCTGGGGTCTGGGGCTTGGAGTACTTGGGATTGCGACTCTTGCATTACTGGTAATCACGATCTCAGGGCTGCGCGATGCTCACAGTGATCACAAAAAAATCGCTGATCTGGAAGCGAAGATTGCCGAACGCGATCAGGATCGCGCGCGGGCGGAGTCTTTGCTGAATCAGCCGCAGAACCGCTCGATGCGCGACCGGTCGCAGTACCTCAACGAGCTCATCACGCGCAAGGCTTTTTCCTGGACCAGGGCGTTCATGGATCTCGAGAAAGTCATGCCCCCCAGACTGCATGTAGTCTCGATCGCGCCTGAACTGAATGAGGACAATCAACTGGCCATCAAGATGGTAGTGGCGGGCGATTCCTCCGAGCGGGCCATCGAACTGGCCCGGCGCATGGAAGGATCGCAGCATTTTCGTGAAACTCGGATCGAGAGTCAGCAAACGAACCCGCAGGGCCCCGGACAGGGAGGCGACGTGGTCAACACCGTGATCAACGCGCTATACGTTCCTCGGGAACCAGCGCACGAGCAACGGAGCAAACCATAGTGCCTGATTTGGGAGAAACTCGGAGAAAGCTGAAGATCGCTTTGGGCGTCATGGTCGCCATCGATGTGGTGGCGCTGGGAGTTCTAGTGTCCCCGCTGGTGGGCTCGACCGAATCCCGCCGGCAGGAAATGGCCCAACTCTGGCAGCAATTGCAGGTCAAGACTCGCCAGGCAGAACCCCTGCGCGGTCTGGACAAGAAAATACCCCTGGCGACGCAGCAGATTGACCAGTTCTATAAGGAACGCTTCCCTGCGCATGATTCGGATGTAGCCGAGGCCTTAGGCAATCTAGCCAAAGAGAACAACGTCAAAATTCAGTCATTTAAATACAAATGGGACGAGCCGGAAGCCGTCGGCCTGCGGCGCGTGGTCATCGAGGCGTCCATGCAGGGCGATTACCAGCCCCTGGCGAAGTTTCTGAATGGGCTGGAGCGCGATAAGATCTTCTTTATCGTGAACAGTGTTGGCCTCGCAGAACAGAATGGGCTCGTGCTCCAGATGAAACTGGAAACCTACCAGAAGGTGGGCAGCTGAGTGCAGATCGGAGCCGAGAATCGCAAGAAGGTGATGTGGGCCGCCGGATTAGGCGTGGTGGCGGTGCTGGTGCTCTTGTACCAGCTCTTCAGTTCACCCAGCGCACCCGTGACGGCTGCTCAACCTTCTGCGACTGGGGGCGCAGGGCGTCCCGCTCCGCGAGTCACCAAACGCGGAGCGAAGGAGCGTCCCGCAGAGGCTCGCCTGGATCCCACCCTCGATCTGAAGTTGCTGGCGGAGACCGAACAAACCAAATACACGGGAACGGGACGCAACATTTTTGTGGCGCAGGCGGAAGTCATTCCGCAACCGGTCTCCAAGGTGAATTTGGGCGATGTAACGCCCACTCCACCGCCGCCACCACCGCCACCGCCGCCGCCGCAAATCCCACTCAAGTTTTTTGGTTTTGCCAACAAGCCCGGCGAGCCCAAGAAAGTTTTCTTGTCCCAGGGCGAGGATGTATTCATTGCGGTGGAAGGCGACATTGTCGATCGGCGCTATAAAGTGATTCATATTAGTCCGACCGCCGTGGAAGTGGAAGACGTCCTCTACAACAATCGCCAAAGCATCCCGCTTACACAGGGACCACAAGGCTAGGGCGCATGATTCTCAACAGAAAATTTCGAGTCCGCAAGAGTCGAGTCCGGAAGAGCGAGGAAGGTTACATCCTGGTTACGCTGATGCTTTTTGTTGCGTTGATGGTGATGGCCATGGCGGCGACGCTCCCCGAACTCACCTTTGAGCTGAAGCGGGACCGCGAAGAGGAGATGGTTCATCGCGGTGTGCAGTATTCGCGCGCCGTCCGCGCCTACTACCGCAAGTTCGGCGGGTATCCTCCAAACATCGAGTTGCTCGAGAGTTCCAACAATCTGCATTTCCTGCGCAAACGCTATAAGGACCCGATTACTGGAGAAGACTTCAAATTTCTGCATGTGACCGACGTAAAACTCTCCTTTGGCGGGGGAATCGCCGGAGGGCAGAATCTGGGGAAGCCGATTGCGGGAACGTTGAACACCGCGTCCAGCACTGCGTCTTCCAGTGGTACGAGCGACCCGAACGCGACCACGGGCTCTTCGACGTCTTCGGACGCGTCTGCCGACAAGACACAGGACGCCTCTCAGCAATCAAACAACGCTGACGCCACTTCCAATTCACCGTTCTCGAGCATATCAGGTCAATCGACGGGGCAGACTTTCGGCGGCGGCCCGATTGTGGGCGTTGCCAGCACAAGTGAGAAAGAGTCGATTCGTATTTACAACAAGAAGAACCACTACAACGATTGGCAGTTCATCTACGATCCCACTTCCGACCGGGGTGGTCTGATCAAGGGACCCTATCAGCCCACGCTACAGGCGATTCTGCCCGGACAAAACGGACTGGGCGGCATGGGGGGAACGCCCCAGATGCCCGCCGGCCAGGGATTCATGCCCGGAGCGGGCGCGCCGGGCACAACGTCGAACACAGGAACTATGCAACACTGAATTCGATCGGACCCTTTCAACACAAAGGCCTCGTCCGCAGACGAGGCCTTTTCCCTTCTCGCACAACCGAGAACTTAAACGTTGAACGAAGAGCCACAACCACAGGTACTCTTCACGTTCGGATTCTCGAACTTGAAGCCCGCACCTTCGAGCGTCTCGACATAGTCGACAACGCAGCCATTGAGGTACATCACAGACGTTGCATCGACGTAAACCTTGAGGCCGTCGAAATCGAAGGTCTTATCCATCATTCCTGCGCTGTTTTCGAATTGCATCGAATAGGAGAATCCGGAACAACCGCCTCCCACGACGCCTACCCGCAAGCCGGTGGGAACTGGGTTCTGCTGCGCCATGATCTCCTTCACCTTGGCGATCGCATTGGGGCTCAATGTGATGGGAGCAGGCTTTTTTACCTCCGGAGTGGTTGTTGTTGGGGTGGTCGTCGTTGCCATTGATCTCTCCTTGAAGCGTACGAATGGGCTGATTATACCAGAGGGCGCCTGCGCCCAGACTGAAATGCCCTTCCGAATAATGTACCGTCTCCGCTAATACCTTCAATCAGTTAGATGCTCGCTGGCCCGGTGCGGTCGCAGAGGAATGGCAACCCGAAAAAGAAAACTTCGGGAA
>Ga0075424_100003983_pt1 | contig 13878 bp, 8 predicted proteins | sample SoiMethybrSBSTD3_FD_75301 | JGI IMG/M metagenome (GOLD analysis project Ga0075424, IMG submission 75301) | Bulk soil microbial communities from a Populus tree surrounding site in Tennessee, USA - Soil MetaG P. TD hybrid SBSTD3 | ecosystem: Environmental > Terrestrial > Soil > Tree plantation... | reverse complement strand
TCACGACACCGTGCAGGTAGACGAAACCCGCCGAGCACCCATAGTGGGCCCGCAGATACGCGAAAAATTGGCGGCGCAGGGCCGGATTGACGGGGTAGATGCGCCGCTCGACCACCGCCTTCTTGCGGGCGCCGAACAGCGCGCGGGGCACGCCCGCGGTCTCGAGGATGCGTCGCGGGATCGGGCGATCGTACCCGTTGCCCAGCCGCCACGGCGCCATTTCGGGTGAGGCCGCCAGCGCCCCAATCTGCTGCACCGAGCGGGCCAGCAGAGACGGCACCGCGATGTTGATGAAGCCGCACTGCAGCCTGATCTCCGTCAGCATCAAGGCGGTCGTGTCGCCGCGCAGCACACCGGCGTCCTGGTAGGCGCGCTCCCAGGGATTCAGGTCCCACACCTCGTCCCCCTGAAATCCGGTGAACAGGACGGCCGCGCCGCCGCGCCGCTCGAGGTCGCGCGTGAGCGAGTGCAGCACCGTCATGGTGGGGGCACATCCCGGCGCGAGGTAATACAGCTCGTCCTCGGTCACGCCGGAGTGTCGCGCGTCGAGATAGGCCGTCCGCAGGCGCAGCAGGTCGGCGATGGGCTTCCCGTCGTCCGTGCCGGCGCGTGGGCTGAGCCACCAGGGGATGTGGGAGTTCGAGCGGCGGTTGGTGTAGCAGGTGGCGATGCCGAGCGGGGCCACGAGCGCGGCGCTGGCGGCGGAGTCATACCCCGAGGAGATGGTCGCGAACGCCGTCATCGAGAGCCGCCGCTCCGGGCTCGCGTAATTGGCGCGCAGCCGCTGCAGCGCCTCGGCGACGCCGGTGCGATACTCGTCGAAGCACCCGACGTCGAGCTTCGGCCGCCGTGACTGGAAGGTGCGCTCCCCGCCGGCGAGCACCAGACTCTCGTCGTACAGCTGATAGAACGTCCGAATCTCCGGATGCACGACGACGAAGCCGCGCGGGTAGCGACCGGCCCCGTGCCGGATGGCATACGTCTCCGCTCGATAATCGTGCGCCGGGTCGAGCGTCGCACCGGTGTAGGCGAGCAGCAGGGCGAGGCTGTTCGAAACCAGGATGCGGTCCTGGTGAATGCAATACACCAGGCGGTTCACGAGCGCGCTCGACGGGACGAAATGCACCTGTCCGTCCTCGACGCGGATGCCGCTGCCGAAGAAGTGCGGGCTGCGGTGGAACGTGCCGAGCCGGAACTCGTCGTCCCACACCCCCTCGACCATCCAGTCGGGCGTGCGCTCCACGGCCGAGCCGTGGTAGACGAGTACCTCCCCCGCCTCCCGGGTCGTCGTGGCGAGCCACGCCAGCCTGGGGAGTCCGGCGGTCTCGCGGTAGCGCAGCACGGGTTGGCTCACCGGCGCCGATCCACCATGGCGCGTGCCCGCGCGATCACCGCGCGGCGCGCGTCGGGCGCCAGACCGCCCACGAAAGCGATGGCGCTGGCGAGCGCCAGGGTCAGCGCCACTCCGCCCGCCCAGGTCACCCACCCGGGTGCGAGGATGCGGCTGCCGAGCGCCGCGGCCGCGGCGAACACCACAGCCATCGCGACCAGCGGCCGCGCCGTCGCCCTGAGCTGTTCGGGCTCGGCCCCATGCAGCGACGCGCGCACCAGCAGCGGGTACAGGACGGTCTGGACGGCGCGGCCCATGAGGATGCCCAGGCACAGACCGGGGAGTCCCCACCAATGTGTCAGCACGACCATCGCGCTCAACGTGAGGAGCGCGGCGACGGCACCCACGCGCACGCGGCTCCACGGGTGCAACGCGGCGTCGATGATGCTGGAGTCGGTACGAATGAAGGCGGTTTGCACCGCAGTGAGCACGATGAGCAGATCGACCGTGGGACCGGCCCATTGGCCGGGGCCGACCCAGAGGGCGACGAAGGAGTGATTCCACAAGAGAATCGTGGCGCCCACGGCCGTGACGAACAGCCAGGTCAGCCCGAGGATCTCGCGCCGCACCAGCGCGGCCCAGGCGAATTGTTTCCGGCCGATGAGGTCGCCCAGTCCCGGCATGGCGGCGGAGACGGCGGCACTGTAGAGGTTCACGGCCGCGCGCGCGGCGTAGCTGGTCAGCACGTAGGTCGTGACCAACGACGGCGAGCGCATGGCGCCGAGGATGACGAGGTCGCTGGCGAGCAGCAGCTTCGCGATCAGGTCGCCGAGCGAGAGCCAGCCGCTCATCGCGAACAGGGCGCGGATGTCGGACCGGGTGGGGCGCTCGGCCCCGAACCAGGAGACGTAGGCGCGCGCGATCCCCCAGTAGCACAAGCCGGTGATCCCCGCGACTACGAGCTGCGCCCCACTCACCCCGGCGAGGCCCAGCCCGGCGTACGCCGCGGCGGCGGTGACGACACCACCTACCACGCTCAGCCCCGCCTGCAGCTCCATGCGCTTGTAGCCGAGGTTCATGCCGAACAGCACGGATTCCGGCACCGCGAGCAGGCCACCCAGCAGGACGGCACCGAGCAGCGCGGCGCAGGCGAGCCGCACGGTCCCCGCGAACGCGGGGTCGACCCCTGCCAACGCCGGCGCGTACCAGGTGAGCAGCGCGCCCACGGCGGTCGCCACCGGCAGGAACAAGAGCCACACCACCAGGGCGCCGCCCACGGCCCGCCGCTCGGCGGACGCGTCGTGTGCGGCCTGCCGGCTCGCCACCACGAGTCGTAACGCTTCCGGCGGGCGGCCGCTCAGCGGCGCGACATAACTGGTGAGCCGGCCCAACATCTCGAACACGCCGTACAGCGCCTGGCCGAGACGGCTCACCAGGATGGGCGTGACCACGAGGCCCACGGCCAGCTTGGCGCCGTACTCGAGCCCGTAGGCGACGACGGTGAGCGACGCCTTCTGGGTCAGCGTGGGTGCGCGTGCGGACCCGGTCGCAGGTGGCGGGGCACCGCCGGCGGGCGCCGGTGCGGGGTCGGGGGTCGTCATGTCGCGGTGGCGACCGCGTGGAGCCGCTCGTCGATCCGCTGGACTAGATGCTCGGCGAGCGCGAGCGCGCACGTGAACGCTGGTGAGACGGCGTTGAGGACGTGGAAGGAGCGGTCGTCCCCTTCATAGCGGAAGTCCATCTCCAGGCGGCGCTCGCGCACATCGAACAGCTGCGCGCGGATCCCCGGGACTCCCCAGCGGCGAAACCGGGCCGGGCGTACACCGTCGACGAGCGTCGCCGCGCGGCGCAGCAGGGGCCCGCGCCCGTAGGCGCGCAGCTCCGCCAGGGCGAGGCGGCGGAACCCGAAGTCGTCGCGGACCAGCATACCCAGCTCGCGGGCGACGATGGCGAGGCACTCCCCGAGCTTGAAGTTGCGCCAGCCGCTGTAGTGCTCGCGCCAGAACGCCGGCGTCGCGGTGGGACCGATTTTCACAGACCCGTCCACGCAGCGCGTGACGTGCACGCCGAGAAACGGGTTCGCGAGGGCGGGTACGGGATACACGTGGGTCCGCACGCTCAAGCCGCCCGGGGACGCGACCAGGTAGCGTCCGCGAAACGGCAGAATGCGGTAGCGTTCCGAGAACCCGAAGTCGCGCGCCACACGGTCGGCGTAGAGCCCGGCCGCGTTCACGACGTACCCGGCGTCGATCGTGCCCGCCGAGGTGAGCACGCTCCCTCCCCGCCCGCGTCCCTGGTAGGCCGCGTCAGTGAGGAGCACGATGCCTGCCGCACGCGCGTCGCTCACGAGCGACCGGACGACTTCCGCTGGATCGACGGTGGCGGTGGTGGGCGAGAAGAGCGCCCATTCGTACGTCCGGGCCAGCGGCTCGAGGCGCCGGACGTCGTCCACGGACAACAGCTCGAGCGGTACGCCGTTGGCGCGGCCACGACGCTGCAGCTCCTCCAGCCCGGGGAGCTCGTCCGCGTTCCGGGCGACGATGAGCTTGCCGCAGCGATCGAGGCGCAGGCCGCGCTCGGCGCAGTAGGCGGCGAGCTGGCGGTTGCCCTCGCGGGTCAGCTGCGCCTTAAGAGTGTCGGCCGAGTAGTAGAAGCCCGCGTGGAGCACGCCGCTGTTGCGGCCGCTCGCGTGCAGCCCGAACGCGAGCTCCTTCTCGAGCAGCGTGACGGAGCTGTCTTCCTGCCGGCGCTTGAGCTCGAGAGCGAGCGTGAGGCCGAGGATGCCTCCACCCACCACCAGGAAGTCCGTCGTGCGCGCAGCCGTCACGGCAGTCGCCCCGCTCAGGCGTGGGCCGGCTCGCGGGCAAGCGTCCAGTCCTCGCGGCGGCGCCGCGGCATGACGAAAGTCCGCTTCAGCGCCTGGACATTGTGGTAGGCCGGGTTCTGATAGTTGCGCAGCGCGGGGTCGCTGCGCACCGCCGCCGCGACCTCGCGGATGCCGGCGGCCACGGTGAACTCGGGCTCGAACGCCAGCACGCGCCGGATCTTCGCGAAGCTGACCCGATAGTCGCGCGGGTCGGTCGCGTCCTGCTGGTGCACCACCTCGACGTCGCCCACCGTCTGCGCCACCAGGTCACCCAGCGCGGCGATCGTGTGGTTCAACGCGTCACCGCCCACGTTGAAGATCTCTCCGGCGACGCGCTCGGCCGGCGCCTCGAGCGCGGCAATGAAGGCGCGAGCGGCATCGCGGCAGTGTACGTTGGGACGCCACTGGTTGCCGCCGAAGATCCCGATCTTGCCGTCCACCACCGCGCGGACCGTGAGCGTGTTCACCACGAGGTCGAAGCGCATGCGCGGGGACAGACCGAACACCGTGGACAGACGCAGCACCACCGGCTCCACGCCACGGGCCCGGTCGAACAGGATGTTCTCGCTGAGCACCCGGGTGCGGGCGTACAGCGACACCGGGTTGAGGCTGGACTGCTCGGTCAACGCGGCGCCGTTGCTCGCGCCGTAGACGCTGCAGCTCGACGCGAACACGAGGCGGCGCACGCCGTAGAAGTGGCACGCCTCGATGAGCACCTTGGTCGCGGTGTAGTTGAGGTTGACCGTCTCCTCGGGATCGAGGTTGCAGGCAGGGTCGCCTACGATCGCCGCGAGGGCGATGACGCCCTGCGTATCCCGCAGCGCGCGACTTACGTCGCGACTGCTGCAGACGTCGCCGGCGAGGACCTCGAGCCGGGGATGGTGCAGGCCGTGGAGGCCGGCCCGGCCATAGTCGAACCGGTCGAGCACCCGGACGTGGTAGCCGCGATCGAGCAGCATGCGGGTAAGCAGCGATCCGACGAAGCCCGCCCCACCGGTCACGAGCACCCGCCGTGTCCCGTCCCCGTTGCCTTGGTATTTCTGCAGCGGGATCGGTGAGTCGAGCAGGTCCTCGAGCGTCACCATGCCCGGCCGGTGGACGTCGCGGCCCCGCACGAAGCGCTCGATGCCGCTGATGGCCCGGACGCGGATGCCCGCGTTCTCGAGGCGCTGGCCCAGCGCCCGCACCACGGAGCCCTTCACCGAGGGCATCGCGACGATCACTTCCCGCACGGCGTGGTGCTGCGCAACGGCCAGGGCATCGTGCACCGGCCCGAGCACCGGCACGCCGTTGAGGGAGGCGCCGATCTTGGCGGGGTCATCGTCGAGGAACCCGATGAGCTGCACGCCCGGTGCGTCGCCTTTCATGAGCTCGCGGCCGATCGAGAGGCCATGCTCGCCGGCCCCCACGATGAGGACCCGGTGCGGGGACAACGGCGCAACGACCGCCGGACGTTTCCGCTGCTTGGCATCGGCGACCGACCAGCGGCGCAGCGTGCGCACACCGACGCAGAAGAACAGCATCAGCAGCACCAGCAGCAGCGTCGTGGCCGCCGTCAGTTCCAGGAGCCCGGCGAACTGCAGCACCAGCAGTGCGATGAGCACGACGGCGCTCGAGAGGCTCACGGTGAGCGCGTCCGGCAGGCTGGTGTACCGCCAGATGGCCCGATACGCGCCGCCCAGCGCGTCGGCCACGACCAGGAGCAGGCCGACCAGCAGCGTAAGCGCGGCGGTCCGGGTCACGCCGAAGGTGGGAATCCCTTCCCCCACCGCCAGGGCGATCACGACGGCGGTCGCGGCGCAGCAGAAGTCGACCCCCGCTTTGACCGCCCGCCGGGCCGCGGGGTTCGAGAGCAAGGGGTCGACGATTCGGGCGACGGCCGCGAGGGCACGGACGGGCCAGGAGATGCCGTAGGCGAGTTGGTCCAGCTCGAAGCCGGTCGAGGTCATCCGAACTCTGGCTGAGGTTTGCGCGATAGTGCCGAATCTGATATCTGCCCAAACTGCCTATCAGGTCTCATGCCTTGCGGGAGGCGTGGCGCCCATCTCTGTAACTGAAAACTCCGCAGCGTGTTGCCGAGAGCGACTCGGGCGTTAGTCGAAAAACGGCCACGCCGTTTGCCACACAACGGCCACACTTTAGTCTCAATCGTGTATCAGCGACGCGCCACGAGTGCCGCGGCGCGCCTCACGCGGGCGTGTGATCGGAGCGCAGCGTGCGGCGCACGGTCATGAAGACTTCGGCCGCCTCCATGCAGCACTGACTGCCCCAGGCGTGCGCGCGGTGGCGCAGCGCTTCGAGGGAGCGAGGATGCGGATACGGCCGAACCTCGCTCTCGTAGCAGGCCATGGCGCAGAGCTTCTGCTCGAGCGTCGCCGAGATGTCCACCCACGTATCCGGGACAAAGCTGCGCGGGTAGCCCCATTCGGTGCTGCTGGCGGTGTCGAAGGCGTACACGGCTTCGAGGAACGGCTCGAGCGGCCGCGTGGCCACGAGCGTGGCCCGGAACAGGAGCTCGTGATCGCGGTTCGCGTCCCCCCCAAACTGGCAATAGACCACGGCGGGGCGCACCTCGCGGACGGCGCGCTCGAGCGGGGCGATGAGGTCGAGCAGGGACAGGGTGTCGAGCCGCTGGTCGGGGAAGCCCAGCTGGCGGGCCTGCTTCAGGCCCAGCATCTCGGCGGCGCGACGGCTGTGCTCGGCCTGTCCCACCCCGCCCGGACCATAGCGGAGCGACTCTCCTTCGCAAGCGATCACCGCCGTCACCTCGTCGCCCGCCCGGGCGTGCAGGGCGACGGTGCCGCCACACCCCAGCACCTCGTCGTCCGGGTGGGCTGCGATGACCAGCACGGAGCGACCCATGGCGCGCGCGCTTTAGCGCCGGTGCCGGCGCACGATGTCCAGCACGGCCTCGATCACGTCATGCACGTCACCGTCGGCGAGGCGGGGGTTCAGCGGCACGCTGAGCATGCGCTGATAGTTGCCGTACGCCACTGGGAAGCTGTCGGGCTGGTAGGCGTACTTGTCGCGGTAATAGGGGTGCAGGTGGATCGGGATGAAGTGCACCGAGCTTCCGATGTTGCGTTGCCTCAGCTCCTCGATGAACGCATCGCGATTTATGCGCAGCGCGCCCGGCCGCAGCCGCAGCACGTACAGGTGCCAGGCGTGCTCGACGTCGGGGCGCCGCGCGGGAAGCTCCAGCGCGCTCTCCGACCCGAACGCCTCGTCGTACATCCGCACGACCGCGCGGCGCCGCTCCTGGAAGCCGGCGAGCTTGCGCAGCTGCCACAGCCCGAGGGCCGCCTGGATGTCCGTCATGTTGTACTTGAACCCCGGCACCACGACCTCGTAGAACCAGTTTCCGCCGCGCTCATAGCGCTTCCAGGCGTCCCGGCTCATGCCGTGCAGGCTCACGACGCGCGCACGGTCCAGGAACTCGGCGTCGCCCGTGAGCATGCCGCCTTCGGCGGTCGTGAGGTTCTTGGTCGCGTAGAAGCTGAAGGCAACGGGGTTGCCGCCCGCGCCGATGGGGCGGTTGCGGTAGCGGGCGGGCAGGGCGTGGGCCGCGTCCTCGACCACCGCGAGCCGGTGTGTCTTCGCGAGCTCCGCGATCGGATCGAGGTCGGCGGGATGACCGGCATAGTGGACGGGCAGCACGGCGCGGGTGCGCGGCGTGATGGCCGCGGCCACGAGGGCCGGATCGATGTTCAGCGTGTCCGGCTGCACGTCCACGAGGATCGGTCGGGCGCCGACGTGCTCGATGACGTTGACGGAGGCCGCGAACGTCATCGGCGTCGTGATCACTTCGTCGCCGGGGCCGATCCCGAGCGTCGCGAGCGCCGTGTGCAGCCCCGCCGTACAGGAGTTGAGCGCCAGCGCTCCCGGCGCGTCCAGGTAGGCCGCGAACTCCTTCTCGAACCGCTTGGTCTTCGGCCCGGTGGTGATCCAGTCGGACCGGAGCGTGTCCACCACCTCGCTGATTTCCTCTTCGCCGATGAGCGGCGGAGAAAACGGCAAGAACTCACGGCGTGGAGCGGCGGGTGCGCGCAGCGCGGCGTCGGGGACGGACGTAGTCGTATGCGGTCGTGTGGTCATGCGTCCAATGAGAGAGGTGACTGTTTTCGCCTCAAGCACGTCTTGTGCGCTGGACCGTTGACGAGCCGACTCATTGCGACTGAAGGGCTTACGACGGCAGAAGCGAAACTGCGGTCCGGACGGGTGACGCGGCCGAGTTACAACAACGCTGGTGTTGTGCGACGGTGCGGGGTCACGCGCCAGCGCCGGGCCAGCGGTACCGGCCTTGCGCTGCAGCATACAGCCTCAGGAGATACTCGAGTATGACAACGCCAATCACCGTCGTCCGGACAGCGTCGGTCGCGCTCGCCGCGCTGATCGCCATTGCGATGCCGTCCGGCGCGCCCCGCTTTCCCATTGCTGGCTCGTGTCCCGTTGCGTCCGTGCAACTGCGCGGGGTACAGCGGACTCCCTATGACCGAGATCATCTGGCCGCCGGCACCGGGCACGATGCCACGACTGCACAATTCGTCCTTCCCGTGAAGAGCCACATCGTCGTCCACCTGGCCGGCGGGGCGGGCATCTGCTGGAGGGGTGGGGAAGCGCTGGGGGCGTTTCCCCCGGCGGCATCCTGGAACACGATCCATGAGACCTACGGCATGGTGGCAGGCGTCACCAATCGAGCCGACGCCCCCGGTTTCACCGTGGAGAACTTCACGTCGTTCGCCTACGGCAAGGGCGTGAGCATGGACGCCGGCGGTGATACGGGCTGGACCATGCGGAACGTGCACGTCGTGTACGGACGAGACGACTGCATCGAGAACGACTGGTACAACAGCGGCGTCATCGACTCGTCGTTTTTCGACGGGTGCTACGACGTCATGAGCTCGCTCGAAGACCGCGGTCAAATCGTTCCCGACGGCCGCAACAACGTCGTGACGATCCGAAACTCGCTGCTGCGGCTCCAGGTGATGGACGGGATCTTCGAGGTGCGCGAAGCGGCCCCACGCCACGAGGCGTTCTGGAAATGGAGCGCCACGCGCGGTCCCAAGCTGAGTCTCACCAACAACGTGTTTTTCACGGACGATTCGTCCGTCTCTTCGAACCACGCCGACATGTACATGGCGCCCCCGCCCGGCCGACTGGGGCCCTGCGCCAACAACATCATGATTTGGGAGGGGAACGGTCCCTTCCCGGAGCCGTTGCCGAGCTGCTTCACCGTGGAGACCGGCGCGCGCGGGCTGCAAATCTGGGACAGTGTGGTCGCGCTGTGGAAAACGCGTCATCCCGCCGCGCTGCCCGACATCGCCCCGCCGATCGTCTCGCTGTTCCAGCCGGGCGTGACGGGCAGCATCCTGCTCAGCGGCACAGTCGCGCTGATTGCGACGGCAGTCGACGACCGGGGGGTGGTGGGCGTGCAGTTCCGCCTGGACGGGCAGCCGATTGGATCGGAAGTGACCGCGCCGACGCTGGTGCGGAAGGATCGCTTCACGAAATACCAGCTCGCGTGGAATTCGGGCACCGCACCGGGTGGGCCCCACGCGCTGACGGCCACCGCGCGAGACGCGGCTGGAAACGCCACGACCAGTGCGCCGGTGACCGTGAGCATCAGGAACTGACCAAATTGTCGCAACCCTGTTACAGAATCCTGGCGTTAGGGCCTGCGACACGGTGCTGCCACGTGCGATCGTTTTGGAATGGAACGAGTTGCGTGGGGTAAGCATCGCATCGCCGCGGTACCGAGCTTGCGGTGCTGCCTGAGGCTAAAGGCCGCCCCACCGTTTGTGAAAGGGAGTCTCGTTGGAGGATATGCGCACCGATCTGTCGACCGAACCCCTGTCCGTCGAACCGAACCACATCGTCCAGAGCCGGGCCGCGGGAGCGGTCAGCCCCTGGAGCCCCCCTCCCGCTGACCACCCGGCGGGCGAGTGGCAGCGCTATCTCGCCGCCGCGCTGCGCTTCAAGTGGGTGGTGCTCGGCGTCACCCTGGCTTTCACCGCGCTGGGCGTACTCGGTGCCCTGATGATCAAGCCGACCTACGTCGCACGCTCGACCGTGTGGGTGCAGGTGCCCATCCGGCCGACGCGGGATGAAGGTCCCATCTGGCAGGGCCAGCTGCCCATTTCGTCGGGCTGGATGGACCTGCTGCAGTCGTACGCCGTGCTCGACGACGTGGTGCGGGGACTGCGCCTCTACGTAGCTCCGGTCGAGCCCGCCGACTCCGATGTGTTGCGCGGCTTCGGCATCAAGGACCCGGTGCTACCCGGCACGTACCGGCTCGAGGTGGACTCCCAGGGCAAGCGGTTCACGCTGACGGTGCACGAGCGCGACGGCGTCGTGCAGCAGGGAGCGGTCGGGGATTCGGTGGGCGCCGGGATCGGATTCGCCTGGGTGCCTCCGGCCAGCGCGCTGACGGCGGGCCGGCGCGTGGACTTCGTGGTCACGGCACCGTACGAAGCCACCGGAAAGCTCGCCAAGCAGCTCAAGGTCACCGCCGACCTGGACGGCAACTTTCTCCGCATGGAGCTCGGCGGGCCGAATCCCGTGCTCGTGAGCGCCATCGTCAATGCGGTGGCGAACCGGTTCGTCGAAGTGGCTGCCGCCCTGAAGCGGGAGAAGCTCACGGAGCTGACTCGGATTCTCGGGGTGCAGCTGGCGCAAGCGCAGGTACGCCTCGGTCAGGCCGAGGACTCCCTGCGCATCTTCCGCGTCCGGGCGGTGACCGTGTACTCGCAGGGCGGTGCGTCGGTCACCCCCAACATGCAGTACCAGAAGGATCCCATGTTCGCGGGACTGCTCGACGTGAAGGTGAGTCGCGAGGAAGCGCGGCGTGACCGCGAAACGATCGAGCGCCTGCTGGCGCAGCTGCCCGAGTCCGGGCTCGCGCTCGATGCGCTGGGGATGGTCGGCTCGGTGCAGCGCTCCACGGAGCTGGCGCAGGCGCTGCGCGACTTGACGACGAAACAGGCGGATCTGCGCACCCTGCGCGCCCACTACACCGAAGCCGATCCGTCGGTGCGGCGGCTGGCGGCGGAGGTGGCGGCGCTCGAGCGGCAAACGATCCCGGCGCTCGCGGGAGCGCTGGCGGGCGAGCTGCGCGTGCGCGAGCAACAGCTGGGCGAGCGAGTGGACGCCGGATCGGCCGACCTGCGGAAGATTCCGCCGCTCGCGGTGGAAGAGACGCGCCTGCAGCGCGACGTGACCCTGGCGGAGCAGGCGGTGCTCAACTTGCAGCAGCGCTACGAGGAGGCCCGGCTGGCCGAGGTGAGCAGCCTGTCCGACGTCCGCGTGTTGGACCGCTCCCCGGTGCCACAGGTGCCCTCCGGCAGTCTCGGGCCGATTCTCATTGCCCTGGCGCTGATGGGCGGTCTCGGGCTGGGTGTGGGTGGCGCGGTGCTGCTGGACCACGCCGACCGCCACGTGCACCACCCCGACCACGTCACGCAACGCATGGGGCTCGCGATCCTCGGCGCGGTCCCGCACGTGGATTGGCACAACGGCAAGCGCGAGGAGAGTGCGGGCCAGGTCATCGAAGCGCTGCGCGGAGTGCGCTTGAGCGTGGCGCACCGGCACGGCGGCTCTGGACCGGTGATCGTCACCGTCACGAGCCCGGGCCGCTCGGACGGGAAGTCGTTCGTGGCCTCGAACCTGGCGCTCGCGTTTGCCGACGCCGGGTCGCGCACCCTGTTGATCGATGGCGATGTGCGGCGCGGTCGCCTGCACCACGTGCTCAACCGCGTGCGCCGCCCCGGTCTCACCGAGATCCTGGCGGGCGTGGTGCCGCTGGAACATGCGATCCAAGCGACGAGCACCCGCAACCTGAGCTTCATCAGCTGCGGGGCCCGCAGCCACGCGGGGCCCGCCCTCTTGAGCTCGGCGGCCATGGTCCAGCTGGTGGGACAGCTGCGTGCTCAATTCAACGCGATCGTCGTGGACTCGGCACCGCTCGGTGCGGGCGCGGACGGATTCGCCCTGGGGACGGCCACCGGCAGCCTGCTGGTGGTGCTCCGCACCGGCGTGAGCGACCGCGAGCTGGCAGAAGCAAAGCTCGGGATTCTGCAGCACCTGCCCATCAACGTCCTCGGCGCCGTCCTGAACGACGTCCGCCCCGGCGGCGCGTACCGCTACTACTCGTATTACCTCGAGGGGTACGGCACGCGCGATGAGTTGAATGCCGAAGGGCAACAGGTGCTGCAGGACACGACGAAGCCGGGTTAGCCCTGCGCGCGGGGTGCGTCCCCGTACGACCGGATCCGCTCCGTCCCACCATCCGCGAACAGCGCGGCGAGCGCCGATCGCGCCCGGCTGACCAGCTCGGCGGGATCGCGCAGCGACGTCCGGAAGTCGCAGTCGACGGCGTAGCCCGCGCGCATGCCGAGCGCTTCGCCGCCCGCCAGCTCGGTGGCGGTCTCGAGCAGGCGCTGCGCCAGCCGCAGCGCGGCGGGGTCGTCGACGTAGGGTGCGACCACCGCCAGCTCGCGCCGCCCCACCCGACCGATCGCGTCGGAGCCGCGGCCCGCCGACCGGAGGATGCGCCCCAGCGACTCGATCGTGGCATCGACGTCCGTCGTGGCATCGGGTGCCAGCACCACACAGGCTAGCGCCGCCCTGCGCCGATCCACATGGCTCGCGAGCTCGCGCGCGCGGCGCTCGAGCCCCCGAGTGTTGTACAGGCCCGTCTGATGGTCCACCAGCCCCTCCTCGCGCGCCCGGTCGGCAGCGAACTTCGCCTGGAGCTGTCCGCCGAGCCGCAGCAGGAACTCCTCGGTGTCGATGGGATCTCCCCACACGCTGTTCGCACCCGCCCGCAGGGCATCGCTCACCTGCTGCCGCGTCGGCGGACCGGCCGTGGTGACGAAAATCGGGGTGCTGGCGGTGATGTCGGGATCCACGCGCAGGGCGCGACACAGTCCCGAGGCATCGCTATCGGGGAGCGCCGTGTCGAGAATGATGGCGTCAGGCTGCGTCCGGCGCGCCTGCTGGAGCGCCTCGGGCCCGGTGAAGGCCTCGAGGATCGTGTACCCGGCAGGGCGGAGCGCGCGCTCCAGCTCCCGGGAGCGCGAGCGCCATTGTGGCCCATGGGCCAGGAGTACCCGAGGAGCCGGAGCCGCGCGCTGCTGCATGCGACGCCGCTGGGGCAGGACTCGTGCGCCCGGGCGGCCGGGCGCAATTGCTTGACGTCTCGTTGCTTGCGCGAACGGGTCCCACAGCAGCTGCGTGTGAGGCGCGGTGATCTGCCAACAAGCTTGTAGCGAAGCTGCCGCGGTTGGCTGTGGCGGGCGGGCGTGCCTGCGCCCGCTGATGGTGGCCTCAATCTTGAACTACCGACCGCTGACATGTGTGGCATCATTGGATACGTGGGGCGGCGCCAGGCGGCGCCGATTCTCGTGGACGGTCTGCGCCGGCTGGAGTATCGCGGCTACGACTCGGCCGGCGTGGCGATCCAGAACGGCTCCGGCATGGCGGTCGTCAAGCTCGCGGGGCGCGTGCAGGGGCTCGCGGAGCATCTCGAGCGCGAGCCGGTGCACGGCACCAGCGGCATCGCCCACACGCGCTGGGCCACTCACGGGGTTCCCTCCGAGCGCAACGCGCACCCGCACGGCGACTGCCACGCCCGGGTGGCGCTGGTGCACAACGGCATCGTGGAGAACGCCGACGCGCTGCGCGT
>Ga0075424_100003979_pt1 | contig 13884 bp, 13 predicted proteins | sample SoiMethybrSBSTD3_FD_75301 | JGI IMG/M metagenome (GOLD analysis project Ga0075424, IMG submission 75301) | Bulk soil microbial communities from a Populus tree surrounding site in Tennessee, USA - Soil MetaG P. TD hybrid SBSTD3 | ecosystem: Environmental > Terrestrial > Soil > Tree plantation... | reverse complement strand
CGCGACCTCCAGGTGCGAGCGAGTGGGGCTGACTGACTCGTCAGTCAGGACCAGCGAGCGTACCAGAGGCGGCACCCGGCCGGGGCGCCGGCCTCAGGCCGGGGCGCTCGCGGGCAAGCCGAACGCGGGAAACGTCGAGGCGTCGAGGAAGGCGACGATCTCGGCGATCCGGTCGCCCGCCAGCGTGACCACGTTGATGCTGTGCGCGCGAAAGCCGCCCTGCTCCCGGTCCCACCTGTAGTGCGCGAACGCCACCTGCCCGTTCGCCCGGATCGGGACGAGCCGCCAGCGCACGCCGGGCGCGAGCGGCCGGGCGGCCAGGAACGACGCGACGTCGGCGCGACCCCGGAACCAGGCCGGGAACGGCGGCATCGCCAGGACGGCGTCCTCGGTCAGCATCGCCACCACCGCGTCGATGTCGCGCCGCTCCCAGGCGTCGACGTACGCATCGACGATCTCGGCCAGGGCCGGGTCGCCCAGGGCGCGCAGCGTCGCCTGCTGGCTGCGGTCGAGCCGGCGCTGGTCGAGCGTGCGATGCGCCCGCTGGAGCGCGCTGTAGACGGATGCCGGCGTCGTCCCGAGCGCTGCCGCCGTCTCGGCGCCGGACAGGCCGAGCACGTCGCGCAGGATCAGCACCGCCCGCTGGCGCACGGGCAGCTGCTGGAGGGCGGCGATGAAGGCGAGCTCGACGCTCTCACGCTGCTCGTAGCGTACGTCGGGCGCCGCCAGCCCGTCCTCGAGGCCGACCTCGCGGTCGGGGTAGGGGTCGATCCACACCGACTCGACCAGCGGCCGGCCGGGGCCGTCGTCCGGGTCGCCGGGGCCACCGTAGTCCAGCGGGAGGACGCGCCGCGGCCGCCGCTCGATCGCTTTCAGGCACGCGTTCGTGGCGATCGTGTAGAGCCAGGCGCGCAGCGAGCTGCGGCCCTCGAACCGGGGCAGGCCGCGCCAGGCCCCGAGCAGCGATTCCTGCAGCGCGTCCTCGGCATCGGGCAGTGAGCCGAGCATGCGGTAGCAGTGGGCGTGGAGCGCCGACCGGTAGGGCGCGACGAGCCCGGCGTAGGCATCCTCGTCTCCGCTCCGGGCGGCGGCCAGCAGATCGCGCTCCCGGTCGGTCATCGGCGGCGGCAGCGTCCGCATCACGGCTCGAGCTTACGCCCCGATCGCCTCGCCGAGCAGCCGGTAGCTGCCGACCTCGGTCAGCTCGGTCACCACCGGCGCCACCTCACAGCGCTCGCCGACCGCCGCCTGGAACCGGCCGAATGCCGCGACGTCCGCGAGCGGATTGGTGCCGTCGTCCGTCTCGACCGAGGCAACGTGCACGAACGTCACGCCGTCCGCCAGCCGGAAGGTGGCGTAGCGGATGCCCTCGGGGCCGGTACGGTGCAGCTCCTCGTAGACCTCGCGCACGAGGCGCTCGTTCTCGTCGGCCCGGTCGGGCTTGACCGTGTAGCGAACCATGACTCGACGCATGTGAATCTCCTCGGATGGGGTACGCGTGCAGAGATCCGCCATGACCCAGGAATCCATCGCCCATACACCCGCGCTCGTGGTGGGCCCCGTGCTGCGCTACGTCGGCCGGACCGAGGCAACCGTGTGGGTCGAGGTGGATGCCGCCTGCAGGGTAGAGGTGCTCGGCCAGACGACGCCGACGTTCGAGGTGCGCGGGCACCACTACGCCGTGGTCGGGCTGACCGGGCTCGACCCCGGGACCGTGGTCGAGTACGCGGTGACCCTCGACGGGACGCAGGTCTGGCCGCTCCCGGAGGACACGCGCCCCCGCAGCGCGATCCACACGCGTCAGGGCGAGAGCCGCGCCCGCCTGGTCTTCGGCTCGTGCCGCGTGGGCGCGCCCGAGCGCGAGCCCTACACGCTGCCGCCCAGCGAAACGGAAGGCTTCGGCATCGACGCGCTCTGGGCCTACTCGCGGCGGCTCCAGGAGGGCCTCGAGGACTGGCCGGACGGGCTCCTTCTGATCGGCGACCAGGTCTACGCCGACGAGGTGTCGCCGGCCACGCTCGAGTTCATCCGCGGGCGGCGCGACACGTCCGCGCCCCCGGGCGAGGAGATCGCCGACTTCGAGGAGTACACCCACCTCTACCGCGAGTCGTGGACCGAGCCGGACATCCGCTGGCTGCTCTCCACCGTGCAGAGCGTGATGATCTTCGACGACCACGACGTCATCGACGACTGGAACATCTCGTGGCAGTGGCTGCGCGACGCCCGGTCCGAGCCGTGGTGGGACGCCCGCATCACCGGCGCGTTCATGTCGTACTGGGTCTACCAGCACATCGGCAACCTGACCGCCGACGAGCTGGCGGAGGAGCCGATGTATCGGGCGGCGATCGCCAAGGACGGCGACGTCGGCCCCGAGCTCGAGGCGTTCGCCCGCAAGGCCGACCGCGAGTCCGCGGCGACCCGCTGGGCCTCGCTGCGCGACTTCGGCCGGTCGCGGGTGCTCGTGGTCGACTCGCGGGCGGCCCGCGTCCTCGACGAGGAGCATCGGGAGATGGTCGACGACGACGAGTGGGACTGGATCGTCGAGCGCAGCCGCGCCGACGTCGACCACCTCCTGATCGTGAGCACCCTGCCCGTCTTCATGTCGCCGGGCGTGCACCATCTCGAGGCATGGAACGAGGCCGTGTGCGACGGCGCCTGGGGGCGTGCCGTCGCCGGCCTCGGCGAGCGTCTGCGGCGCGCCCTCGATCTCGAGCACTGGGCCGCCTTCCATCGCTCGTTCATCCGGATGGTCGACCTGCTGCGCGACGTCGCCACGGGCGGAGACGGCGCCCGCCGCCCGCCGGCGTCGGTGAGCGTCATCGGCGGCGACGTGCACAACGCCTACGTCGCCGAGGTGTCGCTGGGGGCGCGCGATCCGGCCCGCAGCCGGGTGCACCAGATCGTCTGCTCGCCCTTCCGAAACCCCCTGTCCCCGGGCCAGCGGCGGATGGTGAAGCTGACGAAGACCGCGCCCGTCGTCGCCTGCCTGAAGGCGGCGGCGCATCTCGCCGGCGTGCGCATGCCGGCGGTGCGGTGGCGCTACGCCACGGGCCCTACGTTCGAGAACTCGATCGGTATCGTCGAGCTGGACGGCCGCCGGGCGGAGGTCACGATCTACCGTGCGGAGCCGGGCGATCCGGCGGACGCGCTCCAGCCGCTCCACTCACATCTGCTGGCGGACGGCCCCCGGGCCGGCTGACCGGCACGGGCTCGCGCCGCGCGGCCCGCTCGACGGGTGCGCCGAAGTCGAGCAGCCAGCCGCCGAACGCGATCGCGCAGGCCGCGAACCAGCCCCAGCCGAGCGCCAACCCGCCGATCACGTCCGAGGTCCAGTGCAGATCGAGCATCACCCGGCTGCAGGCCACCGCGACGGCGAGCCCGACCGCCGCCGCCGCCAGGGCCGCGCGGGCGGTGACGCCCCGGCGCCGGCCCGCAAGGAGCGCGACCGCCGCGAACAACGCGGCCGCCGTGGACGAGTGGCCGCTCGGGAACGACGGGCCGAGGGTGGCGGCGACGGGGTCGATCGCCGGCCGCGCGCGGTCGATCGCCGTCTTGACCGCGTTCGTCGCGAGGGAGTCGCCGATCGTGACGACCGCCAGGAAGGCGGGGATCGCGCGGCTGGGGACGCGCGCCCACTCGACGGCGCCGACCACCACTGCGATTACCACCACGCCCCCTGTCGTCGCGAGCGTCGACACATCCTCGAGCAGGCGGTGCTGGAGTGAACCGCCATGCCGGTGCGCCCAGAGCGCCGCCGCGGAGTCGACATCCGACAGGCCCTCGGCGTGGCGCACGGCGACGGCGAGTCCGGCGACGACGAGCCCGGCGACGACGATCACGACGAGCGCGGCCGTGAGCGCGAGCCCGGTCACGACCTCCGCATCCAGGCGGTCGTCCACGAAGCGGCGCACGCGGGTGTGCTCCTCGATGGCCTCGGCCGCCGCGGCCGCCGGCGCACGCTCCCAGTGCCTGCGGAACGCCCAGCCGAAGGCGGCGAATGCCAGCGCCGCTGCGGCCCCCGAGACCAGGATGAGGACTGCGATCAGCATGGATGCCGGCCCATGGCCGCGGTTTGCCCAGCGGCCGATCCGGGAAAACGTCGGGTCATGCAGTTCGGCGAAACAGCCCGCCGGCCGGCGGAGCATCGGCCGTCACGGCCGCGCGACGACGCGCCGGCCACCGATGGCCCGGGCTTTCTCATGCCCCGCCGGCACGGCCCGTCCGTGCTGATCGGCGGGCGGTTCGCGGGCCGACCCGTGGTCGCGTTCATGGTCGCCGTCCTCGCGGGATTCGTGATCCTGGCGGCGCTCGCGATCCTCGTCGGCTGGGTGCTGCAGCACTACGTCCTCCCGGATCACGGCATCGGCCACGCCGACGAGCACGTGAACGTGTGGCTCTCCCATCACCGGACGGGCGCGCGCAACGACGCCTCGTTCTGGATGTCCGGCGTCGGCGACATCCCGGCGATCCCGGTGGTCGTCGCCCTGACGATGGCGGTCGCGGCCGTGCGCAGGCACTGGCGCGTCGCCGCCTTCATCCTGACGGCGATCGCCGTCGAGGCGGCCACGTATCGCGCCGCCACGCTCGCCATCCATCGCCAGCGGCCGCGCGTCCCCCGCCTCGACCACCTCCCGGTCGATGCCAGCTACTACTCCGGCCACACCGCCGCGTCGGTCGCCGTCTACTGCGGCGTCGCCCTGCTGATCACGAGCGCCGTGCGCAACCGCGCAGTCCGGGTGGTGGTCTGGCTGATCGCGATCGCCATCCCGCTCCTCGTCGCCCTCTCGCGCATGTATCGCGGCATGCATCACCCCACCGACGTCACCGCCGGCGCGATCTGGGGGATCGGGTCGATCCTCGTGGCGATCATGGCCGCGCGGGCGGCTGCAGTCGCGGAGGAGCGGAGGACGGCGTGAGCACGATCGCCGTCATCGCCCACGGCCGCAAGCGCACCGCCGACCTGCCGGAGCTGCGCCGCGCGCTCGAGCGCCGCGGCGTGCTCGAACCGCTCTGGGTCGAGGTGCCGAAGAGCAAGCGCGCCCCCAAGCAGCTGCGCAAGCTGCTCGAGCAGGGCGCCGACCACGTCTTCGTCTGGGGCGGCGACGGGATGGCCCAGCGCTGCATCGACACGCTGGCCGGCACCGACGCGACCCTCGCGATCGTGCCCGCCGGGACGTCGAACCTGCTCGCCTCGAACCTCGGCATCCCCAAGGGCGTCAGCAAGGCGGTCGACGTCGGGCTCACCGGCGAGCGGCGCAAGATCGATGTCGCATCGCTGAACGGCGAGCGCTTCGCGGTCATGGCCGGCGCGGGGTTCGACGCCGAGATGATCGACGGCGCCGACGGCGCGATGAAGCGCCGCCTGGGCCGCGCGGCCTACCTGTGGACGGGCGCGAAGAGCCTGCGGGCGCGGCCGTTCGAGGCCCGGATCCGGGTCGACGGTACCCAGTGGTACCGGGGCCCGGCGAGCTGCATCCTGGCCGGCAACATGGGCTCGCTCTTCGGCGGCGTCGAGGTGTTCGCCGACGCGGAGCCGGACGACGGCCTGCTCGACCTGGCCGTGATCTCCGCCGACGGGCTCGCCCAGTGGGCGGGGACGGTCGGCCGCACGATCGCCGGCCACCCGGAGCGGTCGCCCAGCTTCCGCGTCACCCGGGGCCGGAAGGTGAAGGTGAAGCTCGACCGCAAGGTCCTCTACGAGCTCGACGGCGGGGCGCGCAGCAAGGAGAAGCGCTACCGGCTCGCGGTCGAGCCCGGCGCGATCACGGTGTGCGTGCCGGCCGCGACCAGAAACGGAGACGGAACGACATGAGCAGCAGGATCGAGATGCAGGCCCGCGCGGCGGGCCAGAACCCCACCCACAGCACCGCGTTCGAGGTGTTGACGCGGGTCGGCTTCATCGCTCGCGGCGTGATCTACATCATCATCGGCTGGCTCGCGATCGAGGTCGCGACCCACACGACGTCGGGCGCTCCCACCAACCAGAAGGGCGCGCTCGAGACCATCGACAAGCAGCCGCTCGGCCACTGGCTCCTGATCGTCGTGGCGATCGGCCTCGGGGCCTACGCGATCTGGCGGTTCGTCCAGGCCTACGCCGGCCACGGCCCCGAGGGGGGCGGCGACGCGTCGACGTTCGGCCGCATCTCTGCGGCGGCGAGCGGCTGCGCGTACCTGGCCGTGTGCGCGCTGGCCGTGTCGATCCTGATGGGTTCCTCGAGCCAGAGCTCGAGCAACCCGCACAAGTCCGCGGCCGGCGTGCTGGGGTGGCCGGGCGGGCAGTGGATCGTCGGCATCGCCGGCCTCATCTTCATCGGCGTCGCCCTGTTCCAGGGCTACAAGGCGATCACGCTGAAGTTCCTCGACGAGGACAAGACCGAGCAGATGGGCCGGACCACCGAGCGCTGGATCACGATCGCGGGCGTCATCGGCCACCTGGCCCGCATGGTCGCCTTCGGCCTGATCGGCATCTTCATCGTCAAGGCCGCCGTCGACTACTCGCCGAAGAGCGCCGTCGGACTGGACGGGGCGCTCGAACGGCTCGCGCGCCAGTCCTACGGCACGTTCCTGCTCGCGGTCGTGGCCGCGGGGCTGATCGCGTTCGGCGTCTACTCGATCGCCGAGGCGCGGTACCGGCGCATCTAGGGCGTGAACTCCGCGTAGTGCTGCTGGGAGCGGCCGCCGATCGTGGGGAAGTCGCCCCCGGCGAACAGGTTGCCCGTGACCGCGTCGCCCGCCAGCGCGAAGACGCCGAGGGAGCTGTTCGCACCGGGGTTCTAGGGCAGGAGCGCCCCGCTCGACTCGTCGACCGCGAGCAGCTTCGGCCGCGGCGTCGGGTGCGGACACGTGTGCGCACCGGACGTCTGGCCGCAGTAGTTCGCCCAGTGGCCGCCCGCGTACACGACGCCGCCAACGACCGCGATCGCCTGGACGTTGCCGTCGGTGCCGCCGATCCACTGGCGCGCGCCGGTCAACGGGTCGAGGCTCGCGAAGTTCCCGCCGTTGCCGCCGCCGGCGACGAGGACGCCGTTCGCATCGACGTCGAGGTCGATGACCGTGTAGGGCTCGTGGGTCGCCCACGAGATCACCGACACCCGCCCGTTGGCCTGATAGGTCGGGATCGGCGATGTGCCGACCACCGCCCCCAGGGCCGAGCCCGAGAAGGCCGTCCCCAGCATGCCCAGAACCACGCCCACGCCGAGCACCCGCTTCATGCTGCGCTGCATCTCCCTGCTCCCCTGACGGGATGACAGATCCGGCCACACGCTCCGCCGGAACGCGTCAAGTCAAGCCCCGGCGCCCCGCGCCGCCTTCGACCGCTGGCTGTTGCGCTCCGACGCCGACAGGACGGCCTTCCGCAGGCGCACCTCCCCCGGCGTCACCTCGACGCACTCGCCCTCCTGGATGTACTCGATCGCCTGGTCGAGGCTCATCCGGTGGGGCGGGTTCAGGCGCACGAGCACGTCGGCGTTCGAGCGCACGTTGGTCATCTGCTTGGCCTTCGTGATGTTCACGTCGAGGTCGCCGGTGCGGCTGTTCTCGCCGACGATCATGCCCTCGTAGACATCCTCGCCCGAGCCGACGAAGAGCACGCCGCGGGCCTGCAGGTTCTGGATCGAGTACCCGGTCGCCAGGCCGCTGCGGTCGGCGACGAGGGAGCCGTTCGGCCGGCTCTTGATCTCGCCCGCCCACGGCCCGTACTCCTCGAAGACGTGGTGGAGCTGGCCGGTGCCGCGCGTCTCGGTCTGGAACTCGGACCGGAACCCGAGCAGCCCGCGGGCGGGGACGAGGTGCTCGAGCCGCACCCAGCCGGTGCCGTGGTTCGTCATGCTCTCCATCCGCCCCTTGCGCAGCGCCAGCGCCTGGATGACGACGCCGGAGTACTCCTCCGGCACGTCGATCGAGACGCGCTCCACGGGCTCCTCGAGCTTCCCGGCGACGGTGCGCGTCACGACTCGCGGTTTCCCGATGGTGATCTCGTAGCCCTCGCGGCGCATCATCTCGGCCAGCACCGCGAACTGCATCTCGCCCCGGCCCTGCACCTCCCAGGTGTCCGGGCGGTCGGTGTCGAGGACGCGCAGGCCGACGTTGCCGAGCAGCTCGCGGTCGAGCCGGTCCTTGATCATGCGGGCGGTCAGGCGGGTGCCGCTGCGGCCCGCCAGCGGGCTCGTGTTGATCGCGATCGTGACCGCCAGGCTCGGCTCGTCGACCACGATCAGCGGCAGCGCCCGCGGATCCTCGGGATCGGCGATCGTCTCGCCGATCATCACCTCGGCGAGGCCCGCGACCGCGATGATGTCGCCGGGGCCGGCCCGCTCGGCCGGGACGCGCTCGAGGCCCTCGGCGACGAGCAGCTCCGTCAGGCGGATGCGCGTCACCGTCCCGTCGCGGCGGCACCAGGCCACCGTCGACCCGCGTGCGATCTCGCCGTGCCGCACCCGGCAGAGCGCGAGCCGGCCCAGGTAGGGCGACGAGTCGAGATTCGCGACCTGCGCCTGGAAGGGGTGGGCCGGATCGGAGGTGGGCGCCGGCATGTGCGAGACGATCAGGTCGAGCAGCGGCCGGATCGACTCGCCGGGCACGTCGGGGTCGAGCGTCGCGGTGCCGAGGCGGGCGTTCGTGTAGACGATCGGGAAGTCGATCTGCGACTCGTCGGCGTCCTCGTCGAAGAAGAGCGCGTACACCTCGTCGACCACCTCGGCGATGCGCGCGTCCGGCCGGTCGATCTTGTTCACCACCAGGATGACGGGCAGCCGCCCGGCGAGCGCCTTCCGCAGCACGAACCGGGTCTGCGGCAGCGGCCCCTCACTCGCGTCCACGAGCAGCAGGACGCCGTCGATCATGGAGAGGCCGCGCTCGACCTCGCCGCCGAAGTCCGCGTGGCCCGGCGTGTCGATGATGTTGATCTTCACGTCGCCGAACCGCACGGCGGTGTTCTTGGCCAGGATGGTGATGCCGCGCTCGCGCTCGAGGCCGGCGTCCATGACGCGGTCGACGGCCTGCTCGTGCTCGGCGAACGTGCCCGACTGGCGCAGGAGGGCGTCGACGAGCGTCGTCTTGCCGTGGTCGACGTGGGCGATGATCGCGATGTTGCGGATGTCGTCCCGGGCCTGCATGTCGCCGGGCAGGGTAGCGAGGGCTGCGACCGCTAGAGCGCGAGCGAGTAGCGCGCCTCGCGGCAGGGCTCGCCGCGGAAGATCGTCTCCTCCTCGGCCTCGAGCGTCATCCCCAGCCGCTCGAGCAGGCGGGCGCTGGCGGTGTTGCGGACGTCCGTGATGCCGATCAGGCGGCGCACCTGCGTGTGCTCGCGGAGCATGCCGATCAACGCACCGGCCGCCTCGGCGGCGAGCCCCCGGCCCTGCGCCGAGGGCGCCAGCGTGATGCCGAGCTCGGCCTCCTCGCCCGCCGCCGAGACGTGCAGGCCGATGTCGCCGAGCAGCTCGTCGGTAGCGGCGTCGGCGATCGCGATCTGCACCCAGCCGCCCGGGGTCGGGCACGGCGCCGCCGCCATCTCGGCGATCATCGCGGCGGCGGCCGAGTCGGTCATCGGCTCCCAGCCCTGGTAGCGGCCCACCTCGGGGTCGTGGCGATAGGCCTGGAGCGCCGCCAGGTCGGCGGCGCGCAGGCGCCGCAGCGTCACCCGCTCGGCGCGCACGGGCAGCGGGTCGGGTGCGGGCGGCCGGTTCAGGTCTTGCGCGCCCGGCTGGGCGCGACCCGGGCGGGCTCGTTGGGCATCTTCGGGTAGACCGGCGGCCAGGGCGCATCCTGCAGGCCCGCCGCCATGTCTCGCTCGTGCCACTCGAGCAGCGGCTCCAGCGGCTGCGGCGCGGCCGACATCGGCTCCCACGGATCGCCCGAAGAGGCCACCCGCGCGGGCACGTTCACGAGCGTCAGCTGCTCCGGCGCGATCGCCTCGAGCTCGTCCCACCGAAACGGGGTCGACACCTGGCCGCCGACCCGCGGGCGCACGCTCCAGGCGCCCAGCACCGTCTTGTGCGGCGCGTTCTGGTTGAAGTCGCAGAAGACGCGCGTGCCCCGCTCCTCCTTCCACCACGCCGCGGTGATCAGGTCGGGCCGGCGCCGCTCCAGCTCACGCGCCAGGGCGACGGCGGCGGAGCGGACGGCGAACGCGTCGAAGCGCGGTTCGAGCCGCACGTAGATGTGGATGCCGTTCCGGCCCGTGGTCTTGGGTCCGCCCACGAGGCCCACGTCGTCGAGCAGCCGCTTCGTCTCGGCGGCCGCCTCGCGCACCATGTCGAACGTGACGCCGGGCGACGGGTCGAGGTCGATGCGCAGCTCGTCGGCGTGGTCGGGATCGTCGGCGTGGTACGGCCACACGTGGAAGCCGAGGCAGCCCAGGTTCACCGCCCAGGCGAGGTGGGCGACGTCGGCGACGACGAGCGCCCGTGACGGCGTGCCGTTCGGCGTCTGCACCGTCGTGGTCTCGAGCCATTCGGGCGCGTTCGCCGGCACCCGCTTCTGGAAGAACGATGTCCCGCCCGCCCCGTTCGGGTAGCGCTCCATCAGCACCGGCCGGCCGCCCAGCGCCCGCATCACCTCGGCCTCGACGGCGAGGTAGTAGCGGATCAGGTCGAGCTTCGTCTCCCCGCGCTCGGAGAAGAAGACCTTGTCCGGGTTGGACACCGCGACGGTGCGGCCGGCGGCGTCGAGCTCGATCGAGGTGGATTCGGGCATCGGGCGTCGACCTCGATCATAGGCGGCGGCGCCGGATCTGCGAGGCTATGCGCATGGCCGATCTCGACCGGACGGTGCGCCGGAACACGCTGATCCTCGCAAGCGTCACGGCCGTGAACTCGGTTGTGCTCCAGCTGGCGTCGGCGGTCTCGTCGATCACGTTCGTGCTGGTCACCGGCGAGCGCGGGCTGCTCGGCCTCGGCCCCGCCATCTTCCTCACATCGTCGGGCCTCACCGCCGTCGTCGCCGGCCGGACGATGGACCGGCGCGGACGCCGACCCGTGCTCGCCGCCGGCTTCGTCGCCCTGGCGGCCGGATGCTCGCTGACGGCGCTCGCGACGGACACGTCGTCGGTGCCGCTGCTCCTGCTCGGCTTCGTCCTGATCGGCATGGGCCAGGCCACGTCGCTCCTGATCCGGGCGGCGGCCGGCGACATGTACGTGGCCGCGCGGCGCGCGCGGGGCATCTCCTACGTGCTCTCGGGCGCCGTCATCGGGGCCGTGCTGGGGCCGGCCGTCTTCAGCCCGATGTTCGCCGACCGCAAGCTCGACGCGGCCGAGCTGACCGTTCCGTGGCTGTCGGCCGCCGCGATCGCGCTCATCGCGCTCACGATCGTCCTCCTCGTGCGGCCGGACACGCGCGTGATCGGCCAGATGCTGAGCGACCGCGCCCGCGACGCCACGCCGCCGGCCGGCGCGCCCCTGGCCGAGATCGTGCGCCGGCCCGGCGTCATCCCGGCCATGATCGCCAGCCTGGCCAGCTTCGGGGTGATGGTCTCCGTGATGAACCTGGCCGGGTACGTCGTCGTCGAGGTGCACCACCACTCGCAGGACTCGGTGTTCCCGATCATCGGCGCCCACGTGCTCGGCATGTACGCGCTCGTGCTCGTGGTCGGCGCGCTGATCGACCGCATCGGCCGCACGCCCGCCCTGAGCATCGGCCTGGTCGTGATGGGCGCGTCGACGCTCGGCCTGCAGTGGGTCGCGAGCGTGCCGATGACGGCACTCCTGCTGTTCGGACTCGGCATCGGCTGGAACATCTCCTTCGTCGCCGCGACCGCCCAGATGGCCGACTGCACCGCCCCCGAGGAGCGCGGCAAGCTGCTCGGGTTCAACGACCTCATCGCCGCGCTGCTGGGGGCGAGCCTGGCCCTGATCGGCGGCTACGGCCTCGAGTCGGAGGGCGTCGGGGCGCTCGCCGTGGGCGCGACCATCATCGTGATCTCGCCGGTCGCCTGGATCCTCTGGCGCGTGCCCCAGCCGGCCGCAGCCGACGCCTGACCGCTAACGGGCGCTGCCGACAAACGTCTCGGCGTGCACGGCGGCGATCGTCGCCGCCATCCGCTCGACCATCGCCCCGAGCTCCGCGTCGGTCGCGTTGAACGCCGGCGCGAGCAGGGTCTGGTCGCCGGCGTAGCCGTCCGCCGTGGGCTGCGTCGAGTAGACGATGAGGCCGCGGCGCAGCGCCTCCTGGTCGATGCGCGGCGCGACCCGCAGCGCCGGATCGAGGAACGACGCGCCGTCGGCGGGGTCGGCGTACTCGATGCCGAACAGGAATCCCTGTCCCCGCACCTCGGCCACCATCGGGCTGGCGGCGAGCGCGTCGGCCAGCGCCGCCCGCACCTCCGGGCCGCGCGTCGCCACCCGTTCGACCAGCCGCTCCCGCCGCAGGTGCTCGATCACGGCGAGGCCGACCGCGCACGAGAGCGGCGCGCCGTCCCAGGTGTGGCCAAGCTCGAAGCTGCGCGACCCGCCGGCGACGGCTTCGTACACGTGCTCGCGGCAGAGCACGGCGGCGACGGGCGCGTAGCCCGCCCCGAGCCCCTTGGCGGTCGAGACGATGTCGGGCTGGAGCGGCAGCTGCTGGGCATGGAACCAGGAGCCGGTGCGGCCCATGCCGGTCACGACCTCGTCCAGGCAGACGAGGAACCCATGCTCGCGGCGCAGCTCCTCGAGACCCTCCCAGAAGCGGTCGGGCGGCCGGAACGCCGGCATCGCCGCCGCCGACACCGGCTCGCAGAAGAACGCGGCGATCGTCCCGGCGCCGTGCTCGGCGATCGCCCCCTCGATCGCCGCGAGCGTGCGCTCGGCCGTCGGGTCGAACCGGCGCGTCGGCGGCGGGACGTGGATGAAGCCGGGCAGGTAGGGCCGGTTCGGCCCTTGCAGACCCGGCCGCCCGGTCAGCGCGAGCGTCGCCATGGTCGGGCCGTGGTATGCCTGGGCGAACGAGATCACGTTCCAGCGCTCCGGCTCGCCGCGCTCGACGTGGTAGGCCCGCGCGAGCCGCAGCAGCGTCTCGTTCGCCTCGGCGCCGCCGCTCGTGAAGTGGACGCGGGCGAACCCGGGGGCGAGCCCGACCAGCTCACGGGCAAGCCGCTCCTGGACCGGGCTCGTGAACTGCTGGTTGTAGATGAACCCGAGCTGCCCGAGCTGTGCCGCCGCGGCCGCGACCACGTCTGCCGCGCCGGCGCCGAGCGATGCCACCATCGCGCCGCCGCCGACCGCATCGAGGTAGCGGTTGCCGTCGGTGTCGACGAGCCACATGCCCTCGCCCCGCTCGATCAGCGGATAGCCGCGGTCGAGCTCGCGGTGGAAGACTGCCGAGCCGTCGGCGTGGACGAGGACGGGATCGATGCGCTCGCTCATGCGCGGTGCATCGTCGCCAACGCCGCCGCGGCGGTCAAGCCGGGGCGAGCTCGGCCGTCCGCACCCGGAACGCGACGAGGTAGGCGATCACGGCGGCGGCGACGAGGATCGCCGTCCCGTAGTTGAGCGCCGGGCTGAGCACGCTCGGGAGGCCGTGCGACGTCCACCCCCGCTTGACGAACTGCTCGTTCCAGCCGTCGTTCGCCGAGACCATCACCCCGTAGCAGAACAGGAGCGCGAGATAGCCGGCCAGGACCGGCCGCAGCCGCGTTGCCCGCATCCGGGTGAGGCCGGGCCGGAGCAGCAGCGCCGTGACGGCGAGCAGCCAGCCGTCGAGGCCCTCGTGGTTTCCCAGGTGGACGGCGCGGAGAGTGGGATGGCCGGCCTCGGGCAGGATCTTCTTCGACATGAACACGGCGTGCAGCCCGGGGACATCGCCCACGTAGAAGCCGAGGTTCGCGAAGATCCAGGGGAGCGCGGCCAGGGCGTAGACGACCGCGACCCACATGGCGATCCGATCTCCCCGGGTGCGCTCGGCCGGCGGCCC
>Ga0075424_100003978_pt1 | contig 13885 bp, 14 predicted proteins | sample SoiMethybrSBSTD3_FD_75301 | JGI IMG/M metagenome (GOLD analysis project Ga0075424, IMG submission 75301) | Bulk soil microbial communities from a Populus tree surrounding site in Tennessee, USA - Soil MetaG P. TD hybrid SBSTD3 | ecosystem: Environmental > Terrestrial > Soil > Tree plantation... | reverse complement strand
GATCGTTCGAATCGTTCGGATCGTTCGGATCGTTCGGATCGTTCGGGGCGTTCGAATCGTTCGAGACGTTCTGAAACCTGCGTACTTCGTGACGACGTCTCGTTGTAGTAATTCAGATTTCTTCCCCGTCACGCCAGAATTTCCTTAACAAAGCGAAGCGGCACACCCGGTGCGTCGTCACCATTGATGGCGATCGCAACGAGGTACGAGGAGTTGCTCTCGTGGCAACGGATGCATGAGTTGAATATCGAAGTGTTCAGGGCAACGGACATCGGCCGAGTCAGCCGCGATTTCAAGTTCCGGGATGAGATCCGCGACGCCGCAGACTCCGCCGAGCGGAACGTCGCGGAAGGATTCGCTCGTTACACGCCGGCCGCTTTTGCGAATTTTCTGGACTACTCTCGCGCATCCGCCGCCGAAACGCGCTCGATGCTCAGAAAAGGAGCGGAGTGCGGCTACTTCTCCGCCGAAGATTTCGCGCGTTTGGATAACTTGGCCGCTCGTGGCGCTCAGGCCGTAGCCAAGCTGCAACGCTATCTGCGATCGCCGCAGGCGAAAAGCAATGCAGCGCGCCGTCGCTATTCACGGCGCCTACACCCCAAGAACGAATCGAACGAATCGAACGAATCGAACGATCCGAACGGATCGAACGATCCGAACGATCCGAACGACCCGAACGATCCGAACGATCCAAACGATCCGAACGATCCGAACGGTGCGTCACCTCGGTAGGCGGTCCGGCATCTCCGCGATGACGTACGTCACGACAGCGATCGCGGCTGCCCCCTTCGCAACCTCCTCGGGCGCGATACGCTCCACCGTATCGGCCGGCGTGTGGTGGATCGTGAAGTAGCGGGTCGGATCGCCCATGTAGGCCATCGTCGGTGCGCGTCCGAGCTGCGCAATCGGATCGATGTCGGCGCCGCCGCCGCCGGAAATGGTCTCGGCGAGATTGAGCGGTGCCAGCAGCGATGTGATGTCGCGAATGACGTTGCGTGCCGCAAGGCTTCCAGAAAATCCGAAGCGCGCGGGCTCGAAGACACCAGAATCCGCTTCCAGCGCGAACACGTGATTGGCGGCAGTTGACGTGTAGCGCTCGGCATACGCCATCGCGCCGCGGGTGCCGTTTTCTTCGTTGGTCCACAGCACCAGCCGCACGGTGCGCCGCGGCTGCAGCCCGAGCTTCTTCATCAGACGCAGCGCTTCCCAGGTGATGACGCAGCCGACCCCGTCATCGGACGCGCCTGCGCCGACATCCCACGAATCGATGTGTCCGCCGAGCACGACGATTTCGTCCGGCCGCTCGCGTCCACGGATCTCGCCGATGACGTTAGCCGATTCGGCATCGCCTTCGCTCTTCCCCTCGAGCGACAGATGGAGGCGGACCCGCCGCCCTCGTGCGGCGAGCCGCGCAATGCGATTCGCGTCCTCGCCGGAGATGGCCGCTGCTGGAATCGCCGGCACGTCGGCCTGATACTGCACGCTGCCCGTGTGCGGCGTTCGTAACCCGACGGGACCGACGGATCGAACGAGCACACCGATGGCACCGGCCTGCCCCGCTGCGCGCGCGCTGCCCGTGCGATAGCTGACGGTGTCGGCGTAGTTGGTAAACGGCTCGTTAAAGAGAACGATCTTTCCCCGCGCGTCGGCTGCGCGCGTCCGCAGCTCGTTGAAGCTCTCGACGACGAGCACCTCGCCTTCGATGCCGCCGGGCGGGGTCGCAACGGTGCCACCGAGGCCGAGAATCGTCAGGGAATGACGCGGCGGGTCGACGATCTCGGCGCTCTCGCGTCCGCGCGTCCACTTCGGGACCATCACCTTTTCGGTGCGGACGTTGTCGAGGCCGTCCTTCCTCATTGCGTCCGCGGCCCAGGCTATGGCGCGGGACAGGTTCTCGGTTCCGCTCAGGCGGTTACCGTAGGTGTCGGTCAGCTCCGCGAGCCGCTGCCACGCGAAGTCGTCGGCCGTGGCCGCCTTGATCAGTCGCGCCGCGGTCTCGCGATAGGTGTTGATCCAGCCGGACGCTGATTGCGCCTCTGCATGCGCGCACGCCAGGGCCACAAGGCCAGCCACGCACACTACTAGCGGAGGGATGCGCTTCGTCTCCATCGAGGCAAAAGCGTATCAGAAGACCGCTAAACCGCCGTCGCAAGAGGAAGGTCGACGCGAAACGTACTACCGCCGGGGCCAGTCGACTCGAGCGACAGTGAGCCCTGGTGGACTTCGGCGATCCATTTCGCAATCGGCAGCCCCAGACCGGTCCCTTCGGTGCGGCGCGACGGATCGAGCTGCACGAAGCGATCGAAGATGCGCGTGCGGTCTGCCTCGGGAATGCCGGTGCCGCTGTCGCGGACGCGCACGTACGCGCGCGATCCGTTCGGGCTGACGTCGATACTGACGACACCGCCCCGCGGTGAATGCTGCACCGCGTTCTGCAGCAGGTTTACGAGCAGCCGGCGCAGCAGCTCCTCGTCGCCGCGCACGGGAACATCGCGCGGTCCCGACGCAGTAATGGTGATGCCGCGCTCGGCGGCGAGCACGTCCACTGCGCGCTGGCAGTCGGCGACGACGTCCTGGAGGTACAGATCGACGGGCCGCAGCGGATACGCGCCGGCGTCTGCGCGCGCCAGCACGAGCATGTCTTCGACGAGGCGACCGAGTCGCTGCGATTGCAGGCGCGTCATTGCCAGCGCCTCGCGATACTCGATCTCGTCACGGTGGTCCCGACTGAGCGTGACCTCCGCCGCCGTGCGAATGACAGACACCGGCGTCCGCAGCTCGTGTGAAGCATCGGCCATGAACTGACGCTGCGTGCTCAGAGCGGTGCGGAGTCGCGCCACAAGCCCGTTGAACGCGCCCGCCAGCTGCCCGAGCTCCTCGTCTTTCGGAGGCGGTCCCAGATCTTCGAGGCCGGTCGGCGGGATGCTGGCAGCACGCCGGGCCATTCCGCGGACCGGCCGCAGGCCGATCGACGCCAGCCACCATCCGCCCGCTCCGGCCAGCAGCAGCGCCACGGGAATCGCAACGAACATCGCCTCGCGGACTTCCGCCTGCTCGCGTGCCAGGTCCGCGAGCGGCCGCGCGACCACGAGTGTCGCGGTCACATTGTCGAATCGCTGCTGTGAAGAGCGGACACGCCACGCGCGATTTCCCGTCCGAACTGTCCAGATAATGCCGTCGCCTCCACGAGGTGTCAGCTCCTCGAGCGTCAGACCATCGAGCCGTTCCGCCAGGGGCGAACCGCGTGCATCGAGAATGGCGGCGGCATCGCCAAGCGACGCGATTGCCGTAATGGCCTCCTTTGCGGCTGTAGGAGGATCGTCGAGCTCGCCAAGCTCCTCGCGAAACAGGTTCACGAGCGTGGCACCGACCGTTTCGAGCTCGCGGTCGGCGCGCCGCATCCCGAAGCGCTGCTGCACGACAAGGAGATCGGCGCCGAACAGCAGGAGCACGACGACGAGTGTCATCGTGTACCAGAGCGTGAGCCGCGCGCGCAGGGAGTGCGTGTTCACGGGACGTCGCCTGTCAGTTGATAGCCCTCGCCGCGACGCGTCCGGATCAGCGAGTGTTCACCAGCCATCTCCAGCTTGCGTCGGAGGCGCTGGATGTACACGTCCACTACGTTGGAGAACGGGTCGTAGTTCTCGTCCCAGACATGCTCCGCAATGTCGGCCCGGCTCACGACGTCGCCGCCGCGTCGCGCCAGATACTCCAGCAGCGAATACTCTTTTGCCGTCAGCGCCAAATCCCTGCCGCCGACGCGCGCCCGGCGGCTCCGCGTCTCGATCACAAGCCGGCCAACGGCGAGACGCTCGGGAAGCACCGGGCGCGGGCCGCGGCGAATCACCGCGCGAAGCCGCGCCAGCAGCTCACCGAAATCGTACGGTTTGATCAGGTAATCGTCGGCCCCGCAGTCAAGGCCATCGATGCGCGAGTCGACCGCGTCGCGGGCGGTGAGCATCAGGATCGGAAGGGTGCTGCCGCTCTCGCGAATCGAACGGCAGACCGCCAGGCCGCTGACCCGAGGGAGCATGACGTCGAGGATCATCGCGTCGTAGTCCGTGGTCCCGACCTGAAACAAGGCCGCTTCCCCGTCGGCGGCGACATCCACGGCGTACGACTGCTCGCGGAGGCCCTTCGCCAGTACCTGCGCTGCCTGGGGTTCATCTTCCACGAGCAGGACGCGCATGATTTCGTCCATCATATCCAGATGCTCTGTCATCGTGGGTTCATGAAACGTCGACCATGCTGGCCGCATTGAGATCAACGGTTGTTCGTGTGGGCCTGGTGGCCGCGTCCGGCCTGCTGGCCGCATCTGGCGCGCGGGCGCAGGGCGCCGCCGGTTCACTGACGCTGCAGGTCGCCATCGATCGCGCAATGGCGGCGAACGCGACCATTGCGGCGGCGCGGCTGCGTGGCCCGATCAACCTGGCGAATCTCGCCGTCGCGCGCGAGCGGCTCAATCCTGAGGGCTCGTTCGAGCTCGAAAAGGAAACGCCGAAGGAAGCCTACGGCGTCGCGGTGCCGTTCGAGCTGGGCGGTAAACGTGCCCGGCGCATCGACGTCGCGGAAGCGACCATTCGCGCCGGCGATGCGGAAGTGGCCGCGACGATTGCGCAGGTCCGCAATGACGTGCGGCGCGCCTACTTCGGCCAGGTCGTGGCGGAACAGCGCCTGCTGATTCTGCGCGAGCAGCGCGACATCTCGACGCGCGCGCGCGACACGGCGCAGGCGCGGTTCGATGCGGGCGACGCACCGCGCCTCGAGGTGATGCAGGCGCAGTTGGCGCTCGCCGCGGCGGAGAACGAGTCGACGGCAGCCGAAGGGACCACCGCGGCCGCGCGAGCGACGCTGAACGCGCTGCTTGGCCAGCCGCTCGACACACCGACGACGCTGACGTCGACGGTCGACAGCGTGGCGCCGCTCGAGACTCCGGCCGCGCTCATGCTGGCGCAGACCGCCAGCACCGAGCTCCTTTCGCTCGATCGACAGATCGAGGCACAGCGTGCGCGCATCCAGCTGGCGCAGGCCTTGCGCGTACCGGACTTGACGCCGACGTTCACGCTGACGCATCGAGCCGAACCGGAATTCACCTACGGCTGGCGAGCCGGCGCCGCCGTGACGCTCCCGCTCTTCACGACGCATCGCGCCGGCGTACTCGTCGAGCAGACGACACTCGAGCAACTGACGGCGCAGCGTCAGGCGACGCTGGTACGCATTCAGGGCGAGGTCACCGCAGCTTCGCGGCGCGCGCAGGCGCAGCGTGAGCTCTTCGTTCGCTATCGCGATCAGATCATTCCGCAGGCGCAGCAGGTCGAACAGCTCGCGCAAGACGCCTACCAGCTCGGACAAACCGGTATCGCGGCGCTGCTCCAGGCCCTGCAGGCGACACGCGACGTGCGGCTCCGCTCGCTCGACGCGATCGATCAATTCCAGACCGCGCTCGCCGATCTCGAGCGCGCCATAGGAGCGCCTCTCCCATGAAGTTGGCAGTTCTGGCCATCGCGGTGGCGATGGCAAGCGCTTGTGGAAAACCGGCTGCGGAGGAGACAGACAGCGAAGCGCCGGTTCCGGTCAAAGTCGAAACGGCGATGACCGGGTCGATTCAAGGGGTGCTGCACGCCACCGGCGTGATTAACCCCGCTCCGGACGGCGAGCTGATCGTGATTGCGCCGGAGGCCGGACGTATCGTGGACATTCCGCGCGCCGAAGGCGAGCGTGTCAACAAGGGCGACGTACTCGTCCGCTTCGAAATCCCGTCGCTCACCGCCGAGGTGCAGCGTCAGGCCGCCGAAGTGCAGCGGGCCGAAGCCGCGCTTGCGACCGCGAAGGCGAACCAGGCGCGACAGCAGCAGCTATTCGATCGCGGCATCGCCGCACGAAAAGACGTCGAAGATGCCGACCGCACTGTCGCCGACGCGCAGGCCGCCGTCGGCCAGGCTGAAGCATCGCGCGCGGCGGCCATCACCGCGGCGGGTCGATCGACGGTGCGCGCGGCCTTCAGCGGCGTGATTGCGAAGCGCTTCCACAATCCGGGTGACCTCGTCGAAGCCGCCGCGAGCGATCCCGTCCTGCGTGTCATCGATCCTCGGCGTCTCGAAGTGGTCGCGTCCGTTCCGCTCAGCGAGTCGTCGCGCATCGTCGTCGGTGCTCGCGGCTGGTTGAAGTCGGGCGTTACCGGCTTGCCCGACCTGGCGCTGAAGGTGGTGTCGCGGCCCGCACAGGTCGAGCAGGGAACGGCCAGCATTCCGGTGCGACTCGCCTTTGCGGCGGGCGCGACGAACCTCGCCGCAGGTACGCCCGTGCAGATCGATATCGACGCCGAGAAGCACAACAACGTCGTGCTCATACCAGCGGTGGCGCTCGTCCGCGAAGGCGAAGAGACCGCCGTGTTCGTCGTGATGAGCGATAAAGCGCGGCGCCGACCGGTGCAGACCGGTCTGACCGACGGCACCGATCTCGAGATCGTGTCGGGGGTCAAAACTGGTGACATGGTCATCGTCGAAGGCCAGAACGGGTTGCCGGATGATGCGAAGGTCACCGTCGATACTGGCGAAGACGAAGACGAAGCGCCGGCCGACGACAAGGAGGGCGAGAAGGGCGGGAAAGGCGAGACAAGCGGGAAGGGGGCTGACGAGAAGTGAGCATCGCGGCGCTCGCGCAACGGCATTCACGCGCAGCGGCGCTCGTTGCCGTCGCTCTCGTCATTGGCGGCGTCATCGCCGCCCTCGCGTTGCCGAGCAGCATCTATCCGCCGCTCCAATTCCCCCGCATCGTCATCGTCGTCCATTCGGGGACACTTCCGCCCCAGTCGATGATGTTGACTGTCACGCGGCCGCTGGAGGAAGCGGTCATGAGCGTGCCGGGCATCAGGCGCGTACGGTCGCGCAGCATCCGCGGCGCGGCTGAAATCTCCGCGCAGTTCGCGGCGTCCACCGACATGATTGTCGCGCTGCAGCAGGTGCAGAACCGCGTGGCCGAGGTCACAGGCGATTTGCCGATGGATTCGCAGATCCAGGTCGAGCGCATGACGCCGGCGATCTTCCCCGTCTTCATTCTCAGCATGACGGGTTCGCTGCCAACCGCCGATCTCTACGACTATGCGACTTACGTCGTGAAGCCGGAGCTGGCGCGCGTTCCCGGGGCGGGCACGATCGAAAACCTCGCCAGCGACACCCGGGAAATCGAAGTCATCCTCGACCCGCCGCGGATGACGGCCGCCGGCCTGACCGTCGTCGATGTGTCGGATGCGTTGAACGCAGAGAACCAGCTCGTTCCCGTTGGACGGTTTCAGCAGTCTGGACTGCAGAACCTGTCGCTCGCGTCCGGCCTCTGGAAAAATCTCGACGACATTTCCAACGCGCCCATTCTCGTGAAGAACGGCGCCACCGTTCGCGTGCGCGACGTCGGAACTGTTGCGCCGGGTGCTCCCGACCGCACGATGCTCATCACCGGCAACGGCCGCGAAGCGGTGTCGATCAGCATCGCGCAGCAGATCGGCGCGAACATTCTCGACCTCAAACGCGGCGTCGACGACACGATCGCCAGCCTGGCTCGATCGCTGCCGGCCGGCATCCGCATCAGCCGCGTCTACGACCTCGCCGAGTTCGTCGAAGAATCCATCGCCAGCGTCCGCGACGCGATCCTCATCGGCGGCGTCCTCGCCATCGTCGTGCTGCTCGTTTTCCTGCGCGACTGGCGCCTGACGATGATCGCGGCGATCACGCTGCCGATGGCCGTCATTCCGACCTTCGTCTTCATGTGGCTGTTCGGCGGCACCATCAACCTGATGTCGCTCGGCGGCCTCGCCGTGGCCATCGGTCTGGTCATCGACGACGCGGTGGTTGTCGTGGAAAACATCCACCGACGTGCGGGCGAGGGCGGCGAGAGCGTCGTCGGCGCGGTGCAACAGCTGATGGCGCCGCTCGTCAGCTCGACGCTGACGACCGTTGTCGTATTCGCGCCGCTGGGGCTGTTGTCCGGCGTTCCCGGACAATTTTTCCGCGCGCTGTCGATGAGCCTCTCGGTGGCGGTACTCATCTCGCTCGCGCTGTCGATCACCGTCGTGCCGCTGATGGCGCGCTGGGCCGCGACACATCACAAGCCGGTTGGAGAGTGGCACGGACGCATAGAGACCGCCTACGAACGGCTGCTCGGATGGATGGTCGGCAGCCCGCTGCTGTCGATCGCTGTTGCGGTGCTTCTCGCGGCGCTCACCGTCACGCTGTTCTATGCGGTCGGCACCGGATTCTTTCCCGCTGCCGATGAGGGCGGGTTCGTGCTCGACTACCTCACGCCTGAAGGGAGCGCGCTGTCCGAAACCGATCGCCAGGTGAAACAGATCGAAAAGGTGATCTCCGAGACGCCGGAAGTTGCCTCCTACTCACGCCGCACCGGATCGGAGCTGGGGCTGTTTGCAACAGCGCAGAACACGGGCGACATCCTCGTGCGGCTCAAGCCGCGCAACCAGCGGAGCCGATCGTCGGAAGAAGTGATCGATGAGGTGCGCGACAAGCTGCACGAGATCGTGCCGCTCACCGACATCGAGTTCGTGCAGCTGCTGCAGGACATGCTCGGCGACCTCGAAGGTAATCCGGAACCGATCGAGGTGAAGATCTTCGGCAACGATCCGCAGCGCCTCGCCGAGCTCGCCGACCCTGTCGAGGAGATGCTGAACAAAGTCCAGGGCGTCGTCGACGTCGTGGGCGTGCAGAAGGGGAACCCCGAAGTGACGTGGACGATCGATCCCGTTGCCGCAGAGCGCTACGGACTCACCGTCGCGCAGGTTTCGGATCAGCTCGCCGGCAACTGGCTCGGCGAGGTCGCCACGGATTTGCGTCTTGCCGATCGTCGAGTTCCCGTTCGTGTGCGCCTGCCGGACGCGTATCGATTCGATCCGAACTGGCTTCCGCAGACGCTCATCCGAAGTGGCGAGGGGAAGCCCATTCCAGTGTCCGAGGTGGCGCATATGGACCGCGCCAACGGCCAGGGTGAGTTGAAGCGCGAGAATCTGCGCTTGATGGCGAGTATCACCGGTCGGCTCGAGGGTCGCGATATGGGGAGCGCCGTAGCGGAAATCCGATCGAATCTCGACAAACTCAAGCTTCCGATCGGCTACACCTACGAAATAGGCGGACAGTATCAGGCGCAGCAGCAATCGTTCCGCGAGCTGCTCATGGTGTTCGCGCTGGCGGTAGTGCTGGTGTTCACCATTCTCGTCATTCAGTTCCGCGCGTGGACGCCGGCGATTCTCATCCTGCTCGCGGCGCCGCTCTCGCTCGGCGGCGCGCTCCTGCTGCTCGTCCTCACCGGCACCGATCTGAACATCTCATCGGCGATGGGCCTGATTCTGCTCGTCGGCCTCGTCGTCAAGAACGGCATCATGCTGCTCGACTTCTCCGAGAGGCTGCATGCGGAGGGCGAGCCGTTCGATCGCGCCATCGCGCACGCCGGGCGTATCAGGCTGCGACCGATTCTGATGACGACGTTCTGTACGCTGTTTGGATTGCTGCCGCTGGCGCTCGGACTGGGCTCGGGGGCGGAGCTGCAGAAGCCGCTCGCGCTGGCAGTCATCGGGGGCCTGGCGCTCTCGACCCCCGTGACGTTGTTGGCGGTTCCGGGGCTGTACGCGGCGATTAAAGGGCGCGAGAGGTAACACCCGACCGTCTCGCCCCTTCTCGCGTTTACGGCCGCATGTACGTGAATCCGCGCTCCTGGGCGAGCGCGAGCGACATCACGTGCGAGGGCATCAGCCGCACGCCGGGATTGAGTCCGGCAATCAAATCCGCGCGCACTTCCGCAAACGGCATCTTGAACTGATCGGCCAGCTGCTGCGCGACGTTGCCGAGCGCCACGTTGCACTGCCAGAAAATCGTGCCGCGCGCCTGCATCGCCTTGACGCTGATGTCGCTTCCCTCGTCGTAGAAGATGTTGCGGATCGACGGCTGCTTCGTCTTCGGGTCCATGATCTTCGACCGCTCACCGAGCTTGTACTTCTCCCACAGCCGGTCGGTTGCGTTGAGCGCGAATGCAGGACCCGACACGCCGACCGCGGTGTTGACCTCGGGAGACTCCATCTTGTAGACGTCGCGGAACGTATCGAGGAAATTCTTGCAGAAGCGCAGCGGACGCCCATCCTCGGCAAGATTCCATGCGCCCAGGTCATAGAGCTGCTTGTGCTTCCCTTTCACCTGCTCCAGCCATTTCATGTCGAATGGTCCGGCCGAAGGAGGCACCGACTGCGCGGCGGCATCCTGCGCGGCGACAGCAGCAAGGCCGGCGGCGGAAGCGACGGACGTGAAGAACGAACGGCGGCTCTGGCGTTCAGACATGTCGTTCCTTTCTCACCGCGACAGGCTGATCTGCCGCGAGTAATACACCGCGTCGGCCGGAAGCTTCTCGACGCGGTAATCGCGATCCTTGAACGGAAACACGGGGCGCGGTTTCGAATTGATGAAGGCGGCGACATGCTGCGCGTCGGCGTCCGAAATGTTGCCGGGGTCGAGATACGGCATCGAGTAGCGGATCATGCCGGCAAGCGTGTAGACACGCGCCGCGCCTGCGCCGTCGTTCCACGAGCGCGGACCCCACAGCGGTCCGGCGATCTTGTCGCCAATCTGCACGCCCTGACCGTCGGGTCCATGGCACGTCGCGCACCGGTCGCTGTAAATCGCTTCGCCCTTCTTCGGATCGAGCTGGTTCAGCGGAATGAGCGCCGACTGCGCGATCGTGTTCTGACCGCGCCACGACGGGTTCTTCCCCATGGGTCCGTCCTTCGCCAGCCACGTCAGATAGGCGGAGATCGCGAGCACATCCGGAGTCGTCGGGGTCGGCAGCTCCTCGGGCGCAAGATGTCCGCCCGTCGCGTTCTCACTGCGCAGGAAGCAGTCGGTGATGCGATCACCGAGACTGAACAATCGGCCCGAGCGGCGGTTGTACTCGGGAAACATACCCGCAACATTGACGAGCGGCATCGATTTCTCGCGCTGGCCGCCGTTCATGTGACAGTTCGTGCACGACATGCCGCCTGGCGCGAGGCGCGGCGCCTCCGCCGGCGTGTTCGTGAACAGCTTGAACCCGCGGCGAATCTCTTGCGACAGCTTCGAGTCGTCCAGCGACTTGTCCGTCAGTGGATTTTCCGGGAACTCCCAGGCGGCTTTCATCGAGACGCTGGCCGCAATCAGCGGGCCCGTCATTGGAAAAACGGAGCGTCTGGCAGGGGCGGGTTGATCAGCAGCGCGCGAGCAGCCGCCGAGAAGCACGAGCACCGTTATCGCTATAAGCGTGTAGCGCCTCATGGCACAGTTGCCCTACCATAACACCCATTATGCTGAAACGATATCCGCTGCTTGCTGCCCTCGTTTTCTCCGGCCTGAGCGTCGCCGCCGCGAGCGCCCAGAGCGTCACGAAGGAAACGCTCCCGGGCGTGACCAATTTCTCGAAGCTCGAAACGACCATCGCGTGCGCGGGCGCGACCACGCCGCAGGCGGTGGCCGGCCTGAAGCAGATGGGCTACGCCTCCATCATCAACCTGCGCGAAGCGAGCGAGGCGGGCGCCGACATCGACGGCGAAGCCGCCGCCGCGAAAACGGCGGGCATCAACTACATCCATCTGCCATTCAACGGTGCGATGCCCGATCCTGCCGTCGCCGACAAGTTCATCATCGCGGTGACGGACAAGAAGAACCAGCCAGCATTCGTTCACTGCGCCAGCGCGAACCGGGCCGCTGCCATGTGGATGATCAAGCGGATGGTCGTCGACAAGTGGGATGCCGATCGAGCCGGCACCGAAGCGGCTGCGCTGGGTCTGACCAATAGCGCGCTGAAGACATTCGCGCTGAACTACGCGGCGGCGCATAAATAGTTGGTGGTTCGTAGTGCGCAGGGCCGCCTGCAGGCGGCCCTGGAGACCGATGCCGCTCATTCTTCATAACCTGACGCCGATTCACTGGGCGGTTGCGGGCGCTGGCATCGCCCTGGTAACGCTGGCGCTGCTCTTCCTCACCAACCGCCGCCTCGGCATCTCCTCGGGATTTGAAGATGTCTGCAGCTTCGTGCTGCCCGTCTCGTACTTCGCGCGCGAGGCAGTGCGCTCCGCGCGCAAATGGCGCATGCCCTTCATTGCCGGCCTCGCGATCGGCGGATTCCTGTCGGCGGTGCTTGGTGGCGGATGGGCACCCATCTGGACTCTGGGATTGTTCGATCAGGTGATCGGCTTCGGGCATGCGGGCAAACTCGCCTGGATGTTCGTGGGCGGCCTGTTCATCGGCTTCGGCACTCGCCTCGCGGATGGATGCACCAGCGGCCACGGCATCTTTGGCCTGTCGAACTTCGAGCTTCCCAGTCTGGTGACGACGATGAGTTTCATGGGGGCCGGGATTGTGACCACGCAATTCATCTATCGCGTGCTGTTTCATCTCTGATGGCGCTGCTCTATCTCGCGCTCGGAACCCTCTTCGGGTTTGTCCTCAGCCGCAGCGGCGCGGCGGACTACAACTACATCCAGGCGATGTTTCTGTTCACCAGCTTCCAGCTGTACGGAATCATCGGCACCGCCGTCGTTCTTACCGCCCCCGGCTTGTGGCTCCTCAAACGCTACGGCCGCACCGTGTCGGGCCGGCCGATCGTCGTCCCGCTGAAACCGTTGCATCGCGGAAGCGTCGTGGGTGGCATCTTCTTCGGAATCGGGTGGTCCATGTGCGGCATGTGTCCGGGTCCGATCTTCGTCAACATCGGTGAGGGGAAGATGTACGCGATTGCGGCGCTCGCCGGCGCGCTCGCGGGAGCTGGACTCTTCGGCGCCATCTACACGCGCGTGCAGGGGCTTTTCCGATTGCCGCGCCTTGTCGTCGGGAGGACGTGATGGCTGTCAGTCGCCGAGAGGCAATCGCCGCGCTTGCGGTGCTGGCGGACTGGATCGCCGCGAGCTCGCGTCTCGATGCAGCGGCGCAAGGTGCGCCAACTGCTCCGCAGACGCCCGTATTCACGCGCGACCTGCCGGCCGTGTCGCTCGACGGCTGGGAGATCCGCGTCAGCCATGTCGACTATGCGCCCGGCCGCGTCGGCATGCCGCATCAGCATCAGGGATTTCTATTCGCTTACGTGCTGCAGGGATCCGTCGTCGCGCAGGTCATCGGCAACGGGGTCTCCGACGAGGTGCGCACCTATCGCACCGGCGAGATGTTCTACGAGCCGATCGGATCGACACACCAGGTCTCGAAGAACGCAAGCGCCACGGAACCTGCGCGTCTGCTCGCGATCAACCTGCTGCCGAAAGCACGCTGACAGCAGCGTGCGCGGCCGCGGCTAGAAGTAGGCCGCCGCGACACTCCCGGCAAGCGCGAGGAGCACAACGAGCGTCAGTGCGACGAAAACCCAGTCCCGCTCGCGGACATACTCGATGACGGAGACGACCACGCGTGCCGGCGGCGTGGCGATCAAGACCACCAATGCTGTGGCGAGAAGAATTTGAGAAAGCTCCGTGCGATAGCCCACCAGTGTCATGACAAGGCCGGCGGCGAACAGCAGCGAGCTGAGAAACGTCCCGACGTGAAGGACCTCGCCAATCCTCTGTTCGAGCCGGTTCATCGCATACTCCGCACGAACATCAGCAGCGCGACGACGACAAGCAACGACGCCATCAATAGCTTGAGCCACTTGACCGATGTCTGCTCGGTCAGACGGGTACCGGCCCAGGATCCGGCCTGAACGCCGAGCACCGCCGGCGCCGCCAGCAACGGACGCAGATCGCCGTGTCCGTAATAAATGATGGCGCCGCCCGTGGCGGTGACGCCGATCATCAGCGCGCTCGTCGCGGCGGCCGCGCGCAGCGGAACGCCGCACCACGCATTCAGCACCGGCACCTTGATGATGCCGCCGCCGATGC
>Ga0075424_100003977_pt1 | contig 13887 bp, 8 predicted proteins | sample SoiMethybrSBSTD3_FD_75301 | JGI IMG/M metagenome (GOLD analysis project Ga0075424, IMG submission 75301) | Bulk soil microbial communities from a Populus tree surrounding site in Tennessee, USA - Soil MetaG P. TD hybrid SBSTD3 | ecosystem: Environmental > Terrestrial > Soil > Tree plantation... | reverse complement strand
TCCTGCTGCGTGGACTTGAGGTAGTCCTGCGGTGAGCCCTTTTCGTACCAGCGCGTGCTGACGTACTTGGCGTAGATCATGAAGTCCCCGGGACCGATGAACCCCGGCGCGCCCCCGATGATTTCCGCATCGGGCTTCAGGAAATAGGTGCTGGGAAACCCCGTAACGCCGACCGACCGCGCAAATTGCCGCTCGGTCATGGTCTTGCCCTTCCAGTGGATCTCCGCCGAGGACTCACCATTCACCTTCGCGAGCACGAAATTCTCGAGGAGATAGCCGGCGACCTCCGAGTTCCCGTATGTCTGCCGATCCATGACTTTGCACCAGCCGCACCACGTCGTGTACACGTCCACGATCATGTGCTTGTTTTCCTTCTTCGCCCTCTCGGTCGCGGCGTCGAACGCCATCCACGGAAGCTTCTTCTCTCCCGGCGCCGGCTTGCCGGAGCGATTGAGCGGGGCCGACGGCCCAGCCGACTGTGCGGCGGGGGATACAAGCGTCAGGGCGAAGAGGGCAAGGATTCCAGCAGCCAGGAAGGCTCTCATGTAGGGGCTAAGTTCCTATTGTAAGCCGAGTTGAGGGATCCGACGCCAGGGCGCGTCGAGCGACCCCTAGCCTGCCATTAGGATACAGGATGCAGTACCCCGCTTCAATCGGCATTTCTTCCACGGACTTCGGCCCGGGCGGGAGCCGCGACGCTTGACCAAGCGATCGCGCTGGCGATGAATGCGAACCCAAGGGAAGTCCAGGGGATCGCTCCCAAACCCGACCGGTCGGCGAGCGAGCCGCCGATCAATGGACCCACGATCGTCGCCAAGGCGTAAGTCCCGTTCAATATCCCGAGGCCCCCGCCGCGCTGCGCTCTCGTCGAGTACTGCGCGGCCAGGGTGCTCGCGCTCACGTTGACCATCCCGTACAACGGCATCGCGAAGAGCGCGGCCGCGGCCAGCGGGTTTCGGGTCAGAGCCATGCCCAGGTACATGACGATATAGAGCGTCGTCCCGACGGCGAGGATCCGATGCCCTCCGAAGCGTCGCACGAGGGGACCCACGAACGGCATGAGGAGGATTCCGAGTAGGGACGATATGCCCAGGGCCACGCCGAGCGTACCCACGCTCGCGTGCAGATGCTCGACGAAGAAGACCGCGAAGAACCCCCATGTTATGTAATTCCCCGCGACGAGAAAGAAGATCAGCACACAGACTGAGAGGAGCTTCGGGTTCTCGTAGAGGGAGGCAAGGTCTTGGACGACGCCTTTGAGCCAGCCGCGAGACTGGCGCACCGGCGCTGGTTCCCGGCGCCAATCGCGAAGCTTGAGCGCGACCAGGACGGCGTGGACGGCAAGAAGCGCGGCGCAAGCCCAGAGCGCCAACCTGAAACCGGAGGCGATGCCGCGCTCCAGCAGACGCGAGCCCCCGACGCTTCCCAGAAACCATCCGATGCTCTGGGACATGAGGAGGTACGCGAGGGCGTGTTCCCGGCGGGTCGGCTGGGCAAGCGTCACGTACGTCTTGAGGGACGGGGCGAGCGTGCCGTAGAGGAGCGAGGCGATCCCGGCCCAGAGCAGGATGCCGTATCCGTGCCGGAACAGCGGGTATCCCGCGAGCGCCGCGACGTACCCAACGAGGCCGACAAGTATGAAGGGCTTAAGGCGGCCGCTCACGTCGGAGAATCCGCCCCAGAAATTGCTGGCGATGAATGTCCCGAGGGCTGGGACCGCGACCACCGCCCCGATGGTGAGAAAATGCGACTCGCCCAGGGCGCGGCGAACGTAGAGGGGCAGGAATCCCTGGACCAGCGTGAGCGATAGGCCCTCGAGGAGCGCGGCGGCCAAGACGAGGAAGGGCATGCGACGTCGACGCTATCACGGTGACGCCTCGCGCGGAAAGGGGCGTCAGGTCGCCGCCGGCTCCAGGACTCTCACGGGCAGAACCATCGCGTTGAGCCCCGCGAATTGAAGCTTTCGCTGCAACTGGTACGCGGTCTCGTTGTGAAGCAAGCGTTGGTACCAGTGCTCATCCTCGAAGATGAGCTTCCCGGCGAAGAAGATCGATTTCGGAAACTCCCGGGCGACTTCCCGGCACAGGTCCTCGGCCGTCTTGACCGCCTCGGTCCCGATCGCCATCCGGTAGTCCGCCGGGAGCCCCAGCCGTCGCGCCAGCTCCACGTAGCGAGCCAGATCGCGCTGGGTCTGTTCCCGGACTTCGTCCACCGCCTCGACGTGGGTGAACGAGGCCGAATCGATCACCCCGACGGAGACGAAGATGAAATTCTTGAAATATCCTGGGAAGAGCCGCTGGATCGAGAGCAGAGAATGGATCCCGAGCCCGGCGTAGGAGCCGACCATGAGCACCGCAGTGGGATACCTCGGGTCGGGCGGAGCCGTCTGCGGGGCGCCGGCAGCCGGAAGGTCGGAGAGCACCTCGTCGAGTCTTCGCAGGTTTCTCTGCACCTTCAGGTAGTGCCTGCGGATGAGTGCGCAGAGCGCGATCAGGGCGCCCGTCAGGGCGAGCGTGATCCATCCGCCCTGGCTGAACTTCTCGAAGACCGTCGTGGCCAGGATGAACGCACAGACGGCGAAGCCCAGAAGGTGAATCCGAAGGTGCTTTCGCCATCTCGCGTGCCGGGCGCGCTCCCGGATCCAGAACCGGCACATCGCGAGCTGCGAGAGCGAGAAGGTCACGAACACATTGATTGAATACATCACGACCAAATGCCCCACGTCGCCTCGCGTGTAGAGCAGCGCGATCAGCGACGCGCATCCCATCAGCATGGTGCCGTTCTGCATCGTGAGGCGATCCGATAGCTCCCGGAAGCGGTGCGGAAGGTAGGAATCCACGGCCATGTTCGCCATGACGCGCGGGCCGTCGATGAATCCTGTCTGAGCGGCGACCACGAGAAGAAGCGCCTCGGACACTAGCGTCACCAGGATGAACGCGCTCCCCACCGCGATGCCGCCGACGGTGAACCCGCCTGCGAATCGTGTGGCGAGCACGGCGTTCATGGTCTTCCCGGTCACGGGGGCCGCATGCGCGAGCAGGTAGGCCGCGACGAGCCCTCCCGCGGTCAAGGCGAGAGACCCGGCCATGAGCGCCATGGTCCGCTTTCCGGTTTCGACCTTGGGCTCGCGCATGATGGTGAGCCCGTTGGACACGGCCTCGATGCCGGTGTACGTACCCCCTCCCATCGAGTACGCGCGCATGAAGAGGGCGACCATGCCCAGGAGCCCGAGTCCCAGAGGAGGCGGCTTGAGCCCGGCCTCGAAGCCCTGCCTCACGCCGTTCACGACCGCCGGGACCTCGTGGATCCTTCCTAAGATGACCCCGAGGATGAGGACCGCGTGCGTCACAAGGAACGCCAGGAAAATCGGCGTAAGCACCGTCACCGACTCCTTGACGCCGCGTAGGTTCAGCGTGATGAGGAAGAGAATCGCGAACGCCTCGACGAGGAGCTTGAGGGGCATCAATCCCAGGAAACGGAACGCGCTCCATTCGTGAGGGAGAAGGCTGAAGATGGCATCACCGCCCGCGGCGATCGAGATCGAAATGGTGAGCATGTAGTCGATCACCAGGGCTGAGCCGGACGTGAGGCCCGCCTTTCGACCGAGAAGGCGCGATGCGACCACGTACCCGCCGCCCCCGAGCGGGAACTGCTCGATGATACGACTGTACGCATAGGCGATGAGAAGGACCGTGAGCGCGGTCGCCAGCGCAAGGGCGCCGGCGAGGTAGGTATGGGGCCCCAGGGCCTTGAAGGCCTCCTCGGGACCGTACGCCGAGGAGGAAAGGCCGTCCGCGCCCAGACCTACCCAGGCGAGGAAGGCGACCAGCGATACCTTGTGGAAAACGCTGGGGTCGTGAAGCTCGCGCCTGCCGCCGAGGAGCAGTCGTCGGAGGCGGTGCGTCCATCGGTTGGGACGCTCGATCGGCGGAATGGACGGGTCGGAAGAGGAGCTGGTACTCGGGGGTTCGTCGCTGGTGTCGGCCGGCATGGCCTTCCTCCTTAGTGCTGGCCCGGTTGAGCCAACAAGCGGAGGATGCTACTCCGATGTTCGACCCTGCGCCACTTCCCAGACGCCCCACGGCGACTAGGCACTTCGGGGCCTCTCTGCTAGACTGCAGAGTAGCGGTAGAAGGCCGTTTCCACCGCAATGAGCCGAAACCATGCCCGTCTCGGCGGGCGGAGGTGTACCCCATGAGCCGTACCCAACCCCGAATGTCACGCGGGAGCTTTTTCGCTTCGATGACCGCCCTCGCCGGCGCCACCCTTACGCTCCTTGTTCTGGCCGGTTGTGGAAAGACCGACGGCACGGCGAAGGCGCAGACCTCTTCCGTGAAGCCCCAGGTCGCGATTCCGTTCAAGATCGGGATCATGACCGGAACGGTTTCCCAGGGAGAGGACGAGTTCCGCGCAGGGCAGATGGTGGTGGCGAAGTACGGCGCCGATCACGTCAAGATGGTGACCTACCCCGACAATTTCATGCAGGAGCAGGAGACCGTCATCGCGCAGCTCGTCGGCCTGGCGTCCGATCCCGAAGTGAAGGTGATCGTGGTGGGGCAGGCGATTCCCGGCTCGGTGGCCGCGGTGCGCAAGATCCGCGAGAAGCGCCCCGACATCCTGATCGGGATGGTTGAGGCGCACGAGGATCCGGATATCGTGAACCAGACCGCCGACATCTCGATCCAGCCGGACCAGCTGGCTCGCGGCCGCACGATCGTGGACGTCGCGCACAAGATGGGCGTGACCGATCTGGTCCACTACTCCTTCCCGCGCCACATGTCGATGGAGCTGCTCGCGCGACGCCGCGACATCATGAAGGAGGCGTGCGCCGCGAACGGGATCAAGTTCCACTTCGTCACGGCGCCGGACCCCATGGGAGAAGGCGGCCTCCCGGCGACGCAGCAGTTCGTGATGGAGGATGTGCCGCGTGAGCTGAAGCAATACGGACCGAAGACGGCGTTCTTCTCGACGAATTGCGGCATGATGGATCCGATGATCCGCACCGTGCTCAATGGCGGCGGCTACGTGCCGGAGCAGTGCTGCCCCAGCCCGACCCACGGCTACCCGACGGCTCTCGGCATCGCCATCCCGCCGGACAAGGCGGGCGACTTCGCGTACATCAATGCGGAGAACAAGAGGGTGATCGCCGAACACCACATGACCGGGCACTTCGCGACCTGGCCCGTTCCCGAGGTGATGCTCTCGATCCGCGCGGTCACCGATCTTCTGGTCGACGCCGCGGAGAAAAAGGCCAACTACAAGGATCCCGCCACCGTGAAGGCGTCGATGGAGGAGCACGCGGGCGTCCCGATCACGCTGACCAAATACGACGAGAAGAAGGGGAACAGCTACCTGTTCCTGGTGAGCAATATCTACTACTAGGGCGGCAACGCTCGGTTACTTATTGAAGTCGCGAACCGCGCGTAAGAAATCGCCCTCACGGACCCTCGTACCCGGATCCACGGAAGGGGCCAGGAGCTCGATCGAAGGTTCTCCGCTCACCGTTCCATGCAAGGGGACGGGGGGCCCTCCTCTCGCACGCTTATCGATGACGACGAGATGGTGCCCCTTGATTTGAGCCACGGGTCGGTACTCCGAGTCATGCACGTGCGCGACGTCGGTAGATGAATCAGGAGCTACCGGGAAAAAACCGGAATCCAGTCCGATGATCGGGAGGTAGAGGTTCCTCGCCGAACCGAGGTCGGCGTGTGCCAGGACGATGTAACGCTTCGACTTCTCGAATCTCGGCTGACCGACCATGAGCGATTCGTCTCCGGCCGTGCTTCCCCCTCGGATCGTGAGCGCAAGGGGTCTGGGTCTCAAACCACCCTTCGCATACACGACGTTTCCAAAATAGACACGGGTCAGCGCAGTCTCGCCGGCGGGGTCCATTGCGTACCGAACCGAGTCCACCGTGCCGGCAAAAATCACCCCCGCCATCTTCGCTATGGACGCAAGGTCGGGTGCAGCATCGGGTCGGATATCCCCTGCAGTCGCTCCCTTGATCCGGTTGAATCGATACCAATTCCCGGCAGACCCGGCGTTGAACTCAACGCCGTACTTGTGTCTCGGAGTCGCGCTATCAACGATCGTATTCCCTGTGACGGTAAGACCCTGACACGCGGCGAACTCCATTGCTGAGTAGCTTCCAATGCCTGCCTGGGAGCATTCGGCAACATAGTTTTCTAGAATAGAAACGCCCTTCGTGATGCCATGCTGATTGATCGCCCAGAAACCCCGGCGTATTCCCCTGGTGATCTTGTTCCCAACGAAACTCACGCGGAGAAGATTAGATCCGGCAAAGAAAACGGGGACACCGGAGCTGTCGATACTGTTGCCGGTGAAGGAACAGTCGCGGATGACGCCCTGGATGCCAGTCTGGGCATCGCCCTGGACGACGACACCGAACGGCGATGTGCCGCCGGCGATCTTGCATCCAGTCATGCTGAAACCGACGACCTGCTCCTCGGCTTCGTTGGGTTCCAGGTCTACGCTCGCTTGACCAATGTTTCGGAACTGAACGGAGACCACGCGCATTCCGTTTACGTCCTTAACGTCCAGACCAGAATCCTTCGTTGGGCCGATCTGCCCGCCACGAACCTCAATATCGCGATTCACGCCCGGAACGGTGTGGTTTCCGTAAACCGCGATCGCCTCCCCGACGGGATGCAGGAACACACATTCAATGAATGAGACGCGCTTGGCGTTGGTGATGCGGACGCAATCGCTGCCGGCGCCTCCCAAAAAGCCGGCGTCGAATGTGATGCCCCTCACAACGATGTCAGAATCCGGCGCTCCGGTGAAATGATGGTTCTGCAGCATATTGCCGGTCCAGGAACCGGATTTGCGGAACATGACCCCTGGACCGGCCGCGCGAAGCTCGGTATCGCTCCAGATCGAGAGCGTGGAATCTATGTCGTAGACAGCCGGGTACACATCGAGCACGCCGGATCCGGCGTCGTGAGCCTTGTTCAACGCGGCCTGGATCTCGGCTCTCGTTCCCGGACGGGTTACTGCTGATGCCGGTGCGACAAGAAATAATAGGAACGATGCGAGGAGCAGGGACCTCTTGGTCTTGCGGTTCACGTCAGCCTTTTACGAGCCGGCTAGCAGTACGCGCCTCCGCGGGCGTCAGCTTGTATCTCCTCGCATCCTAGCATAGGCTTTCGCGCCACGACATGACGCCATCCGCCGCCAGCAGCGCTCCACCCGCCCTCGAGCTCCGGTCGATCGTCAAGGAGTACGAAGGCAACCGCGTCTTGAAGGGGGTCTCGCTCTCCGTGCGCGAGGGCGAGATCCACGCCCTCGTGGGCGAAAACGGCGCGGGAAAATCCACCCTCATGAACATCCTCTTCGGGATGCCGGTGATCTGGGAGACCGGCGGATACGAAGGCGAAATCCTCCTCGGCGGCGCGCCTGCGCGTTTTCATTCCCCCGCGGAGGCGATGAACGCGGGGATCGGGATGGTCCACCAGGAGTTCATGCTCCTCCCCGGATTTCGCGTCGCCGAGAACATCAAGCTGAACCGCGAGCCGACCCTGCCGAATCCCGCTTCGCGCGTCCTGGGGCCCAAGCTCGAGTCGCTCGACGTCCCGCGCATGCGCGCCGACGCACGGCGCGCGCTCGATCAGGTGGGACTCGGGATCGACGAGTGGATCGCGGTCGCGGGCCTTCCCGTCGGGCACATGCAGTTCATCGAGATCGCCCGCGAGGTGGACAAGGCGAACCTCAAGGTCCTCATCTTCGACGAGCCGACCGCGGTGCTGACCGAGACCGACGCGGAAAAGCTCCTCGCCATCATGCGCGGTCTCGCCGCCAAGGGGCACGCGATCCTCTTCATCACGCACCGACTCGACGAGGTGCTCGCGGTCGCGGACCGGATCACGGTGCTCCGCGACGGCGAGGTCGTGGGCACGCCGGATCCGAAAACCACAACCGTGGTCCGGATCGCGGAGCTCATGGTGGGTCGCCCCGCCGGGGTGACCGCGCCGCGACGCTTCTTCGCTCCAAGCACGGAGCCGGTGCTCGGGGTGGAGCACCTGAGCGTCGACATGCCCGGAGAGCGCGTGGAGGACGTTACGCTCGCGGTTCGGCGCGGCGAGATTCTCGGGATCGGCGGGCTCGCGGGGCACGGAAAGCTTGGGATCGCGAACGGCATCATGGGGCTCTACCCCGGGTCGGGTCGCGTGATCTTCGACAAGGCGGTGTTCCCGCTCAACGAGCCCCGCCTGGCACTCGAGCGCGGGCTCGCATTCGTCTCCGAGGACCGGCGCGGGGTGGGCCTCCTGCCCGAGGAATCGATCGAGCTCAACATCGCGCTCTCGGCGCTCGAGGCCCATGGGCGGTTCCTCCATCCGTTCCCCATCCAGCCGCTCCGCGTGGTGGACCATCGAGCCATGCGCGCGCACGCGCTCGAGATGATCCGAGCGCTCGACATCCGGACGACGGGTCCCTCGCAACAGGTGAGGCGGCTCTCGGGAGGGAATCAGCAAAAGGTCTGCGTCGCACGCGCCATGACCCTCGAGCCCCGGCTCCTCTTCGTCTCCGAGCCGACGCGCGGGATCGACGTGGGCGCCAAGCAGCGCGTGCTCGAGATCCTCTCCGCGCTGAACCGCGACCATGACGTGACCCTGGTCGTCACCTCTTCGGAGCTTGCGGAGCTGCGCGCCATCTCGGACCGCGTGGCGATCGTCTATCGGGGAAGGATCGCCGCGGTCCTTCCGCCCGACGCGCCCGACGCGGACTTCGGGCTGGCGATGGCGGGCGAGTCGGCCAAGGCCGCGTGATGGCGAAGCCCGGAATCCGGCTGCCTGGATTCCTGCGCGAATTCGGAATTCCCCGGCTCCTCATCGCCGTCTTCCTCGTCGTCCTCTTCGCGGTTGCCGTCGCCACCCACATGGATCTCAGGGGACTCATCTCCGACTCGATCGTGCGGGTGGGCCGGAACGGAATCCTGGTATTGGCGCTTCTCCCGGCGATCCAGGGCGGGATCGGGCTCAACTTCGGCCTGCCGCTCGGGATCATCTGCGGGCTCGTGGGCGCCGTGATCTCCCTCAACGCGGGCGTGCATGGAATCGCGGGCGTGGGGATGGCGGCGGGGATCGGGGTGGCGCTGGCGATTCCGGTGGGAGCGGGGTACGGGTGGCTCCTCAACCGCACGCGGGGACAGGAGATGATGGTCGGGACCTACCTCGGCTTCGCGATCGTCTCCATGATGTCGGTTTTCTGGCTCCTCGCCCCCTTCAAGAACCCGACCCTGGTCTGGGCGATCGGTGGGCGGGGCCTGAGGACGACGCTGAGCCTGGGAGGCATCTACGACAAGGTCCTCGACCGCTGGCTCACGTTCACCGTCTCCGGAGTCCGGATTCCGGGCGGCACGCTGTTCGTCTTCGGCGCGCTCTGCTTCCTCGTGTGGCTCTTCTTCCGCACCAGGATGGGGATCACGATCGCGGCCGCGCGGTCGAGCACCCGCTTCGCGCGGGCAGCCGGCATCTCCGACGAGCGCACGCGCGTCCAGGCCACCGTGCTCTCCACGGTTCTTGCCGCGATCGGGATCGTTGTGTTCAGCCAGTCATACGGCTTCGTCCAGCTCTACACGGCGCCGCTCCTCATGGCGTTTCCCGCGATCGCCTGCATCCTGATCGGCGGCGCCAGCGTCACACGGGCCACGATCGGGCATGTCCTGGTAGGCACCTTCCTCTTCCAGTCGATCCTCACCGTGGCGCTGCCGGTCACGAGCCAGGTGATCCAAGGCGACATCTCGGAGACCGCGCGGCTCATCATCCAGAATGGAATGATCCTGTACGCGCTCACGCGGATCGGGAGAACCTGATCGTGGCGCGAGGGCTCCTTCGCCACGCCGTCCCGATTCTCTTCGCCGGGCTCTGCCTGTTCGGGATCATCGTCGCGAAGATCACGCCGCCGTTTCTCATGAGCGAGATGCTGGTGCGGATGAGCCGCAATTCGGTCCTGGTCCTCTCGCTCCTGATTCCGATCCTCGCGGGCCTGGGCTTGAACTTCGGCATCGTGATCGGGGCGATGGCGGGACAGATCGGGGCGATCCTCATCGTCCACTGGGGAATCCCCGGGATCGGGGGCTTCGCTCTCGCGTGGATCATCGCGACGCCGATCGCCATCGTGCTCGGGATCGCGACCGGCTCGCTGTTCAATCGCGCGAAGGGACGCGAGATGGTGAGCGGCCTGATCGCCGGGTTCTTCGCCAACGGGCTCTACCAGCTTCTTTTTCTCTTTGCCGTCGGCTCGATCATCCCGTTCCACAGTGCGTCGATGATCCTCCCGCAGGGATATGGCCTCCGAAACACCGTGGATCTGAACACGATCCAGTACGCGATCGACGGCCTGATCCCGCTGCGTTTCCAGATGCAGGGCGTGGAAATCCGCGTGCCCCTCGTCTCGTATGTCATCATCGTCGGCTTCTGCCTGGTCACGCTCTGGTTTTTCCGAACGCGGCTCGGTCAGCAGTTCCGCGCCATGGGCCAGGATCCCCACGTCGCCGCGATCGCCGGAATCGCCGTGGAGCGAAACCGGATCGTGGCCACGGTGCTTTCCACCGTGCTCGCGGCCTGGGGGCAGCTCCTCTTCCTCCAGAACATCGGCACCCTCAACACGTATAGCTCGCACGAGCAGGTCGGGATGTTCGCGATCGCGGCCCTCCTGGTCTCCGGCGCAACCGTGTCACGAGCCACCGTCGGCCAGGCGCTCCTCGGCACGGTGCTCTTCCACACGCTCTTCGTGGTTTCGCCGCTGGCAGGGAAGGCGCTGGCGGGGGATGCCCAGATCGGGGAATACTTCCGCGTCTTCGTGGCCTACGCCGTCATCACCGTCGCGCTCGTCCTTCACGCGTGGCAGTCCACGCGGGCTGCCCACGAGGCGCGCAAGGCGACCCGCTAAGCGGCCGACCTGCCTCGGGGGGCTTCCGGCGATTCCGCGCCCACGGTTTTCAGGATGGCGCGGAAACGCGGATCGGAGCGCACCCGATTGAATCTCGGCGCCACCGGAAGCCAGATCAGGGCGCGGTCGTGCCCCCTCACGGCGCGGTCGAGGTACTCGAAGGCCCGGTCCATCTCCCCGAGAGCGACGTAAACCGCGGCAACGCTGTAGGACGAAACGAATTTCCGCTTCCCGATCTCCTTGAGCTCCTGAAGCATGCGCTCCGCCTCGTCGCGTCGGCCCGCGAGCGCGTAGGCGTGGGTGATCGCGGTGAGGGAATACGTGGAGGCACCGCTCACCTCTTTCGCTTTCTCAAATGCCTCGATCGCTTCCTGGTACTTGCCCATCTGCTCGAAGATCCCGCCAAGCTGGCTGTAGGCGCGCGCGAAGCCTGGGTCCTGTTCCAGGGTTTTCTCGATCAGCGCGATCGCCTGGTGGTACTTCCCCGCGTAGAATTGGTAGCCGCCGGCGTCGGCGCTGATCGAAGGCGAGAGCGGGTCCAGGGATTGGGCGATGGCAATCTCCGCGATTCCCTCGTCGAAACGCTTGAGCGAGACGAGATGGTCGGCGAACCAGTGATGCGCGGTTGCGTAGTTCGGGTTCAGGCCGATGGCCCGCCGGAAGTCCCGTTCCGCGCCCTCCCGGTCCCATTCGTAGCTCCCCTTGACGGTCCCGAGCGAGGTGTACGCCTCCGCGGAGCCTGGATCCATCTCGAGCGCTCTCAGGGCGGCCGCCTTGCCCTTCGGATAGGACTCGTGCGAATCCGCCAGGTTGTAGTTGCCCAGCGTAATGTAGTAGTCGGCGATCCCCGCGTACGCCGGGGCGTACGTCGGATCGCGCTCGATTGCCTCCTGGAAAAAATGAAGGGCGCGTTTGAGCCCTTCCTCGGAGCGCTTTTCCCAGTGATACCGTCCCTTGAGGTAGGAATGATAGGCCTCGGGGTCGATGGTGCGCGGCCGCGCGAGCCGGGCCACTTCCTGGGGGGTGATGGTCACCTGGATCTCTCCCGCGATGGCCTTCGCGACTTCGCTCTGCAGAGAGAGGATATCTCCGACATCCCGTTCGTAGGTCTCGGCCCAGAGGTGCCGGTCGGTCGCCGTGTCCACCAGGAGGGCGGTGATGCGAACGCGATCCCCCGAGTGAAGCACCGACCCTTCGACGATCGCATCCACCTCGAGGGCGCGCGCGATCTCGGCCAGCGCGACCCGCGCCCCCTTGTAGCGCATCACGGACGTTCGCGAGATCACGCGCAGCGCGCGGATCTTCGCGAGCCCGGCGATCAAGGCCTCGGTCATCCCGTCCGCGAAATAGTCCTGCTCCGGATCGCGTGACAGGTTCTCGAGCGGCAGCACCGCGATCGATTCGATTCGCCGGCTCCCGGCGCCGCGCTCGGCCTCCCCGCGCGCGAAGGAGGCCGGAACCGCCGCGCATACGCGACGCAGATCCGCGTTCAGCTCGCGCGCCGTCTGGTACCGGCGTGCCGCATCCTTATGCAGGAGTCTGAGGATCACGCTCTCGAAGAGCCGCGAGAGCTCGGGTTGGATTTCCGTTGGCGGCGTGGGAGGACGATGGACGATGGCGTCGACCAGTGCGGTAGGAAGCCGCTCCTGAAACGGCAGACGGCCGGTTCCCATTTCGTAGAGCATGACCCCGAGCGCATAGAGGTCGGATCTGAAATCGCTTTGCCCGGTGAGGAGCTGCTCGGGCGCCATGTAGGGGAGCGTCCCTGAGACGACGCTCTCCCCGGTGTATTCCGCCGTCTCGGCCCGCTCAAGCATCGGTCCACGCAACGTGGCGAGCCCGAAGTCGAGCACCTTCGCCCAGCCCTTGGGAGTCACGATCACGTTCTCGGATTTGAGATCGCCGTGGACGACTCCCTGGTCGTGCGCTTCCTCCAGAGCTTCGGTGATCTGGCATCCGATCGACGCGGCGTCCGCTTCGCTGAGCGCCCCTCCCGCGATCTTCTGCGCGACGGTCTGCCCCGGGATGTACTCCATGACCAGGAAATCCGTGCCCTCCTGCCGGTCCAGATCGTAGATCGTCGCGATGTGGGGATGATTGAGCTGGGAGAGCGCGAGCGCCTCCCGGCGAAACCGTTCCCGGGCCGCATCGTCGGAAAGAGCGCCCGGAGGCAGCACCTTGAGCGCGACGTCGCGGCCCAAGCGCTCGTCGCGGGCGCGGTGCACAACGCCCATGCCGCCCGCGCCGATCTGCTCCACGACGCGATAATGGGACAACGTCCTGCCGATCATGACCCGTCACTATATCCCGGAATTGGGGTACCATTCGAGCTTCCATGCCCTTTTCCATCGAAGGCGCCGACCTCATCACGATCGGGCTCCTGGTCCTGCTCGAAGCAGCGCTGAGCGCGGACAACGCACTCGTGTTGGCGGTGCTCGTGCTTCCCCTCCCGAGACGGCAGCAGAAAAAGGCGCTTCAGTACGGCATCATCGGTGCCTTCGCCTTCCGGATCGCCGCGACCCTCTCCGCCGTGCACTTGATCCATTGGGAGTGGGTGAAGCTCATCGGCGGACTCTATCTCCTCTATCTTCCCATCAAACACTTTTGGAGCCACCCCGATGACGCGCGGCGCGCGGCCGGTCCTGCCGCGTCCACAATCTTGGGACTATCGCTCTTTTGGACGACGGTGGTCCGCGTGGAGTCCACCGACATCGTGTTCGCCATCGATTCGATCCTGGTCGCGGTGGGAATGTCCCGGAAGCTCTGGGTGATTCTCTCGGGCGGACTACTCGGGATCATCGCGATGCGGGTGCTCATCGGGCAGATTCTCTCCCTGGTCCGCCGCTATCCGGCGATCGTGGACGGGGCCTATGTCATCGTGGCCTGGGTGGGGGTGAAGCTCCTGTTGGAGTACCTCTTTGTGATGCGCGTCATCGGGTTCGAGATTCCTCGATGGATCGGCATCGGCATCGTGCT
>Ga0075424_100003976_pt1 | contig 13887 bp, 16 predicted proteins | sample SoiMethybrSBSTD3_FD_75301 | JGI IMG/M metagenome (GOLD analysis project Ga0075424, IMG submission 75301) | Bulk soil microbial communities from a Populus tree surrounding site in Tennessee, USA - Soil MetaG P. TD hybrid SBSTD3 | ecosystem: Environmental > Terrestrial > Soil > Tree plantation... | reverse complement strand
CTCCTATAATGATCATTGTCCGGCTCCTTATCTCCCGAGCCTCTTTGGTTGGTTTTGGCGCCACCAAGTTTACTCGGGCGTGGGAGCCGGCATTGTTATGGAATCAATTTCACCAAGAACTGTCCTCATTACATCAAGGACCGGACGAACTGCGGTGGCGCAGGCCACATCTCCACAAGTACGCGCATTTCGCAGAACGGACTCGGTAGTAATAGTAGTCTTCTCCGCCCCAGCGATAGCCACATCTCCACAAATATAGGCACTTCGCGGAACGAACCTGAACGTTTGAAAAGTAGATATGAATGGGCACAGGTTCGGCAATTATCCTCACACGGTTCTCGGATTGGATGACCTGCAAGCCCCTACTCTCGTTGTGGTTGGGCACAACGTCCGCTGCGGTAGCAAGCTCGAAGGAGTAGATCAGCGAGTACATTGTTACCTCAGCTCCGCATTTTCGGCACTCGAACCGTGATTGTTGGGCACTCTCCAACGCAGTCTGCTTCAGCATGGGGTGACCACTGATCACCACCGCCGATTCAATACTCCCGTCCTTGCGGATTCCAAGCTTCACCTCAACGTCACCGCTTATGCTTGCCTGTCGCGCCAGTGGAGGGTAATTAGGCTCCGACAGCATCGATAAAACAACTCCCGTTTCAGGAGTGTCCGAGATTGCGGTCCCTTGCCCCGTGGCATTCTGAATAAGCAAAGGGACGATAGCTCCAACAATCACCATCAACGGCCGAAAGCGATGCACGCGACGAAAGTCTAGAGGTTAGAAATCAGGGCGGCAACCCTAATTGTTGAAACATCGCGATTTCACTCATTGACCAGTTTCCAGGCGAATAGATGTCGCAAGCTGGTGAAATCGCCTTCCATCTGATTACATCAACAACCCGAACGAGACACTGTAAAATGACCGGTCTGAATGGGGTTTGGAGATTCTCTTGACGGACTCAATCTCTCTTCAGGGGCGGGCGCGTAACATTTTGGGGCTATTGTTCGTCGAGTTTGCTTTTGTGGCTGGCCTGTTTGTCGCTGATGTATACCATCACATCTTTTTCAGCAAAACTCCCTACTTGTTCCTGCTGGGATGGGCTTCGCTGCGGCTGCGCGGGATGAAATGGAAAGATGTTGGGTTCGCACGGCCCAAGAGTTGGGGAAAGGCGTTCGGGGTGGGGATGACCGTTGGCGTGGCGATGGAGTTGTTTGAGCTTTTTATCAGTCAGCCGCTGTTAGCGCGTTGGACCGGGAAGATGCCCGACTTGTCGGATTTTGCGGACCTCGTGGGAAATCTGAAGCTGCTGCTGTTTTATCTGGCGCTGGTGTGGGTGCTAGGAGCTTTGGGAGAGGAGTTGGTCTATCGCGGCTACCTCATGAGTCGTGTGGCTGGCCTGTTTCGTGGTCGGAAAGTGGCTTGGACTGTGAGCGTGGTCGTGGTCAGCGTTGCGTTTGGCTGCGCGCACCTCGACCAGGGCAGCACTGGCATGGTGGAGAACATTTTGAACGGACTCTTACTCGGTGGTTTGTATTTGGCGTGCGGTAGAAACCTTGCGGTGACGGTGATTGCGCACGCATTCTCGGATACTCTTGATTTTCTGCTGATCTATTTGGGAAAGTATCCGGGCATGCACTAGAGTTGCTCCAGTCGGTGAAGTGGCCACCCCATTCCCCAAGCACAACCTGAACTGCCGATTCAATAAACTCCCAGCGCCTGTGCCTCTTGCCGCTAAAGGATCGACTGATCGGATAACTGTTGAAAAATCGCCATAACGTTCGTTGAGGGGTTCTGAGCGCTATCGCCTGGTTTCGCCAACCATCGATTTCGCCAACCATCGACTGCAACCGAGAGTTGAGATACTTTCTTATGGCATTGAAGGAACGTTAGCGATGCGACTCTTTGTTGCCGCAGTAATGGTTGTGGTCACATTCGTCGTTGTAGTGCTGCTAGTCTCACGATTGTTCCCCTACGGGGCGGGTTGGGCTGGCGTCTGCGTCGCCGTCGCTTGCTTGTACGCAAGCGCGTTTGGAGCTTGGGCGTTACTTGGAAACAAACCTGACAAGAATACTCCCGCGATGCAAGGCGAAATCGTGGAGCGGCATCTCCTGAGAGACAACCTTCTCTATTTCGCAGTCGCAATGGCCGTGGTCACAATAGTTATTGCTCTGACGATTCACGATACCGAAAGAGGGATACACCGCAATTTCAAGAACGATTGGTTTGTTGGATTCGGAAGTGCGTGCTTTGCATTAGGCTACGCTGCCAAAGCGTTCTGGATTTTCCGCAGGAACTGGCGTCTTTGGGCGGTCATTGCAGCCCTATTCGCTGTGTTCACGGGGACAACAATTCCCGCCCTTTTCCAAATGGAAAGGGTGCCTTTGCTGTTTATGGGGCCGCTGGCCAATATCGAGTTGCTTATTGCCGTTGTTGCACTGGACTGGTTCATCGGTAGGCAGTCGTGGCGACATGGAACGTCGTAGTTGTTGAAATATCTCTATTGCGCTCAAAACGTGCAATCGCTGTTTGCATCAACTATTTTTGAGAATCACAAGGAACGTTTTTTGCCGGAGTTTCGCATAAGTTGAAAGCAAGACGGCGATCAATTGCAAAAAGACACAAGACAGGGGGCGGCCATTTCTCATTAGTTGAATCGATCTTGAATGACCAACGGTCTGTTCTTCCTGTGTGCACGACGGTCAATGGACACTACCACATCAATGATGTTGCGCTGAGCATGCCCTGCATAGTTGGGGCAGCCGGGGTTGTAGCCAAGTTATTTCCAGCGCTGGCTGGCAACGAACTGAGAGCGATACAGCATTCCGCGAGGACCATACGGGGTCAATTAGATGATTTCTTGGGAACACATCGCAAGAGTGCACCCTCGAGGCTTCTAAAGGAGGGCCGTAGCGGCCTGGCACGGAAGAGAAGATGCTGATTTTGAATTACTCGTGTTTCGGTACAACTTCGGTACAACTGAGCGAGAGGAAGAACGGCTTTCTGTTCCTAAGCGACACCAGGTGAAGCATTTGGAATTTTTCATGGGTTCGGGACCAGGGGGGAAATCGCAGAGACCGCCGCCCGCTCTCGGCTTACCACAAAATTTCCGCGCTATCTACGAAGATCTCCGCTACTGGGACTGGACGCTTTGAGTCTCCGCCCCAGCCAAGATCATTACTCTTTCTGCTCCCGGCATCCAGCCAAGATTACTGCGGAACAGCCAAACCATCCGAATTTTAGACCCCGGTAGGCGATTCGCCAGCACAGTCACAAGATCTCGAACGCTCCTAATTGGGTTGCCGTCTACTTCAGCGATGATGTACCCCACCTGCAATCCAGCTTTTTCGGCCACACTCCCGTGTGCAATCCCTATGACCTCAGCTCCAAGATTTACACGCGTCTTGACCACCACTCCTAGCAAGGGGAAAGCCATCGAGGAGCTTGACATTGCCCTTGGCATTGCAGTAACGGGGCTTGTGTTCGGCGGCTCACTGTACTCCGATGGAGAGAGCGGAGAATCGGGCACTAGATTCGGTAGCGGAGTCCCGCGACCAATGGCAGCCTGCGGCGCTAAGAGAGACAAGTCAATCGTAGTGTCGCCGACTGTGTACACGGAAAAAGTGGTCCCCGGTGGAATGGAAACATCGTGACCTTTTTCGAACAGCCATAACGCCCCTATTAATCCCCCGGTGAGCGCAGTGGTCACGACAATCTCTGACGCCAGTTTTGCTGCCTTTCCCTTTCCTTTCTCAGCGCGATTCCCACCAACTAGGATGTGCTCGCCAGTCACAGCTTCTATGTAACTCAGGGTGAGCGCGACATTGCCGCGCCTTCCCATGCTCTGCGATTCCTTCACCCGGCTTATCTGCCCAATGGCAGTGGCACCCTGCCCCACGACAACGTAGCCTTTCACAAGAACATCGCCGAGGACTTCCATTTGAACAACGTCACCGACACGTGCTGTCTCGCTGGAGACGTCGTCCATAGTTCGAACACGAATTACCGTGTTTGCCGGTATCTTGAAGAATCGTTCGTTCACCCATGGGGAATTCTGAGCCGACACAAATGGCGGCAATATGGCCAACGCTAGCACAACGACTGCGATTCGCTTCATAGGTCACCTTTAGAGCTGAACAGAGATGGTTGCCGCAACGCTGCTTGGCTCTTTTCTTCTCGTTGGTTCTAAGTCCGATGGAACAGAGGAGGAAACGGGGAAGGGATCGAAAGCATACCCCAGAGTGCTCAACCGCGCAACAATGAGTGTTGAGTTGGGTACATTTGGGTACAATTTAAGAGTCAGCGGCGCGTCTTTTGGCTCGTAAGTCACGCAGAATCAGCAAGGAATTTACAGCTACGAACCAGACGGTCGGGAGTTCGAAATCTCTAATGGCGCTGCCTCCGCAGCGTTCATCATCTTGCCCTGCAGTGAAGACCGATGCACAACCTGCGCTCCAGTGCAGCGCTCAGGAATTCCTGAGCGGGGTTCTCTAGGCCCGTCCGGCCATCGCCAGAGCTTTGTCCACATCGTCCATAATTATTGGTGCCCCCGATCCCGCCCAACTAGATTTCACCGCCCGTTCCAACTCCTTCTGCAAGGCGGGAACCCACGGATAGTAGTGTTCGCGCACTGTGTCAGGCGCATCGCCCAATAGCATGGCCACATGCTCCAGACTCACCCCTTTTTTCAGCAGTTCCACGGCGAATGTATTGCGGAACATATGGGATTTTGGCGGGATGGGTCTTCCGTTCCGATCTTGTAGATTGAGCGCCGGTCTAACCAGCTTCCACAAACGGCGGAGCGCCTTCTGCCACGTTGTGGCGGCTTTGTTCTTTTTCCCCCTTCCCGACCAAAAGAAATAATCAGGATGTGCGTCCGGCCCAGGCAGAACGCTGCGCAATTCGTCCGCGATACGCGGCGGAAGCAGGACGGTGACCGGGTTTCCAGTCTTGGTGCGGTACAGCACAAGTCGGTTGTCCTTGCCTAATCTTGATCGTTGCAGCGTGACTGCATCCGTAATGGCGAGTCCGCTCCATCTCATTAAATTACAGAGCGCATGCAGTCGTTTTCCTTTGTTCCTGATTTCCACCTTGTTGACCGTTTCTAATGAAAGATCATATCTATCGCATGCCCGCAGTACCGATTCGAATTGCGCCACTGTGAACGGCAGAGTGGGGATGCTCGAATCTTTTCTGCCGACGATTCTCGCCATCCCCCGCGCCGGGTTGCCGCGATCCTTATCGAGCGTCGCTTTAATCCATTTCTGAGCAAGGCAATGCTCGAAGAAAGCGATGGTGTTATCGCGCTTCTTCGACTTTGACCAGTAGGTCTTCGATTTCCAAGTCGCCATCCATTGGTTGAGCAACGGAGACGTGATCTGGTGAACATAAAGCACGCGCTCCGGATCGGGCTTGCCGCAGTTTTGTATGTTGAGAAAATCGGCGAGCTGCCCCTTCATGGTGTTGTACTTGGATTGCGTGGTTTGGAACGCTTCAGGGTTAGAGGATGCAGCACGCTTGGCGGCAATGAACTCGTCGAAGGCTTCCGCAATCTGCTTAGGAGTGATGGCGTCATTGGCTTCACGCTCCCGCTCTCGAAGGATTACCGGATCGTGATTGTCAGCCCATTCCTTGGCCCGCTGGCGGGCGGTCTCCCATGAGACTGTTTTGGCGGTGATGCGAGCGCGGCTCAGACGCACGTAAAGGTGCTTGGGACAGCGGCACCGCCCATCCTTGTCCTTCTGGGTAAACCGGCAACTCGCTCTATGGCGGTAGACGATGACATCGACTTCCGGTCGAGTCTGAAAGTGGAAAATGCCGGACATTATTATTACCCTCCCCTAATTAGGCGACGGAGGATAGCAGAAAACGTGTGCGGTCTGTGTGCGGATAATTTGAGATTACTGCTAAGCTATTGATTACAAGCTAAAAAGAAATGGTGGCCAGGGACGGAGTTGAACCGCCGCCGCCAGCCTTTTCAGACCTAGTTCAACCTGAACCTACAACTACATACAGGTTTGCGGGAGACTGCCAAGTACCTGCAAATACGTGCAAGCCGGTGCAATCATGGGCTGGGATCATGGGCTGAGTTAACGCCCAGTCTCTTGGGCCGATTCCATTCGCAGGAGATTTTTGGCGCACACAAATCACAGTCGCGCCAATGATTGCGCAGCTTCCCCTGTGTTGTGTGGAAAGGAGCTCGTATTTTGCCACACACTTGCCTTCAAGGAGTACACTCTGTCCGTCCATAGGAGGCCTTATGGCGCAGCAGAGTCCGTCCGACATCGTGCGACACGCTTCGACATGGTCAATCTTGTGCGGCATTGCGCTCATCGTCATTGGCGTGCTGGCTGTGGGATCGCCCGCTCTAGCCGCCGTCGCAGTCAACGCTGTTATTGCCTGGCTCATCGTTTTGGCCGGCGCGGTTCACCTCTCTCTCGCTTTTTACGCGCATAGAGCGGGCAGTGTGCTCTGGAAAGTGCTGGTCGGGCTCGCATATGTTTTCTTTGGCGTTTACCTGATTGCGCATCCCTCGCTGGGTGTGGTGTCGCTCACTCTGGTGCTGGCATCGCTGTTTTTGGTTGAAGGCATTTTTGACATCGCCCTGTTCTTCCAGATGCGCGCAATTGGAGGGTCCGGCTGGATTTTGACTGACGGGATCATTACGCTCCTCTTGGGGCTAATGATTTATCTGCAATGGCCGTCTAGTTCCAACTGGGCAATAGGCACATTGGTGGGAGTGAGCTTGATCGTCAGCGGCGTGACCCGGCTGATGCTGTCGTTGGCGGTGCGCAAGGCAGCGGCTGACCTGGCATCGTTGTCACCGGGCAAGGCAGCGTGATTCGCTAAATCGGGCTACGCGTCTTGTCAGCACTGAGGAGAACATGGGAGGCCTGATCCCATTAAGCGATGCGTCGCGGCGCCCCGCGCGCATCCCCGTCGTCACTGTCTTCATTATCCTCGCGAACGCCTTCGTTTTCGTGCTCGAGTTGATGAACGGCGAACCGTTCGTGACCCAGTGGTCGGTGGTCCCCTCGCAAATTACTTCCGGTCACCACTGGATCACGATCGTGACGGCTATGTTCATGCACGGCAGCTGGTCGCACATCATCGGCAACATGATTTTCTTATGGGCGTTTGCTCCTGAGATCGAAGATGCGATGGGCCGGGGGCGCTACCTTGTTTTCTATTTGCTCGGCGGGTTGGTGGCTATGCTGGCCCAGGTCGCAGCCGATCCCCATTCCACTGTTCCGAACCTGGGCGCGAGCGGAGCAATCGCCGCAGTAATGGGCGCGTTTATGGTTACCTACCCACGGGATCAAATTAAGTCGGTCTTGTTTATCTTCGTGTTCGCGCGGATCACGTTCATTCCAGCCGCGCTTTTGATCGGGGTATGGTTCTTCAGCCAACTGTTTCACGCAGGCGCTGTGGCGCACACGCAAACGGGAGGTGTGGCGTACCTGGCGCACGTAGGCGGCTTTATTTTTGGAGCTGTGACGGCGCGTTTCTTCGAAGACCCGCGTCGGCTAGCGTTGCAACCCCCTGGGGATTGATCTACTCATCTAGGTAACGATCCGATCCCAGATCACTGACCACTCTTACCTTCAGCACGCAGGAACTGCACAGGCGCATCTTTTGGAACGGTGAATAGGTGTGCAGATTTCGGGTCCCGATTGAACTTGGAAAAAGTGGAGGGGTTGTCCTGAAAGTGCTTCTCAAGGGTCTGTATGCGAGTTCCATTGGCAGGATGGTCAGAAAGAAGCTGCGGAATCTGCCTCACATCAGCGTTTTGAAAATCCTGAAACAGCCACGTCAGACCCCAGGGGTTGTAACCGACCTCTGCACAAATGTCGGCGCCAGTCACATCGGCTTTAGATTCGGCATCACGTGAGTAGCCGAGCGAGTGCAGCTTTCCCAAGAGGGCGATCGCGATAATGTGAGCGCGCGTGGGTCCGAGCAATATTGCAGCTTCGACTTCGTGCCTCCGAATCCTCTGTTCCTTTTCCATCAGAGCAACGCCATCGCGGTGAATCGTATGTGCGACCTCGTGGCAAAGGGTCCCAGCCAATTGCTCAGTGTTCTTCACAAAGTAGAGCAGGGAGTCCACCACGTACACATTTCCGCCTGGCGTCGCGAAGGCATTAGGCTGGGCCTCGTGGACGAGAAAAAATTTGAAGGGATGAGGATAGCGTGGCTGGGCCGCGCGGGAAATCGCCTCGGCCACCGGTTTCAGGCTGTCGTACAGAGGAGAGGATTCGATAATTTCGACATTGTCTTTCAATTTCACATACATCGCTTGCCCGAGCTCGGTCTCTTGGTCGGTAATGGGCTCAACCGTGGGAGCCTGCGCCACGCACGGAATCCATGGGATGGCCAAAAGCGAGACTGTCCAGACTTTAGAGCTCCAGAATCGTGACCTCGGCATGTTATTCTCCTAGGCCCATTTTTTCGGAAAGGGAGGTGTTCTCCACCTCCCTTTTCGACATACGGCGGTGTTTCGTGTTACGACGCTTTGGCTCTGGCCTCCGCGGCTTTGTCTTTGAGCACCTGAACTTTGGCCTGTGCCCGCCGTTGCATTGCCTCGCGTCTGTCTTTTGCGTTTTGTAATTGAGTTTGTATCTTGGAGTCGAGCTGATTGATCTTCTCCTGGAGTTTTGCTTTCCGGTCGGCATGGGCCTTGGCCTGCTCGGCCTTTAGTTGGGCGAGGTCGGCCTTCATCGCGGCGACATTTTCTTCGTGAATTTGGTCTTTCACCTCGGAGAGAGCACGCCGAAAGACGGTGCCGCCGATAGCTTCCATACGCGTATCCACTGGCGTCGTCCAATCTTCATCGATTTCGGCGATTACCGCGACCCTGTTTGGCTGCAGGACCTTCGACACGTCATCGATAAAATCGGCCCCGATTCCAGCGTTGTTTACATCGAACGCCCCGCCAGCCAACAGACCTGCGCTGGCGCCGACAGCCATGCCTACCGGTCCTGCCAACACACCAATGAGACTTCCCAACGATGTACCAACCAGCGAGCCAATCGGCCCGACGTCATCTCCTTGCTTTACGCTTGCGCTGCCATCTGCGTTTTTCCCGAGTACGGCATACCCATACACACCAATGCTGCCTTCTCCGTCCAACTGAAGAAGCGCCTTCTTGCCTTCATAAGCTTTGTTTTCGTTGTCGAAAACCACTACAAGCATGCGATCCATAGCTTATCTCCTTTCGAAAATCTTTTAGGGTTGGTGAAATTGATTGCTCGGAGAGAATTTCGCGACCTCCTTGCCTTAAATGTCAGCCCACAGCCCACAGCTTTCAATGTCGAGTTGACGAGAACGCTGTCTCAGCCGGTTCTGGGTCGAACGATTGTTATCTTTGGTTGGGTTCGCTACGGGTTTATTACGATGCCCAGGTCGGGAAATCGGAGGGGCTGCAATCAGTCCTTCCGGTTGTAGCAACGAAGGCCTAATGGACGAGCCTGAATGCTACTCCAAAGTGGTATCAGCCGCAACTACGTAATTTAGACAGTTTGGCTATTGCGCCTCCAACATGTTCTTGATTGCAGCGAGAGACTTTTCCAGCGAGGAAGCAGTGCGGCCGACTGCCACTTTTCGGACCATCGAGCCCTTAACACCCGTTAGACCGGCCTGCTCAGAACCCATCGCCTTAATAAGATAAAAGCCGGTCTGCTTTGGGTCGTCGGTTCCGCGGACGCAAAATGTCAGGTCCAGCGCAGTCTCGAAATAATGGCTCGAATAGAGCTGTTTTTCCGCGATGGCATATGCGGCTTCGTTCGCGAACCGGCCTTTCAGAGTTACAACGTGTACGACACGCAGCGTTGGCTTCAATCCGAACTTTACTTTTGCCCAATAGAACATGTCGCTTATGTTTTCGGACTTCGCGTTGGGATAGGCAATCAGGTAGCGATGGAAATCCGGCAGGTATTTTGGCAAGGCCTGCACGTAGCTGAGCATGTATTCGAACTGCTTGGGCACGTCCGTCGGATTTTCCTTGTCAACGTAAACGCCTAATGCTTGATTGCCATCGCGCTGGTAAGCTTGGAGCCCCTCAATTACCCGCTGATGCAAATGTTGGTTCACCTGGCGATCGAGTTCGGGAGGAGGCGCAGACCAATTGATCGATTTATGAATATTTTCGATGGCCTCGGCGGGCATCTGGACTTCACAATCACCAGGTTTGCATTCCTTTAATGACTTGATATCGTCGTTGTCGAATTTGAAGCCCTCAAGGTCGGTTACCTGGGCAGGATCGTTGAATTTTCCGATCGCCAGAAATTCGGGCAGCTTTCGCAGACGGTCGAAATCACCAGCAAGCTTGACGTAACTCTCAGGAGTGGCCTTAATGTAAACCGCACCAAAAACAAAAATCTCAGCCGGAGTGCGCGACTTGAGGGCCTTAGCAACAGCTTTTCCGTTTTGGATATCAGCGATCTGTTCTTGACTCAGGCCAATGGCGTCTCTGAAGTAGCTCTGCAGTTCGGCGCTGGTTTGAGAAGCTGCAGAGAGGGAAAAGCCCGTCCCCAAAATCGCGAGTGTCAAAACAATGGCAGGATTCCTTGTCATGAAATGCCTCCTGTCCCGTGCCTTCAACCGGCGGAGTGATCGAGAATTGTCTCCCGTAGCATCTGCAGCACAACAAGCGTGAATGACAGCGCAACCGGGCCAATGAACAGACCCATAACGCCGAACGCTTGCACACCACCCAGCAGAGCAAAGAATACCGCCAAGGTGCTCAAGTTTGCTCTCTGGCTGATTATGTAGGGCCGGATCACATTGTCAGCCTGTGCCACCACACCGGCGCCCCAGCCCAGCAAGATGAGCCCTTTTATCCAATGTCCACTGGCGGCCAGAATGATCGCAGCAGGCACCCAGACAGCCGACGAACCGACTATGGGCACCAGTGAAAACAGGGCCGTGACCATTCCCCACAAGACGGGCGAAGGCAACCCGAGTACCCGGAAACCGAGAGCCGTAAGGGCACCCTGTGCTGCGGCCACCGCCAGGATGCCGTACACGTTGGCGACAATTGAGTTGCTGATTCCCGTGAACAAGCGTTCTACCTGGCTACGCGTCAGAGGAAGCATCTCTGCTACACGTTCCTTCGTTGTTGCGCCTTCACGAAAAAGAAAGAACAAGGTGAAAAATGCAATTACTGCGGTGGCGATGAAAGAAATGAAGTTGCCGACAACTTGTGCTCCCAAGGAAAACAGGTAACGGCTGACCTGTTGCAGCCAGCGCAACGCAGTGCCTCGCAAATCAAGATGGGACACATCTACGTACCGTCCCGCCCAGTGGAGCAGATGTTCCGTCGCATGTGTCACGTATGGGTTCCACCCGCCTTGTTCGCTGCTCCGCTCGTTGAGGAACTGATACAGCGCGCTCGTCTCTCGACTGATGATGATCCCCAATCCGACCACCGGGATAACGAAGGCAACGATGACCAGAACGGTAGAGAGCAACGCCGCAGCGTTAGGCTTTCGAATGTGCGCCTGGATGCGGATGTGAATGGGTTTGAAAACGATCGCGAGCATGACTGCCAGGAAAATGGGAGTGAGAAAAGGCCGGATGATCAGAAAACAGAAGTAGAGCGCGATCGCCGCCAGAACTAATAAAAAGAGAGCGGTCGCTACCTGCTTCCTTTCCATTAGCCTACCTGCCCTCTGGTGAGAGTCTCAGCGTACCACGGCCGCGACAACTGGGCTCTGTCGTGCGGAAATCCTGTGATTGTGAACCACGCTAAGGCCGCTGGAATTTGGGCAGTCAAATGAACGGACTGGAATCTGCTTTCACTAGCTATTTTCGGCGCACGCAGCGTCGTCGATGGTTGGGAATTTGATCTGGACAATTGGCTGGGAGCAACTGACTCTTAACCGCGTGCCAGTCTACTGTCTGATTGATTTCACAACGATTTAACTTAGGTTAGCTTAGGGCGATATTAGGCTCAATTTGGAGCCTTTAGTGCAAAGTTAGTGCAAGAACGAGGCGGGTTTGCACTATTATCAGCCCGCCACGCGGCTATCTGTGTGTCGGCCTCCGCGCACTATAATCTTGCGAGATGGCGGACTAGCTTTCTGTAATGGCCAGCAAGAAACTAGTACAAAATATCGCATCCAGAATAGGCGACTATCGGAAAGGGGAGATTACCCCTCCTGATTCCGATCCCGTCAATACGTGGATCTCCCAATTTGAACTTGCAGTTCAAGACTCGATTTTGCAGGAGCTCGGCCATGTTCTCGAGAGGACGTTTGTGACACGAGACAAGGTGAACAGATTTCTGAAAGAGATCTCCAGCCATGAGCAGCTTACAAAAGGCAATCCCAAGAAATTTTGGGAGGAAGCAACGATCCTTAACATTCAACAGGCTGGATCGAGTCAGGAGGAAATGCTTCACATCTTTGGGGAGGTCCTCAAAAAGAAGCATGGGATAGATATAAGCAGCGGGCCGGATGATAGCCAGGATGCTGTGTATATAGACGACGTGGTTTGCAGCGGCGGGCACGTCAGTGACTGGGTGTTCGCGTCTTTCAGGTGAAAGGGTAGCAAGCCGCGTGCCGCAAACATGCTGGTGGAAGATTACCTCCGACCAGCAGCGGTCGCAGCTGGGGTGCTGGCGAAAGATGACTCCCGTCGTTTTGGCTTTCACAACCTTAGGCACAGCCTGGCTTCGTTCGTGGTGCGCACCAAAACCGACCCGAAGACCGTGCAGGCTCTGCTTCGGCATTCGGATGTGAAGACGACCCTTCAACTCTACGCACACAGCGTGAGCGAGGATCGTCTCGCGGCTCAGGGGCAAATGCTCGAAGCTATCCTGGGTTCGGGCAGTACGGCAGTGAACTGAGTATGCAGCGAATCATGGGCAGAGACTGGGCTGAAGGATTTTCGGTGGATTACCCTAACTGGTTGAAAGGAATGGTGGCCAGGGACGGAGTTGAACCGCCGACGCCAGCCTTTTCAGCTACATTATGCTGTAGTCTCAACAACTTAAGTGACTTCAGGTGGCCGCCTAAGTTCCTGAGAAATCGTAAGAGACATGCGAATCGTGGGTTGAAATCGTGGGCTCAAAACACGGTATCGCGCACATCATCGGACGGCTAATAAAGGATGTCGATTCGCCACTCGCCGATGTCGAGGATGCCCTGTTTTCGCACTTCTTCGAGCGATCGCCCCTCGTCGAACTGGTGCAGTATCTCGGCAATGGCGGCGCGGGGATGGCTTCCGCACTGCGGACTTCGTCGGGCAGTGTGGCGGCCATGGCCAAACTTCTTGTCACGCTTTTTTCGCAATGCCGTGATGGAATCGACGTCGGACCTGGTCAGATACGTGGTTCTGTAAATAGGTTTTTGCTGGACACGTCACTCGCGTCTTGATCGTCTCCGGGTCGATAAAGGGGCCTTTGAGTTCGTGATTGACGAACCCGGCTGCCGCGCGCGCGGGTCGCGAGCCTTGCGCAGGCGTTGCGGGAACAGAGAGCGCGTCCTCTCACGCGAAAGGGCTCAGGCCGGCCCGGCGCTATACTGGTGGGCGCATGGACGTTGATCAGATCATTTCCGAAATCGAGTGGCTAGAGCGCACTTTCGCGGTGCCGGATACCCGACCGCTGAGCCCAAATGACCTCTCGGCCGCAAATCGACGGCATGATGAGCTGCTCGCCGACAGCCCTTGGTTTCGGCTCTGGCAGCGATATGGCGTGTGTTGCCGATCTGAGGCTCCAGTGATCCGACTACCAGAATAGAGAGCTAACTCCGCAGGAGTCGTATATTCCAACCCTAGTCTCCGCGTACACTGCAAGTTCGCCTTTGCAATCGTGCGCGGAAGCAGAAGTCGCTTCAAATGCTTACTGATGCTCCGCCCCGAAAGTGTAATCAAGCGGAATTCCTGAAGAGTGA
>Ga0075424_100003967_pt1 | contig 13905 bp, 9 predicted proteins | sample SoiMethybrSBSTD3_FD_75301 | JGI IMG/M metagenome (GOLD analysis project Ga0075424, IMG submission 75301) | Bulk soil microbial communities from a Populus tree surrounding site in Tennessee, USA - Soil MetaG P. TD hybrid SBSTD3 | ecosystem: Environmental > Terrestrial > Soil > Tree plantation... | reverse complement strand
GCCGATGTCAAGCGGACGAACGATCTGCTGCGCGCGGCGCTCGCGCTGTTCACGCTCGTCATCGTTGCGGCGGGCGTCGCGCTCGTGTTCGTCACCCTCGGCTTCGACCGCGGTCGTTCGTCGATGGCCGTCGTGTGCCTGATCGCCGGCGCCGCATGCGCCGCGCTCGCCGAGTATCTCGTCGGCGCGTTTCGGCTGTACCGGCACGGGGTCGAGGAAGCGCTCGCCATTGCGTCTGTCCTGCTGTTCGCCTTCGGTGTCGCCGAAGCGGTGGGGGCGTCTCCGTATTCTGTCTGGTGGCGCGTGTGGCTGATCGTCGCGTCGATCGGCGCATTCGCCGTTTACGTCCGCTTCGGGTTCGTCTACGCCGCGGTCGGCGCCATGATCTTCGCGGCGCTCGTCCCTGCTCAATTCCAGCTGGCGGAGGGCCTGGAGCGCACGCTCGCGGCCGCCGTGTTCGGCGGGGCGTTTCTGATCGCGTGGACTGCGCGGATCGGGCACGGCGGCGATTTCCCCGGCGACGAGTACGCCATTCTCCAGGCCGCGGCATGTGCCGGCCTCTATCTGGCGCTGAACCTCCACGTCGCGGACGCGATCGCGTTCGTGGTTCCGCGCGCGACGCCGTCGATTCCCGGCTGGTTCTACTGGGGCACCTACGCTGCGACGTGGGTCATCCCCGCCGCGGCGCTGGCCACGGCGATCCGGGAAAAGGATCGCGCGCTCCTCACCGTTTCGATCGCGCTCGCGCTGTGCACGCTCGTGACGAACAAGCCGTATCTCGGATGGCCGCGGCAAAGCTGGGATCCGATGATCCTCGGCGTGCTGCTCGCCGGCGCTGCGCTCGCGCTCCGCCGCTGGCTGGACGCCGGGCCGAACGGCCAGCGCCGCGGCTTCACCGCCGCCCGCATCCTCGAGCGCGATCGCGATATCCTGTCCGCGCTCGCCACCGCATCGGTCGCCTGGCACGGGCGGCGGCACGAGGCGCCGCCTGCGGAGCCGCGATCGTCGGATTTCGCCGGCGGACGCTCGGGCGGCGCGGGCGGCGGCGCGGAGTACTGAAATCAATCAACGGTAGCGCAGCCCTTCAGGGCTGCCCGCGCGGCCATTGGCAGGCCTGAAGGCCTGCGCTACCGTAGGCCGCGCATTTCAGGAGGCAGCCGATGAGAATGCTCGTGATTTCCCTGTCGGTGCTCGTTCCCGTGCTCGCGTTCGCGCAGACGCGCGCGCCGCAGGTGAAGCGCACCAACCCGCCCGCGCTCTCGAAGCCCACCGGCTACACGCACGTCGTCGAGGTGACCGGCCCGGCGAAGACGATCTACATCTCGGGGCAGATCGCGTTCGACAAGGACGGCAAGCTCGTCGGCCCCGGCGACATGAACGCGCAGGCCGAGCAGGTCTTCAAGAACCTGCAGGCGGCGCTCGGCGCGGCCGGCGCGAAGTTCTCCGACGTCGTGAAGATGAACAGCTACATCACCGACATGTCGAAGGTGCAGGCGGTGCGCGACGTCCGCACGAAGTACTTCGGCGAGTTGACGCCCGCGAGCACCTTCGTGCAGGTCGCCGGTCTGGTGCGTCCTGAGCTGCTGCTCGAGATCGAAGTGGTCGCCGTCGTTCCCGCGGGGCCGGGCGAGCCGGGCAGGTCGGGCGGGTCGAAGTAGGTCAGGTGGGTCGGGTAGGTCAGGTGGGTCGAAGTAGGTCAGGTGGGTCGGGTAGGTCAGGTGGGTCGGGTAGGTAAACACAAAGGGCGCGGCCGACCGAAGTCAGCCGCGCCCCCATCTAGTCCCCTAGTCCCCTAGTCCGCTGCCCCCAGCCCCTACACGATCGGCTTGTGCAGCACGGGCGCGGGCTCCTGCGCCTGCTTCTTCCCGCCGAGCCCCTGAATCTGCAGCGTCGGCTGCTCCTTGAGCACGTGCTGCCGATACAGCTTCGCCATCTCGGCGTTGTACGCCGCGTCGCGCGCGGCGTCCTCCGGCGACTTCTGCTGGCGCGCCTTCAGCTTCTCCTCGCGCGCGTTCTTCGCGATCCCGCGCTCGTCGAGATCCGTCTGCGCGCCGGCGCGCACCGCGTCCTCGTTCAGCTTCAGCGAATGCATCGTCGACGCGAGCGGCACCGCCTTGCCGCCGGCGAAGATCTCGTGGCGGCCGTGGTCCTCGTACCACTTGGTGAGCGTCGCCGTCATGTGCATCTTCTCGATGATGTTGCGCCACCCGATGCCGGTGTTGTACGCGCAGAAGGAGATCTCGCCCTGCTGCGTCGCATACGGGATGATGCACATCTCGGTGCGGCGGAAGTCGTAGTTGAAGAGATCCTGGAACCACATGCCGGCGATGAACAGGAAGTTCCACCGATCGGCGCGCCGCTTCTCGATGTCGGCCGCCGTGCGATCGCCTTCCACCTTCCCGTAGCCGCCCGACTGCGCCTTCTTGGTCGCGCCGAACGTCTTGTCGAACTTCTTCAGGAGATCGGTGAGCTTGAAGTGCGTCGGCGCCTTGAACGGATCGTAGTTGCGGACGACGGCGAGCGCCATGCCGACCACCGAGAGGAACTTGCCGCGCCCCGCGTCGTTCACCGCGGCGACGTCCTTCGCGAGCTGCTCCGCCTTGAGGAACGCCGTGACCGGCACCGCCTCCTTCGTCTCCTTGTCGATCATCACCGCCATGCCGACGCCGCAGTTCGGGTGGCAGCCGCACGTCAGCTGGCCCCACTGCGCGTCCGGGCCGTGGACGACGTCGGCCCAGTCGGTGAACGTGCCCATGAACGAGATCGGGAACCAGTCGCGCGTCGGCTCGCCGAGCCCCGTCTGCGACTTCACGTCGTGCGCGAGGTGCGACAGCGTGTAGCGCTGCGCCTGCCGCCGCTCGTCGGTGATCTCCTCGTCGCGCCCGGTGAAGCTCACCGGCTGGAACGAGAGGAAGTTGATCTTCTTCGGGTTGTCGAGCGCGAACTCGATGACGCGCCCCACCTGCTCGTTGTTCACGCCGTTGACGATCGTGATCACCGGCACGATGTCCACGCCCGCGCTGTGCAGGTTCTCGATCGCCCGCAGCTTGACGTCGAACAGGTTGCCGACGCGCCGGTGCGAGTTCGCCGCGTTGCCGATGCCGTCGAACTGCAGGTACGCGTAGCGCAGCCCGGCCTCCGCCGCCGCCTTCGCGAACTCGGGGCTCTTCGCGAACTCGATGCCGTTGGTCGCCGCCTGCACCGAGTTGTAGCCGACCGTGCGCGCGTAGCGCACCGCGTCGAGGAACCAGGGCGAGATCGTCGGCTCGCCGCCCGAGAACTGCACCGACATCTGCCGCTTCGGCTTGATGCTGATCGCGTTGTCGAGCACCATCCGGATGTCGTCCCACGTCAGCTCGTGGACGAACCCCACCTGGTTCGCGTCCATGAAGCACGGGTCGCACATCATGTTGCAGCGGTTCGTGAGATCGACGGTGAGCACCGATCCGCGGCCGTGCTTGATCGTGCTCGATCCGTGGTTGTGCAGCCGCTCGTCGTTGTGCGCGCGGATGTCGCGCCCGGGGAACACCTCCTCGAGGTGCTTGAAGAACGCCGTGTCCATCGCCATCACGTCCTCGAAGTGGCCGTGAACCGGGCAATCCTTCACCATCAGAATCCGGCCGTCGCGCTCGAGAATCGTCGCTTTGATCTCGCCGACCTTCTCGTTGAGAAGCACGCTGACGTCCTTCTTGCCGTCGAGAATCGCCTGCCGCGCTTCGCGCACGCACTTGGGGCACAAAGAGTCGGTCTCGCGCGGCCAGCCCAGCGGCGGCTTCGTCTTTTCGTAGGACTTCAGGAGCGGCTTGTCGGACCACGCCGGCGTGAACGACGGATTCTGTTGAATGTGATTGATACCGTTGAAGACCGTCCACGCGCCGTTGGCCGCGATCGACAGGGCTTTCTCGGCGTACTTAATCGGCTTGTGCATAGCGGTAAATCTTAGAGGACTAAAGGCTTACCGCGATTACATTTCCAGCGAACGGGCCCGTCGCGCAGCGAACGGGCATCCGCGAGGGTCGGATGGTCACCTGGGCCTGCGGCGCGACGACGAATTCGGCCGCGCGCGGATGGGGTCGGACTAGAATGCCGTGGCTCCCCCAACAACAGTGTCAGCGAGGAGGACGAATGTCTCGATGTATGCGGATCATCACCGGGTGTGTCGTCGCCGTCGCCGTCTCGGCCGCTGCCGCGACGTTGACGGCCGACGACGGCGTGAGGACCGTGCAGATCCGCGACGATTGCGATCCGGCGACGTTCAACGCCGACCCGCCTGCCGGTCCCGGCCTTGGCGTCATCTGCGGCGGCGACGGCGACACGACGTTCGGCGACTTCATCGCCGAGCTGCAGGCGACTCAGACCGCCGAAAAGTGGCGCTTCAATCCGACCAGCACCGACGACACGCGCCTCATGGCGCGCAATCGCGGCGGCGAGACGCACACGTTCACGCCGGTCGCGAACTTCGGCGGCGGCATCATTCCGGGGTTGAATGCGCTGTCGGGGAATCCCGTCGAAGCGCCCGAATGCGCCGACGGGGCGAAGTTCGGCGCCTCCGTCGTCCCTCCGGGCACCAGCTCGAAGACGATCACGGCGAAGGCGGGCGACCGCTTCCAGTGCTGCATCCACCCGTGGATGCGCACGACGGTCACGAAGTAGGTCGCGCGGGTCGGGCAGGTCGGGCAGGTCGGGTGCGTCGGGTGGGTCGCAAAGGATCCTCTGTGACCTACCTGACCTACCTGACCTACCTGACCTACCTGCCCTACCTGCCCTACCTGACCCTTTCCGACCTGCCAGACCTGCCCGACGCGCCCGACCCGCCCGACCTGTTCAGAAGTTCATCTGCAGTCCGAACCGCACGTAGCGGCCGTCCATGATCGTCGTCGGCGTCATCCATGCGTTGGTCGCCGCGACCGCGCCGTAGGTCTGGTTGACCGACAGCACCGTGCCCGCGTTCAACAGATTGAAGACGTCGGCGAACCCTTGCACCTTCGTGCGGTTGAATCGGAACGTCTTGCCGAACCGCATGTCGAGGCGGTTCTGATACGGGAGGAACACCGAGTTCGGTTCGACGAGGTTGACCACGGTCGATCCGGTGCCGGTCGTCGATCCGATGATTGGGCGGCCCGCGATCGCAGACGTCACCGTGTAGTCGGCGCGCACGCCCGGACCGGGAATCGACGTGAACGATCCGCTGAGCTGAATGTCGTAGGGGAACGAATAGGCAGCCGACGCCTTCACCGTCGTGCGGAACACACCGGCCGGTTGCCCGGAGGTCGCCAGGGTCACGTTGCAGAAGCGCAGCGAATTCGGATTGTCGCGCGCCGACGCCCCGCGCGCGCCGACGTCGAGCGTCGTCGAACCGTCGCAGTTCGACGTGATGAGTCGATCGGTCGTGACGCCGCCGAAGAGGATGAATTTGTCGCGGCGGACGTTCGCGCTCAGCTCCACGCCGTTGTAGGCCGACGTGTTCTGCGTTGAAAACGTATACAGATTATCGGTCGGCGTGCCGACTTTGGCCGGGCTGAGCGTGTAGAGCGGAATCGGCTGGCCCGAGAGCGGCAGCCGCGGATCGGTCGGCGTGACGACGGCCAGCTGACTCCAGTCCGCTGCGCTCAGATTCTGGTTGTCGACGATCTGCAGGTTGTAGAAATCGCGATGATAGAAGCCGACCGTGATGGACGTGCGCGGAAACACTTCGCGCTGGAGTTGGGCGGTGTATTCCCAGTTGTAGCCGCGTGCGAGAGCGGGATCGGGACGCACCGACACCTGTCCGAAACTCGACGGGCGTGCGCCGACTTCGTTGACCTCGATGTTGCCGGCGGCGTCGAGAATCGTGCCGTTCCTGTCGAGATCGGTCCAGGGTACGGTCAGCGTCGTACCGCTCATGCCGTTGAACGTCTGCGCGTAGCCGGCGGCCTGCGACGCGACGTACTTGCCGACGCTGGCCTTCAGCGCGGTCTTTCCGTCGGCGAACAGGTCGTAGGCGGCGGCAAAGCGCAGCGCCCAGTCGTTCCAGTTCGGCACGTTGGGAATCGCCGGGAAGTTCCGCGCGCCGATCCACGTCGACGCGGCTGAGGACTCGGCGGGGACCGAGGCGTTGAAGTGCTCGAAGCGCGCGCCGTAATTCAGCGTGAGCTGCTTCATCGTCCACGTGTCCTGGATGTAGCTGCCGAAGTCGCTGTTGACGTTCTGCACGGCGGTCGCCGGCGAGTTGTAGACCACCACCTGGAACGGAATCTCGTTCCCCAGGCCGGCGACGTTGATCTTGATGAGCGTGTCGATGTTGGCGTTGGGCGCGAAGGTGCGGGAGTTCTCGCCCCAGCCGTCGGTCATGCCCGCCTTGATCGCGTGCGAGCCGGTGATGTAGCTGGCCGACGCCATCGTGCTGAAGTCCTTGGTCGTGCTCGAATACGGCGGAATCGTGTAGCCGCAGGCGCCGGTCAGGAGGCCCGTCGAGCCGTTCAGACTCGGCAGATCCGTCGGCTTCGCCGTCGGCTTGCAGTCCTGTTCGTACGGCTGGTTGTAGTAGGCGATCCCGGCCTCCAGGAGCAGCTTGTTCGATTGCGCGCGCGTCCAGCGCAGCTGCGGGATCCAGCCGACGCCGAACGCGTCGGTCGACGCTTCAGGCGTGCTCACGGCGTAGGTATTGAACCCGTTGTAGAACTCGCCGTTGAACTGCTTCTCGACGTAGAGGCGGACCTTGTCCTTGCTCGACGCGGCCCACGTGACGCGTCCGACGCCGCTGTAGTTGCCCATCAGGTTGCGATACGCCGGGCTGCCGTCCGAGAAGTGCGAGCTCGGCACGTACACCTTGCCGTCCTCGTATTTGTAGGTGAAGTAGAACCACACCTTGTCCTTCGCGATCGGTCCGCCGAACGACGGGTTGATCTGGTAGTTGTAGGCCGTCCCGGCGATCGTGATGCCGGCCGCCTTGACCGCGTCCGTGCGGTTGTCGGACTGCAGCGAGCTGCCGCGGCCCTGCACGAAGAAGGAGCCGGAGAACTTGTTGCCGCCGTCCTTCGGCACGCTGTTGACGCGGATGCCGCTGCTCTGGATTTCCGCTGATTCCGAGCCGGTGCTGTAGGTCAACTCCTGCACGCTGGCGTCGTTCATGTAGAAGCCGCTGTACTGGCCGTTGCCGCACAGGTTGTTCACGCGCAGCCCGTCGATCGCGATTGTGAAGTCCTCTCTCGCCGATCCGTGGCTGGTGAGGTTGTATTGGCCGAGCACGAACGGCGTCACTGTCGTCCCGGGAATCAACAGCGCGCGCGAGACGGTGTTGCGATCGGTCGTCGGGATCGTGTCGAGAATCTCGCGGTTGGCGACGAACGACGTCGTGGTGTTGATCACGTCGACCGCCGGCGCCTCGCCGGTCACCGTGACCGACTCCTCGACGGCGCCCACCTGCAGATCGGCGCTCACCTGCGCGGTGAAGTTGCCCTGCAGCAGGACACCTGTGCGATGAACCGTCTTGAAGCCGGGCAGCGCGAATGTCACGTCATACGTGCCCGGGCTGAGATCGACGATCTTGTATTGGCCGGCGGTATCGGTGACGACTGATCGCGTCTTCTCGATCAGTGCGGGACTGGACGCTTCGACGGTGACGCCGGGCAGTACGGCGCCCGTCGTGTCCTTCACGACGCCGGCGATAGCGACCTGCGCGCGGCTCGTGCCGGGCAACAGGAAGATCGCCGCCCACAACACGGCTGTACAGAGCACCACTCGACGCATGACGGTTTCCCTCCGCGGTTGTAAACGAATGTAGACAGGCACCTTACGGTGCGGTTCGGCTCCCTGTCAAGGCGAAACTGCACCCGCCGCGCGCGGTTTCCGGAGGAGATCCGGCCGGCCGTAGCCAGAGTGTGCAGCCGCTAGATGCCGAGTCGATCCTTGAGGTCGCGGACGCGATCCCGCGCGACGGCAAGCTCCGTTTTCGGGCCGTCTTTCAGCCGCACGAGGACGCCGCCGTCCACCGCGGGGAACAGCTCCTGCACGAACGGGATGTTGACGATTGTCGCGCGATGAATCCGCGCGAAACGGCGTGCATCGAGCCGCGCCTCCAGCTCGCTCAGCGTGAAGTCGACGACGTGCTCGCGGCCGTCGACGGACGCGAAGGTGAGCTTGTCCTTCGACACGAAGTGCGTGACGCGCGCGACGTCGAGGATCGTCGTCCGCTCGCCGACGCGCGACGCGATCCGTTCGAGCTTGTGCGACGGCGACAGCGCGGCGGCCACCTCGCGCGCCAGCGCGCGGATGTCGCGGCCGTCGGCGAGCGGGCTCCCGGCCCCGCGCGCGCCCGCCTGCAGCAGGCGCTCCGCCTTGTCGAGCGCGCGGTCGAGCCGCTCCGGCTCGATCGGCTTCAGGAGGTAGTCGATCGAGTTCACCGTGAAGGCGTCGATCGCGTAGCGATCGTACGCGGTGGTGAAGACCACCGCGACGTCGCGCTCGAGCCGCTCGAGGAGCTCGAACCCGGTGAGGCCGGGCATCTGGATGTCGAGGAACAGCAGATCGACGTCGTGCGCGCGAAGGAAGGCGAGCGCGTCGTCCGGATCGGTCGACGACCCGGCGATCGCCACCCTGCCGGTCGCCTCGAGCAGGCGGCGCAGCCGATCGACCGCGAGGCGCTCGTCGTCGACGACGTACGCGCGGATCATGAGCGCGAATCGGCCGGCAGTTCGATCGCGACGGACGTGCGCGCCGGCGCGCTGTCCACGGTGAGCGTTGCGCGATCGCCGAACAGCAGCCGCAGCCGCGCGTCGAGGAGATCGAGGCCGTGGCCGGCGGGCCTCGCTGCCCCGGCGAACCCCGGCCCATCGTCTTCGACGGCGACGCGCAGCCGGCCGTTGGAGGCGGCCGCGCGGACGCGAATCGAGGCGCCCTCGCGCCGCGGCGACACCGCGTACTTGACGCTGTTCTCGACGAGCGTCTGGAGCGCCATGCGCGGCACGACGAGGCGCCCCGCCCGGTCGTCCACCTCCACCGCGTAGCGCAGGCGGTCGCCGAACCGCACGCGCTCGATTTCGAGGTACGCGCGCACCACGCGCAGCTCGTCGTCGAGCGGCACGAGCGGCGTCGCCGTGCTGTCGAGCGCCGACCGCAGAAGTGAGGCGAGCTGCCCGGTCATCCGCTCGGCGCCCGCGGGATCGCCGTGGACCAGCGACGCGATCGAGTTGAGCGTGTTGAAGAGGAAGTGCGGCTCGACGCGCGATTCGATCGACGCGAGCTGCGCTTCGGCGGCGAGCCGCCGCGCCTCCGCCTCGTCGCGCTCCTTGGTCCGCAGCGCGACCCGCGCCTCGTCGAGCTGCCGCCGCATCGTCGCGACGGCGGTGATGAAGATCCCGAACGTCAGCGTGACGACGATCGACACCTTGACCGATCCCTTCATCCAGGTGGCGACGATGCCGGCGCCGTGCAGGTAGCCGATGGAGGCGAGGATCAGGATCGCCGCGAAGCTGCCGGCGAGCGCGATCGCGACCATCGTCGCGATGAGCAGGGCCCAGTCGAACGGGAAGGCGAGGCGGCACGCGATCCCGCGGCCCACGCGCGGCATGATGATCGCGAGCGTCGGGCCGATGATGCACGAGAAGAGCATCGCGACGGCGAAGGCCTCGAGCATCCGGCGCGGCGGCGTCCGCAGGGTGACGCCGCTGTAGGCGACGACCACCAGCAGCGCCGCCGCCACGTTCGCCGCGAGGATGCGGCCCCAGTAAGCGGCCGAGAAGCGGCGGCCGCGCGTCGAACCCTCCATCAAGCAGAGGCTACGCCGGAACGGCGCCGAACCGGCGATCAACTCGACGAGGGGTTGTTTTTCGGGATGAGCGGCGCCTAGAACTGCGAACCGAGCACCTCGGCGGCGACGGCGACCGGCGCCGCCGGTGCGGCCGGCTCCTTGGGTCTCCATCGCTCGAGCCGGCCGTCGCGCGGGATGTGGAGCGTGATCGGGTGCGCCGCCGCGGGGAGCGGCACCGCCTTGTGCGGGTTCGCGTAAACCGGGTGCTTGCCGTGCTCCTTGTACCAGTCGGCGACCTTCGCGTTCTGGTACATGTTCTCGACGATCTGCCGCCACCCGACGCCGGTGTTGTACGCGCAGAACGAGATCTCGCCCATCTGCGTCGCGTAGGGAATGATGCACATCTCGGTGCGGCGGAAGTCGTAGGTCCAGAGATCCTGGAACCACATGCCGGCGACGAAGAGCAGCAGCCACTCGTCGCCCTTGCGGTTGCCGTTGTCGCGCGCGCCGAGCCGGCCGCCGAGCTGCCCGCCGCTCTGCTTGTCGAACTTGTGCAGCAGATCGACGAGGCGGAAGCCGGCGGGCGCCTTGAGCGGCTTGTAATTGCGCAGCAGGCTGAGCGCGGTCTGCGCGACGGTGAGCGCGCGGCCGCGCGCGCTGTCGGCAATCGCGACCGCGTCCTTCAGCACCTGCTCGACGTCGAGGAACGCCGACAGCGGCGCCCATGCCTTCGTCCGCTTGCTCACCATGAACGCCGTGCCGACGCCGCAGTCGGGATGGCAGCCGCAGGTGAGCGATCCCCAGCTCGCGCCGGGGCCCTTCATCAGATCGGTGACGCGCGACATGACGCTCGACGCCGAGAGCGGGAACCAGTCGCGCAGCGGATCGGTGACGCCCGTCTGCCGCTGCAGATCCTCGGCCAGGTGCGACAGCGTGTAGCGCTTGCGGTGGCGCTCCTCGTCGGCGATCTCCTCGTCGCGCCCGGTGAAGCTCACCGGCTGGAACGAGACGAAGCTGATCTTGTCGCAGTTCTCCAGCGCGAACTTCACGATCGGCCCGACCTGATCGTCGTTCACCGTGTTCACGATCGTCACGACGAGGCAGACGTCGACGCCGGCGTCGTGCAGGTTCTCGATCGCGCGCAGCTTCACGTCGAAGAGGTTGCCGACGCGCCGGTGCGCGTTGGCCGCGTCGGTGACGCCGTCGAACTGCAGGTACGCGATGCGCATCCCGGCTTCGCGCGCCTCCCGCGCGAAGTCGGGCTCCTGGGCGAAGCGGATGCCGTTGGTCGCCGCCTGCACGCTGAAGTAGCCGACCTCGCGCGCGTAGCGGACCGCGTCGAGGAAGATCGGCGAGATCGTCGGCTCGCCGCCCGAGAACTGCACCGTCATCTGCCGCCGCGGCTTCACGCCGATCGCGTCATCGAGGAGCTTCTTCACCTCGGGCAGCGTGAGCTCGTGGACGTAGCCGACCTGGTTCGCGTCCATGAAGCACGGATCGCACATCATGTTGCAGCGGTTCGTCAGGTCGATCGTCAGCACCGCGCCGCGCCCGTACTTGATGGACGAGGCGCCGTGGTTGTGCAGCGTGTCGGTGACGGCGGGGAAGTCGCGGCCGGGGAAGAGCGACTCGAGGCGGCGCAGGAACGCCGGGTTGATCGCAAGCGTGTCGGTGAAGACGCCGTGCCGCGGACAGCGCTTCTCGATGATCACCTTGCCGTCGCGTTCGACGATCTGCGCTTTGATCTCGCCGACGTGGTCGGTGACGAGCGACTCGACGGCCTGCTCGCCCGAGAGAATCCGCGCGCGCGTCTCACGCACGCATGTCGGACAGAGCGAGTCGGTGGTGCGCGGCCAGCCGAGCTGCGGCGAGCTGCGCTCGCTGCTCTTCATCAGCGGCGCCGGCGCCCACGACGGCTGGAACGGGGCGCTCTCGATGCAGCGGTTGACGGCTTGAAACGCTGGCCAGAGCATCCGGGCGCCCCCCGTGAGGGCGAGCTCGAGCGGCGTCCACGCATTCATCCGGAGCGGCAATATATCACAACGTTTACGCGCGAACATGCGCGCGCACGACCGCGTCGAGCGCCGCGCGATCGATCTTGCCGCGCGCGGTGCGCGGGATCGCGTCGACGAAGACGATCGTCCGCGGGATCTTGTACGCCGCCAGGCGCGCGGCGCAGTAGCGGCGGATGCCGACGTGATCGAGCGGCGGCGCGTTCGCGTCGCGCACGATGCACGCGACGATCTGCTGGCCGCGCCGCGCGTCCGGCGCGGCGACGATGCGCGCGTCGGCGACGCCCGGCATCGCGCGGAGCACCTGCTCCACTTCGTGCGGCACGACCTTGCGCCCCGCGACGTTCACGAACGACGAGACGCGGCCGCCGAGGATCAGCCGTCCGCGCGCGTCCCACGCGCCGTAGTCGCCGGTCAGGAATCCTCCGTCCACGAACGCGTCGCCGTCGCCCGGCTCGGAGTAGCCGCTCGACACCGCGTCGCTGCGCACGTGCACGCGACCGTCGTCCCGCAGCGAGATCGTGACGCCCGGCAGCGGCAGACCCACCGTCGCCGCCTCGTCCGGCTCGTCGTCGGCGTCGAACGCGATGCCGCCGGTTTCGCTCGCGCCGTAGAAGGTGTGGATCTTGATGCCGAACCGATCGCGGAATGCGCGCACCGTCTCCGGCGCGAGCGGAGCGCCAGCGGAGATCGCGCGGCAGAGCGCCGGCGGCCATCCCTCGGCCGGCGGGTTGTCCACGAAATACTGGAACATGAACGGGACGCCGGGGAAGACGCGCGCGCCGAACCGCCGCGCGTCGGCGATCACCTGCTGCGGCACGAACGCGTCGCGCAGCACGCACGCCGTCCCCTGGACGAGGAGCGGCAGCAGCAGGTTGCCCAGGCCGTAGGAGTGCGACACGGGAATCGCGCCAATCTGGACGTCGTCCGGCCGAATCTCCATCGCAGAGACGATGTGCGCGCAGTCGGCGACGAGCTGCGCCTCGGTGGTGAGCGTCGCTTTCGGCGGGCCGGAAGATCCTGACGTCAGCTTGAGGATCGCGGTTCCCGCGTAGCGCCGTGCGCCTTCAGCGCGCGCGGCGATCACGAGATCATCGTCGCCGAGCGGCGACGGCGAGTCGATCGCGGCCGAGACGGCGACCGCGGCAGGGAGGACGATCGCGGCGGCGTCGAAGCGCGCGGCGAGCGCGTCGATCTCGCGCGGCGTCGCGCCCGCATCGACCGGCAGCAGCGCCGCGTCGAGCGCGCGGCACGCGAGGAGCAGCGGCGCGGCGGCGGGCGCGTTGCCGGCGGCCGACAGCACGAGCGCGCCCTCGTCGATGCCTGCCCGCGCGAGGCGATCGGCGTAGATCCGATGCGCGCGCCAGACGTCGGCGGCCGACATCGATCGACCGGCATCGGGCGCATGAATCAGCAGACGGGTCGGATCGTCGCGCGAGATCCCGGCGAAGCAAGACAGCAGCGCGCCCGCGTCCACCCTACGGCACCCGATCGGCGGCGAGCCACGGGTCGACCGCGGCGTCCTCGGCGCGCTCCCAGATCAGGCTGAACGCCGGCCCGGCCATCACCGTCGTGCCGATCGCCATCAGGACGAGCATCGTGAAGAGCGTCGGCGTGATGAGACCGCGCTGCAGCCCGAGGTTCACGAGAATCAGCTCCACCATGCCGCGCGCGTTCATGAGCGTGGCGATGGCGAGCGCCTGCCGGGTGGTGGCGCCGGTGGCGCGGGCGGCCGCCCAGCACGCGAGGCCTTTGCCGGCGCATGCCGTGAAGAAGACGACCGCGGTCATCAGCCACAACCCGGCGGAGTCGACGAGCAGCAGCCGCGTGTTCAGCCCGGAGTAGACGAAGAAGAGCGGCACGAGCAGCGCCGTCGTCAGCGGCTCGATCGCGCGGCGCAGCTCGCGCGTCAGGACGCCGCGCGGCACGCTCGCGCCGAGCACGAACGCACCGAACACCGAATGGATGCCGACGAAATCGGTGAGCCACGCGGCGCCGGCGAGGAGCGCGAGCATGATCGGGAGCGCCGCCGGCGGCAGCGCGTCCTCGCGATCGGCCGCGGCGGCGACGCGCGCGACGATCGCCGGCCGGACGCCGAACCACGTGATCGCGACGTAGAGGAGCGCGCCGCCGGCGGCGGCGGCCGCGACCGCCGCGTTGCCGGTG
>Ga0075424_100003966_pt1 | contig 13905 bp, 12 predicted proteins | sample SoiMethybrSBSTD3_FD_75301 | JGI IMG/M metagenome (GOLD analysis project Ga0075424, IMG submission 75301) | Bulk soil microbial communities from a Populus tree surrounding site in Tennessee, USA - Soil MetaG P. TD hybrid SBSTD3 | ecosystem: Environmental > Terrestrial > Soil > Tree plantation... | reverse complement strand
GGCTTGGTGAAGATGATCGTGAGCCCGGCCACCATGTTGCTGAGCACGCCCTGCAGCGCGAAGCCGACGCCGATGCCCGCCACGCCGATGCCGGCCACCAGCGGCGCCACCGAGAAGCCCACCTTGTCGAGGGCGATCAGGACGGCGAACAGCATGATGACCACGCGCAGCACGCGCACGAGCAGCAGGCGCATGGGGGGCTCCATGGCGCGCCCCTGCAGGCGCTGATCGACCACACCGCCCAGCCAGCGTCCCGCGATGAGACCGACGACGAGGACGACGATGGCGCCGAGCACCTGGAACCCGTAGCGGACGGCGAGGTTGACGACGACGTTCTGCAAATCCATGGGGCACCTCCTTGAGTGCACGTCGAAAAGCCCGAGTAGAATACCCCGTCATGCCGGCTTGGTCGCGCCGTCGCCTCGTTCTCGCCGTCACGGGGGTCGCCGTACTCGTGATGGTGGTCGGCGTCGTCCTGGCCCTGCCCCTGGTAGTCCGGCAGGTTGCCGTCAGCCGGCTGACCACGCTGAGCGGCCGGGCCGTGGCGCTCGGCAGCGTCGAGCTGAACCTCTTCACCGGCCGGGTCGCCCTCAACGGCTTCCGGCTCGCCCAGCGCGACCCGTCCCAGCCGGCGGTCGAGATCGAGCGCCTCGAGCTCCGCGTGGCGCCCACCACGCTCGTCCGCGAACACGTGCGGGTGAAGGAGCTCACCGTCACGCGGCCGAAGATCTACGTCACCCGGCTCGCCGCCGACAAGTACGACTTCTCCGATCTGCTCGCGCTCGTGCCGCCGCCCGATCCGGGCAAGAAGCCGTCGAGCACGACGGTGACGGTGAAGCGCCTGCGCGTGATCGGCGGCGGCATCGTCGCGCGCGACCAGGTGCCGCAGCCGGCCGCCGTCTGGCGGATCGACGGGCTCGACGTGGACGCCACCGGCATCGGCACCCGCCCCGGCGTCGCGCCGGGGCGGCTGGCCGTGCGCGCGGTCGTGAACGACACGCGGCTGGCGCTGGAAGCCTCCTCGGTCGAGGTCGCGGCCGGCCGGGTCGCCGCGCGGGTCACCCTCGACGGCTTCGACCTGGCGGCGGCGCGCGCGTATCTGCCCGCCGATCTGCCGGCGGCGCCGACGGCGGGGCGCGTCACGCTCGATCTCACCATCGCCGCCGAGCGCGCGGCCGACGGCACGCCGAGCGTGCGCATCGCGGGCGACGCGCGCGTGGATGGCCTGTCCGTCGTGCAGCGCGCGCAGCCCGACGCGTTCCTTGCCATCGGCCGCGTGGCCGTGAAGATCAAGGATGCCCGGCCGCTGGCGCGCGACGTCACGCTGGCCGCGGTGGAGATCGACGGCCTGGATCTCCGCGGGCGGCGCGATCGCGCGGGCCGCATCGACCTGCTCGGGCTCGCCGAGCCGGCACCGACCGCGCCGGCCGCCGCGCCGCCGCCGAGCGCGATCCCGGCCGCCGCGCCGGGCGGACCGCCGCCGCCCGTGCCCCGGATCACGATCGAGCGCCTCGTCCTGAAGGGCGCCGCGGCGCTGACCGACGAGTCCGTGAAACCGGCGGCGACGCTGGCACTGCGCGACATCGCCGTGACGCTGGAGCACCTGACGTGGCCGGGAGCGGCGCCCGTCGCCCTCGACGTGGCGCTCGGGCTGCCGGCCGCCGGCACGCTGACCGTGAAGGGCTCGGCCACGCTGCAGCCGTTCAGCGTGGACGTCACCTCGTCGCTGCGCGGCGGCTCCATCGAGCCCTATCAGCCGTACATACCGATCCGCGCCCGCCTGGCCGGCTCGTTCAACGGCGACAGCCGCACGCGGGTCTCAATGGCCGACGGCACGCTGACCGCGAACTCGCAGGGCAAGAGCTGGATCGACAACCTCGAGGTCCGGCGGCCCGGCGGCGGCACGCCGCCCATGCGCGTCGCGCGCATGGAGATGGCCGGCATCGACTTCGGCTGGCCCACGCACGCGCGCGTCGCCGCGATCACGATCACCAAGCCCTCGGTGGAGATCGAGCGCGACGCCACCGGTGCCATCACGCTGCGTGAGCTGTTCGTGGTGGACGAAGCGCCGAGCCAGCCCTCGGCGGCGCCGAGACCCGTCGAGACCCCGAAGACCACGCCGAAGAAGCCCCTCAGTGACGACCCCCGGGGCGGCGCCGTCGGCTTCCCGGTCGATCTCGCGGTGTTCGTGATCGACGACGGCTACGTCCGCTTCCTCGACCGCTCCGTGCAGCCGGCGTTTTCCCAGACGCTCTCGCGCTTCGCGCTCAAGATCGAAGGGCTCTCCACCACGCCCGGCAAGCGGGCCAAGCTCACGAGCCAGGCCATCGTCGGCGGGGACGCGGCGCTGGACATGCAGGGCGAGCTGGCGCCGCTGGGCGAGCTGTACGTCGACCTCCACGGCGAGCTGCGCGACTTCAAGCTCGCGCAGGTGAACCCGTACGCCACCAGCTTCGTCGCGTGGGCCGTCGATCGCGGCAAGCTCGGCGTCAAGTTCCGCTTCCACGTCGAGCGTGATCAGCTCGAGGCCTCCAACGAGATCGTGGTGGAGCACCTCCACGTGCAGCCCACGCCGAAGGAGGACGAGGTCAAGAAGCGCATCGGCTTGCCGCTCGGCATGATCGTGGCGCTCATCACCGACGGCGACGACAACCTGCGCGTCAACCTGCCGATGTCCGGCCCGCTGAGTGCCTGGAAAGCCGACCTGAGCGATGCCATCTGGGCGGTCGTCAAGAACGCCGCCGTCAACATCGTGGCCGCGCCCTTCCGGGCGATCGGGCGGCTCTTCACCGGCAAGGACAACACGATCGAGTCGGTCGGCGTGAACCCGGTGACCTTCGCCGCCGGCAGCGACGTCGTCTCGCCGGAGATGGCGCGCCACCTGACCGCCGTCGCCGACTTCCTGCGCCGCACGCCGGGGGTGCGCCTGACGCTGGCGCCGGTCCCGGGCGCGGGCGACGCCGAGACCCTGCGCGGCCAGGAGCTGACCGCGCGACTGCAAGAGCGGCAGCGCGCCAAGGGCCTGCCCGACTTCGCCGCCGCCGTGGCGTCGGAGTTCGCCGAGCGCTTCCCCGGCGTGAAGCCGCCGGCGCCCGACGAGCAGCTCGCCCGCCTGCGGGCGGAGGAATCCCTGCCCGACGGCCGCGTGGCCGAACTGCTCACGCGGCGGGCCAGTGTCGTGCGCGACGACCTCCTGCGCGCCGAGGGCATTCCGGAAGCACGCCTGCTCGCCGCCGACGCCGCGGCGCCGCCGGCGGCCGCCGGCGAGGGCCGTGTGGAGTTCCGCATCGACCAGTAGCCGCGCTATCATCGCGCGGTGACGGCGCGCTTCGTCTTCTGGTGGGTGCTGCTGCTGCTGATCCAGCAGGCGCAGCGCCTGCTCCTCACCGGGCTTGCCGTCGTGCGCGAGCCCGCCTCGCCGCGGACCCTGGCCCAGACCCTGCTGACCGGACTCCGCGCCGATCTCATCACCGCCGGCTTCGGCATGGCGGCGGCGCTGGCCATCAGCGTGGTGGTGGGCTCGCTCGTGCTGCTCGGGCGCCGGCTGGCCGGCCGCGAGCTGCACCCCGCGCGGACGTACGAGCGCGCGCTCACGATCACGTCGATCGTGTTCGCAATCGTCTTCTTCGTCGTCCTCACCGTCGACATGGGCTATTACCGTTACAGCGGCCAGCGCCTGGACTTCGTTTTCTTCGAGTACATCGGCGACATCCTCGACGCGACCGGCGGGACCGCGGCCGAGACGCAGGCCGGACGTCAGACCGCGGCCGAGGCCGGCGAGGTGAGCAAGTGGATCGCGCCCCTGGCCGGCTACCTCGCGCTCGAGATCGGCTTCATCGTCGCCTGGGTGATGGTCTTCCGCCGCTGGCTGCGTCCGTGGCTGGCCATCGCCCTGGAGTCGGCGCCGAGCGTCACCGTGGTGGCGCTCGCGCTCGTGGTCGCGGCCGGCGCGTGGGGCCTGCATCCCAGCGGGCCCGAGACCGTGCAGGCGGCGGCGGTCAGCCAGTCGACGTACTACGCGCTGGCCCAGAATCCGCTCTGGTACTCGGGCCAGACGCTGCAGGATCGCTTGACCACGCACGCGCTGGTGCCGCCCGCGGTGCTCGGCGTCATGCCCGAGACGCGCGCCACGAAGCTGGCGCAGACGATGCTGGCGCCGGGTGCGACGTTTCCGGAGTCGCGCTATCCCCTCGTGCATCCCGCCCAGCGCGGCGGCCGCGCGCTGGCCCGGCGGCCCAACGTGCTGCTGCTCTTCGTCGAGGCGCTCGACCGCCGCCACCTGCGGCGCACGGTGAACGGCGTGCGGGTGACGCCGTTCCTCGACGGGCTCTTCGAGGACAGCGTGGCCTTCGAGGGCTTCCACAGCAACGGCGCGCAGACCTTCCACGGGCTGTTCGCCACGCTGTGCTCGGCGCTGCCGCGCCACGGCGTCGCCGCCACCAAGGCGCGCTACGCCAACGACTATCTGTGCCTGCCCTCGCTGCTCAAGCGCGCGGGCTACCGGACGCAGATGGTCATCGGCCAGAACCGCGATCGCAACCATTCACGCCTCGGCCTGTTCATGGCGCGCAACGGGCTCGACGAGCTGATCGACGAGGGCATGTTCGCGCCCGACGCGCCGCGCATGGGCCTGGGACTCACCGACGGCGCCCTCTTCGACCGCCTGCTCGAGCAGATCCGCGAGCTGCACCGGGCCGGTCAGCCGTGGTTTCTCACCACGCTCACGACCGCCACCCATCATCCGTTCGCCGTGCCCGACGCGCATCCCGACGTGAAGGCGCTGCGCGCACAGCCGGATCGATACCTGCCCGCGCTGCGCTACGCGGATTTCGCACTCCAGCAGTTCTTCACCGCGCTGCAGCGCGAGGAGCTGCTGCGCGACACGGTGGTGCTGGTGCTGGGCGATCACGGCCGTCACGAGTCGATCGACGCCGGCCAGCTCGCGCAGCACGCCGCCGGCCACTTCCTCTCGCCGCTGGCGATCTGGCTCCATCCCTCGCTGCGCACCGACGCCGGTTATCGGCCGCGGGCAGTGCCGGGGCTGGCCAGCCAGGTGGACCTCACGCCCACCATCCTGGGGCTGGCCGGGCTGACGCCCCGCCTGTCGCCGTTCGCCGGGCAGGATCTGAGCTGCGCGATCGCGCGGGACTGCCTGCCCGAGCGGAGCCTCTTCATCAGCGACGTCTACGACAACTTCGTGGGCATGGTCGATCGCGACGGCTTCTGGTTCTACTCGCTGAACTACCCCGGCGTGGAGCACACCGATCTCAAGCTCACCGGCGTGACCCCGCGCACGCCGCCGGGCGACCCGCGGGTGGCCGCTCGTGTCGAGCGCATCCTGGCCGCCTACGTCACGGCCAACATGCTGATCGAGTCGAACCGTCTGTGGTCGTGGAAGGAGTTCGGCGGGCGGCTCTAGGTCAGGGCGGCCTCGAGGCGCGTACGCACCTGGGGCCACTCGGCGCGCACGATCGAGTAGTACGCGGAGTCGCGCACGCTGCCGTCCGAGCCCGGCATGTCGGCGCGCCGCACGCCTTCGAACAGTGCGCCCAGGCGCTCGATGGCACGACGCGATTGCATGTTGCGTGCATCCGTCTTGAGCGAGACACGGTGGACCTGCCAGACGTCGAAGGCGTGGGCGAGCATCAGCAGCTTCGCCTCGGTATTGCAGCGCGTGCGCTGGGCGGAGGCGGCCAGCCACGTCGCGCCGATCTCGACGACGTCGGGCCGATCGCTGCGCTGCCTCGGCGAGCCGGCCGGCCAGCGCCACCGCTCCGCGCCGAGATAGCTGGTGGATCCCACCACGCGATCCTGCCAGAGCGTGACGAACGGAAGTCGTCCGCGGGTTTCGCGCTCGGCCAGCGCGCCGTCGATGTACCGGCGCGCGTCCTCCACACCGTCCGGCACGCGGGTGAAGGCGTACGGCTCGCGCGATTCCGCCGCGGCGGCGGCGAGCGCGACGGCATCGTCGAGCGACAGCGGCCGCAGTGTCACGGTAGGGCCCTTCAGCACGAAAGGCGCGAGCATGTCCACGCTAGTCGAAGAGCTGGAGCTCGACGCGCACGCCGTCCGGATCGGAGAGAAACAGCGACGTGCCATCGCGGCGCTTGATCGGCCCCCGGACCACCTCGAGCCCGGCCTGGCGCACGTCGGCCATCAGCTCCTCGACGGAGGCGGCTTCCATGCGCAAGCAGAAGTGGTCCATCCCCACCGCCTTCGCCGTGTCGACCCGGACGAGGTCGAGACTCGAAAAGACGTTGAGCTCCTGGCCGCCGACCTTGATCACCGCCGAGCGGACGCCCTTGGCGTCCGGACCGGACGTGCGCAAGACCTGGAGCCCGAGCGCTCGATAGAACTGCAGGCTCCGCTCCATGTCGGCGACGAGAAGCCCCACGTGATCCAGACCGGTCGGCTTCAGCACGGCGAGCCCTCCTTCGTCGGAAAATCGCTTGCGTCCTCGACGACCGCGATCACCTCGTGGAGGCTCTCGCAGCGCACGGCGGCGTCCGGGTGCGCCTCGCGCACGAGAATGGCGCGCATGCCGACGGCCCGCGCGCCCTGCACGTCGGCGCGCCAGCTATCCCCGATCATCCAGCCCCCACGCGCCTCGGGATGGTCGGCGAAGACGGCCTCGAAGGCTTTCGGATGTGGCTTCTCGGCGCCGATCAGCGCCGAGCAGTACACCGCGCTCAAAAGCTCGCTCAGGCCGAGCGTCTCCACCAGGACGCCGAGCTCGGGGACGTGATTGGACAGCAGGACGTGGCGCCAGCCGCGCTCCCGCAGCCGCGTGAGCACGGGCAGCGCGTCGTCGAAGAGCCGCCAGGCGCCGGGATCGAGGTAATGCGCCCGCAGGGCGCCGGCCAGCCGCCAGGCATCGGCGCCGTCGAGCCCGGCGCCGGCGCGCAAGGCGTCGGCGAAGAGCGGACGGAGCTGCGCCCACCACTCGTCGTGGGAGCACGGATCGCGCAGAACGTCGGGCGCGTGCCACGGGAAGCCCCGCTGCAGGTGCGGCCGCAGCTGCTCGGGCGTCACGCCGAGCGCCGGGTAGGCGCGGGTGACCACCTCGCAGAGCGCGCCCGTCCAGTGACCCGGCCGCGTCGCGAGCGTGCCGTCGAAGTCCCAGACCAGCACGCGGCTCACGGCGACTTGAGCTCGACCTCGAGGAACACGAACTCGAACGCGTTGGCGTTGCGCACGTCGTGCTCCACGCCGGCCTGGCGGAAGTACGGCTCGCCGGCGACCAGCGCCGCCTTGGTGTCGCCCGCCGGGCCCGTGATGGCCAGGGTCCCCGTCGTCAGGGGCACGACGGTGTAGTCGTACTCGTGGCGGTGGAAGCCGGTGGCCGCGCCGGGCGCGAAGCGCCACTCGGTCACGCGCAGGCGGGCGTTGTCGATCTTCACGGTCGCGACGGCGCGGAGATCAGTCATGACCGGCATGATAGCGTTAACCGGACGACAGGAGGACGACATGGACGAGCAGACGATCCGGGGTGACGCGGGCGATGTGGTCGCAGGCACCGTGGTGCTCCGGCAGGCGGGCGCGCGCTCGGTGAGGGCCCGCGAGGTGACCGTCCGGCAGGGCGGCATCGGCCGCGTCGAGGCCGACTCCATCAGCGTCACCCAGGGGGGGCTCGGGCTGGCGCTGTCGCACGACGCGACGACCCTGCGCGACGCCGGCGCCGGCGCCATCGTCACGCGCATCGCGCAGGTCAACGACAGCGCGGTGGGCTTCCTCATCGCCCGCGAGGTGCATGCGCACAACGTGCGCGTGCTGTTCGGCGTGCGGGAGGCGCTGGCCTTCGGCGCGGCCGCCGGGGTCGCGCTGGCGCTCGCCCTCGGCCTGCGCCGGCGCTAGGCGAAGATCTCCGCGAGGTCGGTCTGGATGGCGGCGCGCGCGCGGCGCGTGTGCGACGGCCCGTAGCGCTCGAGCAGCCCCTGGCAGAGCAGGGGGAGCGCGAGCGTGACGTCGGCGAAGAGCATCACGTTGGCGCCGTCGACGGCTTCCTTGCCCCACGAGATGCACTCGCTGGCCACGGAGGCGCCACCCAGGCCGCCGAACACGGCGTTGTCCGTGGTGATCTGGATCGCGGCCAGGTGCGGGCTCGCCGCGCCGTCGCCCCGGATGGCTTTCACGCTGGTCGCGGTGATCTGCAGGAAATCCTTCGGCACGCCGCCCCCCAGGAAGATCGCCGAGGTCCCGGGTCCCGGCGGCATGTAGCGCCCCATGATGCGCAGCGCGACGTCGTAGTCGGCGAAGAAGTCCACCACCGGGCCCTTCAGCGCCGCCACCCGGTAGCCTTCCGACAGCGGCCCGTCGGGCGCCGCCGGCACGAACAGCGGCACGCGGTGGCGGAAGCAGGTGGCGGCGATCGTGCCGCGCAGCCCCGCGCGGTCGAGCCAGCGGCCGAACTCGTGCATGAAGCGCGCGCCGGTGATGGTGGGCCGCGCCCAGTCCTTGGCGAGCGCCGTGAAGAACTCGCCCATGAAGTACTCCGTCTCGTCGTAGACGTCGGCGCTCACCACGTGGTCGTAGAAGCGGTAGAAGCCGCGCGTCCACAGCTCCGCGTCGTTCACGAGCTCGGGCTCCACCTGGAAGAAGCGCGCGCCGCGCGGCTCCAGCAGGTCCTCGGTGACGTTCGCGGAGGTCGAGGCCACCACGTCCACGTAGCCGCGCTCGACGAGCCAGGCGATGAGCGGACCGAGGCCGGCGCTGGCCAGCGAGCCGGCCAGGCCCAGGCAGATGAGTCCCTCGCCGTCGATCATGCGCTGCCAGACCTCGAACGCTTCGCCGAGCTTCCGGCCCTGGAAGGCCGAGTGCCGCATGCGTCCGAGGAGCCGGCTGACCGTGGGCTGCCCGTCGTCGCCGACCAGCCCCATCGCCAGTCGCGGCGTTCCTACCTCGCCGTCTTTATCGCTCACGGAGCCCTCCTCGCCCGCTAGACTGTGCCGCATGAGCTCAGCCGTCGCTCGGCTCTTCGATGCCATGGCCGACACGTACGACGACCTCGAGCCATGGTACGAGCACCTCTACGACGTCCTGCACGCAATCCTGCGCGACACGATCGGCCGCGCGCCGCACGCCGGCGCCCGCGCGCTCGACGCCGGCTGCGGCACCGGCTTCCAGGCCGCGCTGCTCGCCGACCTCGGCTGGCGCGCGTACGGCGTCGACGTCTCCGGCGGCCTGCTCGCCGTCGCGCGCCGGCGGCTGCCGGAGGCGGTCCTGACGCTGGCCAGCGTCGAGGCGCTACCCTACCCCAGCGGCCACTTCGACGTCATCGTGTCGTGCGGCAGCACGCTGTCGTTCGTCGACGATCCCGCGCGCGCGCTCGCCGAGATGGGCCGCGTGCTGCGCCCCGGGGGCCGCCTGCTGCTCGACTGCGAGCATCGGCCGAGCCTCGATCTGCTGTGGACGCTCGGCAGCGCGCTCACCGGCGACTCGCTCGGGTACGGCGTGACGCCGCGCGAGGCGTGGCACGCGCTGAACCGGCGCGACGGCCTGCGCCTGGACTACCCGGGCTACGGCCCGCTCTGGCTCTTCACCGGCCGCGAGCTCCGCCGCATGCTGGGCGCCGCCGGCTTCACGACGGTGCGCGCGTGGGGCGTGCACGCGGTCACCAGCGTGCTGCCGTCCACGCTCCTGCACCGCGCGAATCCCCCGCGCCCGCTGGCCACCGCCTATCGCGCCCTGCGCCGGCTCGACACCGCGGTGGCCACCACGCGGCCCGCGCGCGCCCTGGCCAACAGCCTGGTCATCCTGGCCGAGCGCACTCACCCGAGCGCGTAGACCTCGACCTCGGCCACTCGCCCCTTCACCTTCACGGCCGGCAGCGCGCGCAGCGGCACGTCGGCGCCGAGGCGCGCGCGCGTCGTGCCGCTCACCAGCACGTCGGTGGCCAGGTCCTTCGTCAGGCCCTGGATGCGCGAGGCCAGGTTGACGGGATCGCCGACGAGCGCGTAGGACAGCCGTTCGCTGCTGCCGATGTTGCCCGCCACCACGGTGCCGGTGTGCACGCCGATCCCGTTGCGGAGCGCCGGCTTGCCGGCCGCCGCGCGCGTGGCGTTCCACGCGGCCAGGCGCGCGCGCATCTCCTGCGCGGCGCGCACCGCGGCCACCGCGTGGTCCGGCTTGTCCACGGGCGCGCCGAAGACCGCCTCGATCTCGTCGCCGATGTACTGCAGCACGAGCCCGCCGTGCCCGCGGATGGCCGTCTCCATCTCGGTGAAGTAGGCGTTGAGGTCGCGCACGATCTCGCGCGGGTCACTGGCCTCGACCCAGGTGGTGAAGTCACGCAGGTCGGCGAAGAGGATGGTGACCTCGCGCACCTGGCCCTCGAGCGCCACGCGGCCGGCCATGATCTCGTCGCGGATCTCCTCGCTCACGTACTTGCCGAACGTCTCACGCAGCAGCTCGCGCTCCGAGAGCCCGCGCACCATGCGGTTGAAGCCTTCGGTCACGCGCCCGATCTCGTCGGTGGAGACCACCGGGCAGCGCGTGTCGAACCGCCCGCGCTCGACCTCGGCCATGGCGCCCTCGAGCGTGCGCAGCGGGCCGGCCACGCTGCCGGAGACGAAGAAGGCCAGCCGGAGCGCGGCGAGCGCGCTCGTGATGGCGACGAAGAGGGTGCCCATCAGCAGGGTCCGGAGGATCGCGTCGGCACGCGCCGGGTCGGCGAGGGCGGCGACGGCGTGGTTGTAGGCCATGATGCCGAGCATGGCGATCGGAATGACGCTGTTGAGCAGGAAGATCGCGACCAGGCGGGCGCGCACGCTGACGCGCCGCACGCCCTCGACCTCGCTGAGATCGCCCTCGGGAAAGAGCGCGGGCAGCGCCTCGCGCCAGATGCGCTCGACGAGAAAGAAGATGGTCGCCACGACCAGCGAGGCGGCCAGCAGCATGCCGAACATCATGCGCAGCGCGTGACCGATGCTGAACGAGCCCTCGATGAGCGGCCACACCACGCCCCAGATGATCGTGGCCAGCAGCCAGCCGATCGCCGAGATCCGCGCCTGGCCGAACGGCACCTGCAGCGCGCGCCGGCGGGCGGGGTCGCTCAGCGTTCCCCCGGCCCTGACGCTGTCCCGCACGGGCGCCGCCCAGCGGACGTTGAGCCAGTACCCGACGACGCCCAGCGCCACGAACGCGACCACGAAGTAGATGAGCTCGCCCACAGCCGGCATCCGGGAGTAGGACAGGGCGTGGTGATCGACCCAGCGATAGTAGATGAAGACGAGGACGGCGCCGGAGAGGTTCACCGGCGCGGACACGAACACCATCCGCCGCCGCATCGACCACGCATCGTATGGCTGCTGCTGTGCCATCGCCGCCGTCTCCCCCTCGGCTCCCAGGATTCTACGCGCCGGGGGTAGAATACCGGGGCCATGCCACTGCGTACGCGAGACTTACGGGTCGAGAACATTCGCCCGCTGCTGCCGCCGGCCATCCTGGTCGAGGAGCTGCCGGTGAGCGAGACCGCCTCGCAGACGGTGTCCCGCGGCCGCGAAGAGGTCTCCAAGATCCTGTGGGGCGAAGACGACCGGCTCATCGTCATCGTGGGGCCGTGCTCGATCCACGATCCCAAGGCGGGGATGGACTACGCGCGCCGCCTGCGCGCGCTGGCCGACGAGACGGCCGCCGACCTGCGGCTGGTGATGCGCGTGTACTTCGAGAAGCCGCGCACGACCGTCGGCTGGAAGGGTCTCATCAACGATCCGCACCTCGACAACTCGTTCGCGATCAACGAGGGCCTGCGCCTGGGCCGGCGCTTCCTGCTCGACCTCGCCGACCTCGGGATGCCGGCGGGCTGCGAATTCCTCGATCCGATCACGCCGCAGTTCATCTCCGACCTGGTCACCTGGGGCGCGATCGGCGCGCGCACCACCGAGAGCCAGGTGCACCGCGAGCTGGCGTCGGCGTGCTCGATGCCGGTCGGCTTCAAGAACGGCACCGACGGCGGGGTGCAGATCGCCATCGACGCGGTGCGCGCCGCCGCCCACCCGCACCGCTTCCTCGGCGTCACCGAGCAGGGCCTGGCCGGCATCGTCGCCACGCGCGGCAACCCGGATTGCCACGTGATCCTGCGCGGCGGCGCCACCGGCCCGAACCACGACGCCATGAGCGTCCAGAAGACGCTGGCCGCCCTGCGCGATGCCGGCATGCCGCCGCGCCTGATGATCGACGCCAGCCATGGCAACAGCGAGAAGGACTACAAGCGCCAGCCGCTCGTCGTCCGCGAAGTGGCTGCCCAGGTCGCGCAGGGCGAGACCGGCGTCGCCGGCATGATGATGGAGAGCTTCCTCGTCGACGGCCGCCAGGAGCTGCGCGACCCCGCGTCGCTCACGTATGGTCAGTCGATCACCGACGCCTGCATGGGCTGGGACATGACGGTGCCCGCGCTGAAGGAGCTCGCCGCAGGCGTCCGCGCGCGCCGCCAGCACACGCGCTGAGCGTTCGCAGCCTCCTGTCGCTCGCCCTGCTGCTGCTCGCCGGCATGGCGTGGGCGGCGCCCGCGAGCGTCGCCTTCCGCCGGATCGACCTCCAGGATCCACTCACGGGTCAGATGTTTCCCGTCGCGCTCTGGTATCCGACCACCGCCGCGCCCACCGAGCTGTACCTGAGGGACTCGCTGACGCCGTGTCGCCTGTCCACCCCGCTCTGCCGCCCGATCACGTTCGACGTGCGCGCGGCGCCCGACGCCGCGCCGGCCGACGGCCGCTTCGGCCTGATCGTCATCTCGCACGGGGCCGGCGGTCTCGCCCTGAACCATCGCGACCTCGCGGCGGCGCTGGCCGCGCGCGGCTACGTGGTCGCCGCCCCGAACCATCCGCGCGGGGCGGGAAACGATGTCTCCGGGGTCGGCGTGTGGGTCGGCCGGCCCAAGCAGGTATCGCGCATCATCGACGCGCTGTTCAGCGACGCCGCGCTCGGCGCCCGGATCGACCGCGGGCGCGTCGGTGTCGTGGGGCACTCGAACGGCGGCTTCACGGCGCTGGCCCTCGCCGGTGCGCGGCCCGACGTCCAGGCGCCCGCGAACCACTGCCGGCAGCATCCGGACGACACGGCGTTCTGCGCGTTCGGCGGTACCGCCGCCCGGGAAAGTCTGCGGACGATGGGCGAGATGCCCGAGGTCGCCGATCGCCGCGTGCGCGCGATCGTGCTCATGGCGCCGAACGCGGCGCCCTTCACCGACGAGGCCCTGGCCGGGGTCGCGGTCCGGGTACGCCTCTACGCCGCGGAGCAGGACGAGCTCACGGTGGTGCGCTATCACGCCGCCCGCCTGGCGAAGGCCCTGCCGCCGGGTACGGAGTACGTGCTGCTCGCGCGGGCCGGTCACTTCTCGTTCATCGCGCGCTTCCCGTGGGCGCTCGGCTGGCTCGCCGGTGATGCCGCTCGGGACCCGCGCGGCCTCGATCGCGACGCGCTGCACGCCGCGATGAACCCCGAGATCGCGGCCTTCTTCGACCGGACGCTGCGGCTGTCCCGCTAGCCCGTCACGCTCTCCAGCACGAGCTTCACGAAACCGTCGACGGACGCCTTGTCGATCCAGCGCACGACCGCGATCAGATCGTGCTCGGGATCGATCCAGATGACGTTGCTGCCGGCGCCGCGCGCCGCGTAGCAGGACTCCGGCGCGCTGGGAAACTGCCGGCGGCCGGTGTTGAGCCACCACAGCAGACCGTACTGGGGATTGGTGGCGCTCGGCTTGCGCATCTCGTGGCACCAGTGGGCGTCGAGCAGACGCTGGCCGCGCCAGTCACCGTTGCGGCGCACGAGCAGCGCGAAGCGCGCGTGATCGCGGCTCGACATCCAGAGGCCGCCGCCCCAGTGCGAGCCGCCGGGCACCGAAACCAGGCGGTGGCCGTCCAGGTCCACCCACGAGTTGCGGTAGCCCTGCCACTGCCACTCGGA
>Ga0075424_100003965_pt1 | contig 13908 bp, 13 predicted proteins | sample SoiMethybrSBSTD3_FD_75301 | JGI IMG/M metagenome (GOLD analysis project Ga0075424, IMG submission 75301) | Bulk soil microbial communities from a Populus tree surrounding site in Tennessee, USA - Soil MetaG P. TD hybrid SBSTD3 | ecosystem: Environmental > Terrestrial > Soil > Tree plantation... | reverse complement strand
GTTCCAGATGAAGCTCAATCCGGCGCCACCGGATCCGACCCAGAAGATGCTGTTCGACTGGATGCCGCTGATTTTTACCTTCATGCTCGCCGGCTTCCCGGCCGGGCTCGTGATCTATTGGGCCTGGAACAATCTTTTGTCGGTGCTGCAGCAAAGCTTCATCATGCGCCGCAATGGCGTGAAGGTGGAATTGTTCGATAACCTCAAGTCCACTTTCCTGCCGAAAAAGGCCGCCTCCAAGACATAAGCCGTGCCCTGCCGGCGTGCTCCGTCGCACCCGGCCTTGTGCCGCGTATCCACGTTTGGTGCGCTACAACGCGAGACGTGAATGACCGGGAGGAGCTTGGCATCACGGCACGTTGGAAAACTTCACATGACCAGCGAGCCAGATGCCGAATTGATTGAGCAGGGGCGAAAACTCTTCGCCGGTGACTGGCATTTTGCCTTCGCGGCTCCGACGATTGACGCGCTGCCACCGATGGGAGCCATCGAAGTAGCTTTTGCCGGCCGCTCCAACGTCGGCAAATCATCTCTCATCAATGCGCTAACCGGCCGCGCCAACCTGGCGCGGACCTCGCATACTCCGGGCCGCACCCAGGAACTGATCTTTTTCGAGGGTCCCGAGAAAGGCCGACTGCGGCTCGTCGACATGCCGGGCTACGGCTATGCCGCCGCACCCAAGACAAAGATCGCGGCCTGGACTGCACTGATCCACAAATTCCTGCAGGGGCGCGCCAGTCTCGCGCGCGTCTTCGTCCTCGTCGACGCGCGGCATGGGCTCAAGGATGTCGATATCGAGGTGCTGAACACGCTCGACCGGTCGGCCGTGAGCTACCAACTCGTGCTGACCAAGACCGATCAGGTCAAGCAGGTTGAGCTTTCCGCCTGCATCGCGGACACGGCAGCTGCTCTGGCGAGGCATCCTGCGGCCTATCCGGAGGTGGTCGCGACCTCATCGCGCTCGACCGCCGGCATAGCGGAATTGCGCGCTGCTATGGCTCGTCTGCTGGAGCAACAGAAAGCATGACACCTGCCTTTCGCATTGTGGTCGCGCTTGCCGGTCTGATGGGCGCCGACGGCGTCATCCTGGCCGCGGCCACAGCGCATCAGACCGATGCGGCGCGGCTTGGCGCCGCCTCCTCCATGCTGCTGTTTCATGCCTCGGCCGCGCTCGGGGCGATCGCGCTTGCCGAGCGCAACCTGGTGCACGCCGGAATCGGAATCTTGGCGGCGTCCGGATTTGTCATCGCGGCAGGGCTCTTCGCAGGAGATCTGACGCTACGCCAATACGCCGGGCATGGGCTTTTTCCCTTCGCCGCACCGACGGGCGGCACATTGCTGATCTTGAGCTGGCTTTTGCTTGCCGTCGCGGCGGCTTGGCCGCGGAAGATGTGACACTTTGCCTCGTGGCCGGCAATCGGATAGAACGCGGCCACAAGTGCCGCTTTCGATTTGAAGTTCCCGGAGTGGGCGCCCGGTATCCCGTCGGGACTTTCAATTCGAAGGCGGCATAGAACTATTCGATTGCCGGTGCTCTTCGAGAACACGCCCATGAACGATGCAATCAATATCAGCCCGCTCGATCAGGCCCGCATCCTGTCAGAAGCGCTGCCGCATATGCAGCAATATGACGACGAGACCATCGTCATCAAATATGGCGGCCACGCGATGGGCGCGGAGGACACGGCGAAGGCCTTTGCTCGAGATATCGTGCTGTTGGAGCAGACCGCCATCAATCCGGTTGTGGTGCACGGGGGCGGACCACAGATCGCGACCATGTTGAGAAGGCTCGGCATTCAATCGGAATTCGCCGCGGGTCTTCGTATCACCGACGCCGCCACCATCGAGATCGTGGAAATGGTGCTGGCGGGCTCGATCAACAAGCAACTGGTCGGCTACATCAATGAAGCCGGCGGCAAGGCCGTCGGCCTCTGTGGCAAGGACGGCAACATGGTGATGGCCTCCAAGGCGACCCGCACCATGGTCGATCCGGATTCGCATATCGAAAAGGTGGTCGACCTCGGTTTTGTCGGCGAACCGGAAAAGGTCGACCTCACGCTGCTCAATCAGCTTATCGGCTATGAGCTGATCCCGGTGCTCGCGCCGCTTGCGACCTCGCGCAACGGACAGACCTTCAATGTCAACGCCGACACGTTCGCTGGAGCGGTGGCCGGAGCGCTGAAGGCCAAGCGGCTGCTGCTGCTGACCGACGTCCCCGGCGTGTTGGACAAGTCGAAAAAGCTCATCCGCGAGCTGTCGGTCAAGGACGCGCGAAGGCTGATCGCCGACGGCACGATTTCCGGGGGCATGATCCCGAAGGTGGAGACTTGCATCTACGCCCTTGAGCAGGGCGTGCAGGGCGTCGTCATCATCGACGGCAAGATGCGGCACGCCGTGCTGCTCGAACTGTTCACCAACCAGGGTACTGGCACGCTGATCCACAAGTGATGCAAGCGAGGCCAACGTTGTCAATCTCCCCTCGCAGCGCTCGGTCAGGGTTGTGGCGATACGCGAGCCGTACCCTGCTGGCATTGCCGGCAGCGATGATTTCTTTTTTCATATCATCAGAGCCGGCCCTCGCGGACCTGAAGATTTGCAACCGCATGAGCTACGTTGTTGATGCTGCGATCGGCATCGACGACAAGGCGGCGACCGCGACGCGCGGCTGGTTTCGGATCGACCCAGCCGCCTGCCGGGTGGTAGCCCAGGGCACGCTCGCCGCGGACCGGATCCTGCTGCACGCGCGCGTGCTCGGCGTTTATGGAGCGACTCCGGTTCCGCAGAACGGCAACGATGCACTCTGCGTCGCCAACGACAATTTCGTGATCGCGGCCGCGCGCCAATGCCGCTCCGGACAGATATCTGCGCCCTTCACACAGGTTACGCCAACGCGGAGCGACGACGGCAACCTCGTCGCCTATCTCGCTGAGGATAGCGAGTATGACGACGAGCAGGCGCGCCTTGCCGGCATTCAGCGGCTACTCGTGATCGCGGGCTATGATGTGACGCCGATCGATGGAGTCGACGGGCCGAAAACCCAGGCGGCGCTCAATGCGTTCCTCAAAAATCGCGGGCTTTCGTCCGATGTTGTGCAAACACCGGGCTTCTTCATCGCGCTGATCGAAGCCGTGCAGTCGCCGTCCGCGAGCGGGCTGACCTGGTGCAACGAGACGCCGCACAGGATCATGGCGGCGGTGGCGACCGACGACGGCAAAAGCGTGACCAGCCGTGGCTGGTATCGCATTGATCCCGGCAAGTGCCTGCATCCCGACGTCACCAGCCATCCCAAACAGGTGTTTTCCTTTGCCGAGGCTGTTGACGCCGACAACCGCACGATCAAGTACAAGGACAAGCCATTGAGCTGGGGCGGCCAGACCCAGCTTTGTACGCGCGAAGGCAAATTCGAAACCAGCGAACAGGGTGACTGCTCCGGCCGCGGCTTTTCCGCGACCGGCTTTGCCGCCGTCGATGTGTCGGGTGGCGGCAAGACGTTGCGCTTTGCGATGCCTTGATGGAACCTCTTCGGATCGTGCACGGATGAAGTGATAGCGCGATGAAAATGCCCCGCTCCTTCAGCGACGTCGACACCTGGGTGTTCGACCTCGACAACACGCTTTATCCCCACCACGTCAATCTCTGGCAGCAGGTCGACGCGCGCATCGGCGAGTTCGTGTCGGCGTGGCTGAAAGTGTCGCGTGAGGAAGCTCGCCGCATTCAGAAGGACTACTATCGCCGCTTTGGCACGACCATGCGTGGCATGATGACCTTGCATGGCGTGCGGGCCGACGACTACCTCTCTTATGTGCACCAGATCGATCACTCTCCGCTCGAACCGAACCCCGCGATGGGAGCAGCGATCACCAAGCTTACCGGCCGCAAGCTGATTCTCACCAATGGATCGGTCGATCACGTCGACAAAGTGCTGGAGCGCCTTGGGCTGGCTGCTCATTTCGATGGGGTGTTCGATATCATCGCGGCCGAGCTCGAGCCCAAGCCCGCGCCGCAGACCTATCAACGATTTTTGAAACTGCATGACGTCAATCCCGCGAAGGCGGCGATGTTCGAGGATCTGGCGCGCAACCTCGTCATCCCGCACCAGCTCGGCATGACGACAGTGTTGGTCGTACCGGACGGCTCGGAAGAGGTGGTGCGGGAGGACTGGGAGCTGGAGGGCCGCGGCGCCGCCCATGTCGATCACGTTACCGACGATCTGACGGGGTTTTTGGAGAAGCTGGCGAAGTCCTAGATTTGCGATGCTCGGACGCGTCCCTCCATCGCCGCCATGTCACGTTGGACGGCCTGCAAGGCCGTGCGCAGGGTTGACTCTCCTCGGCCAAATCCGGAAAAAGCCTTCGCCGAAAACGCTCCGCCAAGGAAGCCACTATGTCTTTGTCTGCTCTGGAATCCACCGTCAACGCGGCGTTTGATGCGCGCGAGAAAATCTCGACCGCGACGAGGGGCGAGGTGCGCGACGCAATCGAAACCGCGCTTGAACTGCTGGACAAGGGCGAAGCGCGGGTGGCGGAGCGCGAGGCCGGCGGAAAGTGGAAAGTGCACCAGTGGCTGAAGAAGGCGGTGCTGCTTTCGTTCCGACTCAATGACATGAGCGCCATTCCCGGCGGCCCAGGAAAGGCGTCGTGGTGGGACAAGGTGCCTTCGAAATTCGAAGGCTGGGGTGAGAACCGCTTTCGCGACGCCGGTTTTCGCGCCGTGCCGGGCGCCATTGTGCGCCGCTCGGCCTATATCGCGCGCAACGTCGTTTTGATGCCCTCATTCGTCAATCTCGGCGCCTATGTCGATGAGGGCACCATGGTTGATACCTGGTCGACCGTCGGCTCCTGCGCGCAGATCGGAAAGCGCGTGCATATTTCCGGCGGCGTGGGGATCGGCGGCGTGCTGGAGCCGTTGCAGGCTGAGCCCGTCATTGTCGAGGACGATTGCTTCATCGGCGCACGTTCGGAGGTCGCAGAGGGAGTAATCGTGCGCAGGGGCGCTGTGCTCGCCATGGGCGTCTTTCTCGGCGCATCGACGAAGATCGTCGACCGTGATACCGGCGAGACATACGTGGGTGAGGTGCCGGAATATGCCGTGGTGGTGCCGGGCACGCTGCCGGCGAAGCCGTTGAGAAACGGTCAGCCGGGTCCCTCGACCGCCTGCGCGGTGATCGTGAAGCGCGTGGACGAAAAGACCCGCGCCAAGACCAGCATCAACGAACTACTGCGAGACTGAGCGAACCGGAAGACCGAGAGCGACCAATCGTCGCGGCTGCGCCGCGGTCCGAATCTGTGCGCGAGGAATGGGAATGCCGGAGAAGGTTTGAATTTGCGTCTCACCGCGCTAAAGCGCGATTGCGTCAGTCGAAACACAATCGCGTTTTGGCTTATCGTGCGCATGATCTTCTCAGAAAAACAGTGTCCCCTTTTCCGGATCATACGCTAGCCCACACGCGGGCATGCATGTTAATCGGGGCGCATGAACGATGCGCTCTCGATCGCCCAACAACTCATCCGCTGCCCCTCTGTAACGCCACTCGATGCCGGCGCACTCGGCGTTCTTCAGAAAGTGTTGAAAGCGAACGGCTTCGAGGTGCATCGCGTTACCTTTCGCGAGCCCGGGACCGCAAATATCGACAATCTTTATGCCCGCGTCGGCGACCAGCCGCCGCACATCACTTTCGCCGGCCACACCGATGTGGTCCCGCCGGGCGATGAGGCCGCCTGGACCCATGGCGCCTTTTCGGGCGACGTAAAAGATGGCCTTCTCTATGGGCGCGGCGCCGTCGATATGAAAGGCGGTATCGCCTGCAGCGTCGCCGCCGTGCTGCAATATCTGGCCGACCATGGCGGCAAGCCCAAAGGGTCGATCTCCTTCCTGATCACCGGCGATGAGGAGGACGTTTCCGTCAACGGCACTATCAAGTTGTTGCAATGGGTTTCGTCGCGCGGTGAAAGGTTCGATCACTGTGTACTTGGCGAGCCTTCCAGCCAGGAGGTCCTGGGGGATTGCATCAAGATCGGCCGCCGTGGCTCGCAATCCGGCACGCTCTACGTGGAAGGACGGCAGGGCCATGTCGCCTATCCGCACCGCGCAGCAAATCCTGTTCCGGACATTTCACGGCTGATCGTTGCACTCTCCGATGAGCCGCTCGATGCCGGCAGCGCGCAATTCCAGCCCTCGAATCTCGAATTTACCTCCGTCGATGTCGGCAACAGCGCGACCAACGTGATTCCGGGCCAGGCGCGAGCGAAATTCAACATCCGCTTCAACGATCACTTCACTCAAGAAAGCCTGCGCAAGCTGATCGAACAGCGGCTTAGCGCCGCCGCCGGAAACCGCATCCGCGCACACATCGCGTGGGAGAAGTCGAACTCGAACGTGTTCCTGACCAGGCCGGGCCCGTTCACCGACCTGGCGGTCGCGGCGATTGCCGAGGTCACTGGCCGAAAGCCGGAGCTGTCGACCACAGGCGGCACCTCGGACGCGCGCTTCATCGCCAGCTACTGCCCGGTCATCGAGTTCGGGCTCGTCGGCCAGACCATGCATCAGATCGACGAGCGCGCGGCGGTGTCGGACCTGGAGAAGCTGACCCGGATTTATCGCGGAATCCTGGATCGGTATTTTGGATAGCTTTTGAGGCTTCGGTGAGCAATCGCGCTACAGCTTGTTGTTAGTGCATTATCTCCACGTGCGCTAATACTCCACTCTCACCAGGTACAACCCTTGCGGCGGCGCGACTGGACCGCAGGCGGCACGGTCACGCGCGGCCAAGGCGGCGGCGAGGTCATCGGCGCTCCAGCGGCCCTCGCCGACCCACACCAGCGAACCCACCATCGAGCGCACCTGGCTGTGCAGGAAGGAGCGCGCTGACGTTACGATGTTGATCGCAGCGCCATTTCTGACGACGTCAAGTTGATCGAGCGTCTTTACCGGTGATCTCGCCTGGCACTCGGCGTCGCGAAACGTCGTAAAATCATGCTTGCCGATTAGGCGCCGCGCGGCCTGCTGCATCGCCTCATCATCGAGCTTGCGCGGCACGCGCCACACGCGCCCTACATCGAGCGCGAGATTGGCGCGCGTATTCTTGATGCGATAGAGGTAGTGGCGCTTCGCCGCCGAAAATCGAGCCTCAAACGCATCGGGCACGATCTCCGCTGAGAGTACCGCGATGGGGCGCGGACGCAGATGCGCGTTCAACCCGTCACGCAGGCGACCGGGCGAAAAATTCTTTTCGATGTCGCAGTGGGCGACCTGACCGAGAGCATGCACGCCCGCATCCGTGCGGCCTGCGCCATGAACGCGAACGTCGGCTCCGCAGATCGCCTTGACGGCGGCTTCCAGCGCACCCTGCACTGTCAAGGCATTGTCCTGGATCTGCCAGCCCGAAAACGGCGTTCCGTCATATTCGATGGTGAGCTTGTAACGGGGCATCAGGTTTCCCGGCCGTCATGGCCGAGCTTGATCCAGCCATTCGACGTGATGGAACCGATTCCTGGTGTGAGATGGATGAGCCGGTCAAGCCCGTGCATGACAATCTCACCTGAATTGGGTGCCGGGCCGAACGGGCGTACCCCGCAGGAATTCCGGCGCCTTCATCGGGCCCTTTCCGGCGCGCTGCAATTCAATGACGCGGATTGCGCCGTTAGTGCAGGCGATGGTGAGACGATCGTCGAGCACCGTGCCTGCCGCACCCGCGCCTTGCGCGAGTTCGCAACGCAAGATCTTGATGCGCGCCGCGTCGCCCTCGCTTGCCATCTCGCTCCACGCGCCCGGGAACGGAGACAGCCCGTGAACATGGCGCAGCACCGCCCGCGCCGGCAGGTTCCAGTCGATCCGGGCTTCGGCCTTCTCGATTTTCGCGGCGTAGGTTACGCCCTGTTCGCCTTGTTTCCTGAATTGCAGCGCGCCGCGCTCCAGCGCCGCCATGGCACGCACCATCAAGTCGGCGCCGAGCCGGGAAAGCGCGTCGTCGAGGTCGGATGCGGTTATCGCATCGGTAACGCCAATCCGCTCGGCCATTGCGATGTCACCGGTGTCGAGACCGGCATCCATCTTCATCACCATGACCCCGGTTTCGGTATCGCCGGACATGATGGCGCGGTTGATGGGTGCGGCGCCGCGCCAGCGCGGCAGCAACGAGGCATGCAGGTTGAAGCAGCCGAGCCTTGGCGCATCGAGAATCGCCTGTGGCAGGATCATGCCGTAGGCCACTACGACCGCGGCGTCCGCGTTATGCGCACGAAATTCTTCCAGCGCTTCCGGCGTCTTCAGTGACTTGGGTGTGAACACGGGAAACCCCAGCTGCCGCGCTTCCGCCTCGACCGGGCCAGGCTGCAGCTTCATACCGCGCCCGCTTGCCTTCGGGGCGCGGGTATAGATCGCGGCGATCTCATGCCCATGCGCCGCAAGTTCGAGCAGCGTCGGGACGGAAAACTCCGGCATGCCCATGAAGATCAGACGAAGCGGCACCTGGCTACTCCGCGGTGCGCTTGGCGGCCTTGGAAAACTTCTTTTGCACGCGGTCGCGCTTCAGCTTCGAAAGATAGTCGATGAAGAGCACGCCATTGAGATGATCGATCTCATGCTGGATGCAGGTGGCGTACAGGCCCTCGGCGTCCTCCTCGTGTACCTTGCCCTCGAGATCACTGAACCGGACGCGCACGCGCGCCGGGCGTTCGACCTCCTCGTAATATTCGGGGATAGACAGGCAGCCTTCCTCGTAAACGGCAAGTTCCTCCGACGACGACAGGATTTCCGGGTTGATGAACACCCGCGGTTGCGGCTCGACCTCTCCGTCCTCGGTCTTCTTTGCGAGGTCCATGGTAATCAGGCGCACCGGTTCAGCGACCTGGATCGCCGCGAGGCCGATGCCCGGCGCGGCATACATGGTCTCGAACATGTCCTCGGCAAGCCTTCTGATTTCGGGCGTGACCTTTTCGATGGGTTTTGAGACCAGCCGCAATTGTTTGTCCGGCAGTATGATGATTTCACGGAGGGCCATGGCGGGCGATTTAAGGCGGCTAACTGCTGGGGTCAATGCGATCGGGAACGCAATTAACCCTCTGCTAACCACGAATTTTAAGACCGCATTAACGGAAAAAATTGACGCGCTTTTCGGCATTTACGTTCGCTCTTCGTTCGCATATCCGCCCGAATCGGGTACAGAGGGCGGCATGAATCAGGTTCTCTTTCTGGTCGGCGATTGGCCGGTCCACCTCAGCGATGCATTGATCGGCTTTGCCGTGCTCACGCTGGTGCTCCTGCTCACGATCACGATCGTCGTGGCGCGATCGGGCAAGCGCGAGACTACCTTTGCGCTCGCGCAGGCGGCGCGCGCCGACGAGCTTGAGGAACGCCTCGATGACGTGCTGCGGGCGCAGGCCGAAGCTTCCGGCCGCGTTGATGCGATGGCGCAGGCGCTTGCCGGCCGACAGGCCGATATGGCCCGCGCCGTCAACGAACGGCTGGATTCCGTAACCCATCGCGTCGGTCAATCGATGGAACAGTCGACGCGCAACACCATGGACAGTTTGCGCGTGCTGCATGAGCGCCTCGGCATCATCGACAACGCGCACAAGAACCTCACGGACCTGACCACCCAGGTGACGACGCTTCGCGACGTGCTCGCCAACAAGCAGTCACGCGGCGCATTCGGACAGGCACGGATGGAAGCGATCGTGCAGGACGGTCTTCCGAAGGGAAGTTACGAGTTCCAGTACACGCTCACGACCGGGAAGCGGCCGGATTGCGTCGTGTTCTTGCCGGATCAGCGGCCGCTCTGCATCGATGCAAAATTTCCGCTGGAGGCCATCACCGCGCTGCATGACGCACGGACCGACGAGGAGCGGAAATTCGCGAGCCAGCGCCTGCGAAACGACGTGATGAGGCATGTCAGCGATATCGCGGAGAAATACGTTGTTCCCGGCGAGACCCAAGACACCGCGCTGATGTTCGTGCCGTCGGAATCGGTCTATGCCGAGATTCACGACAGCTTCGACGACGTGATCCAAAAGGCGTATCGCGCGCGAGTGGTGTTGGTGTCACCTTCGCTGTTGATGCTGGCCATTCAGGTAATGCAGCAGATCCTGCGCGATGCACGGATGCGGGACGCTGCCGACCTGATCCGAACCGAGGTGCTCAACCTCGGCGACGACTTGCAACGCCTGCGCGAGCGTGTGTTGAAGCTGCACAAGCATTTTTCAGACGCCAACGAGGACATCAGGCAGATCCTGATCTCCGCCGACAAGATCGAGAAGCGCGCAGGAAGAATCGAGGAGCTCGATTTCAGCAAGGAGCCTGCCGATGCTCCGCGGCTGGTGAAGTCCAGCGCTCCTGAGCTGTTCCCCGTGCCCCGCAAACTGCAGGCAGGCGAGTAGGCCCCACCCTCGGAATATCCGCGATCGGCATTGGACAATTCCCGGCGACCCTGACTTTCGAGTCTGCCCCGAAGCAGATACCGGGCCGGCGCCTTGAGCATATCGTCAATCGCATGCATTTTCGCCATGCAAAGCGGCGGATTCGATAATCGAAACGCATAGCCAGAGCTCTCGAAACCGATGTAGCTTCATGCCTGTTGCGGCTGCGGAGTTGGGAATGCCCATCAAACCGCCCCCTCCTGTCGCTCTAGACGGGGACCTGGCGCGCGCTCGCCAAATTGCGCGCTCATGGAAGCTGCTCGATCAACTTTCCTTTGCCGACGCCGAGCTTGTCGCGAAGGCAATCGCCCAAGGCATTGCTGAGGGACGAAGGCACGGTTTTGAGATCGGAGGGGCTCCCTCGTTCGGAAACGTACGGCAGGCAATCGAATCAACCGACTCATGACATCAATACTGCCGATGCAATAGGCACGCCTATTCTTGCAAAGGATGGCAACGGCCCGCACTTGATGAAGTGCGCCTTCGCAGGAGACTGCGAACTCGAAATGCGCGTTCCGCCAGCCACCCACATTGGGTGGAGGCTAAATGATATTCTGAAATTCGATTCCGAAAGAACGAACAGCTTGTTCAGGGATTGCCAAGCCTTTTCCGTATCTTCGCACGGCCTGACCCGGAGCGGACGTCGGACCTCGTCACGTGACTCGTTATCCTCTATTCTCTATTCCGACGTCGCATAAACAGGGATTGGCGAGGGCTGGGCAAACCGGGCAATCGGTAACGTGATATCCGGGCGAGCCAGACGCGATTGAATGGTTCGAGACGGGTTCATGTCAGTGAGGAGGAGCACTTATGAAGTGGCGTGGCAATCTCGCTGTAGTCTCAGCGACTATCGGACTCATTTTGCTTTGGGGCATTTCAGCACAGGCCGAGATGCTGCAGCCAGTTGCGCATCCCGAGGAACTTGGCTTCGATTCAAACCGGCTGGAGCGAGTAACCAAGGCCTTTCAAAGCTACGTCGATACTGGCGAGATTCCCGGTGCGGTGGTCCTGATCGCGCGCCATGACAAGGTAGCCTATCTTCGAGCCTTTGGTTACCGGGACCGCGAGGCGAAGAGTGGGATGACGTCGGAGTCAATCTTCCGCATTGCGTCCATGACCAAACCAATCGTGTCATTGGGGGCGATGATGTTGGTCGAGGAAGGCAAACTTGATATCGCGGCGCCCGTTTTTCGGTATCTACCCGAATTCAAAGACGTTCAGGTCGGCGTTGAGAAGCGCGACGAAGGCACTGGAAAGACGGAGCTGGTGCTTGAACCGCAAAAGCGACCCATGACAGTGCAGGATCTGTTGCGCCACACTGCCGGCCTGGTCTACGCCCCACCGATCGGAGATGGGCCCGTTCCAAACGCCTACCGCGATGCGGACGTCGCAAATCGCGATGAGACGTTGGCGCAGATGGTTACCAAATTGTCCAAGCTACCGCTCGCTCATCAACCTGGCGAGTTCTGGGAATATAGCATGGCGACCGACGTCTTGGGTCGCGTCATCGAAGTCGTCTCGGGCCAGGATCTGGACCAATTCGTTGAGGAGCGCATCACAAGGCCATTGGGAATGGAATCGTCTGGATTCTACGTCAAAGAAACGGAGCGCGATCGAATAGCACAACCGGACAAGGATCCGGTGACGGGACAGAAACCAGCGCTGTTCGATCCTGTGACAAAGCCCAAGCGTTTCTCGGGTGGCGGCGGCATGGTTTCCACCACCGGGGATTATCTGCGTTTTTGCGAGATGCTGCTGCACGGTGGCACGCGCGGTACGACCCGTTTGCTGGCGCCCATGACTGTGAGCCTGATGACCTCCAACGCACTCAAGCCGGGCATTGGTTACGCAGCGACCATCTCGCGTTTCAGTGATATCGCTCCAACGCCAGCGATGGGGCAAGGTTTTGGGCTAGGCTTCGCCGTACGCACTGAACCTGGGCAAAATCCCCTGCCTGGATCTGTGGGCTCGTTCTACTGGACCGGAGCGTATGGTACGACCTTCTACATTGATCCTGCGAAGCAAATGGTCGTCATTATGATGATACAAGTGCCGCTGGGTCCCAAGGGGCCGTACTATCGGCAAATGGTGCGTTCTCTCGCGTACCAGGCATTGATGCCCGCCGAGTGAAAGTTCGTCGGCTTGCCGTCAAGATGAAGTAGGTCGCCGTATAGCTTGCCGGTCATTGTTGGCCGAGGTCGAATCGAGGCCGCAAGTGGGTGGGGAAATCGAGCGAAGTGAGATTGAGGCGATCTTGAAAATACCTCTCACCCGCCCTCAATGCTTCGCTTTTCGGGCACCCTCTCCATAAGGGGAGAGGGAAAGAGAAGAATCTGTTACCGTCCGTCAGGATGACCGCACCAGACGTCACTTCCAGCACGAGCCCTGTCAACGTCGCGCCAAGAGCCACCTGGCGCGACAGCCTTGCCGTATATCTCAAGCCGCGCGTACTGATCGTGCTCTTTCTCGGATTCTCATCCGGCCTTCCCCTGGCTCTGTCCGGATCGACGCTTCTGGTGTGGATGCGCGAAGCTGGCGTCGATCTTGGTACCATCGGGCTCTTTGCACTCATCGGCACGCCCTACACGCTGAAATTCCTGTGGGCGCCGCTGGTCGATGCTCTGCATGTTCCGTATTTCACCAAGACATTCGGACGACGGCGAGGCTGGCTGCTGTTCTCGCAATTGCTTTTGATTGTTACGATCGTGCTGCTGGCGCTCACCGATCCTGCACGCTCGCCGCCAATGGTCGCTCTGGCCGCGCTTTTGGTCGCGGCGACTTCGGCGACGCAGGATATTGTCGTCGACGCATTCCGCGTCGAAAGCCTGCCCGAGAGCGAACAAGCCGCCGGCATGGCGGCCTATGTCGCAGCCTACCGCATCGGCATGCTGGTCTCGACAGCCGGCGCGCTGTTCATCGTGACCGGCTTCGAAACTGCCGGTGTCGCGCGCTCCGCCGCCTGGATGTGGGGCTATGAAGTAATGGCGGTACTGGTTTTGATCGGCACGATCACGGCGCTGGTCGCGACCGAACCCGGACAGTCTGTGCGCGTGGAGAGCGCAACGCAAGCGGAGACCGCTTTCGCTCGCGTGATGCATGCCGCGATCGGCGCTTTCTCGGAGTTCTTGAGTCGCAAGGACGCGCTTGCCGTCCTTGCCTTCGTGGTGCTGTTCAAGTTCACCGACGCGTTTTCCGGCACCATGACGGCGCCTTTTGTCATCGATCTTGGTTTTTCACGCAACGACTATGCCGCGATCGTAAAGGGTGTGGGGCTTGCCGCCACGCTGATCGGCGGTTTCGCAGGCGGGTTTCTGGCGCGGCGCTATACCCTTGCAACAAGCTTGTGGATCGGCGGCGTCGTCCAGGCGTTGGCAAATCTCTCGTTCTCATGGCTCGCGGCGGTCGGCATCAATCAATGGGCGCTAGCCCTGGCAATCACGGCGGAAAATTTCACCAGCGCTATCGGCACCGTCATCTTCGTCGCCTACCTCTCCGC
>Ga0075424_100003964_pt1 | contig 13909 bp, 11 predicted proteins | sample SoiMethybrSBSTD3_FD_75301 | JGI IMG/M metagenome (GOLD analysis project Ga0075424, IMG submission 75301) | Bulk soil microbial communities from a Populus tree surrounding site in Tennessee, USA - Soil MetaG P. TD hybrid SBSTD3 | ecosystem: Environmental > Terrestrial > Soil > Tree plantation... | reverse complement strand
CGCGAGGACGAGAAGTTTCGCTCGATGCATGGTTGCCTCCGGGGGAGGCAACTTTACATCAGAAGATGTTCGGAATCACCGACACGATGCGGTTGGATCGCGTGTCCACCACCAGCAGGTCGGACCCCGCGAAATACCGCGAGTAGTACGGCGGCAGGCCCGGAAGCCGAGCCGCCAGCGGTGACGGCACGGCCGTCAGGCGCTTCTCCAGCCCCGGCGGCAGCTCGCCACGTTCGCGCAGCTGCTTCTCGAGTCCGGGCGGCAGCGACCGGCGCCTGGCAAGACCCGGCGGCAAAGCGTTGTTTCTGTAGTAGTCGCGAACGATCCGGCGATGGCCGTCGCGATCGATGACTACTGCCTCGTCGCTGGCCGCCGCGCCGCGCCCGTTGGCATGGCCGCGGCCGCGCCCCTGTCCGGCGAAGGCGACACCCGGAGCAAGCGAGACGGCGAGCAACGTCACGAGCAGGGCGTGTTTTGCGTGTCTCATGCGGCTGACCGGTGCAATGACTGCGCCGAATGTTCACCGCGCTCTTTTCCGGCTCGAATACGATAGGCGTCCACGCAAGGAGGCATCATGAAGGCAGTCCTGTTCAGCTTGTTCGCGCTGGTCGCGGTGCCCGCGATCGCGCAGCAACCCGTTCCCGACCTCCCGTTCGATTCGAGCGCTGACTTCCTGAAGCTGCCAGCCGGGATGAATTTCGGCGAGGTGCCGGGTGTGGCCGTGAACTCGAAGGGGCACGTCTTCGTGTTCACGCGCTCCAACAGCGCCGGCGGTCCGGCGTTCGCGCCGGCGGCCGCGCAGCTGCTCGAGTTCGGCCCGAAGGGCGAGTTCATCCGCGAGGTCGGCAGAGGCCTGTACGGCTGGTCGTTCGCGCACAGCGTCCGTATCGACAGGGACGACAACATCTGGGCGATCGACAAGGGGTCGGACATGGTGATCAAGTTCAATCAGGACGGACGGGTCCTGATGGTCTTCGGCCGGCGCAAGGAGTCGGCTGATGCCGAAACGAAGCCGTGGGAGGACGTCGATCCGCCGCTGCCGCCAATCGACGGTCTCTTCCGCCAGCCAACCGACGTTGCGTGGGACTCGGAGGGGAACATCTACATCACCGACGGCTACGTCAACTCGCGTGTCGCGAAGTACGACCGCAACGGCGACTGGGTGAAGTCGTGGGGCACGAAGGGCACCGGGCCGGGACAGTTCCGTCTTCCACATGCGATTGCCATCGATCGCAACAACAACATCTACGTCGGCGATCGATCGAATCACCGCATCCAGGTGTTCGACACCGACGGCAAATTCCTCCGGATGTTCAGCATCGACGTGCCCCCGGTGCCCGGCACCAAGGCGGTCAACGGCAACACGCCGGCCGGTGATCGGTTGAAGGAACTGATCGGCGCGCCGAATTCGTTGTGCATTCCTCCGGGCAGTCAGGTGATGTTCGTCGGAGAGACGACGTTTCCCGGGCGCGTGTTCAAGGTGTCGCTCGACGGCAACGTGCTCGGCGTGATCGGCCGCTCGGGACGTCAACTGAAACAGTTCTCCGGCGCGCACGCGCTGGCGTGTCCGTCGGAAACCGAGATCTACGTGGCGGAGACGTCCAACTGGCGCGTGCAGAAACTGACGCTGCGCGCGACCGGCCAGCAGACCGCGAGAACGCGCGAATCGCGTTAGAATCCCATCACTTTCCCGGCGTACCCCCATCGGTCAACCCTGCGGTTGGAGGTGTGTTCTTGCGCGTTGTCCCCGTCGTGTTCGTCCTGCTGTTCGCGGCCGTTCCGGCCATGGCGCAGGAGTCAGTGGCGAGCGCTGATAATCCGCTCGCGACGCTGAAAGCCGATCTCACCCGCGTCCTCGCCGGCGCGAACCTTCCGTTCGAGACGGAACAGGACCGCGCGATCACCCTCATGATGGAAGATCGCCTTCAGGCATCGGAGACGCTTTTCGGCGGCCTCATGGATTTCCGAGGCGGCCCCACCAGCGGACAGGATGCCGAGCGCCTCCAGTCGGCAATCGGATGGCTGCGCAACGAGTTCCTCACGCGCGTCATCGACTACCTGACGCCCGAGCAGCAGACGGTGTGGAACGGCTATCGCAGCTCCACGACGGCGTCAGCCGACAGCGGCGTCGAGACGCCGAGCGCGCAGCGGCCACAGCAGACACAGTACGTACGCATCAACAACAACCGCTTCACGGCCGAGGACGTCCAGTTCCGCGGCGGCGCCGGCACGTTTCAGGGCAACTTCAACAACAACAACTTCAACCCGAACTTCAACAACTTCAACAACAACCGCGACAATCAGGGCACCGAGGTCATCGAGCGTGGCGGCGCGGGCGCATGGCACGGCACGACGCAGGGACTGTTCAAGGACGACGCGCTGAACGCGAGAAACGTGTTCGCGGCGAACAAGCCGCCGTATCAGGAACGGCAGATCAATGTCGATGTCGGCGGCCCCGCGGTTCCGGGCCGGCTGACCACGAACATGGTGGTGCAGTACAGCCTCGCGCAGAACGTGGACACGATCAACGCCATCCTGCCCGAGGGTCCGTTCGCGCTCGGCATCACCCGGCCGACGACGAACCGATCGATTCAGTCGCGCAACACGCTGCAGCTGGCCGACTCGCATTCGCTCGGCTTCAACTCCCGATATTTCACCGACGATCACAAGGACGAAGGGATCGGCGGCTTCACGCTGCGCGACCGCGCCTCGCATCGCAACGGGACGAACTGGAATGCGGAAGTGCGGCAGTTCTCCGCGCTCGGAACCGGAAGTCTCTACGAAACGCGTTTCGCGGTGTTCGGCAGCCGGACCAACATCGTCCCCTTCAGCGACGCGGTCAAGGTGGATGTGTCGGACACGTTCAACAGCGGCGGGTCGCAGAACCGTTACCAGGACAACAACCGCACCTACCAGTTCGGCAACCTCTACACGCGGCTCGGAGAGAAGCTCACGATCAAGACGGGCATGGAAGGGCAATACCGGGAAGCCCGATCGTTTTCGACCACGAACTTCGGCGGGACCTTCACGTTCCCCAACCTGGATGCCTTCATCAACGGGATCGCGGACACCTACCGGGTCGCTCGCGGGAATCCTTCTCAACGGACGACACAGCTCGAGCTGTCGGGGTTCATGCAGAACGATTACGCGATCACGCGTCAGTTGACGTTGATGTACGGACTCCGCTACGACACGCAGACGAATCTGTCGGACCGCAATAACTTCTCGCCGCGCGTCTCGCTGGCCTACGGCGCCGGCCGCGGGCTCGTGTTCCGCGGCGGGTGGGGGATGTACAGCGAGCAGATGGGGATCAACCGCGTCGCCGAGCAGCGGCGCTACGACGGCATTCAGCAGTACGAGATCGTCATCGACAAACCGCTGTACCCGGATCCGTTCTCGGGCGCGCTCCGCAACACGTTCCCGTCGATTCGTGTGAGCGACCCGCGCCTGCACAACCAGATGTCGTCCACCGCGATGGTCTCGGTCGAGAAGACGTTCCGCCGGACGCTGCTCGTGACCGCGATGTACGACTACGAGGACGTCAACAGCCGGTATGCGCTCAGGGACTTGAACCCGCCGCTCGACGTTCGGGTGTCGGCGCCGAGGCCGTGCACGCTCGCGACGCCGGTCGAGAGCTGTCTGCGCCCCGACCTGACCAAAGGCAGCGTGCTGAACTTGACCAATGTGAGCTTCGAGAACACGCACACGATCCGGCTCAGCGTCCGCGATCGCTTCAGCATCTTCAACATCACGGGGAATTACGTCTACCAGAACCGCTTCGAGGACAACTGCCCCTACTGCCAGTCGACCAACAGCCTTGACCCGCGCGCGGACTGGAGCACCGGCAACCAGCCGCACCATGGGTTCAACAGCAGCATCAACGCGGCAATGCCGTTCGGCATCTTCCTGACGCAGTCAATCGCCGGCAACACCGGACGCTATTACACGATCACGACGGGGAAAGACGACAACCAGGACGGGACGAAGAACGATCGCCCCGCGGGGGTGGGCCGCAACAGCGCGCTTGGTCCTGGCCGCCTCAACTTCGATCTGAACATCTCGAAGGCGTTCTTCATCGGCGGCGCCGGGAGTGCGGGGACCCGCAAGAACGTCAACGTGTTCGCCAACATCACGAACCAGTTCAACCAGGTGCACTACAACAACCCGGCCTCGTCGATGAGCTCGGATAACTTCGGGAAGTACACGAGCGCTTCCGATCCGAGGGAAGTGGAGGTTGGAGTGAGATTCCAGTTTTAACCACGAAGCGCACGAAGAGAGCGAAGATCACGAAAACAAGTTTCGTGACCTTCGTTTCTTTCGTGACCTTCGTGGTCTACTGGACGCGAGCGAGCTGTCCGCGCGAGAAGCCGCCCGGATTACTCGGCGAGTGGACGTTGAAGTAGAACGCCGCCGGGTTGTTGATGATCTGCTGCACGATCGCCGGATCGGAGAACACTCCGCGGAAGATGAACTCGCCCGATCCGTTTTCCAGGACACGCGTGTTGGCAGTCGTGAGTCCGGTGCTGATGATCACGGGGCCGTTCACGCCGGCCGGCGCGGGATGGATGTGCGCACCGACGATGGTCGTGCCTGCGGGATAACCCGTCAGCTGAAAGTAGAACGTTCCCGTGGCCGCGGTGATCGCACCCGCTGCATCGCGCGTGAAATCGAATTGGACCTGCACGGCGCCGCGGCCGGTCGATTCAGCGCCGGCCACCGGCGGAACTTCGTTCGCAGGGATCAGAGCCGCCGAGAAGACCACGGGCGCAGCCGACGGCGCGGTCGTCTCGTTGTCATCGCAGGCGGAAAGGAAGACGCACGCCGAAATCGCCAGAAGCGCAATCGATCGATGCATGCCCGACATTCTAGGCCGGCAAGGTCGCCGGCAAAGCTCGGCTTTAACCACGAAGGCCACGAAAATCGCGAAGGTCACGAAAAGGTCAGTGATGGTCATCCGTCACGATGTGCGGCCCGTCCTGTTCGAGACAGGGCGGATCTTCTTCGAGCAGCGCCTTGGGATTCGGATTCAGCCGCAAGGTCCTCGGCGTCATCTCCCAGGATTTCGTGAAGACGACCGGATCCTCGACGGTCGCCTTCCACGTCAGTGTGTCGCCCTGACGCGAGAGCCGCTCGACGACGTGCATCTTGTTGCTGTGGAACCAGCCGTCGGCGCCCAACCAGCTGTCCTCGACGAGGCGTGTCGTGTCGACGACCAGGGCATCGCCGTCCCAGTGGGCGACCGAATCGCCCGCCCACGTCCAGTCCGCATCCGGATTGTGCGCGCGGCCGTCGGTGGGAATCGTGCGGAACGTGTTGCGTCCCTGATAGAGGAGGACCACGAGGCCCGGCGTCTGCACGATCTGACTCGGCGGCCCCATACGCGGCACCCCGAGCGGCTTGCAGTAAAACGACGGATCGTTGAACTGCCGTTTGTCGGACAGCAGCTGCACCTTCTCCATCAGTTCCGGTTTGTACGGCGGTTTGTTCGGTTCGGCGGCCTGACGCTCTTTCGCCGCGCGGTCCATCTCATCGAAGATGCGCTTGTCGTCGGGGCCGGTGCGCACCGGGAAAAGGATGCGCGTGGATTCACCAGGCGCGAGCGTTTTGACCGGCTCCGCGCTGCCGGCCCAGACGCCGGTCAGATCGGGATGGCCATCCGCCGTGCGTGGCGTCGGCTTCGCAGCAGCCGCTGCGTTCGCATCTGCGCCACCAGCGCCGCGTTGCGGTCCGCGCTGTGCCAGCGCGGGTGACGCGCACAACGCGGCGATCGCGATCGCTGCGAGGTTGAAGATGAATCGCCTGGTCACCGTTGCCTCCTCACCTGGCGGCCCGTCAAGGGCGCCCTACGGTGCCTCTTTCGTGGCATCGCCGAGCCAGATTTCCAGCTTGTGGCCGTCGGCGAAGGTAATCGTGCGCAGGAACGCGAGGTTGGCGCCGTCGCGCGCGCGGAACGCGAGGATGCTGACGGTCTCGCCGTATCCAAGGAGATCGCGCGTCAACCCGCCGCGCCGCAGGTTGCCCGGCGGCAGCGTCGTCACCGCCCACTTCGTCACGGCGCCTTTGTCGTCCTTGACGTCGAGGTAGACGTAGACGTGAGGGTTGACCCAGTCAACCTTCGTGACGGTCCCCTTCAACGTGATCGATTGGTTGATGTCGTATTCCGACTGGAGGGAGTGATGCGCCAGCGCCGGAGCCGCCGCGCCCAGCAGCGCGATTGCGAGTCCCAGCGCGCTCCCCAGAATCTGCCTCATGCCAGCCTCCACTCTGCGACAGGATAAGTCAGAACGTGATCTGGGCGCTGAACTGCAGAATCCGCGGCTCCAGCACCAGCGTCGGCACCAGCCACCGCGCGCCGAAAGCATTGGTATCGGCCAGCACGGAGCCCGAGTTCGTCACGTTGTACAGGTCGACGTTGCCCTGCACCTTGACGCGCTGCGTCAGCCGGACGCTCTTTCCAAAGCGCATGTCCAGACGCATAGTCCGATCGTCATAGTGCGTGTTCGGCGCGAGCAGGCCGACTGTCGCTGTCCGGCTGCCGCCGGCGAGATCGCGTCCGAGCGACGGCGCAATCAGCGCCGTCGGCGCCGCCCAGTCGGCCGTATACGCAGGGCCTGACAGATTCTGATAGAGCGCGCTGATGAAGAACTCGTGCGGCAGCGGATAGCTGCCATTCAGCTTGATCTGTGTGTTGCCTGAAAACGGCGAGCTGACGTGGCAGTACGGATTGGTCGGCGTGACGCTGCCGCTGATGTTCAGCTCGGGCAGCGCCTTGCGCACCTCGCAGATATCCGTCGTCGTGCGCCCTGTGTCGACGCCGCCGCCGAAGCGGACGCCCGACGCAAAGCGCGCATCCAGCGCGAAGGTGACGAAGTTGGATACCTGCGTCTGCTTGCCGAAATCCTTCGCGGGCCTCACCAGATTGTTCGACTGTCCGAATTTCGCGGGTGAGATGTCATAGAGGTCGCACACCTGATACCCACCGCCGTTCGGCAGGCGCGCATCTTTGGGCGCGTTGACGCAGAACGAATTGAAATCCGCCGGCGAGACCGCCAGGTTGTCGGTCGCCCGGAAGTTGCCGTACCAGTTGCGGTAATAGCCCACGGTCATCGACATGTCACGGCCGATCTGACGCTGCACCTCGGCGCTCATATCCCAGTTGTACGGCCGGACGCCGAATCCCTTCAGCACGGAGTCGGCGTAGCGCGTGGTGACGACCGGGTTGCCGAAATTCTGATTCTGCAGCGGGCCGCATTCGCCGTTCTGCACGCGGCTGGCGAGGTTGCAGTCGGGAACGTAATTGCCGTTGGAATCCGTCCACGCGCGATTGACCTGATTGACCGACGCGACGATCGGGTTGTTCGCGTTGGCGATCTCGACCACCGATCGGTTCACATAGCGGCCGAGCGAGGCCTTGAGCGCGGTCTTGCCGTCGCCGAACAGGTCGTAGGCGGCGCCGACGCGCGGGTTCAAATCCTTCCAGAGCGGCACGTTGTTGACCTGCGCGTAGTCGCGCTCGGGCAGCCAGCCGTTGGGCGTCGCCGCGACGTGCTGCGCCGGCACGTACCCGTTGAAGTAGTCGTAGCGCAGACCGAGGTTCAGCGTGAGCCGGCGAATCGCCCACTGGTCCTGCGCGTAGAGTCCCATGTCGTGGCGAAAGCGGTTCTGCAGCTCGTACGGCGTCGCGTACTGCGTCACGCTGACGGGCATGCCGTTGCTGAACGTGTAGCTCACGCTGCTGGACGAGGCGACGCGGTACGCCTTCAGCACACCCTGCTCGTCCTGGAAGCCGAACTTCAGCGCATGCGAGCCGGTGACATAGGACAGCGAGAAGCGCTCGCCGTACCGGTCCTGGACGTTGGGATCGTCGTAGGTCTCGCGGGCGTTGAATCTGACGCCGGTCGTCTGCTCGAGAATGGAAATCGTGTCCTTCGTGACGCCCGGCTGCCTGAACTCGGGCCAGTGGTTGATGGTGGCCGACCACGCCGCGTCCATCAACAGGCGGCTCGTGAGCGGCGCCGTCCATGACGTCTGATAAAACCCGGTCGGACGGAAGTGATACGCGCGGATCGCTTCTGGCGCCATGCCTACGCCGGAGCTGATCGTCCCCGTTCGGCAGATGCAGGCATCCTGGAAATCGCCGAAGAAGCTGAACTTCTGTTTCTGCGTCGCCTGCCACGTCACGCGTGCGGCTTTCGATTCGAACCACTGCGTGCGGTTGGCGGGGCGCGCCGGATCGGGCGTGTAGAACGGCGTCCCCTGCGTCTTGTTCCAGTAGAAGCCGGCGAAGATGTAGTTGTTGCCCCATTCGCGCGCGGACGCGAAGAACCACACCTTGTCCTTCTTGATCGGTCCACCGAGCGTGGCCGTCGCGTCATAGACGTTGAGCGGCTTGTTCACGGACGTCAGGCCGCGCAACTTCAGTGCGTCCGTCAGGTTGTCCGACGCAAGATGGCTGTTGGTATACAGACCGGACAGCGTGCCCGAGAAGACGTTGCCGCCATCTTTCGGCACCATGTTGATCAGGACGCCTTCCGCATTGCCTTCGGCGGTGATGCCGCTGGCCTGGAGCGTCATCTCGGAAACGAGCGCTGGATTCAGTTGATAGCCAGCGTTGCCGGTCATGTTCTGCACGCTCATGCCGTCGAACTGCGTGCGCGTGCCGCCCTTGCCGTGGAAGTTGCCGCCGACCTGCGTCGCATAGATGCCGCCGACATCGGCGATGCCGCTGAGGCCGAGCGTGACGCCGATGAGCGCATTCGGGTTCTTGATGCTCGTCGGCAGCACGTCGAGCGTCTCGGCGGTGAGCACCGTCTGCCGCCGCACGTTCTGCGTATCGACGAGCGGCGTCTCGCCGCTCACGGTGATCGTCTCTGCGATCGTGCTGACCTGCAGATCCGCGTTGACCGGCGCCGTGAAGCCGGCCGTCAGCACGATGCCCTCGCGGCGCAGCGTGCCGAATCCCTGCAGCGTGAAGGTGACTGTGTAGGTGCCGGGTGGCAGGTTGACGATGTTGTAGCGCCCCTCGCCGTCGGTGGATGCGACGCGGACCCGTTCGATCAGTGCGGGACTGGACGCTTCGACGGCGACACCGGGGAGCACGCCTCCGGACGCATCTCGAACGGCGCCGGCAATGCCGCTCGCCTGCTGCGCATACGCGGCGGTGGCGTTGAGGATGAAGAGGAGCGTGACACCGATTGTCAACGGTAGCAGTCGCCGCATGAACGCCTCTGTTGCTTTAGTGGTTGGTAGTTGGTAGTTGGTAACTACCAACCTATTTCTTCCCGTCCGCGGCGCGTGCCGCGCTCAACATGTGCTCCAGCCCGAGGTTCCCCTCGTGGCACGCGTATTCGTAGATCAGTCCGTCGATCCGGTTCCACGGCAGCTTCGCCGTCCACGGTCGCGTCCACGTGTCGGGATCCGACACCGTGAACTGGTAGTCGATGGTCCGGTCGCTGATCCGCGTGAAGCGCTCGACGAGCTTCATGTTCTTCGTCGCGTACTGGAACGTCGAGCCGCGGCCTTCATCCGTGAAATTGGTCGTTTCGACCACGAGCGTGTTGCCTTCCCAGTGACCGCGTGAATCGCCCAGCCACTGCCGGACGCTGGATGGCAGATGCGTGCCGTTGCCGACCGGGATGATGCGCGTCTCGTGCATCTGCTCCTGCAGGATGGCGACGTAGCCGGGCGACTGCACGATTTCGTAGTTGTTGTTGTAGCCGGTCGAGAGACGTGGCAGCGCGGAGCGGATGATGCAGCGGCTGTAGACGTCGAAGTCGAGCCACGACGCGGCGGACCGTTCGTTGTCCGACGCTTTGCGGTCTTCGTCGCGCCGCTTCTGGGCGGCCGGCGTCAGCGGCGGGATCTTGCCGTCGGTCGGATCGACGATGAGCGACGTGCGGCGGTCGGCGACGATCTTGTTGCCGCGGTCCCACCACACCTGGTTATAGGCAAGGTTTACATCCTGCACGGTGCCGGGCTGCCGATTGTCGACATTGCCCGCTTGCACCAACCGCTTCTCGTAATCCGCGGCTTCGGCTTCGGTGAGCACCGGTTTGTCGGCGAAGTCCTTCGGGCGCTCGAGCGGCGTCAGCGTCTGGTTCGACCACGTGCCCTGCAGATCCGGATCGCCCCACGGCGTTCGCCACTGCGTTGCCGCGGTTTTCGTCCCCGTTTGCGGTTTTGCACGATCCTGCGCGTCCAGGGAGACAAGCGCTAGTACATATAGTGTCGCGACGGCCGCTGTGCGCATCACGATCCTCCTTACTTACTCTGGGTGTCGTTGCCGACCGACGAGGCCATGAACAACTTGCGGCCGTCGGGCAGCGTCATGTCACGTCCGTTGGCGCGCTTCGACCCGTCGCGCGACTCGTAGCCGTCGACGATAATCACCGCGCCAACCGGCAGTGCTTCGCGCGTGAAACCAAGACGGAAGAGCGTGTTCGGTGTCCCTGCCTCGACGCCCCAGTTCTCCGTGGTGCCGTCCGGCTTCTTCACGTCGATGTAGATCCATGTGTGCGGGTTGATCCACGAGACTTTCGTCACCGTGCCCTGGAGCTTGATCGGCTTGTTGACGTCGAACTCCGCCGAGAACGAATGATGCGCGCGCGCCGCAGGCGCGGTGAAGGCAAGAGCGAGCGCCGCAATCGTGGCAATGTGTGTCGTTTTCATTTCTTCCTCAGGTTTCCGTAGATCAATTCTTCGGAGAAGGGTACACACTTGAACTCGAGAAACTGCGCGTTCTTGTCGAGCCGCCGGTAGAGCGGCAGCGTAATCTTCCACGGCCGTGTGAACACTTTCGGGTCCGTCATCGTCGCTTCGTACTGGATGACGTTCTCGTTCACGGGCGTGTAGCGCTCGACGACGTTCAGTTGCTCGCTGTGGAAGTTGCCGGCGCGGTCGAACCAGGTGTCCTCGATCTGGTTCGTGACGTTGACGACGAGCGTGTCGCCCTCCCATCTGGCGCGCGACCATCCCATCCACGCGTCGGCGGGACTCTCGCCGACGTCGGTCATGTGGATGATGCGGCTGGCGCTCGCAAACGGGTAGGCGATGAGGATTTCGTTGTTCCCCTGGATGATCTGAAACGGGAATGGCATGTAGGTGGCGCGCGGCACGCCGGGCATGTAGCACCTGGCTTCCGGGTCCGCCGTCCACCGGTTCTTGAAGTTCTCCTTCTGCTTCTCGGCGGCCCACGGCTGATACGGAATCTCGTTTCCTTCGACGATGCCGACGCCGGCAGGCTCGGAGAAGAGCGCGCCGAACTGCGGCGGGCCCGGCCGCGCGTTGTGCGCGACGATGTCCCAGTTGGCCTCGGTCATCGCCTGCCAGAGACCGTTGAAGTTTGGATGTCCCGCGAGTCGGGCGGCCGCGCCTGATCGCTTCGGCGCGTCAGGCGCCGGGCGCGGCGCGGGAGTCTGGCTGTTGACTTGGAGCGCGGTCGCGGCGAGCAGGACCGCAGCGAGCGGAAGTTTTCCCATGTGCGCCCTGAGGGCGTCTCTAGATAACTCCATTCTGGGTCGGAGTCAACCGAGGGTCAACCACGAAGGTCACGAAGAAAACGAAGGTCACGAAACTTCGAATTCGTGACCTTCGCGATCATCGTGCGCCTCGTGGTTCAGTTCGTCGAAGTCGCCTTGTAGCGCAGCTCCTGGCCGACAAGCTTCGCAGGATCCGCACCCGGCTTTGGGCGGAACTTCTGGACGCGTCCGTTGAAGACTTCCGCGAGATACAGGTTGCCGTCCTGGTCGACGGTCATCGAATGCGGTCCGTTGAACTGGCCGGGCTGACGCCCAGGTCCGCCCCACCCGTACAGGTAGTGGCCGTTCAGGTCGTACTTCACGATGCGGTTCGTTCCGCCGTCCGCGAACCAGAGCGTCTGATCGGAGGTGATCAGGTGCGTGTACGGTGACGAGTTCACGCCGGTCGTGAACATGTCGAGAAACTTTCCGTTCTCGTCGAACACCTGAAAGCGCCGGTGACCGCGATCGACCACGAAGAGACGGCGGTCGTTGCTGATCTGGATGCTGTGCACGGTGTTGAACTCGTTCGGGCCAGGGTTCTTCGGATCCTTCGGCGGCGTTCCCCAGTCCATCAGGAACTTGCCGTCCTTGTCGAACTTCGCGACGCGCGTGCCGCCGTAGCCGTCGCTGATGAAGAAGGTGCCATCAGGCAACCAGGCGATGTCGGTCGGCCGATCGAACAGTCTGCCGCCGTCGCGCCCGCGCTGCCCCTTCGTGCCCCACTCCTGCACGAGCTTGCCGTCGTAGGTGAACTTGTAAATCTTGTGAAGCTGGTCGTCGATGATCCAGACGTGCTTCTCGGGGTCGTACGGGCTCATCTTGATCTTGTGCGGCCCGCGTCCGCACTTGCCCTCGAAGATCTTGTCGAGATCCTGCCACCACTGGACCTTGTTGCCGTCGCGATCGACGACGAAGATCGCATGATGGTAACGGCGCTCCCATCCTCGCTTCGGCTCGGCGTCGCACGTGGCGTTGAGGCCGTCGCCGTTGCCGGTCGCGTTGCCGCGAGTCGGCTGCAGCAGCGCGTAGGGCGTCCACGGCTTCGCGCCCTCCGGGAGCGGGAGCTCGCCACGCTGCGCGATCCAGATCCGATCGGGCGTCTCCGCGTAGACCGCACCGACCGATCCCCACGTCCAGCCGGCGTGCTTGACGCCGTCCGCTTCATCGGGCAGCGGCTTGGGCCAGTCAGGCACGACTTCGTAGGGACCTGTTTCTTCCTGTCCGCCTTTTTCCTGCGTTGCTGCCGCTGCGGGGGCGGCGGGAGCGTTGTTTTCAGGGTTCGACTGAGACGTGCAACCGACCGCGACAGCCGTGCCCAGCAGGCCAACGGCAAGCAGAATCCGGAACGGACGCTCTCGAGTCATACAGCTCTCCTTCGAAGTGAGGCCGCAGTCTAGTCGATTCGCGGAACGCCTGCACGCCTGTTACGCTGGTTTGCGTGGACAGGGATGAACTGCGTGCGATCGCCGACCTGCTCGAACGGATTGCGAAGGATCGCAGCCTGCTCGAGGACCTGCCGGCGGAGGACCGCGAGCGGTTCTTGAAGGCGGTCGCCAATGTGTATCACCCGGACCGCGTCGAGCGGCGGCGCATGGCGAAGGTGGTGGACAAGCAGCGCAAGGCGGCACGGGTGACGCGCGACCAGGGCGTGCTGCAGGAGACAGGCATTCGAGCTCTGCGCCGGAAACCCGTCTTCACGACGCCGAATGTGTTTCCTCCGCCGGTCAACACCCAATCTCCAACCTCGAACTCCCAAGGAGACCCGTCTCGATCATCCGAGCTTCTGCATTGTTATGTCTGTAAAGCGAAGTACACGGCGATTCACCACTTCTACGATCAGCTCTGTCCTGCGTGCGCGGAGTTGAACTACCGCAAACGGACGGAGCTCGCGAATCTGAAAGGCCGCGTCGCGCTGCTGACAGGTGGTCGCGTGAAGATCGGCTACCAGGCCGGGCTGAAGCTGCTGCGTTGCGGCGCGCATCTGATTGTCACGACCCGATTTCCACGCGATTGCGCGATCCGCTACTCCCAGGAGGCCGATTTCGACGATTGGAAGGAGCGGCTCGAGATCTTCGGCCTCGACCTGCGGCACACGCCCAGCGTCGAAGCGTTCTGCCACGAGCTGCTGGCGAGGCGCAGCCGGCTCGACTTCATCATCAACAACGCGTGCCAGACGGTGCGGCGTCCGCCGGCGTTCTACCGACACATGATGGAACGGGAACTAGAGGCGGGAAGGGCGGGAAAGGCTGGAGGGGCAGGAAGGGCTGGAGAGGCGGGAGGGGCGGGAAGGGAAGTTTCGCTCGTGAAAACCTTCCAGCCCATCACGCCCTTCCAGCCCGTCCCGGCTCGTCTTTCACAGGTTGCGTTGCTGCCGGAAGACGAGCCGGGCC
>Ga0075424_100003960_pt1 | contig 13912 bp, 13 predicted proteins | sample SoiMethybrSBSTD3_FD_75301 | JGI IMG/M metagenome (GOLD analysis project Ga0075424, IMG submission 75301) | Bulk soil microbial communities from a Populus tree surrounding site in Tennessee, USA - Soil MetaG P. TD hybrid SBSTD3 | ecosystem: Environmental > Terrestrial > Soil > Tree plantation... | reverse complement strand
TCCTTGGGTCCCAAGCATCTAGTAGAAAGCGCGAATCGGTCAAACGGGAGCCGCATTTTTGCTCTTCTGAGAGTTTCAATCTTAGTCAGTCAACGTGCCAGCGTCCGAAACTAACACCCGCCGCTCTTGACAACGGGCACAGAGTACCATGTGGACATGAGCAGAATATGCCCACAATGCCTCGACTCGAACCCTTCGGATCGCTCGGCGCAAGCCGATATCCTTCTTCGGGACGAGCCCGACGAGGAAGAACAGGAAGAGGAATACGAAGACGACCGCAAAGACGATGACGAGGATGAAGACACAGACGACGGCTACTCGGAGTGAGCGTGCCCTTATTTGTATCAGTGGGTGAAGAATGACACGCGAAGAGTTCGTCAATGTTGCTGAGGCGAGGCGGTCTGCTCCAATGAGGCAGAAGTTCGTTATCAAATTCGCCAGACTCTCATACATGAACTCGGTCATTATTTCGGCATGACCCAGGAGCAACTGAAGGATGTGTAGCGGCAGGGCCGCTCATGCTCGTTCGTTGCCAGTCAATCCGCCAGCGCCCACCCGGAAGTGTCACCTAGAACAGCTTCTTTGGTGGGGTGCCTCGCGCTTGGTGATAAAGCAGTGCCGTCCGCTCGTAGAAGCCGCGTGTATGCCAGCGGTGCTCCCCGTCAGGCTAGATAGCATTTTGGCGAACGACACGCCAGTAAGGGTGAAAAAGTTTGATTGCACAAGCCGGTACCGTGATGGCGTAATCACGCAGTGCAGGTTTTGCGCTTGCGGAAATGCGGGAAGGGTGAATCGATGTTTGGGTGGAAACTGCAAGTTGTCGGCACGAGCGATGATCACCTGATCCAACCGCACAAAGTCAACCCGGCAACTCGGTTCGTCCGCAGGATTGCCTTCGGCATTGGTGAGGTCGAGTAGAAGATCGGAGTTCTAACTACACACCACTGCGACAATGGCCTACTTCCGTTGCCTGTCTCTCCGTCTCAGGATGCAGAAATGGCCGGGCCGACACAAATTCCTTCCCGCTTTGCCCCGACCACAGGCCGGGCCACACGCTATTGAGGCACCGGCAGACGAAAGGGCCAAAAACAGCTAGGCGGCACCTAAACTACTGCGCCACACGTCGACTCTACGCAAAGAAATCATTCCTCTTAGGTCTATCGGTGTTCCGGCGCCTTCCGGTGTTCGCGCCACCCTTCAATAATCAGATAAAGCACGGGGATGAAAAACAGATTGAGCACCGTGGACATGATCATCCCACCAAATACGGTCGTTCCTACCGAGTGACGTCCGTTCTCTCCCGCGCCAGAAGCGATGACCAGCGGGACGACGCCAAGAATGAATGCCAGCGAGGTCATCAGAATGGGCCGCAGGCGAATCGTCGCCGCTTGCACTGCCGACTCCGCCAGCGGCACTCCACGTTCACGCAGCTGCTCGGCAAACTCGACGATCAGAATCGCGTTCTTGCTCGATAGCCCGACCAGCATGACCAGTCCCACCTGGCAGAACACATCATCCTGCAAACCCCGGAGCCATTGCGCACTCAGCGCCCCGAGCAGTGCCATGGGCACGGCCAGCAGGACAATAAACGGCAGCACGAAACTTTCATATTGGGCTGAAAGCGTGAGATACACGACCAGCGTTCCCAGTCCAAACAAGATCAGCGATGTACCACCGGCCTGCAATTCCTCCAGCGACAGCCCCGTCCAACTAAAGGAGAATCCCCGCGGCATCCTGGCCGCGAGCTGTTCCATCGCCGCGATCGCCTGGCCCGAGCTGTATCCCGGCGCAGCGGAGCCATCAATTTCTGCGGAACGGAACAGATTGTAGTGGCTGATTACCTGCGGGGTGGCCGTTTGCGTGATGCTGATCAGATTGTCAAGCGGCACCATGGCTCCACTGTCCGAGCGCACGTAAAACTGCTTCATGTCTTGCGCCGCCGATCGGAAACCCTTGTCCGCCTGCACATACACGCGGTACGACCGGGCATTAAAATCAAAATCATTCACGTATGCCGAGCCCACATAGACGCCGAGTGTGTCCGTGATTTGCGACAGCGGCACGTGGAGGCTCTTCGCCTTTTCACGATCAATCGTGACCAGATACTGCGGATCATTCGCGGTAAACGGCGTATACAGGCTGACTAGTTCTTTGCGCTCTCCCGACTGCCGTATCAGTGCTTGTGTGGCACCCGCCAGCTCCTCGAGTTTATGTGCGGCCTGATCCTGCACCACGAACTGAAACCCGCCGAACGCTCCCAGACCGTTGATCGCCGGTGGCAGCGTGGCAAACACGATTGCACCCGAGATCCCGAACAATTGCGGACGAAGGCGGTTCAGAATTGCCACCGCCGTGTGGTCCTTGCCTTTGCGCTGGTCATAGGGCCTGAGTCCCACGAAGATCAAGCCCTGGTTTGCAGCCGCTCCAGAAAAACTGAAGCCCGCAATGGAAAAGGTTTCTTCGGCGTCGGGCACGCGTGCCAACACGTCCGTAACCTGCTTGTTGATCGCTTTGGTATATTCCAGCGAAGCGCCGGCTGGAGCCTGGACCACGATGATGAAGTAGCCCTGATCTTCGTCCGGCACAAATGCCCTCGGCACATGTTGCAGCAAGAGATAGGTTGCGCCCAGGCCGCTGAAAAAAAGCATCACCATGGCCAGCTTGTGTTCCAGGACGTAATGCAGCAGGCCGCGATAGGCGTCGGTTCCGGCCCGGACGCCCTCGTCGAACTTTCGCAGCCACCACCACTTTTGTCTGTGGGGCCCGGCAAGAAAAATTGCCGCCAGCGATGGTGCCAGAGTGAGCGCATTGAAGGCGGAGATGGCGATGGAAAATGCGATGGTCAGCGCAAACTGGCGAAACAAAATGCCCGTCGTCCCGGGAAAGAACGCAACCGGCACAAACACCGCAACCAGTACCAGCGAGGTTGCGATGACGGCGCTGGTAATCTCGGCCGTGGCCGCCGACGCCGCTTTGCGGGAGTCGTGCTCGCCCCCTGCAATGTGGCGCTCAATGTTTTCAATCACAACAATGGCGTCGTCGACTACCAGCCCGGTGGCGAGCGTGATACCAAACAGCGTTAGCGTGTTGATGGAGAAGCCGAGTAACTTCACGAAAGCGAAAGTGCCGACCAGCGAAACCGGGGTGGCGATGAAGTGGATCATCGTGGTTCGCCAGTCGCCGAGAAAAATGAAGATTACCAGGATGACCAGCAGGATCGCCGAACCCACCGTAAAGAGCACATCACGGATGGATTCGCCCACCGCGTCGGTGGTATCGAACGCGAGCTTGTAATGCATCCCCGGCGGAAAGCTCTTCGATAAGCGGTCGAGTTCGGCAATGGCGCGCCGGTCCACATCGAGCGCGTTCGCGGTCGAAAGTTGCGTTACGCCGATTCCCACCGCATCCTGACCGTTGAATTGCAAATCGGAAGCATAGTCCTCCGCGCCCAACTCTGCCCGTCCGACGTCTTTCAAACGAACGAGAGTGCCATCGGCGTTCGTCTTGAGAATGATGTTGTCAAACTGCGCCGACTCGCTGAGCCGGCCTACCGCCCGCACGCTAACCTGATACTGTTGTCCTGAAATCGCCGGCTGCTGGCCTACCTGTCCAGCGGCGACTTCCACGTTCTGCTCCGACAGTGCGTTCACGACGTCCGGTGCGGTGAGACCGCGCCCTGCCATTCGCACCGGGTCCAGCCACAGCCGCATGGAGTATTTGCGCTCGCCGAAGATGTCTACACCGGCGACTCCTGGAATGCGCTTTAGAGCGTCCCGGACGTAGACGTCAAGGTAGTTGCTCATGAAAAGCGTGGAGTAACGATTGTTGTCAGAAATGACGGCTGCGCCGAAGACGAAGTTCTGAGAGGTCTTCGCCGTGGTGATGCCCACCGACTTGACCGCACCCGGAAGCCTCCCCAGCGCCGTGTTCACACGATTCTGTATATCAACGGTGGCCAGGTCCGGATCGCGGGCCAGATCAAACGTAATGAGGATGTTGCTGGACCCGTCATTGCCGCTGGTGGAGGTCATATATTTCATGCCTTCCGCGCCGTTGATCTGTTGTTCCAGCGGAATCGTGACCGCGCTCTCTACCGTCTGCGCGCTGGCCCCGATGTAGAAACTCGAGACTCCCACCTGCGGCGGAGCAAGATCGGGGAACTGCGCGATCGGCAGCGTGGGAATCACCACCGCGCCCGCCAGAATAATCAGCATCGCGCAAACCGAGGCGAACACGGGACGGCGAATGAAGAAGTCAACGAACATGAGCGGCACTTAGCAGATGGCACCTGGCATTTAGCCGTCAGGATTTTTCGTAGACCCTACTCGACACCCAACGGCCAAACGCTAATTGCCAAGTGCTAAGCGGTTTTGTCAGATGCCTACAAGCCGGAAGCCCGAAGCCACTAGCTCTGCGGAATTACCGGCGCTCCGTCCAACAGAAACTGTGTCCCGGAAACAATTACTTTATCGCCCGGCTTAATTCCTTCCTGCACTTCGTAATCATTTTCAATGGTCTGTCCAATCTTCAGGGGCTTCTGCCGGGCGACGAAAGACCCTCCAGTCTGCGGTTCGGCCACGAATGCGAAATACTGCCCGGCCAGTCTGGATACCGCAAGGATTGGTACCCGCGGACTCTGGTGGATTCCAAACACCACCCGCGCGCGGACAAACTGCGACTGCCGCAGCGCGTCATTCCCATTCGCAATCCGTGCCTTCACCAGTACGGTTTGGGTCGTGTTATCGACCTGCGGAGAAATGAAGCTCACCTTTGTATCGGCCAAGACTTTGCCCTCGCTGTCGAGTACCTGCACGGGCAGATCCATTTTGAGTTGGCCTGAATGCTCAATCGCGACGTACACGTAGGCTTCGAGGCTTCCCGGCTGATCCACAGTAGTTAGCTGGGTTGTAGTCGTCACGCGATCGCCTACGCGCACGGGAATATCTCCTACAATGCCGCTCCGCGGCGCAACGACTTTGTAGTAATGAAGTTGAACCTGCTGTTCGCGCACCTGCGCGTCAAGCGCATCCATTTGGGCCTGCGCCGCATCCATGGCCGCCTTCGCCTGGTCCAGATCTTGCTTACTCACTACTCCGGCTGCAGCGAGCCCCCGAGCACGGTCATACTGCTGCTTCGCCCAGCTCAACGTTGCCTGCTGGGCTGCTCTCGCGCTCTCGGTGCTCTTGACGGTAGCCAGTTGCTTCAACGGGTCAATCTCCATCAACGATGCCTCGGCACGAACACGATCACCCGAATGCACGAAGATCTGTGTGATGTGTCCCTCGACTTGCGGCATGATCATGGCCGAGTCGCGCGACTTGAGTGTAGCCACATATTCGGTGGCGTCGCTGATCGGTAGCGCCGTGGCCTCGATTACCTTGACCGGCATGGCAGGGATCGCAGCGGCCTGCGGATCCTGTGTCGCCTTACCCGAGCACGCCACGGTGATCGTGCCTGCCGCCAGACCGGCCATCAGCAGGGCCTTCATCGCAGATTCTGAAGCTTTAATTGACATAACACGAAGGGCGCCCGCCTTCCCACCTCAATAACAATAGGGTACAACAGAGCCGCAAACAATGGCGGTTGTCGCCCAGGCGATGCTCGACTATTTCATACGCGAGGCGCTACAACCGAACAACGCTCGTTCGAGGCGAACGGAAGAGACCTAATTGAGAACCTGCCCAAAGCGTCGTGCTGCACGACGGTGGGATCCGTGTGGCTCTCAACGAATCGGTCAGTACGATCGTAACAGCGATTCGGGCGGAGCGCATCCCTCCGGAATTCGCCGGCGACATTAGTGAGCTATCGTGCTTGCCGGAGGCGGTGCGTTGCTTCATGAACTGGATCCGCGCATTCGCGAAGAGACTGGGTTTCCCGTTTCTGTAGCTAATGATCCCGCCTGTTGCGTGGCACTGGGAGCGGCAAGGTGTCGGGGAAAGGAGCCGTCTACGGAGCACAACGCTCTTAGAACGCCGGCGATCTCGTCAACTCAATCTTCCATTCTAGGGATGACTTCTCCAAAGAGCACCAAACGATGATGCGACATTCGCACTTATCCGGTTGATATGAAGGCCCGCACTTGCTAGATAAACAATCCCGAAATTGAACCTGTCCTTCGCCAAAAGTAGATTGTCGGCGTAAACTTCGTGTTGTTCAAATCAAAGAAGCGGTCGTCAGGACTCGGGAGTGCGTGGCATTGCTGCCTGGCCGGCTCGTTGGCCCTACGGGTGAAGTCCTAGGCGTGGAACCCAGAACCGTTGCATTCATTGACGCACCTTCTGTTCCTGCGTACACGCGTTATTCTTCTTGTCGCATCAAGGGAGTGAAAGTGATTCCGACCAACAGTCCTTCCGGTCCAATGAAGCGACTCACCGTCTGGCCCCACGGTTCTTTCTTGGTCTTGACGAGCATTCGATATCCTTGCGATTCAAGCTCCGCCGTCGCCTTTTCGACGCTGTCAACATCAAACTCAAGCCAGGCTTGAGGGACAGGAATGTCGTCAGGCCAAGAATCCTTGCCAAAACATGATTGCGCCACCTGAGAAAGCGGCCACAGGGCGAAAGTCTTTGCTCCTTTCAGCCCCTCCGTATGAAGATACCCTCCACTCTCCTCTTTGAAAGAGATCCCGAGGTTCTCGTTGTAGCGCTTATGACTCGCTGCCGCGTCACGGACGATCGGACCAAAGCCCGCGATGAAGAGAACTGTGATGTTTCCAAACTGTTTCATAGCTTCATAGCCTCTCATTTGAACTGAGTCCAGACACTGCCGGTATCGAGATACTGCCTCATCAGACGTATCTTGCCCATCGCATTTAGATGCCACACTCGGGATCGAGCAGACATTCGCGGAGAACGCCTTGTCCGACCATTCCCGTTGGCCCAAGAAGAATCACCTTCACGTATGACCGCCTTTCAACTCAGCCTCTGCTGGCAATTGAGAGCTATGAGGTCTTATTGGAATTCGAGCATTACAATCTCGGGATTCGACCCCAACCGCAGAGGCGGTCCCCACGTTCCTGCTCCACTCGAAGTAAAGATCTGCATCCGCCCGATCCGGCTTAAGCCATACACAAACTGCCGGTATATTCGTCGCGCTATCCAACTCCAGGGTATGAACTGCCCCAGATGCGTGTGCCCGGACAGCTGAAGCGAAACACCCGCGGCCTCCGCGGTTTCAGGATGGTCGGGAGCATGGATCAACAGAACGCTGGCGCGATTACGATCCAACCCGATGCTCTGTAGCACCGACGCCAGATGGCCCCGCTGTGTCGCATTCCGGTAAGGCACGCCAATGATCTGCAAACCATCGACATCCACCTTTTCGTTATTGAGCACGCGTACGCCTGCTGCCTCAATGGCACGGAGATATTTGCCGTCATCCCCAAATTGTTCGTGATTTCCCGCGACGAAATACACGCCCTGTGGCGCCGTGAGTTTATTCAAGGGCTCCGCCGCTCGTTTTGCATCGATGGCCGTCCCGTCATATAGGTCTCCAGCGACAAAAACCACATCGGGTTTCTCCCTCAAAATCTTCGTAACCATGCGCCGAAGAAAACTGCCGTTTCGCACGTGCCCCAGGTGCACATCGCTGATCAGCGCGGCTGTTCGCCCGCGCCACGCTTGTGGCAGGTTGGCAAGCCTCACGGTGGCTCTCGTGATCCGCGTCCAGCTTGCGTTGAAAACGCCATAGAGGCCGATCACCATCGCGGCACTGAATAGCAATTCCACGATCCGATGGAAATTGACGTCGAGCCCAGCCAGTCGCGCAACGCCGAAAATGATCCAGGAGAGGACTGCTGCAAGGAAAAGGAAAGTAAGTACGCCGAGCCAAACGGCTGCAGCTCTGTAGAACGCACGCAGAGCCGGATTGGTATACCGGAACGCAAGCAGCGACGCCCCAACAAAGCTCACCGACAAAAAACCGAGAACCACCTGGAGCCACGCTGTTCCCGGCCTACGGTTCCCGCCAGGCGAGAATGCCCACGTCTCGTAGAGAAGTAGATGGGCCAAACAAAGAACGAACTGAATCATTGCAATGAAACCGATTAGACGTTTTGGTATCCGCATGGTGGATTAGATTCCTCAATCTGCGATTCGCATCGTCGTAATGTTCGCAGAAAAGTTGTTTCTGCCTCACGCAGCCTGGCTAGCAGCTTTCCTCTGCTGCTGTTTGAGTAATGTCTTAGTGATGACGCCCATCAACCAGTCGTTAAAGCGGTCGGGCATGAAAGTCGACATGAATACCGATGGCTTGGCATTGGCACCCACGGTGTAGCGGGTCTTGGGACACGAGGCATGGATGGCCTTAATGATCTCGCGGGCTACGGCGTCTGAGTCGGAGGCAGGACCGGCGGCGGCGAGGAACAGTGCGCGCTTATCCTCGGCCTGAGTGGCGTACGCGGTGTGGCCGGAAGCCTGATGGCGGATAAGACTTGACGACTTGCACCGCGCTAAGGCTCTTCGTGGAGCAATATGGCGAATTGCGAACGCTGTCCTTGAGCGCAGGATTCCGGGGGCTGGTGATGTACGCCTGATGAATGCAATAGCCCGTGAACCTGGCTTAGTAAAGCAACTCGATGTGGCAGCGAAATCGAGCCGATGGCATCGCCCGACCGTGAAGGCGGTGCTGGCGACCATTGCGCAAGACGCTGTTGTGCTTTTTGGAGATCCAAAACAGCTCGCTCGGATGCGTCGGTGCGAAAATTCAAAATGCAAGGCTGTCTTTTATGACGATTCCCGGCCCGGACTAAGACGCTGGTGTGCCCCAAATCGTTGCGGCGATCGAATTCGCGCCAGAGCGTATCGAGAGCGGCACCGTTCATAACATCCCAACAGATGGAGTGGGCCGGGGACAGCCACAGTCGGAATCGGTGAAGAAGTGAGCCAGCCTCGATAGCCTCGATACTTCTACTTTGAGAATTTCCACACGCTAAACGAAATTGGGAGGCCAATGAGGAACATGTGAATCATCAGGCCCTTGATTAATCCCGCAAGATCAAACGGCCCAATCTTCCAAGGAACAGCTGAGAGCGGCAAGATCACAAGATTCATGACCAGAAACACGGCAATGCCGTAGAACAGGCCGCACACCAGGAAATGCTCCTTTAGAAAAGAAAGCTTCCAACTTGCGACGTAGTAGAGTGCTGCAGCCGAGAATGCGATGAGGAAGTGCAGAGCGACACCCAGTATCCAGGTCCCGACGCCGCCCTGAAAGGCCGATCCCCCAAGTAAACCGCTGGCGATGGCGCGCGGCACACCCCATCCAAAGGTAATGAATGCTGAAGTTAGATCAAACGCACCGGCGGCGAATCCACCGATAACGATAGGCGACCAGGTCTTCATTGTTCTAGCGGGCGCTACTGCCAAAGTACTCATCGGGCAACCTCCAAGGATGGAGAATTTGCGAGCTCTATCCCAAGGTCGATGCAACAAAAGTATAGGCAACTGCACCGGCGCTCTACCGCGCGGTTTTCAACTACCTAGTCGAAAGACGCACGGTGTGAGGGAATGTCAACAAGACAGCAAACGCGCACTTTACCGGTTGTGGTACGCAAAAACTTCGTTCGACCCTTTCTCAGGTGGATGTAACATTGTTACATTCGGATCAATCCCAAGCGGATGCTTCGGTCGCCGGCGTGGGAATGCTATTGATAGCAATGGGCTTCGAGCCGGATGGTATTTTGGCGAAGGACACCCGGATTAAGCATCCAAGGGACGAGGAGAACCTTGGAGCCACCGCGTTTGCAAGCAGTGACTTCACAGAAGAATAATGTCTTGGGCGCTTTCCCGAATCCGACTATCCCTTGACGCCGTTTGCGCGTGGGCGGATACTTGTGCGCGAGGCCGTTTATGTTCCACGGTCGCTTCCCTGCGTTTGTCTCCCTCGCCGTTGCTGCAGTTCTCACGTTGCCTGCCTCCGGGCAATCCGTGATCTCTACGCGTTCCGGGGTCATCAGTTTTTTTGAAGGGAATGTTTACCTAGCCGGTCAGGCTCTGGTCGCGAGTCCCGGAAAATTTCCGAGTGTCCCCCAAGGTGCCGAACTGCGCACGGCGCAAGGCCGTGCTGAGGTACTGCTGACACCGGGCGTCTTCCTCCGCCTAGGCGACAGAAGCGCGATTCGCATGGTTGCGAATGAACTTATGGATACCCGCGTGGAATTGCTGGCAGGATCAGCGATCGTGGATTCGATGCAGCCAAGCGCTGGCACTTCCGTGACGCTGATCTACACGAAGTGGAGCGTACGCTTCCCCGAGCAGGGCATCTACCGCATCGATTCGGATCCGCCGCGCTTGTGGACGCTCCAAGGTACAGCAGAAGTATCCGCCGATACTCATGAAGGGGCAATATTAGTCAAGCACGCTATGGATGTTCCCTTCGCGACCGTGCTTGTGCCCGAGCAATCTACTGACCAGCCCCACGATATGCTCACCACATGGGCTGAAGGTCGCCAACAGTCGATCTCGGCGGACAACGCGATCGTCGCCAACATCCAGGATCCGGGCTCAACGTACGCGCCAGCTTCTGGCGCGGACGCCTTCACCTACTTCCCGGTGGTTGGACTTCCTTCGATCGGTACAAGCCTGTACAGCACGTACGGCTATACGAACCCGTACCAGCCGGGATTCAACTCAGTCTACTTGCCGGGCTACACCTACATGCCTGTGTTTCTGGGAGCGGGGCGGGTAGGAACTCCGCCTGTTCGAGTGCCATTCCACCCGATCCCGGTGCCTGTGCGACCTGTTCCGCCCCCTGTAACTGTTCACCCAACTGCCCTGCGTTCGATATCGCCTCATCCAATTTCAACGGTTGGAGTCCACGCAGGCGGTCACCGCTAGTAGCAACTGATCATTGAGACGGTGCGTAATAACCGCGCCGCCAGTGCACCTTGAGAGGAGAGCCAATCCCTAGAGGTTGCGACACATGCACCTCTACGTTGCGGTACTTTCCATCTCGCGCTTTGTTTCGCGGGTAGTAGGCAAGTACGTACTCATTGCGCAGTTCGACCGCAATGCGGTTTGCGACGCTCGGCAAGTCATCTGCGAGCGCAGCCGCGAAAGCGCGCCCACCTGTTTGCGCCGCGATTTCGGACAGCAAACGCGGCCCGGAGACTTCTTCAGGGGTCAGCCCAACCGAGAGGATCGGTTCGAAAACACCCATTGCGTAGATTTGCACGTCAGCCTCGCGAACAAGGGACTCGATCTGGGCAGAGGTGTAGTGGCTACGGTTATCTCCTCCGTCGGAAACAATGACGATCGCCTTCCGTGCATTCTTCGCCTTTTTCATTTCAGCTAGTCCGGAGTTAACAGCGTCAAGCATCGCAGTGAGACCACCCGCATGGACATCCTTCAGAGCACTCTGAATCCTTTCCGTGCGACCTGTGAATCCGACCGAGACTTTGGCGAGATCTGCAAATTCGACCAGAAACACTTCGTCCTGTTTGTCCAGCATGTTTAGCAACTGTGCCGCCGCGCCACGAGAAGTCCGAAGCTTATAGTCCATGCTTCCGCTCTCATCGAACAACACACCGACGGAGAGAGGCGCATCCTCGCCCGAGATGTTTGCCAAGCTTTGCTCGACGCCATCCTCGAACAGGTGGAAATCTTCCTTTCGGACACCGAGAACAAACCGATTCAACGCATCGGTGACCGTCACCGGGATGAGAACGAGGTCGGTATGCGCATGGAAGGTTGCTACGGGACTCTGCTGAGAATTTTCGGAAGAAGAGGTCGTCTGTGCGGATTTTGTCTCGGAATTTGTTTGGGCAAGCGCCAAGCTTAGAAACAACACAAACGCGGTGGCTGCCCAGCCGACGCAACGGAAGCACGCCCACGCATTCCGCTTCACACACTTACTCCCCGCGTATCAACGACGCAGAAACTCAATGTTGGCGAAGAAATCGCGTGACCCGCGCGGTTTCCAACGAATCCTGCCTTGTTCCAATTGTACGGCGGAATGATGGTCATGATTCATCACTTTCACAACAATCACTATTTGAGGTTTTGCCACACGTCTCGCGGGAGCAATAGGGCGCCGATGTTGCTGTCTCCTGGCGGAAAATTGCAAGATCATTCAAGATACGGGGTCATTCGCGTGTGCAGGAGGGCTCTATGTTTCGAGAACGGGCGCTGAGGAGCGTATTGGTGCTGGTAGGGCTGCTGTTCACCGCGGCGATTCCTCAAGGGGTCGCATGTAGCTCATCACGAACGCGCTTTTCAGCTCATATGCGAGAGTTCGATCGAACCAGAGCCGAAAGGCAGGGCGTCGTTTGCCAAAACGCCATCCGGCCTGAAGGCTTTTGTGATTAATAACATCTCGAAGACAAGAAACTAGTGTCCCTACCGAAAACTCGATCTTAGCAAAAAAAAAGGTAAAGTACGGGAGCCACGGAGAGCGAATCACTCGGGTTTTAGGCCCAAGATTGCTTTGCTAGCCGCGAAAACAGGCAACGTGTCAGCTTCTCGGGTGTGGAGGATGTGCTGGTGTTCACCGTCAGCACCTATATTAAGGAGGGTGGGTCTCAGGCGGCTCGCCGTTCGTAGCGGTGGTGCAGTCCGCCGACCTGTGCCAACGACACGACAGATCCCATTTCTGGTGGCTGAATGGATCGTGGCTCGGGCGAGTCCTTCCCCAACGAGAGATGCGTTCGCGATCGGTGATAGTAATCCAAGTAGGAAGCGAGGGTACGACGAAGCGCGCTTTCGTGATCACCCGCTCCACGTAGGCTCGCTGCCAGGGGGAGCGCGGCGTGGCCAGCACTTCGCGGATGCCCAGGTCGCGCACCTGTTCTCGGAAGTCAGTGCCGAAGATGACGTCCCGGTCGCGCAGCAGGTAGCGCGGGAGTTGGTCGAAGGGAAAGGCCTCCCGCAGTTGCTGTCCCGTCCACTCCGCGGTCGGGTGCGCGGTCACGTTAAAGTGAACAATACGACGACGGTCATGGGCCAGAACCAGAAACACGTATAGGATTTGGAAACGGAGGGTGGGTACGGTGAAGAAGTCGATGGAGACCAGCTGCGTCCGGAAGTAATCCAGATGGCCCTGAGCGGGTCAATACAGATAACTCGGCTTCTCGACCCTAACTTCCGTCGCTAGGGAGCAATCCCAGCAGTGCCGACGACCACACCGAAACCCATCGCTCTATTTTGTGGTCGATGGCGTCTTCGCGAAAGGTTTTGGATACTCCGGTTGATACCCTACACCGCGCTCTCCTGCCTGGAGACTTGGGTATCCGCCCCCGCAACGCGCACCCGGACGCAAGCCTGTCCATGCCCGAGCCCGTACTTCACCGCGGGAAAGATACGCGAGGCCGCGATGGTGAGTGCGAGGGTAACGAGTCCTTTTCGCCCCCAGCGCGACACCACCTCGTCGCGCAAACGGTCACCTTCCGCAACGTCGCGCGCAAGGACCGCATTGGCAAAGCGAAACCCTAGCCTGGCATCCGGGGGCAAAGCCCCTTGTTCGCCGGCCAAAATTGCGCGCAAGGTACGCGGGCTCACACCCTCACGTTCGGCCATCGTGACCACCAACTGAGTACATGGACCGCAGTCTTCTGCCATGGCAGCTGCAATCTTCGCGGCAAACCAGGCCTCGCGAGGCACGTTTTCCCGGTGTTCTGCGAGCCCAGAGATGCGCGCAAACCGGAAAAATGCGCGCGGACTCGCGTCATAGATATCGCGCGCATAAGTAAGATCATAATCAAAATTCCGCTCAAATTTTGCGATTTGCCGCCTCACTAGCCATCCGAGCATGCTCATTCCTCCTACGCATCGCGTCGAGCGAACAACACCAGTCCCAAGACAAGAAAAGCCGGCAGGACCACCGCGGGCAGGTCTACCAGAAGCTGTCGTGAGGACTCCCGTCCAGCGATGGTGTCCCACAGATGAACGAAAGCGTGCAGGACAAGGAAAGCGCCGCC
>Ga0075424_100003958_pt1 | contig 13917 bp, 17 predicted proteins | sample SoiMethybrSBSTD3_FD_75301 | JGI IMG/M metagenome (GOLD analysis project Ga0075424, IMG submission 75301) | Bulk soil microbial communities from a Populus tree surrounding site in Tennessee, USA - Soil MetaG P. TD hybrid SBSTD3 | ecosystem: Environmental > Terrestrial > Soil > Tree plantation... | reverse complement strand
TCGGCGACGGAGCCCGGGCCCGGCGGGTCCGGCCGCGTCCAGCGCATCCTCAACAACGAGTTCAAGCAACCGGCAGGCGAGACCGTCCTCGTCCAGAGCCGTTCCCTGACGGCTGCTCAGCTGAGGTTCCGAGCGGCCGTCCAGGACGTGATCCGCCGGCTGGACGCGAGCCCGTCGTGACGAACATCCGCTCGCCGTATGCGCCGGGCAACCGCGGGCAAGTCTCGAACGATCGCCGTTCGGCGCTCGTCGACTTCGACATCCGCGGCGACTCGGACGACGCCGCCGACAAGATCGACCCTGTTCTCGCAACGGTCGAGCGGGCCCAGCAAGCGCATCCCCAGCTGACCATCGAGGAGTTCGGCGGAGCCAGCGCCGACAAGGCCATCAACGACCAGTTCGGGAAGACCTGCTGAAGGCGGGGCGCTGTCGATTCCGCTCACGCTCATCGTCCTCCTGCTCACGTTCGGAGCGCTGGTTGCGGCCGGAATTCCGCTCGTGCTCGCGCTCACGTCGGTGCTCGCGACGATGGGATTGCTCGCCCTGCCGAGTCAGGCGCTGCCCATGGACGAGAACGTCGCCGCCGTGGTGCTCCTGATCGGACTCGCTGTCGGCGTCGACTACTCGATGTTCTACCTCAAGCGTGCCCGCGAGGAACGGGCCTTGGGCCGAGCGGAGTGCGCCTCGATCGAGGCCGCCGCGGCGACGTCGGGCCGCTCCGTTCTGATCTCCGGCTTGACGGTGATCGCGGCAATGGCCGGCATGTTCCTGAGCGGCGACAAGAGCTCAGCGGGTTCGCGGTGGCGACAATCCTCGTCGTCGCCACCTCGGTCGTCGGTTCGCTGACCGTGCTGCCCGCACTCCTTTCGAAGCTCGGAGACCGTGTCAACAAGGGCCGCGTCCCCTTCCTGCGTAGTCCCGACCAGCGGGTCGGCGAGAGCCGCTTCTGGGGGGCGATTCTCGGGCCGGTGCTTCGCCGGCCGTTGGTCGCGGCCATCGCGGCCGCCGCCTTCCTCATCGCGCTCGCCGTGCCAGCGCTCCGCCTGCATACGACGGTACCGGGCCCGGACTCGTACCCGCCGTCGCTTGCCGTCGTCAAGACGTACAAGAAGATTCAGCAGGCGTTCCCGGGCGAAGCGATCGCCGCGCAGGTCGTCGTTCGTACGTCAGATGTCCACTCGCTGCGGGTGCAACAGGCGATCGGCGAACTCAAGCGACGAGCGCTGGCGAGCGGACAGATGTTCCACCCGATCCAGATCGACACGAACGCGGCCGGGACGGTCGCGGTCGTGAACATCCCGATCGCCGGCAGGGGCAGCGACTCGGCGTCAAACGACGCACTCGACACGTTACGTGGTGACCTGGTTCCGTCGACCGTCGGCGCCCTTCCAAACACGGAGACCGGCGTCACCGGCATGACGGCACAGTCCAAGGACTTCAACGTGCAGTTCAAGCATCGGACACCGCTGGTGTTCGCATTCGTCTTCGCACTCACGTTCGTGCTGATGCTGCTCGCGTTCCGGTCGATCGTGATCGCCGCGAAAGCGATCGTGCTCAATGCGCTTTCCGTCGCCGCTGCGTACGGCGTGCTCGTCCTCGTCTTCCAGGACGGAATCGGGCGCGGTCTGATCGGCGCTTCGGACTCCGGCGGGATCATCACCTGGCTGCCGATCTTCCTGTTCGTGATCCTCTTCGGCCTGTCGATGGACTATCACGTTTTCATCATCAGCCGGATCCGCGAGGGCTTCGATCACGGCCTGTCGACAGACGACGCCATCGAACACGGCATCAAGATCACCGCGGGTGTGGTGACGAGCGCCGCGCTCGTCATGGTGCTCGTCTTCTCGGTGTTCGCGACTCTTTCGTTCGACATGCTGAAGCAGTTCGGCGTCGGTCTGGCCGTGGCCGTCCTCATCGACGCGACGATCGTCAGTGCGGTGCTGTTACCGGCGAGCATGAAGCTGCTCGGTCGCTGGAACTGGTACCTGCCGAGCTGGCTCGAGTGGCTGCCGCGGATCGCCGTCGAGACCGAACCGGAGCCGATCCCCGAGGCGCCGCCGGTGTCCGTGACGTAGTCGCGACTAGCCTGAGTCGAGGTGGTCAGCCTCGAGGACATCCGGTCATTTGCGCTCACGCTGCCGCGCACGACCGAGGCGTTGGTGCGGGGGCGGGTGAAGTTCCGGGTCGGCCGCATCGTCTACCTCGCGCTCTCCCGCGACGAGACACTGATGGGCTTCGGCTTCCCGCGCGAGTGGCGGCAGTCGTTCGTCGACTCGTACCCGGAGAAGTTCATGCTGCCGCCCCCATCGGACCTCCGCTACGCCTGGATGGTCGTTCGGCTGGCCGCCATCGACGTCGAGGAGATGCAGGAACTCGTGCTCGACGCGTGGGCGATGTGTGTGCCACAGCGCGTCTCGGCCGAGTACGTCGAGACAGCGAGAGCGGCTAGGCGGCCAGGGCGCTGAGGCGCTCATCGGCGACGCGTATCGCCTCGGGATTCACGTCCATCAGGACGTAGCCACGGCCGAGCTTCGCGGCGACGGCGCCGAGCGTCCCGCTGCCGCAAAACGGGTCGAGACACCAGTCGCCCGGGCGGGTCGACGCCTGCACCATGCGCCGCACGATCCCTTCCGGCTTCTGCGTCGGGTAGCCCGTCTTCTCGCGGCCCGTCGGCGAGACGATCGTGTGCCACCAGCTGTCGGTCGCACGCTTCCCGCGCGCCGCCTTCTCCGCGGTGACGAGCCCCGGTGCCATGTACGGCTCGCGGTCGACCGCCGCGTCGTCGAAGTGATAGCGGCGGATGTCCCTGACGTAGACGAGGATCGTGTCGTGCTTGGGGGGCCAGCGGCGCCTGGGACGGGCGCCGTAGTCGTAGACCCAGACGATCTCGTTCAGGAAGCAGTCACGGCCGAAGAGCTCGTCGAGGAGGAGCTTGCAGTAGTGCGCCTCCCGGTAGTCGATGTGAAAGTACAGCGTTCCGGTCTCGGCGAGCAGACGGCGGACCTCGCGAAGGCGAGGCTCGAGGAAACCGAGGTAGTCGTCGAACTCGTCGCGGAACGACGATTCCTGCAACAGACGGCTCTTGTAGCGCCGCCCGTTGAAGCCCGTCCGGTCGCCGCCAGCGTCCGCGCGTGTCGCCAGCGTCCGGCGGCGCTGCTCCTTGCCGGTGTTGAACGGCGGATCGAGATACGCGAGCTGGAACACGCCGTCCGGAAAGCGCGGCATCAGCTCGAGGCAGTCGCCGAGAAGGATCTCGTCCAGCACGGTCGGCGTCGATGCTATCCGGCTGGCGCAGTTGAATAACGTTCTCTTATGTCGATCATTAGGCAGACACTGGTATAGTCAGGCCGTGGCCGAGGGGTTGCGTTTCGACGTGCTCGTGGTCGGGAGCGGCGCGTCCGGGCTCGCGGCCGGAGTCTCGGCGGAGCGGGCCGGGGCGCGCGTCGGACTCGCGACGAAGGGCTCGCTCCAGTCGTGCAACTCGGCGAAGGCGCAGGGCGGCATCCAGGCGGCCTTCGGAGAGGACGACTCGCCCGAGATCCACGCCGAAGACGTCTGGCGTTCGTCGCACGAGACGGCGAACCAGGCCCTCGTGGAGGTGCTCACCGAGGAGGCGCCGTCCGCGATCCACTGGCTCGAAGAGCTCGGCGTCGAGTTCACCCGCGAGCGCAATGGGGCCCCGACGGGCGCCAAAGGCGGCCGGCGGGAAGGCGAAGCCTATCGGCTCGCCCGGTGCGGCGGCGCGACGCGAAAGCGGCTGCTGCAGGTCGGCGACCGGACCGGGCACGCGATCACGAAGGCGCTCCGCGAGGCCTTTGTCGCAGGCGGTGGAACCGCGCTGCCCCACCATCCGCTCGAGGCGCTCGAGCCGGCTGCCAACGGCTGGCTGGCGCGGTGCCGCCGGAAGGACGGAACGGCGGTCGAGATCGCCGCGGGCACCGTCGTCCTGGCGGCGGGCGGGCGGTGCTATCGCGTGGCGAAGGAGCGCGGCGAGCTGACGACGAACCACCCCGGCGCGACGGGTGAGGTGACGCGGCTGGCCATCGACCTCGGGGCCGAGTCCCGGGATCTCGACGCGCTCCAGTACCACCCCAACGGCGGCTCCTGGCCGGAGAACCTCCAGGGCTACTCCATCCCGGAGACCACGCGCGCCTACGGCGCCGTTTTGCTCAACGCCGACATGCAGGAGTTCACCGACTCGCTCGGGCCGCGCGACGAGGTGTCCAAGGCGATCGTCGACGAGGTCGAGGCCGGCCGTGGCGTTGCGACGCCGGACGGGCGACCCGCCGTCTATCTCGACACGCGCCGGATCCCCGAGGCCGACGCCGACGTCTCGCTCCCCTACATGCTGCGTCGCTATCGTGCGAGCGGGATCGACCCCCTGACGGAGCCGATCCTCACCTACCCCGTCCTCCACTACCAGAACGGTGGGCTGGTCATCGACGAGCGCGCGGAAACGACACTCGAGGGGCTCTTCGCCTGCGGCGAGATCGCCGGCGGCACGCACGGGCGGAACCGGATGATGGGGAACTCCCTGCTGGAGTGTTGCGTCTTCGGCCGGCGCGCCGGCCGCGAGGCCGAGGCGAAGGCGGCGGCATGAGCTCGATCCGCTTCGACGGGCGGGTGGTCTTGGTCACCGGCGCGGGTCGTGGGCTCGGCGCCGCGTACGCGCGGGGGTTCGCCGCACGAGGCGCCTCGGTCGTCGTCCACGACGCAGGCGTTGAAGCGGGCGGCGGCGGCGCGGACCGCGGGCCTGCCGACGCGGTCGTCGCCGAGATCGCGGCTGCCGGCGGCACGGCGGCCGCGTGCTACGAAAACCTTGAATCGGAGTCCGCCTGCCTCGCGACGGTCGAGTTCGCGCTGGACCGGTTCGGCCGCCTCGATGTCGTCGTCCAGAACGCAGGGCTCGTGATCTGGGAGGAGCTCGAGGATGCGCACCGGAGCTGGGAGCGAATGCGCCGCGTGAGTATCGACGCGCCGTTTCACATCACGCGGGCAGCGTTTCCCGCCATGAAGGGGAACGGCTACGGCCGGTTCGTGTTCACCACCTCCGGCCGAGCGATGGCGATGGACCGCACGCGGCCCGGGCTCGCCGCCTACGCCGCCGGAAAGATGGCGCAGGTCGGGCTGATGTTCGTCACGGCGGCAGAAGGCGCTCCGCACGGCGTGCTCGCCAACGCCATCGCGCCCGCCGCCGCCACGCGGGTGTTCACCCGGAAGGTGGAGCCCGGCGAGCTCGAGCCAGAGCAAGTCGTTCCCGGCGTGCTGTTCCTCGCCTCGGATCGCTGCACGGTCTCGGGCAAGGTGCTGGAGGCGGGCGGCGGCGAGTTCGACGTGGCGCGATGGGCGTCGAGCGAGGACGTCGACTTCGGGCGCGAGCCGGCCGAGCCCGAGGCGATCGCCGAGCGCTGGGCCGAGATCGAAGCACTGGTGGGGGCATGAGCATCGAGACGACGACCGATCTGCAGCACGCCGTCGAGGACGCCGCCGCGTATCTCTACGTGTGGTCGCTGAAGGACATCCCGCAGGACCTGCGCGACGCGCTGGCGGACGCTGCCAAGCGTGAGACCTCGGTGACCGGGCAGCGGGTCCTCGGCACCATTCTGAAGAACGTCGAGGTCGCGGACGAGACGAAGAACCTCGTGTGCCAGGACACCGGCATCGCCGTGTACACCTGCCGCGTGGGCGAGCACTTCCCGCTCCACCCCACGCGAATCTACGAGGCCCTCCGGGATGGGACCGCCCGCGCGACGCTCGAGCACCCGCTGCGGTCGAACACCGTCCACACGCTGACGCGCGAGAACACCGGCCCCAACATCGGGCACCGCGTGCCGATCGTGCACTGGGAGTTCATCCCGGACTGGGACGGGCTCGACGTCAAGTGTGTGCCGAAGGGCTCCGGCTCCGAGAACATGAGTTTCCTGAAGATGTGCGTGCCCGCCGACGGCGTGCGCGGGATCAAGGAGTTCGTCCTCGATTCGATCGTCGGCGCCGGCGGCAAGCCGTGCCCGCCGGGCATCGTCGGCGTCGGGATCGGCGGATCGGCCGATTACGCGATGTACCTCGCGAAGGAGGCGATCGCCCGGCCGGTCGGAACGCGAAACGAGGATCCGCTCGTCGCGCAGCTCGAGGAGGAGCTCGCCGACCTGCTGAACGAGACGGGGATCGGCCCGATGGGGCTCGGCGGCGACGTCACCGTCCTCCACGTGCATGTCGAGCACGCGGACACGCACATGACGCTCAATCCCGTGGCCGTCAACTACCAGTGCTGGGCCGCCCGTCGCGCGACCGCGCACATCGCCGCGGACGGCTCAGTCGCCTACGACCGGGAGGCCTGAGCCATGGCGAAGCACGAGGTCACCTTCCCCGTCACCGACGAGCGCGAGATCGCGAAGTTGCGCGCCGGCGACGAGGTGGTCGTCCAGGGGCACGTGATCGGCATCCGCGACCGGACGCAGATCCGGATGTTCGACCAGGGACAGCGCGCACCGATGGATTTGACCGGCGCATTCCTTCTCCACACCGCGCCGAACGTGCGCCAGGTGGGCGAGGGCCGCTACGAGCCGCTCTGCATCGGCACGACCACGTCGGCGCGCATGGTGCGCTTCACCGAGCCGCTCGCGATCGAGTACGGCGTCCGCGCCGTCTGCGGCAAGGGAGGCTTCCCCGACGAGGCGATCGAGCCGATGCAGAAGCACGGGATGGTCTACTTCGCGATCGTCGGCGGCGCCGCCGCCCTCGAGACGACGCAGATCGAGGCGATCGAAGAGGTCGCCTGGGAGGACCTGATGCCCGAGTGCCTCTGGCGCTTCCGGGTGAAGGACTTTGGGCCGCTCACGGTCGGCATCGACGCCCACGGCAACTCGCTCTACCACGACGTTCAGTCCGCCGCGAGGAAGAAGCTGGAGGAGCTCTATGCACGACTTTGAGGGATTCCTGGATCTCCCGCCCCGGCCGCCGAAGCCGCGGCAGACCGGGTTGACGCACGTCATCGACAAAGGCCTGAACCTCCGCGAGATCGAGGGCATGTTCGACACCGCCGGCGACTACGTCGACGTCGTCAAGCTCGGCTGGGGGACGTCCTACGTGACGCGCAACCTCGAGAAGAAGATCGCGCTCTACCGCTACTTCGACACTCCGGTCGTCTGCGGCGGAACGCTGTTCGAGGCCGTTGTCGCGCGCGACAAGGTCGACGCGTACAAGCGCTGGCTCGTCGACCAGCGGTTCTCGCACGTCGAGATCTCCGACGGCGCCGTCGACATCCCGCGAGAGCGCAAGCTGGACCTGATCGCCGAGTTCGCCCGCGACTTCACCGTCCTCTCCGAGGTCGGCTCGAAGGACGCCGACGTCGTCTACGCCCCCTACCAGTGGGTCGAGTGGATGAAGGAGGAGCAGGAGGCGGGCGCCTGGAAGGTGATCACCGAAGGGCGCGAGGGCGGAACCGCCGGCATCTTTCGCCCCACCGGCGAGATGCGCACCGGTCTCGTGGACGAGATCGCGCACGAGATCGACGTCCAGGACGTCATCTTCGAGGCGCCGACGAAGGCCTCGCAGGCCTGGTTCGTCCGTCACTTCGGCCCCGAGGTGAACCTCGGGAACATCCCGCCGGAGGAGGTGATCCCGCTCGAGACGCTCAGGCTCGGCCTGAGAGCGGACACGATCAACGAAGTCCTCTTGCGCGAAGAGGCCCCTGTCCCCGAGGGCGGCGGTTGATGGCGACCGCGCCCCCGCTCCCCGAGCTCGACTTCGAAGCGATGTCCGCGGAGGACCTGCTCCGGTGGGCCTGCGACGAGTTCGGCGACCGGCTCTGCCTGACGTGCTCGTGGCAGAAGCAGTCGTCTGTCCTCGTCCACATGGTCTCCGAGCTCGGGCTCGAGGTGCCCGTGATCGAGCTCGACACGCACCTGTTCTTTCGCGAGTCGTACGAGACGCGGGACCGTCTCGTCGAGCGCTACGGGCTGACGCTGCAGCGCCCCGACGTGATCACCGTGGCCGAGCAGCATCGCCGGGAGGGCCCGAACCTCTGGGAACGCGATCCCGATCGCTGCTGCCACATCCGCAAGGTCGAGCCGCTCCTCGAGGCGCTCGAGCCCTACGCGGCGTGGGTGTCCGGCATTCGCCGCGACCAGTCGCCGAGCCGGGCCGGGACGCCCAAGCTCCAGTGGTCGGAGCGCTACGGCGTCTGGAAGGTGCAGCCGCTCGCGGACTGGGACGAGAAGCGCGTCTGGGCCTACATCATCGTCAACGAGATCCCGTACAACCCGCTCCACGACGTCGGCTACCGGTCGATCGGATGCATCCCTTGCACGCGGCCGACCGCCCCAGACGAGGAGGAGCGCGCCGGCCGCTGGGCCGGCTCCGACAAGCTCGAATGCGGCATCCACACCGACAGCCAAGGAGGCACATGACCGACAACCTGTTCCCGATCGAGCACCCCGAGTCCGAACGGTCGCGCGGCGGCGGGTTCACGCTCTGGTTCACTGGACTCTCCGGCGCCGGGAAGACGACCATCGCCCACCTCGTCGGGCCGGCGCTCGACGAGCGCGGCTGCGTCGTCGAGTACCTCGACGGCGACGTCGTCCGGACGCACCTCTCCAAGGGGCTCGGCTTCTCCAAGGAGGATCGCGACGCGCACATCGAGCGGGTCGGCTGGGTTGCCTCGCGGCTCACGCGGCACGGTGGCGCCGTGATCGTCGCGGCGATCTCCCCGTACGAGGCCACGCGTGAGGCGGCGCGCTCGATGGTGGAGCCGTTCGGTCGTTTTGTGGAGATCTACGTCAGGGCTTCGGTCGACGAGTGCGCACGGCGGGACGTGAAGGGGCTGTACGCCAAGGCGTTCGCCGGTGAGATCAAGGAGTTCACCGGCGTCTCCGACCCGTACGAGGAGCCGTCGAACCCGGAGCTCGTCATCGACACCGAGGCTCACGAGCCGGCCGAGAGCGCGCGCCTGATCCTCGAGAAGCTCGAGGAGCTCGAGCTGATCCCCGCAGAGGTGGCGGCTTGACCGCGGTCGCGACCGACAAACTGATCCGGCCGCACGGCGGCGAGCTCGTCGACCGCACCGGCGCGCGGCCGGACGACCTCGAAGGCCTCGAGACGTTGACGCTCACCGCGCGGGAGCTGTCCGATCTCGACATGCTCGCCTCTGGCGCGCTCTCTCCCCTCGAGGGCTTCATGGGCCGTGAGGACTACGAGCGCGTCGTCGAGGACATGCGGCTCGCGAACGGCCTGGTCTGGGCCCTGCCCGTCTGCCTCGCCATCGACGAGGCGCCGCAGGGCGACCGCGCCGCCCTCGCGGACACCGCCGGTCGCGTCCTGGCCGTCATGGACGTCGAGGAGGTCTACGCGTACGACGCGGAGCGGGAGGCCGAGCACTGCTTCCGCACCACGGACGCCGCACACCCGGGCGTCGCCCGGCTCTTCGGGCAGAAGCCGCGCTACCTGGCAGGCCGTGTCACCGTCTTCGAGCGGACCGAGCCAGCCTTTGCCGAGCTCGCGCGCGATCCCGCCGGGACGCGGGCCGAGTTCGCCGAGCGCGGCTGGAAGCGCGTCGTCGGCTTCCAGACGCGGAACCCCATCCACCGCGCGCACGAGTACCTGACGAAGAGCGCGCTCGAGATGGTCGACGGCCTGCTCATTCACCCACTCGTCGGCGAGACGAAGTCGGACGACGTGCCGGCGGAGACGCGGGTCCGCTGCTACGAGGTGCTCGTCGACCGGTACTACCCCAGCGACCGCGTCGTCGTCTCCGCCTTCCCGGCCGCGATGCGCTACGCGGGTCCCCGGGAGGCGATCTGGCACGCAATCTGCCGCAAGAATTACGGCTGTTCGCACTTCATCGTCGGCCGCGACCATGCCGGCGTCGGGGACTACTACGGCACCTACGACGCGCAGCTGATCTTCGACGAGTTCGAGCCGCACGAGCTCGACATCGAGCCGATGTTCTTCGAGCACGCGTTCTTCTGCCGCACGTGCGGCCAGATGGCGACGCCGAAAACGTGTCCGCACGGCGGCGACGACCATGTCTTCCTCTCCGGCACGAAGGTGCGCGAGCTCCTCGCCGCGGGCGAGCTACCTCCCGCGGAGTTCTCGCGCCCGGAGGTCGCGGAGGTACTGATCCAGGCCTATCGGTCTTGAACGACCCGCGGCTCGCATTTGCCGGGCTGCTCGTCGGCGTCCTCGTCGGCACGACAGGAATGGGCGGGGGCTCGCTGCTGACGCCGATCCTCGTGCTGCTCTTCGGCTTCGATCCGGGAGTGGCGATCGGGACCGACATCCTGCACGGCGCGATCTTCAAGTCGTTCGGGGCCGTGCGGCACCGCACGCTCGGCACTGTGCACGCACGACTTGCGAGCTGGATGCTGCTCGGCAGCGCGCCGATGTCGCTCGTCGGCGTGGCCCTGTCGTCCTGGCTCGTCAGGAACTACGGGGACGGCGTCCAGTCCGTCCAGGCCCAGGTGCTCGGCGTCGCGCTTGTGTTCGGCGGCCTGGGACTCTTCCTGCGCTCCGTCATCTCCCGGCGGAACGTCAGCGACGCGCCGTTCCTGCTCTCGAACCGCGATCGACTGATCGCCTTCTCCCTGGGATTCTTCGGCGGGTTCATCGTCGGGCTGACCTCGGTGGGGAGCGGCACGTTCTTCGGCCTCGTGATGATCCTGGCCTTCCCGCTAACCGCGCGGAAGATCGTCGGCACCGACATCTTCCACGCCGCCGTGCTGCTCTGGGTCGCAGGGTTTGGGCACTTCGTGGCCGGCAACGTCGACATGACGGCGGTGGGCTGGCTCCTCCTGGGCTCCATCCCGGGTGTCCTCTTGGGAAGCCAGGTCAGTGTCCGCGTGCCCGAGCAGGCGCTTCGCGTGTCGCTGGCGACGGTGCTCGTCGCGAGCGGCATCAAGCTCGCCGACGTTCCAGACTCGACCGGGCTCATGATCGCCGCGCTCGGGGTCGGCTTCGCGCTTGCGCTGCTCCTCGAGCTGCGCTCCCGGCGGCTGAACGGCCGCATTGCCACACCTGCTCCCGAGCCCTAGCCGCCTACAATCGACGCGGATTGACCCGGCTGGCGACGATGGGGTTCGTGCTGGTGCTGCTCGGCGGCACGGCGGCTGCGTTCGCGATCACCGAGCGGTTCAAGCTCGAGAAGACGCCGATCACGAGCCCGGACATCACGAAGTGGTACTCCTGGCGATCGGACCGGCAGGCGGAGGTCGGGTTCAGGCTGCGAAAGGCCGACACGATCACCGTCGACATCGTCCGCGGCGACACCGTCGTACGGACGCTCGCGACCGACGTGCGCCACAAGAAGGGCGAGGTGTCATTCAAGTGGGACGGCCGGGACCAGACCGGCCAGCCGGTCCCTGAAGGGGTCTACAAGGCGCGTGTCCACCTGGCTCGTGCACACCGCACGATCGTGATCCCGAACCCAATCCATATCGATCTCGACGTGCCGACGGTCGCGCTCGGAGCGGTCCGTCCTCGGGTCATCTCCCCCGACCACGACGGCCGCGGGGAGTACATCGGCGTTCACTTCCGGGCCGACGAGCCTTCACGCGTCCTGCTCTACATCAACGGCCAGCGCGCCGGCAAGGGACAGCTCGAGCGGCGCGGCGGCAAGATCAACTGGTTCGGAGCGCTCGACGGCCGAGCCCTGCGCGCCGGCGTCTACACGCTGACCGTGCGCGCCGAGGACCGCGCCGGCAACATCTCGCCCGCAAGCCGGGGCGTGGGGGTGCGCATCCGCTACGTGAGCCTGCCGAAGGTGGTTCACGCGCAGGCGGGGAAGCGGTTCAGCGTGCGCGTGGATACCGATGCTGCGCGCGTCGTCTGGCGCCTGGCGGGACGGACGCATCGCGCAGCTCCGCCGGCCCTGCGCCTGAAGGCGCCCAAGCAGCCCGGCCGCTACACGCTCTACGTGAACGCGAACGGCCATTCGGCTGCGGCGGCGGTCGTCGTGCGCCCGTCGCCGTGAGACGCGTCTTCGACGTCCTTGCTTCGGCGCTCGGCCTGGGCGTCACGAGCCCGGTGCTCGGCGCGGCGGCGCTCGCGATCAAGCTGGAGGACGGCGGCCCGGTTCTCTACCGCCAGCGGCGCGTCGGACAGGGCGGCGTGGAATTCGAGCTGCTGAAGCTGCGGACGATGGTCGTCGGCGCCGAGAGGCAGGGCGCCGGTTGGGCCGTCAACGAGGGCGACCCGCGGATCACCTGCGTCGGCCGGCTGCTCCGGCGGCTCTCGATCGACGAGCTGCCGCAGCTGTGGAACGTGCTCCGCGGCGAGATGTCCATCATCGGGCCGCGCCCGACGCTCGCGTACCAGGTCGAGCGGTACACCCCCCACCAGCGTCGGCGGCTCGAGGTCAAGCCCGGGCTGACCGGTTGGGCGCAGGTGAACGGCCGAGCCCGCCTCCCGTGGCCGGAGCGGATCGAGCTCGACGTCTGGTACGTGGAACACCGCTCGCCCGCCCTCGATCTGAAGATCATGCTGCGAACACCCCTCGCGCTCGTCAGCGGCACCTACAAGGGCGCAACGGGTGGCTGGAACGACCGTGGGGGGAACCAGGTTCCCCCCACGAGCCCCCCTCTTAATCGGTAGACGCGCTTCCCGCGGTGTAGCTCCGGCGGGCAAAGCCCGCCTCCGCTTATTGAACCTCTCCGGTTGCTCCAGGGAACCTCTGGCCAAGGCGCTAGGCTCTCCCCGCCGTGATCGCCGGAGTCGACGCAACGCGAGGCGGTTGGGTCGCCGTCGCGCTCGAAGCCGGACGCGTTGCCGGAACCTTCTTCCTCGACGCCGTCGACACGGATTTCCACGACCTGCAGGCCGCCGAGGTGATCGCCGTCGACATCCCGATCGGCTTCGGTCCGCGCCGCGCCGACCAGGAGGCACGCGGGTTCATCGGCGGACGCGCGGCCGCCGCTGTCTTCACCGTCCCGACCCGCGAGCTCCTCGAGCAGCCGTTCACGCCGGGCGTGCACGTGAGCGCGCAGGCGCACGCGCTCGGCCGCCGCATCATCCACGTGACGGATCTCGCGGCGACCGACGACCGCTTTCGCGAGATCCATCCCGAGGTCTCGTTCTGCGCCATGAACGACGGCCGCCCACTCGCGGCGCGCAAGAAGACGTACGGCGGCGTCATCGAGCGCATCGAGCTGCTGCGCCGGCACGGAATCGAGCTGGGCGAGGTCGACGAGCGGGTCTCGTCGCGCCCGATACATGACGTGCTCGATGCGGCAGCGGCGGCGTGGAGCGCACAGCGGATCGCGGCCGGCTCGGCCGGATCGCTGCCGGACCCGCCGGAACGCGTGGGCGGCCGAGACGTCGCAATCTGGTACTGACCCTGCTCTAAGCTCTCGCGCGTGACGACCGTTCTCTTCACCTGCGTCGGGATGCGCGTCGACATCGTCACAGCGTTCAAGCGGGCGGGAGCGACGACGATCGCCGCGGACGCCAGCCCGCTCGCGCCCGCGCTCTACAGCGCCGACGCGTACGCCCTCGTGCCGCTGAAGGACGATGCCGCGTACATCCCCGCGCTGCGCGACGTCTGTGCGGCGCACGCGGTCGACCTCGTCGTTCCCGTCACGGACATCGACCAGCAGGTCGTGTCCGAGCGACGGGCCGAGCTGGGAGCCCCCGTGCTCCTGCCAGAGCACGAGGTCGTGCTGAAGACGAGCGACAAGTACCTCGCGCATTCCACGTTCGACGCGCTCGGGATTGCCTCTCCGCCGACCTGGCTTCCCGGGGAGCTGCCTCCCGCGCTCCCGTTTCCCGTGCTCGTCAAGGCCCGTTACGGGTTCGGCAGTAAGCACATCTATCGAGCGCACGACTCGCACGAGCTCGAGTTCTTTCTCGCCCGCACGCCGGCCGACTCGATGGTGCAGGCGTGCTGCGTGGGCGAGGAGTTCTCGATCGACGTCTTCTGCGACTGGG
>Ga0075424_100003953_pt1 | contig 13921 bp, 7 predicted proteins | sample SoiMethybrSBSTD3_FD_75301 | JGI IMG/M metagenome (GOLD analysis project Ga0075424, IMG submission 75301) | Bulk soil microbial communities from a Populus tree surrounding site in Tennessee, USA - Soil MetaG P. TD hybrid SBSTD3 | ecosystem: Environmental > Terrestrial > Soil > Tree plantation... | reverse complement strand
CCGCTCCAGTTGCTCTCCCACGCGAGCAGGCGGCCATCGGCCATGACCGCATAGCTGGCAGCACCGCCTGCGATTCTGGTTGCGCCTCTCAAGGCCGGCACCTCTTGCGCGACGTACTGCGGCACGACGCGATCGTGGCCGAGACCGAGCTTCGCGCCCGTCACGTTGGCGAGGGCTGTCCAGACCTTGACACGACCATCGGGCTCGATGACGAAGTACCCACCGGTGGCGCTGAAAAAGCGGCGGAGACGGACGGGCGCTGGCTCTTGAGCGAGCGCTCGTACAGCGACGGACGCCGCCGGTAGAAGACCGAGCATCGTTCGGCGGCTGATGATCATCGGGTCAACTCCGCGAGCCATGCCTGCGACGCCGCGCGTGCAGCAGAGACGATCTCCCGGCCGGCGAGCATGCACTCGATGTCGATCCACGACGCCAGCTGCCGTTCCAAAGGCGCCGCGAAACCGACAATGGCGCCGCTCGGCGATCTGGCGATGGTGATCGGAATCGTGTCATCGACGCGTGCGGACGCCTCGAGGAACTCGGTGAGCTGGCGTTTGACGAAGTCGCGCGGCTCCGCGGGGTAGGTCGCGTTCCATCTCTTCACGGCATCGGCGACACCGCCTGCGTCGCCGGCGCGCCGCTCTTCGATTTCGTCGCGCCAGGCCTTCAACGTCGCGGCACTGGTCAGCATGTCTTCGAGCTGTTTGAGCTCCGCCTGGGCCTGTGCGCGATCATTGGTGGCGGGTAGTGTCGCCAGCACCCGCTTCGATTCCTCGAGGGTCGCGCGCTTCTCGTCAATCTTCTGCTTCAATTCCTGTTCGACCGTCATCTCCTCGGGAGGCAGCCCCGCGGGCTTCGCGCTCTGCCGCGCGGCAGTATAGGCACTGACGAACGCGGGCGAGCTGACGTACGCCTTCGCCCAGACGAATGCGGCCGTCACCGCAGCGCCGCGGGCCGCCGCGGGAAGGCGTTCGTAGGCGTGCCGCACCGCGGCCACCGACGCGTGCGTGGATGACAATCGCGGATCACGAACGCCGCCGAGAATGAGCGCGCGCGCGGTCGCGTCGGCAATGCCCAGCGGTCCTGCGGCTGTTTGCGCGAGCATTGCTACCGCTTCAGGAACTCGACGCGGCGATTGTTGGCTTTGCCGGCCGGCGTGTCGTTCTTGTCAATCGGCTGCGCCTCGCCTTTGCCATCGACATCCAGCCGGCCCGCATCGATCTTGAACTCGCTCACGAGAACCGATTTCACCGATGCGGCACGCCGCTTCGACAGATCGAGATTCGCCGCATCATCGCCATCCGAGTCGGTGTGGCCAACGATCTGCACTTTGAGATCGGCGCTCTCGGTCAGCACGCTGGCGATCTCCTTCAGCGATCCATACGACTCGCCTTTGACGCGATCGCTCCCCGAGTCGAAGAGAATCCCGTGTGTGATCCACGTGCCTTCGGTGATCAGCTTGTTGCGCGTGTCGGGCGCACCGGTCGCAACGCGCACGTTGCCGAGGTAGTACTCGCAATTCCCGCAGCCGCCCCCCACGACGAAGAGGAGCGAGTTGACCTTGGCCGTGGCCGACAGCGCTCGCGGCAGATCCCACACCTTCTCCTGGTTCATGTAGACCCGCACGCGCTGGCGTTGCCGCCACATCGCGATGTGCATCACCTTGCCGTTCGGCGCCAGCTGGGTCGTCTTCGCGGTATTGGAGGATCCGTCTGTAGCGTCCTGACGGCTCCGCACCGTCGACATCCCCTGATCGTCGCCGCCGGCACCCGGAAAGGCCGTCGCGATCACGCCGTTCGGACTGCTTTCCCAGTCGTCCAGGTTCTTGCGATTGGCCAGCTGCATCAGCGCAAACTCCAGCGGAAATCCGCCGCTGAATCCCGGAGCGACGAACAGATCGAACTCCACGGTGACGTTATCCGGCAGGTCGGTGACGAACTCCGGCGTGAACACGCCCGCCTTGGTCAGCTTGAGCCATCGGCCGGTCTGTCCGGCGATCGCGACGATCTCGCCGGATGCATTGGTATTCCATTTCGCCGGGAAATCGCCGACGGCGTCCTGCGTGAAGTCTTCCATCGCGACGATCTTCTCGCCGGGGACGAAGTCGAACTTACTGAACGACTGAAATGCGGGCGCCGCGCCCTGGGCCAGCACGCGCGACACGATCAGACCGCCAATCACCACACCCATCGCCACAGAGAGACAGCACCTACGCATGCCAGAGAACGCGTCAAATCCCGACAAAGGAGACCAACCTACGCGTGGACCAGCGGCGGGTGGCCCAGTCTTGCTCCCGATGACGCGTTATCAGCGACGGCCTGCGCCTCCCTGGACAGGTCGCGATTTCCAATCAGGAGGACATGGCCATGAGGGGTATGCACGTCTCGCTCACCCGTACGCTCGTCTTCATATCGGCGCTGGTTGCTCCGGCACTCGCCCAGGACTCCCAGGGCGATCTCTGGGAAACCACCTCGCAGATGTCGATGGAAGGCGCGCCGATCAAGCTGCCGGCCAACACCGTGAAGGTATGCTCGTTCAAGGACTGGAAGGAGCCTCCCGGCGCCGCCGACAAACAGCGCAACTGCAAGGTGTCGAACATGAAGACCGTCGGCAACAAGGTCACGTGGGATACGCAGTGCACGGGACCGACGATGACCGGCACGGGAGAGATCATCCGCGACAGCGCGGATTCCTACACCGGCTCCATCAAGTTCACGTCGGCGCAAGGCAACATGACCATCAAGCTGACGGGCAAGAAGATCGGCGGCTGCGACAAACCCCAATAAGTGCAATCGATGAGTGGGCCGCCTGAAGGCGGCCCCTACGATGTCAGCGGCCGCGGTCGCAATTCCCAGTCGAACGTATAGACGTACTTCCCGCCTGTTTGCTTGAGCGCCGCAGCCGCTGCGGAAAGTTTTTCAACACCTCGAGCGCAGCCGGCGGCAAGCTGTCCTGGAACCGATCGCGATCGACCGTCTGTTGTCCACGTACGACACCGCCTTGCCGAATAACTGGCCCAGACTTAGACAGCGTCGGGAAACCCGGGCACGAGAAGGCGTGCCATCGAGGCAGGATTGCGAATGTCTTCGGCCGCCATGTAGGCGTCCGATTCGTGCATCAACGTGTCGCGCCGCCCGCCATCGACCAATCCCGCGAGTCGCCGCCTGGCAGCGGCCGCGTAGAGGCGCATGTCCGCGCGATCGAACGCCGCCACCGCGCCCTCGAGACGTGCCGCTGCGCCGGTCACATCACCGTGGGAAGACGCGAGCGCTGCGCGCACGAGGAGTCCAAGCGGGATCGACCACTGCGTGCCCACCCGCTCCAGGGTTCGCGCATCGCGCGCGGCTGTGGCGCGCATGCCGGTCACGTCGTGCCCGCGCGCCGCCATCGCGATGGCACATCGCGCTCGCACGAACGCCATCTCGACGCGCATGAAGTGCACGTGCAGCCAGAGATTGCGACGCACCGCCGGCAGTTGCGCGGACAGCAGCGTCCACGCGTCCTCCGCGCGTCCTTCGTACAGCGCGACCTGAAGGCGAGCGATCAGATGGTTGTAGTGCTGCCGATGGAAGCCGCTGTCGGACCAGCGTGCGATCGCCTCGTTCGCCTGACGCTCGTACGCAACCGAATCGTCCCTGGCCAACCACGCCAGTCCCATGCGGGTACTGATCTCGGTCTCGAAATAGAGATTGCCACGTTCTCGCGCCGCTTCGAGCAGCGGCGGCAGCGCCTGCGCCGTACGGCGCATCTGTCCCCGGTACATGAGCGAGCCGAGGAAGAAGTTCTGCGCCAGCGTCAACTCCCACACCACGCCGGTGCATTGCTCGCGCAGGATCGTCAGCGCCCGCTGGCACAACTCGGTGGCTGTGGCCCATTCGCCGACGACGAATGCGGCTATGCCAGAGGTGAGTGCAGACAAGGCGACGAGATGTGGATGAGAGAGGCGCTGGGCCGCCGCCGCGGCACGCGCGGCGAAGCCGCTCGAGCGGCGAATACCCGATTCGCCCCCGGCGGCCGCCGAGAACGACGCCTCGAGCGCGAGCGCCCTGGCAATGCGATACGGTTCGCCGACGTCGAGCGCCATGCGCAAGTGACCGACATGGAACGACGCCGCGCGCAGCGTGTCGACGAGCATGAGCCCCGTCGACACCGCCCAGCACGTATCGATGCGAAACAGATCGTCATCGGCAGTCTGCGACTCGCCACGCTCGTCGAAATCGAGTCCACGCCAGGCGAGATCGGCGCGCCGTAAGAGCATCGATGCGACGGCCGTGCGAGGGCCTCGTGCCAGCCGCATGCCCACCGCCGGCAGCATCGTATCGATGATGGCGAGGCCGCGATCGATGTGCCCGCCCATGAGCAACTGCTCCGCAGCTTTGCGCTGTTGTTCGATGCGCGGCATGCCGGTCATCAGATCGGCCGCGATCAGATAGGCGTCGGCCGCTTGCGCAGGACGCCCGGCGTTTTCAAGCGATCGGGCGAGACCAGCCTGCCAATCGGCATGGTGCAGACTGCCCGGATCGAGCGTGAGCGCCTCACGATAGAACGTGGCCGCGCGATCGAATGCGAGCACCTGGCTCGCCCGCACCCCCGCAGCCGCGGCGTGCGCGGCCGCGAGCAGGTGCTGGCCGGCGCCGCGGCAATGCTCGAACAAGGCCTCGGGGTCATCATCGCCGTGTGCGGCAAGGATCGCGGCCATCTTTTCGTGAATGCGGCGGACGATGTCGGGCGGAAGACTGGCGGCCAGCGTCTCGCGAACCCGGTCGTGATACACCTCGACGTGATCGGTGATCCGGCTGCCGCGCAGGAAATGCGCGGCTCGCAGCCGCGCCACGAGTGGACGTTCGTCTCCGCTCGAGCCGCAGGCTTCGAAAATGCGCGTGGCCATGATCGGCCGGCCGCACACCGCCAACGTCTCGATGAAGGCCCGCGCATCCGGCGGCAACGATGCGAGCCGCTGCAGCAGCATGTCGCGCAGCGTCGCGCCGCGGCGGGTCGCATCGACGAGCGTGAGATAGCGCGTCAGTTCCTCGACCAGGTAGGGATTGCCGCCGGCTTCCTGCGCGATGCCCGTCCGATCGCCAGCGATCGCAAGGTCACCGGGCAGCAACCGATCGATCAGCTGCGCGACTTCATCGCCGGTCATCGGCGCCAGCGGCAGCACGATGTGTGTGCCTGGCTTGACCTGATCGACGAGCGCTCGCAAGAACGGCTTGGCCTCGATCTCCTCGGTTCGAAACGAGACGATCAACAACAGCGGCGGCGGATCGGGCGCGCGCAGCAGCTCGGTCAGCGATGCGGCGCTATCGGCGTCGGCCCAATGGAAGTCGTCGATCTCGACAACGATCGTGTTCCGCGCCGAGAGTCGACCGAGTAACTCTCGAAGCGCCACGAACGCGCGGCGGCGGAGCGCCACCGGATCGTCGGGCTCGTGCTCGAGCGGCGGCGCAGACGCCACCGCTTCGATCTGCATCACCGGAAACAGCCGCGCGAGCGCGCGTGCATCACGGGGCATCAATGCCGCAGCGTCGGCCTGGGGCAACGCGGCGAGGTAACGACTGAGACCGTCGATCACGCCGTCGAGCCCTTTGTAGGGAACCGATTCGTGCTCGTGGCATCGGCTGCGCAGTACGACGATCGAGGTGCCGCTCACGCAGCGGTCGAAGAACTGCTGCACGAGCGCGCTCTTGCCAATGCCCGATGGCCCGTGCACATAGACCGGCTGGCTGCGGCCGCGGCGCGCGTCCGTCAACGCCGTGCGCAGCACGTCGATCTCGTTTTCGCGGCCGACGAACGTCGCTTCAGGCGTCGAGCGGGCCGGCGAGATCGGCTGCCGCGCCGCAACGACGAGTCGATCCATCGCCGCACGCCCCGACAATCGCTCTCCCGGAAGCCGTCGCAAGAACGACATGCACACATCGTTCAGGTCGTCGGGAATGTGCGGCATGACGCTCGTGACCGGCGGGGGATCGATCGTCGTCTTCCACTGCATCACGTCGACGATCGAACCGTCGAACGGCGGACGCCCCGTCAACGCGTGATAGACCGTTGCGCCAACGCCGTACCAATCGCTGGCCACCGTTATCTCGAGGCCGCTGCACCGCTCGGGAGAGACATACGCCGGCGTGCCGATCGGACCAGACGCACCACGGCTATCGGCGAGCGCAATCGCCGACGTCAGGCCAAGGTCGAGAATGACAACGCGTTCGTCGGCGGTAACCAGTACGTTCGATGGTTTGATGTCGCGATGCAGTTGCCCATGACGATGCAGTTCCTCGATCCCGTCGATCAGCTGCACCAGGCAGCGTCGAACCCGATCGACGTCGGCCGATCCGCTGGCGCGTACGTAGTCGACGAACGTCACACCGTCGACGAGCTCCATCGTGAAGAAACACTGGCCCTCGTCGACGACCAGATCGTGAAGCGATACCAGGTTGCGATGGGCGATGTCGGCGAGACTGCGAAACTCGCGTTTCAGACGATAGATGTCGCCGGCGTCCCACCGGCGCAGCGTCTTGAGAGCGACGATCTGACCCCGACTGCGATCGTCGACCTCATAGACCACACCCATTCCACCGGCACCGATTCGCCGACGCACGGCATAGCGAGGTGTACCGTGGAAATCGCCGCTCGGCACTGCATCGACATGCGGACCGCGCAGCACCAAATCACGCGGCGCAGACGCGGCAAACTCGAACGCATCGAGCGCGGCTGGGCTGCCGTCGATCAACAGGACCGGTTCATCGAACGCGCCAGCGGATTCGGTGATGGCCAGCAGCAGCGATTCGACTTCGAAACGGAGGGCCTCGTCCGGGCAGGTCTGCGCGAGGAACGTCGATCGATTGAGACTGGGATGGGCAAGCGCATCGGTGACGATGCGTTTGACGCGAAGCCATTCATCCGGTGTCATCTGGCCGCCAACACCCCTCCATACGCGTCAACTCGGCGACGAGTGGCCCATCCGATGTTCGCTGGGGCGAGCATCCCGCGTCAGCTCGCGATACAACCAGCCGCGCGCGATCGCCCACTCGCGTTTGACCGTCGTCGGCGACAACGCCAGGGCGTGAGCGGTTTCCTCGATCGTCAGGCCGCCGAAGAACCGCAACTCGATGATGCGCGCCTGGCCCGGGTCGAACGCGTCGAGCTTGGTCAGCGCGCGATCGAGATCGAGGACATCGACGGCATCGATCGGCGCCGTGTCCACGACGGTCAGCGCCTCGTGAAACTCCGCAGGTGTCTGGATGCCGCCACGCTTGTCGCGCATCCGCAGCCGGGCGTGATCGATCAGGATGCGCCGCATCAATTGCGAGGCGATTGCAAAGAAATGACCGCGATTCTTCCAATCGACGTCGCGTTGATCGAGCAGCCTGAGATACGCCTCGGTGACGACGGCCGTGATTTCGAGCCGATCGTGGCGCCACTCCCGAGTGAGCTGACGCGAGGCGAGGGCGCGCAACTCGTTGTAGACGAGCGGCACCAGCCGATCGAAGGCGTCCTGACTGCCGTTCTGCCAGTCCTGCAGAAGGTCCGTGATGTACGCCGGGCCGCCGTGATCAGCCATGGGTGGACCGTAAACGTCTGGAGAGCCGAAAGTTAAGCACAGCCGCAGGGTGGCGTCAAACGTTCTGGTCCGCTTTGTCCGCCGATGACGCGTTATCAGGAACTGCGTGACATGTCTCTGAGGAGTTGGCGCATGACGGAATGGCTTCGGCACGGCATCGACGAAGTGAAACGCCGATGGCAACGGCGTTCGTTGACGCGGCAGCTCGTCATCCACGAGGCGGCGCGCTCCATGCGTCTCGGCCAGTTGGGGGAACAGGCGGCCCAGAGCTCCGTCGACCTCCACGCGCACGAGGCGATTCGCGATCACATCCGCCAGCTGGCGGGACGCGCGGGCGATGTATCGGCGGCTTCCAACGCGCTGCAGCAACAACGGAATGCCTGCCTCGACCGTCGCCGTGCCGAGGACGCCCGGTTCGCGGAACGGCGTCAGGCGATCACGCGCCAGAAGACGCCGATCGATCAGGAGATCGCGTCCTTGACGGCGCAGCAGCGCCGGCAGCAATCCGGCGGCGCCGATGTGCCTGTGTCGCCGACGCTGGCCGACGATCTCGCCGCTCGGACGGCGTCCTCACAGCAGCTCGCGGGCGAGCTGGCGGCACTCGGGCAAGAGGCGAGCGCGAGCCTCAAGGCCATTGACGACGATCTCGCGAAGCTCGATGCGCAGTTGCGATCCGCGAGCGCCAATGCCAAGGAGATCGAAAAGGAGCGGTGGGCTCGATGCGTGGAGCTCGGGACGGTGCTGCACGAAGGTGGGCACACTGACGCCTCTCTGGCGCAGTACGTCAAAGCCGTCGCCGACGTCGACGCGCAGCGGGCGAACACGCAAGCCGTCTACGATCGGTCGCTCGCGGTGTCGAACGCGATGCCCGCGAACGCGTTCCGCAACTTCGTTGCAGTGGTGTGCGGCGTCGCGATTCTGCTGCTCGCACTTTCGGCCGGCATCTACGCCGCGTGGCAGCGCTTCAGCGAGCCGGAGAGCACGCAGGCCGACGGCAGCAACGGCGGCGACTCCGCAGCCAGTGCGTCGGCGGCAAGCCAACTACCGATCAACCCAATGCTCGATCATCCGCTCAAGGAGAAACCTCCGTACGTGCTCGCCGATCGCGTAGCCACTGCGAAGACCGAACAGGCCGCTGAAGCCGCGTTGCTCGATCTGTTCCGCACGATCGGTGTGGGGGTCTACACGAGTCAAGGGCGGCCGGTTGTGCCCGCTCGCGACAAGAACGTGTATCTCTACGACTTTCATGTGAAGACGCTGGCGCACACGATCGTGGCACCCAGCTACATGGAATTCTCCGACTACAGTAACGTGCTGGCGCAGGCCATCTCGAAGTTCAAGGAACCGGCAGCGATGCACGTCGTCCTGACGCTCGGCATCGTCAAGCGCTACCAGGCCGCCGAGCAGCAGCCGGACGACCCGGCCAATTTTCTCGTGCTGTTCATCGACGGCCTGGCGCGGCACCAGGCGGAGCCGTATTCGCTCACTTCGATCGAGCGCGATGCTCGCGTGCAAATCAGCCCGGTGCAGTCGATCTTGCTGATGTTCGAGTTCTTCATGCCCAACGACAACGTCCCGAAACGACAGGCGAGGTCTTGGCCCACACTGCCGTCGATCGTCCCGCGCGTCTATGCGGACGGACCGTGCGACTTCATCGAAAGCGACGAGGGCAAGACCTGGTGGGGGAGAGGGGTCACTGTCGTGTCGGAGGCTGCCGAGGAGTCGTTCGGCCTCGAGCTGATGAACAAGGGGTCGGCACTCCTGCGCGAGCGAATCACCAAGGCGGCGGAGTTGTTCGACCAGGCGACTGGTTTGATCGAAGCGATGGGCGACATGCTGATCCTCTACGGCATCGATATCAAGGTCACGCCGACGCCGTACACGATCCACCTTCGACACGAGTACACCGACGTCGATGGCGTCATCACGGCGCAGGTGACGTTCGATCCCGGCCTGGTGCCCGAGGATGTCGTGAAGTGCGGCTGGTTGATCGGCAAGCAGATGCCCCCGAAGGGACCGATGCCCGACGTCGAAGTCTCGTGGAATTTCGTACCGCCGCTGCAGCCGCTTCTGGCGCTGCATCCCAAATCCGACATCACGTCGGCCGGCTCAGAGGGTCTCAAATCCAAGACCGACAAGAGTGGGATGTCGTATTTCCCGCTGATGGCCTCCGCGTGTCCGGACAAGACGGGGCGCATCGAAGGCCAGGACTTCATGGCGATCGCGACCGCTCGCGTCATCACCGCGAACATTCCGACACCAACGATGATCACGACGGGTGAAGGCGGAAGCCCCGGCGGGATCCGTCCAACGCTCGGTGCGACGCTGCCTCGCGTGTTCCTCAAGTTCGGGCCCGGGTTGATCGAGTACTTCATGAACGGCCGGAAAGGATACGCACGCTTCCGCGCCGAATGGCACAAGAAGAAGCCCGCGAGGCAATACGGCAGCGGCGCCTGACACATGGTGAAGCGGCTTGCGATCGTCGCGATCATCGCCGCCATGGCTGTCGTGGCGGCGCTGCGCAGTGTCATCGCGGAAAGTGTCATTGCGGAACTTCCGAACCGCGCGACGCTGCGGGCGGGCATTTCTGGTCGCATCCCGCGTGCCGCAGTCCGTACGTGGAAGCCGTTGTGGCACATCTCCCCGCAGCTGCGCACCAGCGTCATTGCCTGGGAGGACCCGCGCTTCTACCATCACTCCGGCATCAGCGCACGCTATGTCGTCGACGCGCTCCTCGTCGACATCCGCGAGTGGCGCTATGCGCGCGGCGGCAGCACGATCACACAGCAGCTGGCGAAGAATCTGTTCCTCACGCGTGAAAAGACAGTCGCGCGCAAACTGCGCGACGTGGTGCTCGCGCGCCGCCTCGAAGGCGCGCTCACGAAAGACGAGATCCTCGAGGTGTATCTGAACACCGCCGAATGGGGAGATGGCGTGTACGGCGTCGAAGCGGCTGCTCGCTTCTATTTCGCGACGACGTCGGATCGGCTCGACTGGTCGCAATCGGCCGCCCTCGCTGGGATGCTGCCGAATCCGCGGCTGTTCGATCCGTGCCGCGATCGCCTCGCCGCCGAACGTCGACGTGACCGTGTACTCGATGCCGCCGCGCAGCAAGGCGCTCTGACCGACGACGAACAAGCATCGGTCAAAGCGTTGCGGCTGATCGTTCGATGCTCGGGCGCAGCACAAATAAACGGCGATCCGGCTCGTGATCTTCGTGGTCTTCGTGATCTTCGTGATCTTCGTGGTCTTCGTGATCTTCGTGATCTTCGTGGCTAGAAATCGAGCGTGATATTGAATCTTGCTAGCCTCCCGCTCTGGATCGCGGTCGGCTGCAGGAACGTGGCGCCGTAGTTCTGATTCAACGCCGTCGCCGTGTTGGTGTTGAACAGGTTGTAGAGATCGAACCCCACCTGCGTTCGCGTCGATCCCAAGCGAAGCACCTTCGCCGCGCGGAAATCGAAATACGTCAGCCGCGGCGTGTAGAGCTGCCCCGGCAGCAGCAGGTTGTATTGCGCGAGTGCATTCGACTGCGAGCGGCCGAGGATGCCTTCGATCTCGCCTGGCGCCGGCGTGTAGACGGCATTCAGCGAGAAGCCGTTCGATCCCGTCGTCCCCGTATTCGTGAGGCTGGTGAACGTGCCCGGCACACTCCTGAACGTTCCGGCCACCTGCACTTGGATCTTCGGGATTTCGTACGCCGCAAGACCGCGCACCTGCGTCAACACCGGCTCGGCGACATGACAGCCGGCGAGCTGCTGCTTCAGCGGGAAGCCGAATGGCGAGTTGAACGGCGCGATGAGTTCGGGAAGCGCCCGCCACAGTTCGCACGTGTCGCGCACACCGCGGCCGCTGCTCGTGCCCCCTTGGAACGTGAGTCCGTTCGCCACGCGCGCGTTGATGTTCACGTCGACGCCGTGCCAGTACGATGTGCGCGCCTTCGCGTAGTCGGTCTCGAAGGTGTAGTAGTTGTCGACCTGGCCGAACTTCGCCGGCTTCACATCGAAGTACGTCGCCGGATACCCGCCGCCGCCCGGCAGGTTTGCATTGCGCGGTGCGGTGAGCGTCAGTTGATCGAAGTCGTTCGGCCCGACAGCGCGGTTATCGGTGACGAAGAAATTGCCGAACCACCGACGGTGATAGCCCGCTTCGACCGATACGCGCGGCAGCACTTCCTGCTGAATCGACGCGCCCAGCTGCCAATCCCACGGACGCACGCCCCAGCCCTCGAGCACTGTCTGATTGATCGTCGTCAGACCTGAGGTCTGGCCGAACTTCAGGTTGTCCCAGCCGAGGCATTCGCCGTTCGGTGCGGGATTCATCAACACGCAGTCGGGAATGAAGTTGCCGTTGGTGTCGAACCACGTTCGACTGGTCTGCACCTGGAAGCGCGAGCCCTCGAAGCGCCCGTTGCGACCATCAGAGGCCGGGTTGTTGATCTGATAGTTTCCCTGATTGTTTGCCGCCTCGAGATACTTGCCGATGTTCACCTTCAACGACGTCTTGCCGGTGCCGAAGACGTCCCATGCGGCACCGACACGAGGCGTGATGTCTTTGTATCCCCTGACGCCGTCGGTGCGCGGGAACGTGATCGGCGTCGGGTTGAATCGTGATGGCACCGGCGATCCGTTGCCTTCAGCCGGGTGGAAGCTGTACGCGCGATCGAATCGCAGCGCACCTTGCACCGATAGCCGCCCGAGCGTCCACTGATCCTGCGCGTAGAAGGACGAGTAGCCCGTTCGATTGGCGATCTCCCACGGCGCGATGCGCATCGTCAGACTGTAGAGATTGATCGCCGGCACGATGAAGGTGTAGACCAGGCCATCCTGATTGCCGCGGTCATCGATGTCTTCGATGTGATACGCACCCTGATAGCCGAACTTCGCGTTGTGCGAGCCGGTGACGTACGACGCTGACGCACGCCATGTGTTTGCGCTCTGATGGTTGTAGAAGAAGTCGTCGATGCCGCGGAACGTCTTGAACGCCGGCGTGAACGTCGTCACCTGGATCAGATTGCTGATGCTTCCAGGTGTTTCCATCCATCCCCATTTGCTGATGTAGCTCGACGTACCCGCTTCGAACAACAGCTTGTTCGTCACCGGCGACGACCACGTCGCCTGGATGACGCGCTGCGGACTGCGATTCGCGCCGATCGTGTCGGCCTCGGGTGAGGTGAACAGGCCGCCGAGCGCAACCCACTCGGTCTCGCGAGCGCGGCACCAGCCGTCGGCGCCGGCAGCGAGCGCGCTGCCCTGACACGTGCGCTGCTCGTCCCAGAAGAACCCGACTTTGTTGCGCGGCGTGACTTGTGCGGTCAACCGCGCCGACGCGATCTTCTGCGCATTCGCACTGCGCACCTGCACACTGCGGTCCTCTTCGTAGGTCCACTTCGTCGGGTCGCCGGCGTTCTTGTTGCCGTAGGCACCGGGGATCACGCTGTGCGTGCCGAAGTCGCGGCCGTTGGCGTAGAACCACAGCTTGTCGCGCTTCAGCGGTCCACCGACGGACATGTTCAGGTCCCAGTTCTTCAGCAGCCCGTTCTGCGTGATGCCGAAGGCTTTGAGCCTGTCGTCGATGTTGTCGGCCTGCGACCAGTCGCCGGCAAAGCTGGTGAAGTACTCACCGGAAAACTTGTTGCCGCCGGTCTTCGGGACGATGTTCAGATTGATCCCGCCGGTCTCGGCCTCGCCGAGGCCGCCCGATAGTGTGAACTGCAACTCCTGCGAGCCGGCAGTGTCCATGATGTATCCCGAGACGCCGCCGCCGTTGAACGCGGCACCGACGTTGAGACCATCAACCTGCACGCGCCCTTCGTTGCCGCGACCGCCGTGGCTGGTGAAGATCGTCATGCCCGGCGAGAGCTGCGTGTTGTTCTGCTCGCCGGCGTTGAAGAAGGCCGACGTGTTGACTGACGGAATCATCGCCAGGATGCCGTTGTAGCTGCGCGTCGCCGGGATCGTGCGAACGACGTCGGACGTGAGCACCTCCTGCCGACGCGTGGTCTGAATATCGACGACCGGCGTTTCACCGCGAACGGTCAGCGTTTCGGTGACGTTGCCGACGCGCATGTCGGCGTTGATCGTCGTGACGCCCGAGCCGGTCAGCGCGAGCTCCTCGCGCCGAATGGTCGCGAATCCACTCAGTGAAAACGTCAGTGTGTACGTGCCGGGCAGCAGATCGGTAATTCGATACTGGCCCGTGCCATCGGTGGTGCTCGTACGAACTTTCTCGATGAGCACCGGACTTGCGGCTTCGACGGTGACGCCGGGCAGCACCGCGCCCGAGCTATCGCGAACCGTACCTGCAACTGCGGATTGTGCGTGGGCGGATGTCGCAAAGACCGCAAGCGACGCGATGCCA
>Ga0075424_100003952_pt1 | contig 13923 bp, 6 predicted proteins | sample SoiMethybrSBSTD3_FD_75301 | JGI IMG/M metagenome (GOLD analysis project Ga0075424, IMG submission 75301) | Bulk soil microbial communities from a Populus tree surrounding site in Tennessee, USA - Soil MetaG P. TD hybrid SBSTD3 | ecosystem: Environmental > Terrestrial > Soil > Tree plantation... | reverse complement strand
CGCCAAAGGCGCTATTTGACGCACGGAAATCCGTTGTGCCTTGCCGATAAACCATCGAACTGCTACCACCCGTCCCGAGCGGTAACTCATCAACAATGCCGACACTCGTCACGCCGGGAATTTCAGCGGCGGCCTGCAAAATTCGCTTCTGCACTCCGCCTGACGACCGGTCCGTGTAACCCCCCATGTGAAGGTCGGTTTGAGCCACAAGAACGCCCTGCGGCTGGAAACCGAGTGGCGCGTGTAGAGAGCGTTGCATTCCGCGAAGGGCCACGAAAGACGACGTCACCAACAAAGTGCAGAGCGCGATCTGCAGGCCCATAAGGAAATCCCGCAGCGTAAACCGACGAAAGCCAACCTCGATAGCGGCTCTGGTTTTCATGAGTTGTGCAGAATCGGCTGCCCAGATTTGCCGAGCGGGAGCCATGGCGAACAATATTCCGCTGCCGATAGAGAGCAGCAATGCCACGCTGTAAACCTCTAAATCGGCACTAACCGTGACACGGATGGGAAATTCCGCGAATGGCCGCCATTGCGTCAGAGCATTCAGCAACACGGTGGAGATAAAAGTACCGAGCGCGCCGCCCAGAGTCGAGACTAGCAGAGATTCGGCCAGCAATTGACGCAGAATATGCCATCGGCTCGACCCAATTGCAACGCGGATTGCCAGCTCGCGAGCGCGGTCCGTGGCACGCGCAGCGAACAGGCTAGCCAAGTTGGCACAGGCGGCGAGCAATACCAGAAATGCCAGGAACATGATGCCGCCCAGAAATGTACGAGCCGGATCGCCGAGTTGATCGCCCATTAGACCGGGCTTAACCAGCCTCGCACTCAAGTCATCGTCGGCAGGATATTGCTGCGCCAACGTTCGCGCGACGGAATTCAGATTGTTGGTTGCTTGCTGCGGACTGACGCCTGGCTTCAGCTTTCCCAAAACCCAGAGATTGTGCGACTCGCGCGAGGAGAGAAAATCCGTCCCCGACAATTCCTGTCCATTCACGATCGGCATCCAGAAGTCCGGCCAGATGAAGAGATCAGTTCCATGAAAGGCACTCGGCGCAACGCCAATCACTGTGAACGGATATTTATTGATGCCAACGACGCTGCCGATAATGTTGGCGTCTGAGTTGAACGCACTGCGCCAGAAATCGTAGCTCAGCACAATGTAGGGAGCTGAGTTAGGCCCATGTTCATCGGTTGCATGAAAGAACCTCCCCTGTGCAGGGAGTACGCCGAGCATATCAAAATAATTTCCCGAAGCTTTGTAGTACCAGCACCTGTACGTCGCGTTGTTGGTGGTGAGTCCTGCATTTTCCAACCGGTACGCCGCCATGTCGCTGAAAGTTGTGTTCCGGCTGCGGAAGTCTACGTAGTCGGGATAAGACTGATTATCGTATCCATGCGCAGCGTGCACGATGTTGTAAAGACCACCAGGCCGCGGCACATCGAGTGGGCGGAGAAGCAGAGCATTCAGAACTCCAAATACGATAACGTTCGCCGCAATCCCCAGCGCTAGAGTTAACAAGGCAGTCGTCGCAAACGTGGGCGACTTTATCAACTGCCGCAGGGCATAACGACAATCCTGAAAGAATCCACTCAACATATTTCTCTCGCTTTCACGATCAACATGTCAGCTACTCCGCTATGTGACCGTTTAGTCCCGAACTACCAGTTCGCAATTGCGAGACTATAGTCGAATTGTTATTCTCGCAGCGCCCGTGCCGGATCTGTACCAGCGGCGCGCAGCGCCGGAACCAAGACCGCCGCGAGTGAACTAATCGTGATCACCAGGAGTGCCAAGCCAAAAGTGGCGGGGTCGTGCGGGCTCACTTTGTACAGGAGGCCCCCCATGAGCCTCGTCAGCCCTAGTGCGGCCGCCGTGCCAATAACAACTCCCGCTGTTACCAACACGAAGCTTTGTGAAAATACGAGCCGTAACAAATCCTTCCCACTAGCGCCGAGAGCAATACGCAGACCTAACTCCCGAGTGCTCTGATTCACCGCGTACGAAATCACGCCGTAGAGTCCGATTGCGGCGAGCAGAAGTGCGAGGCCGCCCAGAACGCCGACGAGTGTGACGGCGACCATCTGCGGCGAGGTGGAGCGTTCGAGTTGCTCCTGCATGGTGATGACTTCGTATGGCGCGATGTTGGGATCGAGCGAGTGCACTTCGCGCGCGATGGCTGTGACCATGGCTTGCGGCGCGAGCGGCGTGCGGATGTTCAGCACGCTGCCTCGCAACGAATTTTGCCGCAAGGGAACAAAGAAAAACGGTGTGGGCTGTTCGCGGACGCTGGAGTACTTCGAGTCCTTGACGACACCGACGACCTGCAGCCAGCGTCCCTTGAGTTGCAGGCGTTCACCGAGCGGGCTGCGGCCGTTCCAGTAACGCTGGGCCATGGTTTCGTTGACCACGGCGACCGGCACGACTTTTTCGTCATCGCCATGGGTGAATTCGCGTCCCGCAACGAGCGGAATGCCCCTGGTGACAAAATAGTCCGGGCCGATTTCGTTGTAGTCGACTGTGGGCGATTCTTCCGGTGGTGGCGTGTAGCCGCCGACGACGATGGGTGCAGAGGCAGAGCTGACGTAGCTGAGCGGAGTCATTCGTGCGAAAGCCGCCGACTCCACGCCGGGGAGCGCGCGGACACGCTCGAGCAGGGCGTCCTGAAAAATCTGCGCGCGCTTGGGAGTGTAGCCGGCGGAAACCAGATCGATGGCAGTGTCCTGCACGCCGCGGGCGTTGAAGCCTGGGCTGGAGTTGCGGACCTCGAGCAAGCTTTGCATCAGCAAGCCAGTGCCGACTAGCAAAACAAAGCTGAGCGAGACCTGCATCAGCACCAGGCAGGAGCGGACCCAGGCACGGCCGCGGCCGCCGACGACTGCAGCGGTTTCCATTTTCAGGGCATGCGCAAGGTCGATCTTTCCGGTTTGCAGCGAAGGGACAAGGCCCATCAGCAGCGTGGTGGTGAGGCACACGGCAGCGCTGAGCGCTAGGACCCGCCAATCGATTTCGCCAGGGAGGTACATCTGCACTCCGCCGCGGGCGGGGAACAGCAGCACGAGCGAGTAGCGGCACCAGTAGGCGACCAGGAGGCCGCCGGCAGCTCCGAACAGTGAGAGCACGAGGCCTTCGGTGAGCAACTGGTTCCACAGGCGCGCCTGCCCCGCGCCGACGGCGAGACGGACGCTCATTTCGTGGCGGCGAGCAAAGGAGCGCACCAGGAGCAGGTTGCCGACATTCGCGCACGCGATCATCAAGACAAATGCGACGACGACCAGCATGATTTCTAACGTTGGCAGTAAAGTGGCGGCATTGTTGAACGGCGTTTGCCACAATGGCCAGAGGTGGATGGCGCGGCCACGATTGGTGGCGGGATACTCGGCTTCAAGGCGCTGCGAAATCGCAGCGAATTCTTGCTGCGCTTGCTGCAGGGTCACACCGGGCTTCAGGCGCGCGTAGGCTTCGATCCAGAGCGCGCCGCGGTCTTCGAGTTTGTAGCCCCCGCCCTCGAAGATGTCCTCCATCGAAACGGGCACCCAGAAGTTCATGCGCCAGCCGACGAAGGTGCCGTAAAAGCCCTCGGGCGCAACGCCGACAATGGTGTGCACGACACCGTTGAGGCGCTGCGTTTTGCCGATGATTTGGCGATCGCCATGGAAGCGACCTTGCCAAAGCTGAGAGCTGATCACCGCGACGGGATGCGCGATTTGTCCCTGATCCTCGCCGGGCAGGAAGCCGCGGCCGAGGACAGGGTGTACGCCAATGGCGTCAAAATAATTGGCGGAGACGATGCTGCCAGTGGTGCGCTCGGCGCGATCCCCGATGCTAAGCGTAGTGCCGGTAATCTTGCTGACGAAGGCCGTTTCGCAAAGCGTGCAGCTTCGCTCGAGGTCCTGGAAATCGGGCCAGGAAAGCGGAGTGCCTCCGGCTTCGCCGCGGGAGGTGCCGCCGATGGCGACCAGCCGCTCCTGGTGGGTGACGGCGGGGTAGGGACGGAAGAGGATGCCTTCGATCCAACTGAAAACCGCAGCGTTCGCGCCGATGCCTAACGTGAGGCAAAGAATAGTGAGGAGAGAAAATCCAGGGCTACGGCGGAGTATTCGAAAGCCGAAGCGGAAGTCTTGGAGAAAGTTCCTGCCCAAATCGTTCCCGCCCATCGTGGCCGCTTCCTTTTTGCGGTATAGCTGTCAAACGGAGAACAGCTTTAACATGCATGTGACGCGCCACATCCTCATTTATCCACCCTCATTGTGGCACCGTGATTTGGCAGCATTCGATTGTCGCTGCGCACAGATAAGTGTCCGCAATCGGAAACAAGCGTCCGAAAGTGAACAGAGAGTCGGACACGAACCGAATTTAGAGGCGCTCTTCACCTGTCCATTTCTGGACGGTGGATTCCGCGACCGAACATTCCTCAAGTCTGCACAATTTTTCGGCCTAGAGTTTTCAACGAAATAGTGGGATGAGTTGTGGCCAGATAGCTGCAGTTTTTGCAGTGTATGGATATCGCCCGACCTGAATTTAAGCAGCAGAAGCGCCGCCGCCAGATCATCTGGGGAATGGTTGGTTTGGCATGCCTCGGCGGCGTGACGGTTGGCGTTTCCAGACTAAAACCAGCTGCCCCTGAAGTTGAACGCAGCACGGTGTGGACGGACACGGTAAAGCGCGGCCCCATGCTTCGACAGGTCCGCGGCATTGGCTCATTGATTCCCAGTCAGGAGTTCACCCGTCAAATTCCTGCAGAGACCGAAGCGACTGTCGTACGAATTCTCAAGCTTCCGGGTTCGCAGGTGAAAGCAGACACGCTTTTGTTGGAAATGAGCAATCCGCAAGTGGAGCAAGCCGCGGTAGACGCCAGATTACAGTTAAAAGCAGCGGAGGCTGAGTACCAGAGCTTGCGGGTGACACTGCAGAGCAATCTCATGAACCAGAAAGCCGGCGCGGCGACCGTGAACTCCGACTACACACAAGCCAAGCTCCAGTCCGATACGGACAAGGCACTCTACGACCTTGGCGTGATTTCGGGTCTCGCCTACAAGAACTCGAAAAGCAAATCCGATGAGCTCACTACTCGAAACAACATCGAAGGTGAACGGCTCGACATAAACCAGAAGGCGATTGAGTCTCAGCTTGCCCAGCAGCAGGCCAAGGTCGACCAAATGCGTGTGTTGGCCGAACTCAAGCAGAAACAACTGGACGCACTGAAGGTGCGGGCTGGAATTGACGGTGACCTCGTCGATCTGCCACTGCAGGTGGGACAGCACGTATTGCCTGGAGCAGAGTTGGCAAAGGTCATCCAGCCAAACCATTTAATCGCGCAGTTGAAAATTGCCGAGACGCAAGCACGTGACGTCCAGATTGGTCAGCCGGCCCTTGTGGACACACATAACGGAACCGTGTCTGGTGATGTGATGCGCGTTGATCCCGCCGTTCAGAACGGGACCGTCACGGTTGACGTGAAACTCGTAGGCGACCTTCCCAAAGGAGCGCGTCCTGACCTAAGCGTAGACGGGACGATTGACCTGGAAAGGCTGGAGAACGTTCTCTACGTTGGCCGTCCAGCATTCGGTCAGGAGACCAGCACGATCAGCCTCTTCAAGCTCGATCCCGATGGGAAAGGCGGCGTACGGGTTCCGGTGAAGGTTGGGCGCGCTTCAGTAAATTCGATCCAGGTCCTCGAGGGTTTGCATGAAGGCGACACCGTGATTCTTTCTGATATGTCGCGCTACGACAACACTGACCGCATCAGGCTTGACTAGCAGCTCAGAGGAAAACTCATGACCGAAGCAGGACAACCGTTAATCCAGATTGAAGAATTGACCAAGGTTTTTTACACCGACGAGATCGAGACTCATGCGCTGTCGGGAGTGCATTTGGGTATTGGCAAAGGCGAGTATGTGGCCATCTCCGGGCCGTCGGGATGCGGGAAGTCCACACTGCTCTCGATCATAGGCCTGCTGGATACGCCAACCGGCGGCAAGTACCAGTTGAACGGAGAGACTGTCGAAAACCTGGATTTTGGCGCTCGCTCGCGCATTCGCAATCGTGAGATTGGCTTCATCTTCCAGAGTTTCAACCTGATTGGTGATCTTACGGTTTATGAAAACGTCGAACTGCCGTTGACTTATCGCCAGAAGATGCCATCGGCCGAGCGAAAGAAACGAGTAATGGAGTCGCTGGAGCGCGTGGGAATGGCGCATCGCGTTCGCCATTATCCTTCCCAACTATCCGGAGGTCAGCAGCAGCGCGTCGCAGTAGCGCGTGCGCTGGGCGGGCATCCATCCATTCTGCTCGCCGACGAGCCCACAGGAAATCTGGATTCGCGCAATGGCGAAGCGGTGATGGAACTGCTGCAAGATCTGCATCGCGAAGGTGCGACCATCTGCATGGTCACGCACGATCCGCGATTCGTGAAACACGCCCAGCGGGAAATCCACTTGTTCGACGGAAAGGTCGTGGCGGAAGAAGAACTGAGGAAACTCATGCAAGAGGCTGGTATATGAGCGGAGTTCTGCAAGATCTTCGTTACGCACTGCGGCAGTTGCGGAAGAGTCCGGGGTTCTCTTTCGCTGCGGTGCTTACGCTGGGCCTGGGCATTGCGGTCAACGTCACCATCTTCAGCGCGGTAAACGGTCTGATTCTTCGTCCGCTGCCAGTGCCGCATCCACAGCAAATTGCGGTGCTGGCTGAGCAGCAGCAGGGCGCACCCCTTGGCGTTTACTTCCTTTCTTATCCCGAATTGCTTGATCTGAGAAAACAAGCGCACACGTTTTCCGATCTGTTTGCGTACGAAAACACTCTCGCAGGCATGAGCGCGGACAACATCGCTGATCACTTCGTAGGCAGCTACGTTAGCGGAAATTATTTCTCCGGGTTGGGCGTGAAACCCGGTCTGGGCCGGCTTTTCCTTCCGGGCGAAGGTGAGCGCCCAGGGTCGGAAGCGGAGATCGTTCTCGGCTACTCGTATTGGCAGAAAAGATTCGGCGGCAGTTCGAGCATCATCGGCAAGCAAGTGCTGGTCGATGGCAAACCGGCGACGATCATCGGCGTAGTGCAGAAAGAATTTCGCGGCACATCTTTCGCTCTCAACATGGACGCTTATTTACCAATGAGCATGTCCGGCATCAACGATCCCAGTATGTGGACAATCCGCGACGACCGGCAGTGGATTGTGATGGGTCGGTTGAAGCCCGGGATTTCTATTGCCCAGGCGCAGAATTCAGTCAGCTTAATTGCCGCGAGACTGGCGAGCGCATATCCCGCGACAGAAAAAGGTATCTCGATGCAAGTCATTTCCGAGCGGCTTTCGCATCCTGTACCGCTACCGAACAATATGGTCGAGGTTATCGCGGGGTTATTTCTCTCGCTGGCAGTGATCGTTTTGCTGCTCGCGTGCGTGAATGTGGCGAACATTTTGCTTGTGCGCGCGACTGCCCGCGAAGGTAAAATGGCGATCCGCAGTGCAATGGGGGCTAGCCCAGCGCGCCTGATCACGCAGGTCCTGGTTGAGAGCATTCTGCTAGCGATGTTGGGCGCGATTGCCGGCATTGCGCTCGGAGCGTTAGCGACCCGCTCAATTGCAAATTTCCCGGTCCCATCATTTGTCCCACTTTCTCTGGACCTCAGCCTTGACTGGCGGGTACTCACTTACACAATCTCTGCCGCGCTTTTGACGGGAGTAGTGGTTGGGCTGTGGCCCGCACTGCGCGTTGTGCGCTCGAATGTGAACCAGACACTACGGGAAGGCGGACGCAGCGGTTCAAGCGGAGTTGCTCGGCACCGGACGCGCAGTGTCTTGGTGGGAGCGCAGATGGCGGGCTCGCTGACCCTCCTTATTATTGCGGGTTTATTTGCACGTAGCTTACAGCACGTCCAAAACATGTATTTGGGATTCGAGCCGGACCACCTGCTGAATGTGATCCTCGATCCCCACGAGATTGGATATGACCAGTCACGTACGACGACTTTTTATAACGAGTTGAAAGAACGTGTTCGCGCATTGCCCGGGGTCCAATCGGTGAGCTTGGCGTATGACGTACCAATGGGCGATAACTTGTGGTCGGACACGATCAAGATTGAGGACCATGCGCTGCAACCGGGCGAGCAGCCGCCCCTCGTCATGGATAACTTCGTCGATCCGGATTATTTCGGCACTATGAAGGTTCCGCTAATTCGCGGCCGCGGCATCACTGAGTTCGACAATGAGAGTTCAACACATGTGGCCGTGATCAACCAGACCATGGCGCAACGGTTCTGGCCGAATCAAGATGCGATTGGCAAGCGGTTTGAGACGAGAGGTTCGACATGGCAGATAGTGGGGATCGCGCAAAACGGAAAATATTCATTGATCGGCGAAGATGAGCGTCCGTTTTTCTATCTCCCGTTAAAGCAAAATTTCTTCTCGATGCGGACCTTGGAGATCCGCACCTCGGTTGATCCCGACGCGCTGGCTGCTTCGGTGCAGCAGGTGATCAAGAGCCTGGAACCTGGTCTTCCGATTTATGCCGTGGTGACGATGCATGATTCGCTCGCGGGTACGAATGGATTCCTTATCTTCCGGATCGGTGCGCTGCTTGCGTCGTGCATAGGCGGTCTGGGATTGATTATGGCTGCCGTGGGCGTCTACGGAGTGGTTGCTTTTGCGGCGAGCCAGCGCACGCGTGAAATCGGAATACGCATCGCGCTCGGCGCGACACGCGCGCAGGTGCTAAGGCTCGTGCTGCGCCAAGGCGTGTGGGTTGTGACTGCCGGCACGTTTTTGGGATTGGTGGCCACGGTTGGAGTCAGTCGCGGAATTGCGAGTTTGCTAGTCGGCGTAAGTGCGACGGATCCGCTGACATTTCTTGCGGCGACCTTATTTCTTATTGCGGTCGCGCTCTGCGCTTGTTATCTGCCTGCACGCAGGGCCATGAAGGTCGATCCCATGGTGGCGTTGCGGTACGAGTAAGGAAGATTATGAGTGGCTTACTACAAGATATCCGTTACGCACTGCGTCAGTTGCGGAAGAAGCCGGGGTTCACCGCGGTTGCTGTGCTGACTCTTGCCCTTGGCATCGGCGCCACCACCGCAATCTATAGCGTTGTGGACTCGCTCCTCTTTCGTCCGTTGCCTTACACCAATTCCTCACGCATCGTGCAAGTCTGGAACACTTTTGCTCCGCGCGGAATGATGGAGATCCCGGCGTCCGAACCGGAGTTCCTGGAATATAGCCAAAGTCAAAGCTTCGCGCATTTTGCAGGATTCTCCACCGGGGCTGTGACCCTAACCAGCAGCGGAGATCCCGTGCGCGTGGCTGCAGCTTGGGCGACCCCCGAATTCTTTCACGTCATGGGGAGGGATCCGTTGCTCGGACGCGTCTTTACCCTGGACGAATTCCAGACCGGTCGCAGTCAAGTCACTGTTCTTAGTTTCGGGCTTTGGCAGAACCGTTTCGGGTCGAACCCCGAAATCATTGGAAAAACAGTTCTGCTGAATGGTCAAAGCTGCACCATTGTTGGTGTTATGCCGCGCAACTTCAGTTTTCCAAGCGCCGATGTGGGCGTCTGGCAGCCGCTTCCGATCGCGCCAGCGAGCACACATCTGGGAAATCACTACCTCAATCTGGTTGGAGACTTGAAGCCGCAAGTGACACGGCAACAGGCCACGGCAGAAATGACGACGCTCCTTGCGCGGCTCGAAGCTAAGTATCCAAGCTATTACAGCGGTGCAGTCGGGCTTGGCGTGAGCCTTGTCCCCTTGCGCGAACAAATGGTCGGCAATTCGCGTCGAATCGTGATGGTCCTGATGGCCGGTGTCGGCTTCATGCTACTCATCGCTTGCACCAACGTTGCGAGCCTTCTATTGGCTCGTGGTGAGGACCGTTGGCGAGAGCTGGCAACCAGGGCGGCTCTCGGGGCGACGCGCATGAGGATTCTCAACCAGGTGCTTATCGAGAATCTCCTCCTGTTCATAATGGGAGGCGCTATCGGGCTGGGTCTTGCATTTGCCGCTTTGAAATTCATCTCTGCCGAGGATTACCTCGAGGTCGCCCAAGTGGGCGGGGTTCGGCTGGATCTCCGGGTCCTCGCGTTTACCGCAACAGCCAGTCTCGCCACGGGAGTCTTCTTCGGTCTGTTTCCTGCATTGAAGGCGTCACGAGCTAATGTCAGCGATGCACTGAAAACCGGCGGGCGAGAAGTGATGGGGAGCCGTCATGAGAGGCGTGCCCGCGGTCTCCTGGTGATGGTTGAGATCGCCTTTTCGCTAGTGCTGCTCGCCGGAGCGGGACTGATGATACGCAGTCTCGCAAAACTGCTCGATGTCAATCTCGGGTTCAATCCTGACAATGTGGTCACAATGCGTCTCTCTCTGCCCGAAGCGCGCTACTCCCTCGAACAAGCCAAAATCCTGTTTCGCGAACTGCAGGGCCGCGTGCGAAGTCTGCCAGGCGTGAAAGCGGTCGCAATCGTAAACCAGCTTCCGATGAGTGGCATCACGGCGAATGCCTCATTCGCCGTTGAGGGCCGGCCTGCGAGCAGTGATGTGAATGTCGCAGACACGCAACTCATTAGTCCCGACTACTTCCGTGTGATGGGAATCTCTTTGTCGCGCGGACGTTTTTTCACCGACAACGATACTAACCTGCCTGCCGCATCTGTGATTGTGAATCAGACGTTAGCTCGGAAACTCTGGCCAGGCGCAGACCCGATTGGAAAGCGAATCAGACTCCGGACGGATGCTCCATGGCTTTCTGTGGTCGGAGTGGTTGCCGATATCAAGAATCACGGCTCGAACGTCGCTACGAAACCAGAGATGTACTTCCTGCATACAGACCAGCCATTTGGAATTTGGGCCGATCTGCGCTCCATGACTCTGGTGGTGCGAACGGCGGTCGAGCCGCAGCAGGTTGTCAGAGCGGTGCGCGGTCAACTTAGGGACCTCGACCCCGAGCTGCCTGTATTCAAGATCGCAACATTAGAACAGGTTGTTTCCTCGTCGGTTTCCCAAACCCGCTTTCCCACGATTGCGCTTTCCATTTTTGCTGGTATCGCACTGTTCCTTTCAGCAATCGGGGTTTACGGAGTCCTCGCGTACACCGTTGCGCAAAGTAGGCATGACATCGGAGTGCGCTTGGCGCTGGGAGCCGGTCGGGGCCAAATTCTCAGATTCTTTCTTCGCCAAAGCATTCGATGGGTAGCAATCGGCGGAGGAGCAGGAATCGCTGCTGCGCTCATTCTTGCTCGGTTCATGCGCAGCATGGTCTTTGAAGTCAGCGCTTATGATCCTGCGATCTTCCTAGCCGTAGCCATCGTGTTGTCACTCGTAGTGCTTATGGCCGGCACGGTTCCCGCGCGCCGCGCCGCCAAGGTTGATCCCGTGGTGGTGTTGCGATACGAGTGAGGAAATTTATGACCGGACTAGTTCAGAATATTCGCTACGCGCTGCGGCAACTCCGCAGCAATCCAGGATTTGCCGTGGTTGCAGTGATCACCTTGGCGCTGGGAATCGGTGCGAATACTGCGTTGTTCTCGGTTGTGAACGGAGTCCTACTCAGTCGCTTGCCGTATCCCGAACCCGAACGGCTCGTGACTCTAAGTGAGAGTAAGCCGAATTTCGAATACGGATCGATTTCTTATCCGAACTTTCGAGATTGGCAGAAGGAGAACCGGGCGTTCTCCGCAATGGCAGTTTACCGTAGCACCGCCTTCAGCCTGACGGGCAGCGGAGAGCCGTTGCAGGTGAGCGGCGAGTTGGTCTCAACGGATTTCTTTTCGATTCTAGGCGTCTCGCCACTCATGGGCCGAATGTTCGCGTCGGGCGAGGACGAGATTGGCGGCGCACCAATTGCGCTGATCAGCGCCGGCCTTTGGCAGCGGAAGTTTAGTTCGGCGGCGGACATTCTTGGTAGAAACCTTACGCTGGACGGCAGAGACTTCACTATCATTGGCGTAATTCCTTCTAGCTTTAACTTTACAGCGCCGTCATTTTCAGGGCGGCGAGATGTGTTCCTTCCCATAGGGCAGTGGAGCAATCCACTGTTGCAGAAGCGCGGAGCAGGACTAGGCATTCACGGAATTGGAAAGCTCAAACCCGGCGTCAGCGTTGAGCAGGCGCGTGTTGACATGGTGCGTGTCACCGGCAATTTGGCGGCAGCATTCCCGGCGGTGAATAACGGAATCGGCGCGAGCCTGGTTCCGCTCAAGCAGCAGATGGTCGGCGAAGTCCGTCCGTTGTTACTGGTCTTGTTCGCCGCAGTCGGATGTGTGCTGCTGATTGCATGCGCAAATGTAGCCAACCTGTTGCTAGCGCGGTCCACTGGCCGCGCGCGGGAATTTGCGATCCGGGCCGCGCTGGGCGCGAACCGGCGCCATGTGATCGGGCAACTTCTCACTGAGAGCGTTCTCCTGGCTGTGATCGGCGGTGCTCTTGGGCTTTTCTCGGCTGGCTTGGGAACACGTGCGGCGCTTGGAATTCTACCGAGTGCTCTACCACGCGCGGAAGCGATTGGCATCGACGCTAACGTCTTGGCGTTTACGGCGCTCATCTCTCTGGGAACTGGTGTCCTCTTCGGCCTGACACCAGCTGTCAAGGGTTGGCGCGGCAGCTTACAAAAGGGGTTGCAAACGGGAGGTCGTGGAGGCAGCGGAACACGTCATCGTGCGCAGAGCGTATTCGTAGTGGCAGAAATGGCAACGGCGCTCGTGCTCCTTGCCGGCGCAGGTTTGATGATTCGCAGTCTGGCGAAGCTCTGGCGCGTGGATCCCGGTTTTGATCCTCATAACGTCTTGAACGTTGGCGTTTCACTTCCTCCTGCGATGATGTCGGCCTCTCCCGATGCGGTGCGCTCTTGTTTCCGGGAGCTTGACCGTCAGTTTGCAGCGATCCCGGGGATTGAGGCGGTGTCACAAACATGGGAGTCGCTTCCATTGGCTGGCGACGACGAAAACCTCTTTTGGATTGAGGGCCAGCCCAAGCCCGCCACTGACAGTGAAATGAACTGGGCCATTCATTACGTGGTGGGCCCCGATTACCTGAAAGTTATGGGCGTCCCCCTTCGCCGCGGCCGATTCATTACATCCGCGGACAACGATCGGTCCCCGCGTGTAGCGGTCATTGATGATGTTTTCGCCGCCCAGTACTTTCCGAATCAGGATCCCGTCGGGAGGCGTTTTCACCTAAACGGAGCTGATGAGTTAACTGAGATCATCGGCGTGGTCGGCCATGTCAAGCAATGGGGGCTCGCTGCCGATGACACAAATTCTCTACGAGCCCAGTTCTATGTTCCTTGGATGCAGATGCCTGACCAGTACATTACTGGCGCTCCATCCGGAGCCGGAATGGTGCTTCGCTCCCGCGGAGTAGATGTCGGAATTTTCGATGCCATTCGCCGTGTCAGCGCACAAATGAGCAATCAGCAGGTGATCTACGGCATGCAAACCATGGATGACCTGATCGCGGAGTCGCTAACTAGCCGGCGCTTTTCAATGATTCTCCTGGCTGTATTTGCTTCGCTTGCGCTTGTGCTTGCAAGCATTGGAATCTACGGCGTCATTTCTTATGTCGTGGGGCAGCGAACCCAGGAAATCGGGATTCGTATGACGTTGGGGGCCGATCGATTTGAAATTCTGCGGCTGATTCTGCGTACAGGCGCCAGGCTTGCCGTCGCCGGAGTTGCTCTCGGTTTGGTGACTGCGTTCGCATTTACGCGACTGATGTCGCGTCTGCTGTATGGCGTAACGGCCACGGATCCACTCACCTTAACCGGAGTTTCGACAATAGTCGTCTGCGTAGCGTTGCTTGCTTGCTACATTCCCGCGCGCCGCGCGGCGAAGGTCGATCCTATGGTGGCGCTACGGTACGAATGAGGAATTTTCATGAATGGATTGCTGCAAGATCTTCGCTACGCATTACGCCAGTTGCGCAAGAGCCCCGGGTTCACC
>Ga0075424_100003949_pt1 | contig 13926 bp, 15 predicted proteins | sample SoiMethybrSBSTD3_FD_75301 | JGI IMG/M metagenome (GOLD analysis project Ga0075424, IMG submission 75301) | Bulk soil microbial communities from a Populus tree surrounding site in Tennessee, USA - Soil MetaG P. TD hybrid SBSTD3 | ecosystem: Environmental > Terrestrial > Soil > Tree plantation... | reverse complement strand
ACTTTATGAAGGCGATCGCGCAATCGAGGTATTTCAAGGATGTTGAGCTGGTGGAAACGACTCAAGGCGCTGGCCCGAGCGCGACGTTGAAAAAATTCGCTATGAAAACAACGATTGTGTATCGCCCGGCGGAAACCATTCCCGTGAGCAGCACACCCGCGGCAGCTGTTGCCGTAAAGAAAGAGGAGAAGCATTGAATCAGATCCTCGACGCGATCCTAGAGCGTTCGACTGCGCAGAAAATCGCTATTCTCGCGGTCACTGTGATTTTAATGGTCGCGCTCTATTACAGTTTTCTGTTCGCCCCGAAATCCGACGAGATCGCGAAATTGGCCGATAGTGTGGAGATTGCGCGCAACGAGAAAACCGTCAAGACCCAAAAGGCAGCCAACTTGTCGAGGTTGCGTCAAGATCTGCAACGTCTCGATGCCGAGCTAAAAAAGGCGATCGCTCAGCTACCCGAGAAAAGGGAAATACCCGAATTGCTGAGCAGCATTTCCAGCAAAGCCCAACAGTCGGGCCTTGATGTTGTGCTGTTTCGGCCGCGCGCCGAGAGCTACCAAGAATTTTATGCGGAAGTACCGGTGGATATTACGGTCAAGGGCAATTTTCACAACACGGTGAGTTTTTTTGATGAAGTGGGACGAATGGACCGGCTCGTGAACCTCGATAACATAGGCTTCAAGAACCCCACTGTGAGTGGCGACAACGTGGTCCTGGAGACCACCAGTGTCGCTACCGCATTTCGCTTTCTCGATGACGCGGAGCGAAAGAAAATTGCCGAAGAGAAGGCGAAGGCGGCTAAAACCAAGAAATAAGATCGATGCATTCACCAAGTAAAATTGTCATCGTGCTTTGTCTCAGCCTAGCCGCATTGAGCCACGGTGCCGAAGAACCGCTGCCGTCGGATAAGATGAGAGAAGCCACCGGCAAGTTGAACAAGGTACCGGCGAGCATTGGCCAGAGTTTACGGGGTTTAACCGACGCGGCCGCAACGAAACTAAAGCAGCTCTCCGGCAGTGAGAAGCCGGTGCCGGAATCCAAGCCGATCGACATGACCGTGCCGCAGAAAAAACCCGAAATTGCCCCACCCGCGCACGTGATGAAACCGGACGGACGCGATCCGTTTCGTCCGATGACGCTCAAACGCAAGGCCGCCTCGCAGTCGCGGGAGAATCTTTCTCCGCTAGAGCAAAAGGATTTGAGCCAATTCAATCTTGTCGGAATCATTGCCAACGATAAAGAGCCAGTTGCCTTGATAGAGGACACGGCAGGTCTCGGTTACACGATTAAAATCGGAACTCCGATAGGAATGAATAATGGAAAAGTAAAAGCAATTCGCCGTAACCTAATCATCGTAGAAGAAAATTGCGAGGATGCTTACGGCATCCGAAAATTGTGCGAAATTCGAAAGACGCTTCCAACGGAGCCATAAGCATGAGAAAACGAAGTCACTGCCCTGTGATCGCCTTCAGGAGAGAAAACCAGGATTTCGTCAAAACCATTTCAAGTTTTGCTCTCATCGGATTGGTTGCCTGTTGTCTCAGTTTCCTGGGCTGTTCCGTTACTAAGGAGCTGCCCACGCAAACGGGCGCAAACCCCCAGCCAGCGGAGCCAAGTTCAAAGGCACGGACCTCTCGGATTGAGTCTGCTGCGGATCAACTCCTTCAAGATCTTAGTGTACATGAAGATCGAGGAGAGACCACACTGTTCTTAAAATTTGCAAACCCTGTCACGCAGTACCGACATTTTACTCTAGTACAACCTGCGCGTGTGGTTTTAGACATACTGGATTATCCGAAGAGTTCGACTGCGACGGATGTGTTTAGAATCGAAACGAGTGCAGTGTCAGCATTACGACTGAACGCGAATGAACAGAATTTACGAATCGTTGTAGATGTTGCTGCTGCTAAGGTTCCTCCCTACACAATTGCTCCTGAAGACGGGGGCCTAAAAATTGTAATCGGGGTTAATGATCCCGGTATGACGGCTAAGAAAAGTTTTACGTTGGTCAAAGGTGGCAAAAAGACCGACCCTAATACGGCCGGGCATGCATGTCCCTCTGTCGGCGAAATAGCGCCCCTCTCGCCTCCGTCAGCTCAAGAGAATCCAGATAAGAAATACAATGGCTCGAAAATTTCTCTTGAGTTTAAGGACGCCGATATCAAAAACATTTTTAGGCTAATAGGCGAAGTAAGTGGAAAAAATATTTTAGTCACCGATGATGTGAACAAAAAAATTACCATTCGTCTTATGGAGGTTCCCTGGAATCAAGCATTGGACGTAATAATTCAGACCAACGGCTTAGCAAAAGAGGAAATTGAGGAGGGTAATATAATAAGAATTTCCACTGCCGCAAGACTAGCGAAAGACAAACAAGATCAATTAGAAGCTCGCGTTGCAGCAAGCACTGCTGAGATACCACAAATCGCCTATTTAAATGTTAATTACGCAAGAGCCAAAGAATTAGTTGAGAAGGTCAAGCTGGTTGTGAAGGCTGGTGCAGATATAGTTCCTGATGAAAGAAGTAATACAATCATTGTTCGTGGTAACACGAAGGATGTACAAGATATTACTTGTATCGTTAGCAGACTTGACACACGGACGTCCCAGGTGCTGATCGAGTCGAACCTCGTCGAAACCACACCGACGTTTGCACGATCGCTTGGGATGGAACTCGATGCGCTTTTCAACGATGGCCGCGTTCTTACGAGCTCACGATTCCTCGCGGGTGCGCCGTTCGCGGGATCGGCAGCGGGCATTCCGGTAACTGTACCGGCGTTGCCCGTCCCAAACTCCGGGTTTCGCTTCGGCTACTTTGGCAACAACGTCGCCGGGCTTTTATCGGCCGCGGAGAATGAGGGCCTGGTAAAAATTATTTCCCGGCCTTCCGTGGTGACGCTCAATAACATTCCTTCGACCATCAAGAGCGAGCGCGTTCTCCGGATCGTGCTGCCAAGCTCGACCAATATCGCGAGCGGCAGCGGCGCCGCAGCTGGAACCGCAGTGGCGACGGAAAAAATTAATGTCGGGATCAATCTGACTGTGATCCCGCAGGTTTCGAGCGATGGTTTCGTGCTGATGAACATCAAAGTGAAATCGAGCTCGATTGCAAACTCGCCAACTGTGCCGGCCGGCACAGCCTCGCCGGTGGTCCCCTTCGACGAGCTCAATCGTGAAGCTGAAGCAAATGTATTGGTGAAGGACGGTGAGACCATTGTCATCGGCGGTATTCTCAAAGACACTGATAACAATTCCACGGCCGGTATTCCGTATCTGAAAGACATACCGGTGGTCGGCTGGTTGTTCAAAAACTGGCGCATTCAGAAGGACTTCGAAGAACTGATCGTGTTTATCACACCCCGGCTCGCCTCGGCCGGCTCGGAAAACCTGCCGAGCGCCGAACAGCTATGGCGCGACCAGATGAAGAAAACCGACGGCAAGCCAGTAGCGGTTATGCAGCCGGGGAACCCCTAGCCTGGTGTAAGTTATTACGCTAGGATAGCCCCGCATGTTGCGTTATTTGACTGCGGGCGAATCGCACGGGCCGTGCCTCACGATGATTATCGACGGGGTACCGGCGGGCTTTCCAATACAAATCGAAAAAATTAACCATGATCTTTGGCGCCGTCAGCAGGGCTACGGCCGCGGCGGCCGAATGTTGATAGAGAAAGACGAGGCACAAGTTCGTTCGGGGATTCGTTGGGGGGAAACCATCGGCGCGCCCGTGGCGCTGGGTATCGAGAATCGGGACTGGAAAAACTGGACAAAGAAAATGTCCGCGCTTCCCGAAGACCGCGACGAGAAAATCGCTGTCACGAAACCGCGTCCCGGACATGCCGACCTCAACGGCGCGCTCAAATACGATCGATCCGATATTCGCGATATTCTCGAACGAGCGAGCGCGCGCGAGACCGTGGCGCGCACAGCGGTTGGATCTTTTGCCAAACAGCTGCTGGCGCCGTTCGAGATCCGCATCATGGGCTACATACGCTCGATCGGCAATGTCGCTGCGAATCTCGATCGGCTTTCGTTCAATGAGATCTACGCCCGATCGGAAGAGTCGCCAGTCCGAACGGCCGATCCTGAAGCCGAAGAAAAAATGATCGCATTGATCGAGGAGTGTAAAAGGGAAGGCAATACGCTCGGCGGTATCTTCGAAGTTGTCGTGCTCGGTTTACCCCCGGGGTTGGGGTCTCACACCCAATGGGACCGCAAGCTCGACGGACGACTGGCCCGCGCGTTGATGAGCATTCAAGCGATGAAAGGCGTAGAGATCGGGCTTGGTTTCGAAATGGCACGGCGACGCGGCTCGCAGGTTCACGACGAAATCTTTTTTGATCCGGGCAAAGACGTGAGCGAAGGAACTCCGCGCGTCATCCCGACAGGGTTTTACCGCGGCAGCAACAACTCCGGAGGCACTGAAGGCGGCATGAGCAACGGTGCACCCGTGATCGCCAGGGTGGCCATGAAGCCGATTTCGACTTTGATGAGTCCTTTGCAGTCGGTGGATCTCCGCTCGAAGCAGCCTGCCGATGCTTCGGTGGAGCGTTCGGATGTTTGCGCGGCGCCGGCCGCAGCGGTGGTCGGCGAGTCCGTCGTCGCGTTTGAGATCGCTCGGGCATTTTTGGAAAAGTTCGGCGGTGATTCCTTGCGCGAGGTGCGGCGTAATTACGAGAACTATCTAGAGCAAATCAAAAATTATTAGCCCTGCCCGCAAAAGAGCGGATGGCGATCCGTCTGGAGTGCCACGGTCGTGATAAAAAAATGCCGGTGCTGGGCGGGGCCGCACCATCGAATGCTGCGGGCTAACTCCTGGTCACGCCGTGCTTGGAAGTGCCGCGGAGCTTCGAGACCCGATGCGCGGTAAGTAACCCTCGGTCCGAGACATTGGAGAAAAACATCGCACTCATCGGGTTCATGGCGGTGGGTAAGAGTGCGATTGGTCGCACACTGGCAAGAAAACTGCGCCGGCGGTTCGTCGATCTGGATCGAGTGATTGAAAAAACCGAAGGCAGCAAGGTGCGAGAGATTTTTGAATCCAAAGGCGAGGCGTACTTTCGCCAGCTGGAAAAGCAGGCGCTAACGACAGTGCTGGAAGCCAATAACCAGGTTATCGCCACCGGTGGCGGAGTCATTCTCGACGATCAAAATATCCAGATACTCCGCGACAAGGCGCTGTTGATCGGGTTGTCCGCGGAGTTGGATGTCCTGCTTGCGAGGGCCGGTGATGGAAGCAAAAGACCCCTCATGCAAGGAAGTGATCGCCGGGAAAAAATCGAGGATCTGCTGCGCCAGCGCGCATCGCGTTATGCCCAGGCTCATATGACGATCGACACCAGCAATTTGACCGTGGATCAGGTGGTAAAAAAAATTATTGGCATGCTCGAGATCAGAAAAAAAACGTCGGATGGAAATCCTAAAAGTTAATTTAGGCGACCGTTCTTACCCGATCTATGTCGGCGCTGGTATTCTCGATAGCCTCGGGCAACGGCTGCGGGAATCTGGATTGGCGGGCAAAGTCGCTGTTGTCACGAACCCGACGGTTGCACAGTTGTACCTCGATGCCGTGCACGGCTCGCTCGATCACACCGGCTTTGAAGTCGTACCGATCTTGGTGCCCGATGGCGAGGAACACAAGACCTTTAAATCACTGACGACCATCTACGATCGGCTGATCGCCGAAAGATGTGAGCGAAAATCATCTGTGCTCGCGCTGGGGGGCGGTGTCATAGGCGATCTCGCAGGGTTTGCCGCGGCGACTTATCTCCGCGGCGTTCCCTATGTCCAAGTGCCCACGACGTTGCTTGCGCAAGTGGATTCAAGCGTGGGTGGCAAAACTGGGGTCAACCATGAAAATGGAAAAAATCTGATCGGCGCTTTTTATCAACCGCACCTCGTTCTCATCGACGTGAACGTGCTCGCCTCTCTGCCCCATCGAGAGCTGCTTGCCGGACTCGCCGAGGTGATCAAATATGGCATCATCGAGGACCCGCAGCTCTTTCGGGATGTGGAAAAAAAATTGAGAAAAATCGTCGCACTCGATCGCGAGCTACTGCAGCGAATCGTCGTGACATCTTGTTCCATCAAGGCGCGAATCGTGGAAATGGACGAGCGCGAGGAGAATCAGCGTGCCGTGCTTAACTTTGGCCACACGATTGGGCATGCGTTGGAAGCGGCCACCGGTTACCGGCAGTTCCTCCATGGCGAAGCCGTGGCCGTCGGGATGGTCAAAGCCGCCATGCTCTCGGTGCAGCACGGTTTCTGTGATCAGCAAAGTTTTGAGCGCATTCTCAAGATCATCACAGAGGCCGGATTGCCAAGCGAAATTCCCGCCGGCCTCTCGCTACAGAGCGTGATTGAAGCTATCCAGCTGGACAAAAAAGCAGCCGAGGGAAGAATCAAGTTTGTCATGTCTGAAGGGATCGGGAAGACTCGTTTCCATTGGCTTTCGCCGAGAGAAGTTTTGGCCGCGTTGGGAACGTAGCGGAGAGGATGTCCGACGGAGGAGACTCGATGGCCAACACGCAGATTCTGGTGTTGAATGGTCCCAATCTCAATCTGCTCGGCAGCCGGCAGCCGGAGATTTATGGCAAGGTCACGCTATCAGGCATCGAGCAGCACGTCCGCGCGCTCGCCAAGGAGCTTGGTGTCGAAATTGACTTTCGTCAGTCAAATAGCGAGGCCGAATTGATCAATTGGATCCATGAGGCCGCCGGCAAATTCGGTGCTCTCGTAATCAACCCGGCGGCGTACACGCATACCAGCCTGGCGCTGCGCGACGCGATTTCGGCGGTGGGAATTCCGACAATCGAGATTCACATTTCCAACATTCACCGGCGCGAGCCATTTCGGCATCATTCGTACATAGCGGAAGTGGCAGTCGGTCAGATCGCCGGGTTCGGCGTGACCAGTTATGTCCTGGGAATACGCGCTGCGGTGGACTTACTCCAGAAATAGCGAACCGACTTCAAATCCTTTTCCTCTCATTTCGTTGATGATTCTGTCCCTTTCGGACTCAACTTGGCTCATTCGCGATCTTAAGTCGCTCAGCTCTCGCTGCCTTTCCGTATAAGCGGGAGGCGCATCCAACGAAAACTGTGGAGATGAAGCAGCGCTGCCAGTCGGTAGACCTTGAGCCCTATTTTGCGCGTCACGCAAACGAGACAACAAATCATCCTGCTGACCTTTGAAGGCTTCCTCGCTGGTAAAAAAGCTCGGCTCGGGGCCCTGGTTACCGCGTGTCATCAAAGAATAGCGCTCCCGCAATTCCTTCAGTTGAGCAGTCAATTCTTTTAACTTGCTCTCATACGCTTTGGCTTCTTCGGCGCGCTTTTTAGCTTGCTGCTGGTCGGGGGAAACCGCAGCCGGTGATTTAACCTCCGGTTCTGCGCTCTGCGCCGGCGGACTTTCCGGGGCGGTCTGTGGTGGCGGACGATCTAACGACACGCGAGGCGCAGCGGTGCTCTCCGAGGGGTCTGCGCGGCGGATTATTTCAACCTGATCCTTACTAACTCCGATTTCTCCCGCGGCACCAGAAAACTTGATCATGCCGCCTTCCTCGCGATAGTTCTGCACCGCCAGTTGCCGCCCGTTCTTTAAAACAACGACATACTGTCCGTTCGCGATGCCGAAACTCAAGCAGAGGAGCCCTGCTATAAGACTAGCCTTCAACATGTCGACGGATTATACCACGACCCGCGCTATTAAGGTATGCGAGCTCTTTTATGCCCTGAACAATCATGCTAGCGTCGCGAATGTCGGAGAGGTTGATTTATGGACCTGTTTCGATGTGCTCTCGTTACTGTTTCGTTATTCTTTTGCACCATCGGTTTGGACTCCATTGCCTCCGCACAACCCAAGGTACAGATCCTTTCGCCGAAAAACGGCACACAGGTCACCCAGGATCAAAAATCAGTATTAGTCAGCGGTAAGGTCGTGCGGGAAGCCGGGCGGTCGGCGAACGTCGATATCTTTTTAGTGATCGATGTTTCAGGCAGCACCGCACTTTATGCCGGCGCGGATCTGGGGGATGCCGATCAGCCTCCGGGAAGCACCAGTTTTCCGATGCCGCAAATCAGCATCGGCGGCTTCGGCCTCGGCGGACCGCCGATGCGCAACCCGAGAAATTCCGTTCTGGCCGCCGAGGTAGCCGCGGCGCGCCGCCTCCTTCTTCAGCTAAACCATGAGACGACACGGGTCGGCGTCTTGAGCTTCAGCGACCGCGCCAATTTGCTTCAACCGCTCACGCACGATTTCGAACGGGTTCGAAAAGTCTTGGGCGACGTGCTGCGCTCGGGTTCTTACGGCGGCACCAACATGGTGGAAGCCATACGGCTGGCCATCAGTGAGTTGATGGGATTTGGCAGCAGCGAAAAACGCACCGATGCGATCAAAGTGCAATTTCTTCTCACCGACGGATTTCCAACCCTGCCGATCGGTGAAAGTAAGAGAATGACGCCGGAGGACGTCGCGCTGACGATCAATGCGGCACGCTTGGCTGGAAAAGCCGGCATCAAGATCCACGTCTTCGCTCTTGGGGAGGAGGCGCTCTCCTATCCGCGTGCCGCGAGTGGTATTGCCAAAGAGAGTGGCGGCACCTATACCCCCGTAATGCGGCCGGCGGATGCATTGGCGGTGCTGGAAAACATTTCGGTGGTTGGCGTCGATTACGTGCAGGTCGTCAACCAGACCATCGGGCAGAATGCGACGCAATTACGGTTGGCGGCCGATGGATTTTTTTCTTCAGCAGTACCCGTTGCGGAAGGGAAAAACCAAATCGATGTCTTGGCGCGGGCGAGTGATGGCACCAACAGTCGTGAATCGATAACGGTGTATTATCAGCCGGGCACGCAAAAATCCTTGGACTTGGAAGTCTTCCTGGAAAAAGAAAAGAATCTGCAACTCGAAGTCAACCGGCTCGGTAAAAGTCCGGCGGAAATTCAGCGGGAAATCGAGCGCAATCGTGAAGATAGCCTGACCAAGCCGCAGCAGTTACCGCCGCCCACCGATGGACCGGCGCGCTGAGATCGAGAAATCTTTGCGTCTGGCCTAGCGAGTCTTTCTTTCCGCTTCAGCCGCGATGGCGATCTCCGAAGCGCCGGCGCGTTTGATCATCGACATCACCTTGACGGTATCGCCAAGCAACACATCCTTGTCGCCACGAAGGATCACGGTTTTGTCAGCGCGAGTGTTGAGCGCATCCTGAAGGACTTTTTCTAGATTTTCTTCCTTGATGATTTTCTGATCGACATAAATTTCGTGTTTCGGCGTGATCGTCACCGTCGTCCCGCGTGATTCTGATTGAGTCGCAACGGCTTTCGGCAGGTTCACTTTTCCGCCGGACTCGATCATTGCCGAACTGGTGATCATGAAAATAATCAGCAGCACGAGAAAAATATCCGTCAGAGGAGTGATATTGATCTCGGCGACGATATCAGAACTGTCTTCGATTCCGCCTATTTGTGTAATAGCCATAGAATCCTCACGCGCTCATGAGCTGGACAACTTTGGCGGCTTGGATGCGAAAGAGGCCCGTGAGCATCGAAATGCGGGTTTGGAAATAGTTGTAAAAAATGACTGCGATAATCGCGACACCGAGGCCTAACGCCGTAGCGACCAAGGCCTCGGATATGCCCGCGGCGACGACGGCAAAACCGCCGGTTCCGGCAATCGCCATACTCTCGAACGACTTAATAATTCCCACCACGGTGCCGAGGAGGCCAATAAAGGGCGCGCTGCTGGCCACCGTTCCCAGAATCCAGAGATTTTTCTTTAATTTCTGAGTTTCTTCGAAGAGCGCTTCGGTGACGATGCTGTTGGCCGCTTCCATGCGCGCGCTGCTTTCGCGTTCCAGTATATTCAAAAAAATTCTCGCGACGGGCCAATTGGAGTTTTGCTTACAAATGGCAATCGCCAAATCGCGCTGACCTTTCTTGACCGGTTCGAGAATCGATTCAGTGACTCGAAGCGTAATCGCACCAAGATTTCTGAGCGACCACAAACGCTCAAATACCACGGTCAAGCTGATGATGGACAGGAGAATTAAGGGGTAAGTCGCTATGGCGCCTTTGTGGATAATGTCGATAAGATCAAGACCTTGCGGCTGCATGAACTTTCCTTCCGATGATCGGATGATGATTACCTTATAGTAAAATTATTGCAATAAACCCGGGCGGATCGGGACTGTTTCCGGCAGGATGACTAACCGCGCACGCCGATCGTCACCGTAAACTGCATGCGCAGAGGGGTGTTGGCCAGGTCTTTCAATGTCTCCGGAATCGGCGGGAATGGTGATGCACGCTTCATCGCCTCGACCGCGCTGGCATTCAGCCTCGCATCGGTGGACTCCAGCACCTCGGAGCGCACGAGTCGACCCGCTTTGTCGAGCATGAATAAAATCGCGACTTTTTGCACGCCGTTGACACCGTCAGGATACTTCCAGACGGACTCCACTCGTTTTTTAAGCTGGCTGAGATATTGATTGTAATCGGCGCTCGACAACCCTTTCAATCCGGTCGTGCTGCCGCCGCCGGTACCGCTTCCGGTACCGCCGCCGGTTAATCCCGTACCGCTTGCGCTCCCACCGGGAACCCCGTAAGGCCCTAGCCCAGCTCCCGTTCCTTTCAGTGCGCCGGGTATCTGCGCCCCTTCTTTGAGCGCCTTGATCCCAGGGCCTTCACCGGCGCCCTTGAGCGCTGCCAGGGATTGCTGCTGATGGGGATCGAGATCACTAGCATTGCCGGGAAGATTTGTCGGACTCTCTTTGGTCGGCAAGCGCACCAAGGAATCCGGTGATGTTTCTTTCGTGTTTACCGATTCGGCGCGCGAATCTAAAGCCAGAGTCTTCGGAGCCGGCAAAGGCGCCGGCTTCGGAGGCGCTGGGGCCTCGGTGGGAGTGTCGCTCGGGACCGAAGTTTCAACGGAACCTTGATCCAACTTGCCGGTTTGTTGCATGGGCGGTTTCGCAGTGCCCAATTTTGGCATCGTGCGCGGCCCGCGAGGACCGCTGCCGGGGCCGATACTCTTGTTTGGCGATGTCCCTTCCCGTGGCTCCAGTAGCTGGACTGAAATCGGCGTCTGTTCAGGTTTCACGATCGGCAACATTGCTGCACGGAACGCGAGCAACGCAAGGATCGAGTGGAACAAAACCGAGGGGATGAGAAAAGGACTGCGAAACAGCGAGAGAACGCCGGAATCTTCCCAATCAGCGGTGATCTGCTGCATTTTCATTACCGGGAACAGAAATTTTCGTCAATTCGGTCATCGCTGCAGGAAGCGCTTCTTTCTTCGAGAGTATTTCGAGGCCGACGGCACTGACATCGCGGCGAACGAGGCGACCATTTTCATAGTAGGTCCATAAATCTGCGACGCCATCAGCGTTGAGATCGCGCTCTTCTTTGAGGACGATCTCGCCATCTTGGCTGACATCGTAGTAAATCCACAGATCGGTCCGGCCACTGCCGCTCGTATCTTTCTCGATCTTGGCCAGTCGGCCATTTTGATAAATGGCGCGATAACTAATAGTTCCGAGGCCGGCCTCATCACGCTCCTCGCGAACGAGTTTGTCGTTATCGTAGAAATACACTGTATCGGGCCTGCCGAGTTGTTTGGTATCGACCTCACGACGAACCATTTTGCCGTCTTTGAAGTAGCTCCACGCATCGACACGCCCATCCCCTTTTGTCGACTCTTCCTGACGAATAATTTCGCCCGGCTTTTGCGGGTTATAGTAAATCCACAAATCGGCGACGCCATCGCCGTTTATGTCACGCACTTCAACATTTTTAAATGGTGTTGGCGGCGTTTGGGGCGCGGGTTTGCCCAGCGATGCAAGTACGGTGTTCTCCGCCGGAAGCTGCTTGGCCGGCAACGATTGTGCAGACCCTTGTGGCTGAGCCGTAGTCTTGGCGGCCGGCTCTACGGCCTCGGCTCCGGCGCTGCCACCGCCGGCTTGGGAGATTTGATTTTCCAAGCCGCGCTGGCGCGCTAATTCTTGGTCGATGGCAGCCTCGAGCTGCTGATCTTTTTTTTGCTCTGTCGAGATCTGATTGTTGATCTGACCGTAATGCGAGTCAGCCGTGATCAACCCGGTGATGAGGCCAATGATCAAGCCACCGCCAGCGCCGTACGGGCCAGCGAGGGAACCCCCCATAGCAATGCCTTCCATCGCTTTGCTCCAGGCGTGCTGCCAGCGCTGGGAGCCGGTAATGTCGGGATTCTGAGGCGCTGCCGGAGAGCCATTGGGAGGATTGGCAGGATTTTGGGCGGACGAACTCGGTGGATTCTGCACTCCCACCGGCTCGCAGGCGGAGAGCGCGATCACCTGCAGTAACAGCAATACACTTAATCGCGCGCTCATAGATACAGCCTCGAAAGGCGGATGTTACTTTATTTGTCGGTCCAAAACCAATCCGGAAACGGCGTTGCTCGTCGGAGTCTGTATCGCGGTTGCATCGAGAGCGCTTTTGAGCTCTTCTTCGATCGTGTTGAACGGCTTAGAAACCCGTGGCGGCTCGACACTGTCCAAAGTCTCCTGCCCAATCACCTGCCCGCCGTTGAAACTATAACGAGCCGTAATCTTCCCCTGATAGTTCTGGTCTTCGAGCTGTTCAATGCGCTCGCCGTTTTGAAAATTGACCCAGACATCAACTCGACGATCACCGTTCGTATCCGCCTCTTGAGCGACAATCTGCCCTTTATCGTAAATGGTTCTAAAATCAAGGACGCCGGTATTCTTCGTATCGCGCTCTTCGCGCACGAGTTGATTGTCTTCAAAGTAGTAGACGGTATCCCATTTGCCGGTCCCTTTGGTATCACGCAGCCGCTTTGTCACTCGGCCGACGGAAAAAAATTCCACCATGTCCATACGGCCGCGACGGCCGGTATCCTCCTCTCGGCGGATCACGTCGTCGCCGCGAAAATAGACGACTCGGCTAACCTTACCATCGCCGTGGAGATCCTCCTCCTGTTTGATCAAGCGATTATCCTGATAATAGCCCCAGAGGTCGATTTTGCCGGTATGTTTACGATCGACCTCTTTGCGCACCAATTGGCCGTTCTCAAAGTAAGAAAAAGTGTCGGGCTTACCATCGCCGCTGGTACTTTCTTCGGTGCGGACAATTTTGCCGTCCTTGTAAAAAACACGTCGTTGCTGAGCATTGCCGTTGCTGCCCGTCTCCTCGCTCCGGACCGGCTGTCCTTTTTCGTAATATACCCATAAGGTCGGTTGGCCAGTATGATTTGGATCTTGACCTTTACGCTCAACTTCGCCCTGGCTATTGAGATAAAGCCAAGTATCGATCTGCCCGTCATTCTTGCTGGCAAGTTCTTGACGTACCGGCCTTCCGGATTCGTAGTAGACGATGCTATCGGGTTTGCCGTCAAAATTGACGTCCTGTTCGATGCGCTGGATTTGTCCGCTCGAGTCATAATAGATCCAGCGATCCATTTTGCCATCGCCGTTGGTATCCTGCTCCTGGCGCGTCACGCTGCCGCGCTCGTCATAGTAAAAACTTGCGACCGGCTGCTGTGTATGACCGGGCGTCGCTGCCGCGAGCAGCAGTAGTGTGACCAGGCAGTAAATCCGAGATTGGCAGTCGGGTCTCATCGCTCATCCTGCAGAGCAGAGCGCGTGATCCGAGCTTTAGGAGTTCGGTCGATTTTTGGAGTCGTGCAGGGCTTGTGGATTGTCGGCCGGAGTATTCTCGGCATCATTGATGGCCTTCTTGAAACCGCGGATCGCTTCGCCGAGCGACTTGCCGAGCTCAGGAAGTTTGCTCGGTCCGAAGACCAACAGGGCGACGATAAAAATCACAATCAATTCTGGAGCGCCAAGACTGCCGAACATGTGTCACCTCCGGCGGCAGAAATCACGCTACGATACGGGGTAGGGGTTGTCAATCTCGGCATACTCGATTCCATAACC
>Ga0075424_100003947_pt1 | contig 13929 bp, 9 predicted proteins | sample SoiMethybrSBSTD3_FD_75301 | JGI IMG/M metagenome (GOLD analysis project Ga0075424, IMG submission 75301) | Bulk soil microbial communities from a Populus tree surrounding site in Tennessee, USA - Soil MetaG P. TD hybrid SBSTD3 | ecosystem: Environmental > Terrestrial > Soil > Tree plantation... | reverse complement strand
GCTGGATGGCCGGCTCTTGGGAGACTCGCGACGAGACGCCTTATGTCGAGGAGCATTGGTCTCGTCCCGCCGGCGGCGCGATGCTCGGCATCAGCCGCGCGATCAAAGACAACAAAATGGTGGAGTTCGAGTTCATGCGCGTCGAAGCCCGCGCTGACGGAATCTTCTATATACCGCAACCCTCGGGAAAACCGCCCGTGAACTTCAAGTTCGCTCCAACCACGAACAACGAAGCGGTGTTCGTCAATCCGGGCCACGCCGATCACCTGAAAAAAATCACTTACCGCAAAAACGCAGACGGCACGCTGACGGCTCGCATCGAAGGCGAGAACAACGGCAAATCCTTCGCCAAGGAGTGGCACTACTTTTCCCAGAAAAAATAAGTACCTTTTATACATCCACCGTCAGGGAACATTTGGAACCCAGTCCTCGTACCAGTCGGTAGGAATCTGCGAGGAGGTCTCATGCTGAGCTTTTTCTTCTTGACCGCTCTCTATTTTCTGCCGTCCATCATCGGCAGAGACAAGCGCGACTTCATGGGCATCTTCCTGGTTAACCTGCTGCTTGGTTGGACGCTGATCGGCTGGGTGGTCGCTTTCATCTGGGCTTGCGCCTCCGATCGCCCCGCGTACGTTCAGTACGCGCCGGCCGGCATCGCCCACTTCTGCTCGCACTGCGGTAGTCCGGCCGTGCCCATGGTGCAATACTGCGGCTGCTGCGGAGCGCGAGTTTAGCTTCCGAACCGAACGTCGGCATCCTTGGATGGCGGAAAGCAACCGAGCGCCCACTTTGTGTAGTTGTCTTCTTCCGAGGCGATAGATTCCTGCCAGTTAATTGATGAATTACTGAGTCGACATCGGAGAATTATTTCGCACTTCGTACTTCTAACCTCCGCTATATTAGAGTCCATCGCAGCTGCTCCGCCGCCCCGGTTGCCGAACTGCGCACGAACGGACCCTCGAACAGCTGCCATGAAAGCGCTCGAACCCAGGTCAATACTCGAAGTCTTGGTTGTTGACGACTCGCCGGTGTCCCGCAAAATTTTTGACCAGCTTTTGCCCACCGACCTCTATTCCGTGTCCTACGCATGTAATGGCGGCCAGGCTCTGCAGGCCTTCCAGGAGAAAGCGCCGTCCATCGTGATCACGGACTGGGTGATGCCGGATTTTTCAGGACTGGAACTTTGCCGGCGCATCCGCGAAGACCGGCCCGAGTCATACACCTACGTCATCGTGATGACGAGCAACAAGGAAGAGGATGCCGTGCTGCGGGCGATGGAAGCCGGCGCGGACGATTTTCTCGTGAAGCCTTTCAATTCGAGCGAGATGCTTGCGCGAGTGGGTGTGGGCCGCCGCATCATCGAATTGCATCGCAAATTGGAAGACAAGAGCGCGGAGCTCGAGGAAGTCGCCAGCACAGACGTTCTGACCGGTTTGCCGAATCGCCGTGCTATCGAAGAGTGGGCCAACAAACAGTTGCGCGGCGCGAAACGCCACGGCTTTCCCGTCTGGGTCGTTCTCGGCGACCTCGATTCCTTCAAGGAAATCAACGACACGTTTGGCCACGAGGCTGGCGATACCGTGCTGCGAACTTTTGCCGATACTTTGCGCAAACTGACGCGGATTTCCGATATGTGCGGACGTCTTGGTGGCGACGAATTCCTGATCGTGATTTCTCACGTGAGCGCCACCAACATTGAAGTGGCCATCAACCGGTTCCGTGAACTGTTTGGTTCGCTGTCGTTTCCATTTGCAGGGCAGAGCGTGAGCATTTCAGCGACATTTGGAGTCGCGGGGAGTGAGAGCGGAAACATTCAGGATTTCGATGTCTTGGTGCGCAAGGCTGATGAAATGCTCTATGAAGCAAAACGCGCCGGTAGGAACTGCGTTCACGTTGCCAAACTAGATTGAATCAAAGATAGCTTCTTGCCTCTGTAACACGGCGCAGACTTCAATATCACCTGCTGACGTTTTCTTTACCGCTCTTTCGTCGAGCGTTATACTTCCCGCGCTGATTCGAAAGTGCGACCACGCGCCCCTGGGGGATGAATGGCACTGGAACGAGCTGCGAGAGTATCCGAGATTCCGCCGGGCTCGATTAAGGAAGTGCAGGTTGCCGGCAAGCCGGTCGCGTTGGCGAACGTCAGCGGCAAATTCTACGCCATCAATAACACCTGCCTGCATCGCGGAGGACCGCTAGGCCAGGGCCAATTGGAGGGGAACGTGGTCACTTGCCCGTGGCATGGCTGGCAATTCGACGTCACAACGGGCAAGGCGGTTATGCTCCCGAGTGCCGAGGTGGGATGCTTGCGCGCAGAAGTGCAAGGCGACGAGATTTATGTGGACTTGGGATAATTTTTATCCCTAATTTTAAGAAAATAAAAGACTTGCAGGGAATTTACGCGCCAGGACAGGCCCAGACAGTACTTTTTCTGTCAAAACTCACGTAACTCTCACATTTTGTTTGGCTTTGGAGGCTCCGCCGTGTATAGTACCGCCTCAAACAAGGCGAAGCAGGGGGGGTTGCAAGTACAAACCCTGCAACCCGGGCTAAATGACGACGCACATTGCTACCCGCCATTACTGGATATTTACCGCTGACCCGCACCACTACCATTGGGACACGCTTTTTGTGAAGGGCAAGGAGATGTGGCATGGCGCCGGTTCAAAGCCCGACGCGATCCGCGCCCTGAAGCAGGTTCGGAAAGGCGACCGCGTCCTGTGCTACCACGCGGCGCCAGAACGCTCGCTGTATTCGATTGCGGAGGTCACGCGCGATCCCTATCCCGACCCGCATGACCGGGACGGCAAGAACCTGGTGGCGGACCTGCGCGCCTTTGAAAAGCTGCCGCGACAGGTAACGTTGACCGAACTGCGCGGGAACAAGGCGCTTAGGAAAGTGAAGTTCCTCAAGAATGTGCGGCTGATCGTTTCCCTGATTACCGACGTGGAGTACCAGGAAATTCTGCGTATGGCGGGAATCGTAGCGACGCCGGGAATACCGCTGCCGTAAGTCGCACAGAGACACTCTTCTAACGCCACATGAGGTGAACCATGGCGAAGCCCTCTCGCATCGCGTTCGGCTCGGCCACCATCTTGGTGGCGACGGCATTTGCTTTTGCGCAGAGCAGTAGCCAGAAACCTGCGCTCGACGAGATCGCAAGCGGCAAAACGCGCGTGATTGATCTGAGCTACGCCATCAACGAAAAGATGGTGCCGTGGCCGGGTGACGCGAAGGCGTTCGAAGCGAAAATCAACGCGACTGTCGAGAAAGACGGCTACTTCACGCGCAGCTTCTGGATGTTAGAGCACTACGGCACGCACCTGGATGCGCCGGCGCATTTCCCGCCGGGAACCACGACCGTGGATCAGATAGCTGCGGAGAAGTTCTTCGGTCCTGCCGTCGTGCTTGACGTTCGCAAAGAGGCAGAGCGCGATCCGGACTATCAGCTCAGCGCAAAGGATATTGCCGCGTGGGAAGTGAAACACGGCAAGATTCCGGCGGGCTCCATCCTGGTATTGCGGACCGGCTGGTCGGCGCGTTGGCCCGACGTGGCCCGCTACCGCAACCAGGATGCCAACGGCAAAATGCATTTTCCCGGCTACTCGGTTGAAGCCGCAAAACTATTGTTGGACCGCAAAGTGAACGGATTGGGGTGTGACACGCTGAGCATTGATCCGGGAAACTCGCCGGATTTCCCTGTTCATCACCTGGTTCTCGGCGCGGGAGTGTACCAACTGGAGAATCTGGCGGACCTGAGCGGCTTACCCGAGGCCGGCGGATTCTTGATCGCCGCGCCGATCAAACTCGAAGGTGGCTCGGGGGGCGCAGTTCGCGTGTTTGCCCTGGTATGGGAGTAAGCTCGGCTCGCAAGAACATTTTCGCTGTTTCATACGTCTGAATAGCTGGTGGTCCCTGGGGGTGGTTGTGCGTCCTTACCAAACTCTTCTGCGCGGATTTTTGTGCGTGGCGTTGGCGTGCACCGTAGGGGGCGGTGTCACTGCTCAAAATGAAGCGCAACAATTTTCCGTCGCCACCAAGACACTAAAGAACGGGATGAAGGTGCTGGTGCAGACCGACCACAGCATCCCGAACGTTGCTCTGTACGTCTTCTACCGAATCGGATCGCGCAACGAGCATCCCGGCACGACGGGACTCTCACACTTCTTCGAGCACATGATGTTCAACGGCGCGAAAAAGTACGGTCCCGGCGAACTCGACAAGGCGATGGAAGCGAACGGTGCCGCGAACAACGCTTACACGAACGAGAACACCACGGTCTATCAGGACTGGTTTCCGCGCTCGGCGTTGAATCTGATTTTCGATATCGAAGCCGACCGTATTCAGTATTTGAGCTTCGATCCGAAGAAAATTGAATCGGAGCGCGGCGTAGTTGCGTCCGAGCGGCGCACCGAAGTGGACGCAAGCAATGGCGGCATTCTGGACGAACAGCTGCAAGCGACGGCGTTCGTCGCGCATCCCTATCAATGGCCGGTCGTCGGCTGGATGAGCGACATCGAGCACTGGACCATGGACGATCTCAAACATCACTTTGAGATGGGATACGCGCCGAACAACGCGACCATGGTGGTCGTGGGCGACGTCACGCCGGAAGAGATCTTTCAGCTCTGCGAAAAATACATAGAACCAATTCCACAGCACGCGCCCCCTCCACCGGTGACAACCGTCGAGCCCGAGCAGGTGGGCGAGCGCCGGCTGGTGGTTCGCAAACAGGCCGAGCTTCCGTTACTGAGAATTGCCTATCACGTTCCGCAAACGAACAATCCCGACTTCTACGCGATCAACATCCTGCGGACGGTGTTGACGCAAGGTGAGAGTTCGCGCCTCTACCAGCGCTTGGTGGACAAAGACCAGAGCGCGCTGGAGGTCGGACTGTTTATGCCACCGGCGTTCGATCCAACGATCGCGACGGTGTCCGTCCAACCGAAGCAGGGCGTGGATCCGCAAAAGTGCGAGGCAGCAATTTACGAAGAGCTGGACAAGGTCAAAAAATCATCGATCACCGATCAGGAGCTGGAAAAGGCAAAAAACATTCGCCTCGTGGAGTTTTATCAGCAGATGCGCACCATCAACGGGCGCGCCAACACGATTGGCACCTACGAAGTGTTCTTTGGCGACTATCGCAAGCTGTTTGACGCAGCGAGGAACTACGGCAGCGTGACGAAAGAAGACGTTCAGCGTGTGGCGCAGAAGTATTTCGGCGCGAACAACCGCACGGTGGCCACACTCCTTCCCGACAACGGTCCGGACGGCACCGCAGAGGGGAGCGCCAAGCAATGAGCCGCAAACCTTCAGCAGTGCGCTGCCTGGCCGCACTTTCTTTGGTCCTGATGTTCGCGTTCGTTGCCGAGGGGCAGACCTTGAAGCTTCCTCCGCACGAAAGAATCTCGCTCAAGAACGGCATGACCGTGTTGCTGATGGAAAAGCGCGGCGTGCCGATGGTCAGCTTCGCCGCGATTGTGAAGGCGAGTTCAGTCATGGATCCGGCGGGACAGGAAGGCTTGGCCTCGGTTACCGCGGGGTTGCTGCGCAAAGGCACCACCACGCGCAGCGCGCAAAAATTCGCCGAGGATCTGGATTTTATCGGAGCCAGTTTCAGCGCGGATGCAGGCGTGGATTTAACTTCGCTTTCAGCGGAGTGCCTGACCAAGGATCTGGACCAAGGCCTCAACTTGTTGAGCGATGCGCTGCTGCATCCGGCATTTTCCCAGGCGGAAGTGGACAAGCTTCTGTCGCAGAGCATTGACAGCGTAAAGGCAGCGAAGGACGAAGCACGATCCGTGGCACTTACGTATTACTACGGTTATTTGTTCGGCAAGCATCCTTACGCGCGGCCGGAGGGCGGCGACGATCTATCGCTAACGCGCATCAAACGCGACGCCATCGTGAAGTTTTATGAAACGAATTACACGCCGGGAAACACGATTCTCGCCGTCGCCGGTGAATTCAACGCCTCGCAAATGAAGGCGAGGCTGGAGGAAGTCTTCGGCGGCTGGACCGCGAAAGGCGCGGCTCCTCCTGTGCTAACGGCGCCGCAGCCTGTGAAGGGCAAAAAGCTTCTACTGATTGACAAGCCAGACTCCACGCAAACCTTTTTTGTGGTTGGCAATATTGGCACCGCGGTGAACGAGCCGGACCGCGTAGCCATTCGCGTGGTCAACATTATTTTCGGCGGGCGATTCACTTCGCAGCTGAATGAAGCGCTGCGCGTCGAATCCGGACTAACGTATGGAGCGGAATCCTTCTTCGATTCGAAGAAGCAGCCTGGAGCGTTCGCTATTTACAGCTATACGAAAAATGAGACCACCGTGCAGGCCATGGACCTTGCGCTCAAGATTTTGGGCAAATTGCACAAGGAAGGCGTAACCGCCGACGAACTGGCTTCGGCGAAGGCGTATATCAAGGGCCAGTTTCCGCCGTCGATCGAGACCTCGGGGCAACTTGCGCGGCGCATTGCCAGCAATGAGTTTTATGGTTTGACCGACGACGAGATCAATCAATTGGAAGCACGCATTGACGCGGTGACATTGCCGGTCGCCAAGCAAGCGATCGAGAAGCATTTTCCGGAAGAGAACCTGGTGTTCATGCTGATCGGCAAAGCGTCGGAAATCCGTCCCGCTGTGCAGAAATACGCGACGCAGCAGGATAGGCGAAAGATTTCCGAGCCGGGCTTCTGGCCGGCGCCGGGAAAATAACATTCGCTCATCCGTTTTCAGTTGTCCGTAAGAACAGACTCGGGGCACGGCAAGCTTTTACGCCCTTTTTGCACGTTTTTTGGGAGGATCCATGAAACTGCGTTCTGCAGTGCTGCTTGCGATGCTGCTGGCTGCGGCCAATCTCGCCAGGGCGGCGGACGATTCACCGCTGCTGGCTACGGAACCCACGATCAGCAGGACGGATATCGCGTTCGCGTACGGCGGCTATTTGTGGAGCGTGCCGCGCGCCGGCGGCGAAGCGCGCCAGTTGACCACGGGTGGCCACGAGAGCAGTCCTTATTTTTCTCCCGACGGGAAATGGATTGCCTTCACCGGGCAATATGACGGCAATGAAGACGTGTATGTGATGCCGGCGGAGGGCGGCGAGCCGCGGCGCTTGACGTGGCATCCCGCGAATGACGGGCCTGTGGGATGGACGCCGGACAGCAAGCGCGTCGTCCTTATTTCGCTGCGTGATGCCTGGGCAGACGTTTCCCGCATCTACACCGTGCCGGTCGAAGGCGGAGTGCCCGAGGTGCTGCCGATGTGGCGCGCGTTCGAAGGAACGTATTCGCCCGACGGCAAGAGCTTCGCATACGTACCGAATCTAAGGTGGCAGGATGCGTGGAAACGCTACCGCGGCGGGCAGACCACGCCGATCTACATCGTGCGGCTCAGCGATCTGCAACTCGAAAAACTGCCGCGGGCAAACTCCAACGACACCAATCCGGTGTGGGTTGGAGACACGGTCTATTTTCTCTCCGATCGCAAAGGACCGGTCACGATCTTTGCTTACGACGTGAAAACGAAGCAAGTGAAGCAGGTTCTGGAGAACAAAGCGCTGGACATCAAGTCCATTTCCGCCGGGCCGGACGCGCTGGTCTACGAGCAGTTCGGCGGAATCTACGTGCTGGATACGAAGAGCGGCAAGGGGGAGCACGTCAGCATTCACGTGGCGGGCGACCTGCCGTCCACGCGGCCGCATTGGGAAAAGGCTGCGGATAATATTTCGAACGCCGGCATTTCGCCCACCGGCGTGCGCGCCGTATTTGAAGCGCGCGGTGAAATTGTTACCGTGCCAGCGGAAAAGGGAGACATCCGCAACCTGACACGCACGGCGAACGTGGTCGAGCGCGACCCGGCTTGGAGTCCTGACGGAAAGTGGATCGCCTATTTTTCCGATGAGTCTGGAGAGTACGCGCTTCACTTGAAAGAGCAGAGCGGGCTGGGCGACGTGACAAAGATCAATCTCGGCAATCCGCCATCGTTCTTCTACAACCCGAACTGGTCGCCCGACAGCAAGAAGATTTCGTACATCGATAAGCGTTTGAACCTTTGGTACGTAGACATCGACAAAGGCACTCCGGTCAAGGTTGATACCGATTTGTACGAAGATCCGACGTACGCGCTCGATCCGGCGTGGTCGCCGGACAGCAAGTGGCTGACGTATTCGCGTTATCTGCAGAGCCATTTCCGCGCGGTCTTCGTGTACTCGATTGATTCGGGAAAGATCTCGCAAATTACCGACGGCATGGGAGAAGCGCGCTTTCCTGTGTTTGACAAAAATGGAAAGTACATCTATTTCGGCGCGAGCACGGACTTCGGTCTTTCGTCCGGTTGGCTCGATTTGACCAGCTTTCAGCACCCCGTTTCGCGCCACGTCTACGCCGTCGTATTGAAGAAGGCCGAGCCGTCCCCAATAGCCCCGGAGAGCGACGACGAGAAAGTGGGGAAGGACGAAAAGAAGTCCGACGAAAAACCGAAAGACGCGAAGTCGGATGACAAGAGCAAAAAGGCATCGGACAAAAAGGAAGCCGAAAAGAAAGACGCGGAGAAAAAAGACACTGACAAAAAGGACGACGACAAGAAAGAGGAAAAAGTCGTCGTCACGATTGATCTGGACGGCATCGGCCAGCGTATCGTTTCGCTGCCGATTAAGGCGGCGAACTACGTTGGCCTGACTCCCGGCAAGCCGGGAATTCTGTACGCGACCGAGGGGCCGACGCTACCTTCGATCAGCGGGCCGCCTGCGTTTACGATCAGCAAGTTTGATGTGTCCACGCGGAAGACCGAGGCGTTCCTGAGCGGGATCAACGGCGGCGCGTTTTCCGCGAACGGCGAAAAGGTGTTGTATCGCCAGGGCGACTCGTGGTTTATCGCGGCAACCGCTGCGGCGCCCAAGCCCGGCGACGGCGCATTGAAGCTCGACGGGCTCGAAGTGTACGTCGATCCGCGCGCCGAATGGAACCAGATGTACCACGAAGTTTGGCGCATCCAGCGCGACTTTCTGTATGATCCGCACTGGCACGGGCTCGACCTTGCCGCCGCCGAGAAAAAGTACGCGCCGTACCTGAAAGGAATCGGCGGGCGCGGCGACTTGAACCACCTTTTCACGGAAATGCTCGGTGAGGTTACCATCGGTCACATGTTCATTTTCGGCGGCGACATTCCCAAGGCGCCGAAAGTGAATGGCGGGCTGCTTGGCGCCGATTTCAAAATTGAAAACGGCCGCTACCGCTTGGCGCGCATTTACAACGGCGAGAACTGGAATCCTGATCTGCGAGCGCCGCTGACGCAACCCGGCGTTGACGTGAAGCTTGGCGACTACTTGCTGGAAGTGAACGGCGTCGAGGTGAAGCCGACCACCGAGATGTATCGCTACTTTGAGAACACCGCCGGCAAGCAAGTCAAAATCAAGGTCGGTCCGAACGCTGACGGAAAGGACGCGCGGGAAACAACCGTCGTGCCGCTCGGCAGCGAATTTCCGTTGCGTAATCGCGCGTGGGAAGAAGACAACCGCCGCAAGGTGGACGAACTCAGCGGCGGCAAGATCGCTTACGTTCACGTACCCGACACTGCGACGGGCGGCTACTTGAACTTCAACCGTTTCTACTTCGCGCAGGTCGGCAAGCAGGCCGCCATCATTGACGAGCGGTACAACCACGGCGGGTTGATCGCAGACTACATCATCGATTTGCTGCAAAGGCCGCTGCGAAACTGCGCCATTTCGCGTGAAGGCGAGAAGTTCTGCTCGCCGCTAGCCCAAATCTATGGCCCGAAAACGATGATCATCAACGAAATGTCCGGCTCCGGTGGCGACGCGCTGCCTTGGATGTTCAAGCAGGACCAAGTCGGCCCGCTGGTCGGTACGCGCACGTGGGGCGGGTTGGTCGGCATCTACAACTATCCGCCGCTGATGGATGGCGGCAGCGTCACTGCGCCGCGCGTTGCGATTTACGGTTTGCATGGCGAATGGGAAGTAGAGAATCGCGGCATTGCGCCGGACATCGAAGTGGAAAACGATCCGGCGTCGGTCGCTGCAGGTCATGACGCGCAGCTCGAAAAGGCCGTCGAGGTCACGCTGGAAGCTCTGAAGAAGCATCCGGTCGTGATCCCGGATCATCCGCCGTATCCGAACTATCACCAGCAATAGCGAATCTCTTTCGCGTTTTGCACGTCCTTCTCGGGCGCATGGCTTGGCAGCAAGGCCGCGCGCCCTCGTTGTATTATTTTCGTCTGAACCATGCCGGAACTTCCTGAAGTCGAAACCGTCGCGCGCGGATTGCAGGCAGCCGTCGCGGGGCGGCAAATTCTCTCGGTAACGCTGCGCAAAACCGATTTCATTGATGATCCCTCCGCGATCGAGCGCGAATTGCCGGGGCGGCATATCGTTCGGATTGAACGCTTCGGCAAATTCATGCTGCTGCAGCTGGCGAATAGCCCCGTCTTCGCCGCGCCGTCGTCTACGGCTGCCGAGAACGCAGCAGGGCAAATTTCCGAGGCGCTCCTGGTCCATCTCGGCATGACCGGTCATCTCGCGCCTCACTCTGCAAATCAGCCGCTAACCAAGCACACGCATGTGACATTTGTGCTCGATGATGGCCGCGAGCTGCGCTACAGCGACGCGCGCCGCTTTGGCCGCATGGCGTATCTCTCCGGCGCCGCTCTCAAAGCCGAGCTCGAGCGATTCGGTGCGGATCCCCTCCACGTCAACGCTGAGGAATTTGAACGCCGAATTAACGCCAGCAAAGCCCGCATTAAGGCGCTGCTGCTTGATCAAAGCGTTCTGCGCGGTGTGGGCAACATCTACGCCGACGAGAGCTTATGGAAGGCTAAAATCCATCCGGCGAAAATCGGAACGCGCCTGACCGCCGTCGAACTCGAAGCACTGCGAAAGGGACTGCGCAAGATTCTTCTTAAAGCGATCGAACTGCGTGGTTCGTCAATTTCTGACTTTGTGGACGCGGGCGGCATCCCCGGCGATTACCAACAGCACCACAAAGTATACGGACGCGAGGGCGAAGCCTGCCTTCGCTGCGGCGCGAAAATCCGAAGAATGATCGTCGCCGGGCGCGGCAGTCATTTTTGTCCTTTATGTCAGCTGGCGCCACGCGCACAGCGCGGTTCACGCCATAGTTCGCGAAAGTGCACGTCAAAAAAGGCGAAACGCAACCGGCCCCGCCGTACGTCGAAGAGATAGCCGGCTCCCTCCAGTTACTCTGGGCGCCTTAAAACGAAGTGGTTGCGAGTGCGATTCCGATTGCGATCTGACATTTTGATGAAGTAGCGAAGGTGAGGGTGAAAATGCGTTTTCATCGAATGGTTGCTGTGTGCATGCTTGCGCCGTTGACGATCGTAGCGATTGCCGCGCGGCAAGGTTTTGCAGCGCCTGCGGAAGACACGAATCCGCTCGCGGCCGCCGATGCTCAGATCCTGGCCGAAGTGCGCGACCACAGCGAGGCCATGCAGAATCTCGAATACATCTCGGACAGCATCGGCCCGCGCCTCACCGGTTCGCCGCAGCTCAAGCAAGCCAATGAGTGGACCGCCCAAATCATGAAAAAATATGGTCTGGTCAACGTCCACCTGGAGCCGTGGACCATCGCCCACTCCTGGACGCGCGGCACTGCCTCTGCGCGCGTCGTTGCGCCGACCGAGCATCCGCTCACCATCGCCTCGGCAGGGTGGGCGCCCGGCACCAAGGGCACGGTCCGCGGCCCCGTCGTTTTCTTCGACGCCAAAACCAAGGACGACTTCGTCAAGTACAAGGGCAAACTCAAAGGCGCAATCGTCATTGCGCAGGAGCCGCAGCCGCTTTCTCCGCCGCGACCCGAAGATGCCAACGCCGAATACGTCCGCCCCATGCAGGCGCCGCCTCCACCCGCTGGCCAGCCGGCTGCTCCATCGCCGTTTGCCGCGTTCATCGAATTGGCGCGCGCGCGCAATGAATTCTTCAAAACCGAAGGTGTCGTCGTCGTCCTGCGCGATTCCAACAAGCCACACGCGCTGCTCAACATGACCGGCGTCGGCGGCGAAAAGTTCGACATGGGACCCATTCCCAACGCCTTCATCACCGGCGAAGGCTACCGCATGATCTGGCGTTTGCTGAAGCATGGTCCCGTCACGGTCGAAATCAGCATGAGCAACTCCTTCAGCGACAAACCGGTCGAGGTCTACAACACCGTCGGCGAAATTCGCGGCAGCGAAAAGCCCGACGAAGTGGTCATCCTCGGCGCCCATCTCGATTCGTGGGATCTCGGCACGGGTTCCACCGACAATGGCACTGGCTCAGCCGCCGTTCTGGAAGCCGCTCGCGCTCTGGCCAAGTCCGGCCTAAAACCCAAGCGCACGATTCGCTTCGTCCTATTCTCCGGGGAAGAACAAGGACTCGTCGGTTCCGTGAAGTACGTCGAAGCCCACAAAGCCGACCTCGACAAAATTTCCGCCGTGCTCGTTCACGATACCGGCACCGGCCGCGTCCTAACGCTCGGCCTGCACGACAACTATCAGTCCCGCGAAATCGTGGACCAGGTTCTCGCACCGCTCACCGAGCTCAAGCTCCTCGAACCCAGCATGGTGCGCACTTTCGGTACCGACCATGCGTCGTTCGACGATGTAGGCGTCCCCGGCTTCTGGTGTATTCAAAACGGTGCTGAATATTCAAAGACCCACCACAGCCAATCCGACACCTTCGACAAAGTTTGGCAGGACGATCTGAATCAGGGCGCGCAAGTGCTCGCCGCCTGGGCCTACAACACCGCGCAGCTTCCGGACATGCTCCCGCGCCGAGCAGTCGCTCCTAAGCCGCCGCAGACCGCGGCCAATGCCGCGCCGCCTCCAACGCCCGTGCCCGATCCCGTCGCTGAAATGGACGCTAAGCTGATCGCCCAAGTCAAAGCTGACCAATCGCAGCTTCAAGCCAACCTGTCCTATCTCGCCGATCGCATCGGCCCGCGCCTCACGGGCTCTCGGAAACTCGATCAGGCCAGCCACTGGACGCTCGATCAATTCAAAGGGCTTGGGCTCGACGCACACCTCGAGCCTTGGACGATCGCCAACGGCTGGACGCGCGGTCCCGCAACCGGCCACGTCATCGCGCCCACCGAACAAGCTCTCACGCTCGAGTCCGCGGGATGGACGCCCTCCACCAACGGCCCCGCGCGCGGCCAGGTGATCGGCATTGGCATCAAAAAGCTCGATGACTTGAAACAATACGCCGGCAAGCTCAAGGGTGCCATCGTACTCCTCGACCGCCCCGGCGAAACGGAAGGACCGTCAAATCCGATGCTGACGCCTTACGCCGAAAGCAATTTGCCGCTCGACCATCCGAAAAACATGCTCCTGCAAGATTACCGCGGCCGCTTCCGTTTGCTCCAGGATGAAGTCAAATTCCTGAAAGACGAAGGCGCCGCCGCCATCCTCATCGTGTCGGAAAAGTGGTACGGCATGATGAACATGGGAACCGGAATGTCCCGCCAGTATCAGCCTGCGGCTCTGCCCAATGCGTACATGTCGCGCGAAAGCGCCACACTGCTCTGGCGTTTGCTCGACGCAGGTCCCGTCGAGGCCGAAATCGACATTCAGGGCACGCTCACCGGCAAGCCCGTCACGGTTTACAACACTGTCGCCGAAATTAGAGGTACGGAAAAACCCGACGAAGTCGTCATCATCGGCGGCCATCTGGATTCGTGGGATCTCGGCACCGGCGCCACCGACAACGGCACCGGCTCTATGGCCGTGCTCGCCGCGGCGCGCGCCCTCGTCAAATCCGGCGCCAGGCCCAAGCGCACCATTCGCTTTGTTCTTTTCACGGGAGAAGAGCAGGGTCTCAACGGCTCCCGCGCCTACGTCGCCGCGCACAAAGACGAAATGAGCAAAATTTCTGGCGTCCTCGTTCACGACACGGGCACCGGCAAAGTCCTGACCATCGGCC
>Ga0075424_100003946_pt1 | contig 13929 bp, 12 predicted proteins | sample SoiMethybrSBSTD3_FD_75301 | JGI IMG/M metagenome (GOLD analysis project Ga0075424, IMG submission 75301) | Bulk soil microbial communities from a Populus tree surrounding site in Tennessee, USA - Soil MetaG P. TD hybrid SBSTD3 | ecosystem: Environmental > Terrestrial > Soil > Tree plantation... | reverse complement strand
CGCTCGAGTGGCTGACGCAGTCGGCGAAGAATGGATACCCGTGTTACTCCTTCTTCGAGAGCGATCCTCTCCTCAGGCCGCTTCAGGCGCACGCGGGGTTCGCGCCCTTGATGCGGGAGCTGCGGGCGGAGTGCGAAGCTTATGCGCGGCTTTACGCGGAGGTGAGGGAGGGGGTATCAGCATAGGTAGCCCTCGCTGCGCTGCCGCTTCGGGTATGATTCCGGATCGACGCCTGCCCCCGTAGCTCAGACGGATAGAGCAGCGGTTTCCTAAACCGTTGGCCGGGTGTTCGACTCACCCCGGGGGCACCAACTTACGGACGTTGCACCTTCAAGAGGGGTCCTACGAGGGGTCCTTTCTCTCCCGCGCTTGAAGCCCCCACGCAGCAAAGGAGCGGGTGTGGCCGCCTGTTTGCAAAGGCGCGGGTGTGTATTTTGGTGGTGCCGATTCTTTGGGAATGGCGCAGCGGAGACACTACTTACGCGCGGCAAAAAGCCAAAGGGCGGGTGCTTCTCTCCCCCCATGCGCGCGAGCGCGCGAAGGGCTATACTCAGTGCATGGTCAGAAGCGGCCTGGCAGTGGTTCTGCTCGCGCTAGTCGCGGCGGGTTGTTCTGACGAGCACAATGGGCTGAAGCCGCCTCCGTCTTCCCCGGGGCTACCGTCGATGACGGTGGGCGAGCTCCTCTCCTCCCCGGAATCTCTTCTCGTTGACGGTTCTAAGATCTCAATACAGATCTCCCTCAACAGGGACTTCTTTCCGGAGTCGCCACCTGAAGGCCGACCCATGACGGCGTATATAGTGCTGAACGGTTTTCCGCCAGGGAGCGTTCCGGAGTCGGCAGCCGTCTATCTCTGGGCGATTCGTGATTCCGTGGCCGTCTGGGGCGTAACCATGGACGTTGACGGGATTGATCAGATTCACGGTGGGGGCACCTACCACGCCTGGCAAGGTCCACTCTGGGATCCCGGTATCTTGGTCGATGTGGTGATCGGTGTGCGAACGTCTCCGGTCAAGGTTTCCTATGTGCTGCTTCGAAACGTGCTGATAGAACAGAGTGCCTGACGACCCCCCAAGGGTCGCAAAGTTGGCGGTTGCAGGTCAGATGATCCCCCTCCAGCAGCAGATATTGGAGGTTCAGAGGCAGGCCCTGGAACAAGTGGAGGAGCTTCGGGACGCTCGTCCCGAGATTGCCCGTCTGAAGGACGACAAGGCCCTTGAGGAAAGTCTGAGTGTCCGGGACCAGGTAATTTGGTGGGACGGCGCGCGCATCGCGGGACCGTTTTGCGCGACATGCTGGGGCTTACACAGGAAGCTCATCTTGATGGAAGAGACTGGACCCACGCGACATTGCCATTCGTGCAAATCCTCGCGATGGATGCCGGGGCAGTCGGGCGAGTCGTACTACGATGATCCACTGCCGCGCGATCCCGTCTAGCGCGGCTCCCGGAGGCGCATTGGCGATATTCAAGTCGTTCCAGGCATTTCACAGGTTCGCACACTCCGTTCGGGTCGAGCGGAGGTACATCCTCAGCCCCGACAGTCTGATGTTCCTCGAGGACGTCAAGCAGGCCGCGAAGACCCGCGTAAAGACCCTGCCGAAGGGGTTCCACCTGTGGCGGGCTCAGACCGGGTCTGAGAGCCACGACCTTGAGATTTGGAAGGACATCGTGCATGTAAGCCCTCTGCCCGCGAAGCGCATGCTTCCCGATCCCAAGCTCGTCGGTGACGGGCGTCTGAACCCGCGTGGGATCGCGTACCTCTACCTCGCCGAAGACGAGTTGACCGCCATCGCTGAAGTTCGCCCGTGGTTATCGGCTGACGTCTCGGTGGCTAAGTTCGAGCTCCTTCGAGACTGCAAGATTCTGGACTGCACAGGGCCGACCGATCGCTCCTCTCTCTATGGCATGACGCTCGTGAGTGACCCGACGGGGAAGGAGTCGGCAAAGCTCATCCCGCCGCCCGAGAGCGACTGGGACGAGGTCGTATGGTCCAGCATCTCGCAGGCCTTTGCTGAGCCGACGGACCCGCAGGACTCGACTCTCACGTACGCGCCGACGCAAATCATCGCCGAGGTGTTACGCAACGATGGCTACGATGGAATCCGATACCAGAGTTCGATGCTGAAGGAAGGGGTGAATGTCGCGCTCTTCGACGTGCAGTCCGCGAAGGGCTCCGAACCTGAGTTGAAGCGCGTCACATCGATTAAGTACAAGTACTCCCGTGGAGGAACTGTGCGTTTCGCTGGTGTCCCGACGCCGGGTGAGTTCTTTAAGGAGGTAGAACGCGCAGCGCCTCCCACCGAGCCGACAGCGTGAAGCGGACCATCCTCTACGGACTGTCGCTCCTCATTCTTGCGTCAGCGGGTACGTCCTGGAGTGCGCCACCACGAAAGGCAGACGACGCCGCGCGGAGGGACTCCGCAACGATTGCCACCGAGCGCCGCGTATTCGAGTTAGAGTCGGAGGTTCGCTCCCTTCGCTCCGATCTCGAAGCTCAGAAACATGCACGCGACGTCTCGAGTCAGAGCTTCGGGCATCAACTCCAATTACTAGCGCTTACGCTGGTCGTGGTACTCGCCGCCAACTACCTGGGCGTGTTCCTCCGGCTCCAGTACTTGGTTGCGAAGCTTGGGAGGCAACTCGGGAAGGGATTGAAGGAAGCCCTCGTGAAGTGGGAGAAGGATTTCAAGGGCGCGCTAGAGGCCAAGTTCAACGCTGAAGCAGAAAGCTTGAACGCGCGGTTTCGCGCACTTCAGGGGGATATAGCCCGTGCCTATGCCAAGACGCATGCTAATACCCCGGATGTGTCCTGGATATGGTCGCTTCGTGCGGCTGGGCACTACGATGACCCCGAGTTCGTCGCCATCATGATCAACGATGCGGCAGACGCGCTCCGGAAGGTAACTCCCACGTCCAAAGATGTTATCGAGGGCGTGCTCGGGGAGGCTCAAGGCATTCTGGCGGGGCTAGACGTCAACCAGTATGGTGTGCAGAAGAAGATCATCCTCGCTGAATTGGAGCGTGTCTATAAGGGCGACTGGGGATCTACTGCGCCGTCAGGAGGGTAATGGACGCCTCACAAGTGAACTCGTTCGCAAGCCTACTCGGTGGCGTGGGCGCGGTCGCTGCAGTGGCTCTTACCATATTCCACAAGCAGTGGGTGAAGGCTCGCTCCATCAGCATCAAGAGGCAACTCCTCTCGATCGCGTTGATCCTCACTGCGACAGCTTGCTACGTTTTGGGCAGCATTGTTGGGGGCCTGTATCAAGATCAGGGACTGCAGCTCGGCTTCATGGCATTTGGCGCGCTGCTCTTCTCTGCAGACTATGTCCTTGGCGAGGGTCCACCGACACGGATTGAAACACTGCTGATCATTGGGCTATGGGCGATGCTCGCCGTAATGGCGCAGATGTACGTGCTGGAAGTCACTATTTTTCGCCCTCTCGCTTCGCTGAACTCACCGCATTAAAAGCGCATAGAGTGCTGCAATGGCCTGGGGGCTGGCATTTAGAGTAAAGGAGTAAAAAGAGTGTTAGAGCTAGACGCATTTTGTGGATTTACTTACTTACTTCAATAAGTGGGTTTCAGCGAAGGGCAGGGGAGCTTACGGGGAGCTTACCTCTCGGTACTCGGCGGAACCCGAAGGTACAGGCCCCCACCTTTCCGCACCGCTTCATCCAAGGTAACACGTTCTGGGACGGTAGCTAACGGTACCACGGGGACCTCGCCGGTAGCTCCCGGCGCTTGCGCATTGGGGCGCTCCTAAACCGTTGGCCGGGTGTTCGACTCACCCGGGGGGCACCAACTTGTGTCGCAGATGCGCGAAGGGCACGGAGGCGCTCGATGCGAGGGAAGTCGTGGCTACTTGCACCGCGTGTGATCGGCGCCGTGACCGCCGTGCTGACCTTCGCACCCGCATGCTCCCCGCACCGTCCGCCCGACAAATGGCAAGCCGTCACCATCCCCACCGACGCTGACTTCACCGGCATGTGGTTCACCGACTCGCTCAATGGGTGGGTCACCGGGGGCGGGTGGGCCATCGACGGGGGAATCATGGGCCGAACGCGCGACGGCGGCCTCACGTGGCGATTCCAGAGCGGGGTGTCGGGCGGCGGCAAGGACGCGAGCCTGGCGCACGTGCAATTCCGCGACTCGCTCAACGGTTGCGCCACCGCCAGCTACGAGCGCGTCCTGGTGACCGACGATGGGGGAGAGAACTGGCGCCCGGCCTCGGGCGTAGGCCCCGGCGGCGGCACTCTCTTCGACCTCCAATTCCTCGACGCGCGAAACGGCTGGGCAGCCGGCACGCTGATCGTGCGGACCGAGGACGGCGGCGAAACGTGGCGCACGTTGATTCGCGGCGCCTCGGAGAACGGCTATCTCTCGGCAAACGCGATCCACTTCCTCGACCCGATGCACGGCTGGCTCGTGAGCCACGGCGGCGCTCTCATGCGGTCGGACGACGGAGGCGAGAATTGGACCGCGGTCTCGTTACCGCTCCGCGCCGGAGAGCGACCGACGTTCCGTGACATCACGTTCAGCGATCGTTCGCACGGCTGGGTGGTGGGCGAGCTCGGCTCGATCTTCCACACGCAAGACGGCGGCGCCACCTGGACGCTGCAGGAGAAGGGCGTTCCCGTCGTTCGGGTCATTCCCAAGGGTGAGCCGCCTCGTCCGCGTGAACCCGTGCCGGAACTCGAGACCGAGCCGGATCGGCTGGCGCTGACCGCGGTCGCGTTCGCCGATGCCGATCACGGCTGGGCGGTAGGTTCCTACTCGGACGTGGCGGAATCGGTGGTGCTCCACACCGACGACGGTGGCGCGTCGTGGAGCGTCGAGCACGTGCAGTCGGGGGAGATGCTGCGGAGCCTCTTCGTGCTGGATCGCGAGCACGCGTGGGCGGCGGGGGATCGCGCCCGCACGCGGCCCCAGGTGATCCTGCGCTACGTGCCCGCCTCGCGCTGACGGCGGACCCCAAACACGACCCGCATGTCCTGGTCTGCGTTTACTTCGCCGGCTCCTCCGCCCCCACATCAATCGACGTCAACAACGCCTCGAACGCCGGGCCCGTCTGCTCGAAGATCCCGGCATCGATCGTGAGGACCAGGAAATACCCGTCGTCCACCAAATACGCGATGCGCGACCGGTACTGGTGGCTCACGCGGGACCACGTCTCGACGTCGGTCCAATCGGAGCCGTGGATGGTTCGCTGTCCCTGGTGCGAGACTTCCGTCCGCTCCTTGTTGAAATCGGGGCCGAGAACGTATTTCAGCATCTGGTCGGGCGTGGCCTCCGTCAGGGCATTGGTCCCGGCGATCAGCGCGTTCAAGGCGAGACCCATCGGGAAGCTGTCGGCTGGGTCCGAGTTGTACGCCGCGTCGGTCCACGGCTTCCAGAAATCGGCGCGCGTCTGTGACTCTGCGTACCGGAGCGCTGGGCTTCGCAGATTGCGAATCCGGTGGATCGCGTCCAAGTGGCGTCCCGCGCGCCAGAGGCTGTCGGCCGACTGAAGCTCGCTCACCATGCCGGCGCGGGTTGCGGGCCCCAAGTCCACCAGCGAAATCTGAGCCTCCCCGTTTCGGAACAACTGCTGGCGGCCATGGTCCAGTCGCTCCCAGCCTTTCGGCACCGCGAGCCAGACGTGGTGACGCCCGACCACGACCGCCTCGGCGGACTTGCCCGCGGGAGTCGGCGAGCAGCCCGCTCCCGCCGCGCCGGCTAGCGCCAGGACCATCGCGACGCACGAGCCGGCGCTACTTCGCAGCGGCATCCGCCACCTCTGGGAACCGAATCGAATCCACCACGCGATAGAACGTCTTGAGATTCTCGTCGGTGCCTTGATAGACGGCCTTGAACGCGCAACCATGGACCACCCAGAAGACCTCGCGGTAGAGAAGCGGGCGCTCGGGCGTGAAGAGCGTGTCGTCGCTCGCGAACGCGGGGAGGCCGGCCAGCGTGGTGTCCCGCTCGTACGCGATGCGCCATCGCTCGGGCTCCTGCATTCGGGAGGGAACGAGCCGTACCCGAGGGAGCACCTCCTCCATCGTCGGTTCGTACGCGGAAGCGATCCGAAGCGCCGCCTCGAGGTCGCCCGAGACGAAGTTCGTGCGCTCGGAGAGGTAGTCCTCCATCGCGCGGTCGAGGGCGGCGTTCAGCTCCCGCGCCATCGCGGACTCGCGCTCGGAGATCGGGTCCTCGGTCCGGGGGCGGGCCAGGGAGAGGGAGTCCAGGAAGAGGCGGCGGGGGAGCGACCCGCCGCGGGCGACGAGGCCCCGCAGCGCTTCGCTCCGATCGCGGTCGGCCATCATCCGGTAGGCGAGCACGCTGATGCACTGGCCGCCGCCGCCTGTGAGGATGAATCGGACCCCGAGCATGCCGCCGCCGTTGTCCCCCTCGCGGTACCACTGCTCCGACGGGGGAGAGAACGCGATGGGCTGCCGCACCCAGGTGAACGTCTCGGCCGGCCTCAGTCGTTCCGGCGCCTTCGCGCACCCGGCGCCAATCGCGATCGCCAGCGCCGCCGCCCCTGCGACCAGCGCCCCCGCCACGTGGATCGCCGCGCCACCAACCCTGGTCGTCCGGGACATGGCTCCCTCCCTGGAGTCCGCTGCATACCTCCCTGCCCTCGCTGCCGCTTCGCTTCATAGCATGCCCCCGAATCCGCTACAATGACGGACCCGGCCTCGACACTCCGGGGTAGAGCCGATACGCCGGCAATCGATCGATTCGAAGACCGACCAAACCCCCGTACGGAGCCCAATGTCCCGCAACGCCTGGTTGCCCGCTTCCTTCGCGTGGCTCGTGATCGCGTTTGCCCTCATGGCGGCACCCGCACCCGCCCACGCCCAGATCTTCCTGCCGGGGGGAGAGCCGCCCATCCCGCCCAAGGACTCGACCCTGACGATCACCGTCCGACCGCTCGCCCCGGGAGTCTTCGCGGCCAAGGTCAACTTCGTCTGGACCGGCTGGGTGGAGCTGCCGGACGGCATCCTCCTCATCGACGCGACCCCGGCCGATAGCTGCGCCGCGGCGCTCGCCGACACCATCGCGGCCCGGTCGCCCGGCAAGGCCATCCGCTACCTCGTGCTGACCCACGATCACGGGGATCACATGGGCGGGGCACGCCGGTTCTTGGACGCGGGCGCTGTTCTCGTCGCGCAGACCGGGAAACTCGCGGACATCGACTCCGTCCTGGGGCGGCCTCCGTCGAAGACCGACATCGGCATCACGAAGAAGCACCGCTTCGGGACCGCCAAGATGCCCGTGGATGTCATCTGGCTTGGCCACCCGGCTCACAGCGCGGGCGACGTGATCGTGCACCTGCCGGTCCAGAAGATCCTCTTCGCGGGGGACCTGGTCTCGTATCGCTCGGTCCCGTGGCTCCTCGATCGGGACATGAGCGTCAAGGGGTGGAACACCTCGCTCGACTCGCTCTACTCGATGCGCGCGAAGATCGACTCGCTCGTTCCGGGCCACGGCCTCATCGCGCCGCCGTTGGACGGCATCCGCTTCACCCTGGCTTATATACGAGACGCGGACGCGAAGGCGTCGCAATATGCGGTCAACGGCACGCCGCTCACCGCCGTCCGCAAGTGGGGCTACCTCGGTGCCTACGAGGGCCTCGAGTTCTACGACGAGATCCACTTCATGAACATCCGTCGGCTCTACAACGAGGCGAAGGGAATCAAGACGCCGGGACGGATCCGGGTTGGGGCGTACCGAGAGTAGCCCTCGAGCCGGCGCGGCATCGGGCGCCGTCGCCGCGCTCGCCATCACGGCCGTGGCCGCCGCGCTCGCCGCCTCCGCCGGGTGCGGCCGGGGACCGGAGGACGCGCGCGCCGCGCGCTTCGCCGCGGAGCGCTACATCGACGCCCTCAGCCAGAACGACCTCGCGTCGCTACGGCAGCGCTCGACGTGCGTGGTTCCCTCCGAAGCGATCATCGGCGGCATGGTGCTTCGCGTCGACGGCCCGAGGACGACGTCGCTCGCGGCCCTCGATTCGCTGTCCCGCACCGCCGAGGCCAGTCACCGGACGCTCGATTCGTTGTGGGCCCTCGTTCCCGAGGGCGAGGTAGATTCGCTCTTTCTGCGCTCCGAGTTCTACGCGCGCCGCCACCTCCTCTATCGAAACGCGCTCCGCGCCGTCACGCTCTCCCTGGACGGCGAAGAGCCCCCGCCCGACACCGTGATCCGGACGTGCCGCGTTCGCGTCCGGATGCGGTACTACAGCTCGCTCGTCGGGCCGAAGCCCATCGACCGCGAACACATCCTTCGCCTTCTGGCGGCGCCGGGCGGGCGTTGGATCGTGTTCTCGGCCCACTTGCGTCAGGACGATCCCCGCCCCGAGCCGATTTGACCCGCATCGGGCCCGGTGCTAGCCTTGCCGGCCCGCCCCCGCGCGGGCGTTTCTTTTTCCCGAGGTGGCCATGGTCATCACGCTGCGCCCGGACGCGACGCCCGCCCAACGGAACGCGGTAGAAGCGCGCCTGCGCGGCCTGGGTTTCCAGGTCGTCGAGGCTCCGGACAGCTCGCCCCTGGTCCTGGCGGCCGTCGGGGACGGCACGATGCCCGCGCTCGCGGACATGAAGGCGATGCCCGGTGTCGCCGACGCGCAGCGGATCCCGTCTCCCTTCAAGCTCGCGAGCCGCGCCTTTCGAAGCGAGACGACCGTCATTCGCCTCGGGGACGTGGAGATCGGCGGGCCGGCCGTCGTCTTGATGGCGGGGCCGTGCACCATCGAATCCGAGGAGCAGCTACAGCGGACGGCCGCGGCGGTGCGCGCGGCGGGGGCGCGGATCATGCGGGGCGGCGCCTTCAAGCCGCGGACGTCGCCCTATTCGTTCCAGGGCCTCGGCGAAGAAGGCCTCAAGCTGATGCGGCGGGCGGCGGACGCGCACGGCCTCTTCGTGATCTCGGAGATCATGGAGAAGAGTCAGATCCCGCTCCTGGATCGTTACGTCGACATCTTCCAGGTGGGCGCCCGAAACATGCAAAACTATCCGCTCCTGCGCGAGCTGGGGAGCGTGGAGCGACCGGTGATGGTGAAGCGCGGGCTCTCCGCAACCGTTGACGAGTGGCTGACGAGCGCGGAGTACGTGATGTCGGGAGGGAACACGCAGGTCATGGTCTGCGAGCGGGGCATTCGCGCATACGAGACGTACACCCGAAACACGCTGGACCTGAACGCCGTCGCGGTCGCCAAGTCGCTGAGCCATCTGCCCGTGATCGTGGATCCCAGCCACGCGGCGGGCGTGCGCGACAAGGTGCCGCCCCTCGCGCGAGCCGCGGTCGCCGCCGGCGCGGACGGCCTCTTGATCGAAGTGCACTACGATCCCGAGCGGGCGATCTGTGACGGGCAGCAGTCGCTCTATCCCGAGCAATTCGCCGAGCTGTCAGGGCAGATTCGCGTGATCGCCGAAGCGGTGGGGCGGACGCTGTGAGCAAGGCGAAGCGAGCCGCCGGCCGGCACCCGAGGCACGAACGGGCCGGGTCGTCGCGACCGGGCGCGGGCGGGTCGGCACGCCCCGGCGCGGCCGCCGGCGCGACGCGCTGGACCCGCTGGATCGCCTACGCGCTCCTCGCGGTGTTCGCGGTCTACTGGGCGACCCAGGCCTTCACGTTCCATCGAATGGGAAACTACGGCGTCGAGACCGACTTCTACTGGAAGTACGGCCCGGCCGCGCGCGGCCTCACGCACGGCGCCGTCGAGATCCAGCACTACGACTCGAAGGGATGGGGCTACCCGGCCGCCGTCGCGGTCGTCTCGCTGCTCGGCTTCGAGACGTTTCGCGCGGGCCAGATCGTGGCCCTCTTGTCGGCGCTCTTAGCGCTCTGGCTCCTCTACCGCCTCCATCGGAGCCTGTTCGATCCGGGCGTCGCGCTCGCCGGTCTCGTCGTGGTGGCGGGGAACGCGACCTTCCTCATGAACACCTACGAGGTCGGGACGGACATGTTCTTCCTCGCGATCGCGCTCGCGTCGATCGCGCTCCTGTTGCGAAGCGGCACCCCCGGATGGCGGGCCATCGCCGCGTCGGGATTACTCGGCGGATGGGCGTTCTCCACCCGATACAACGGGCTCTTCCTGCTCCCGGGCGCGCTCGTCCTCTTCTTGTTGCTGCGCGTTCCAGGCGGTCCCATGCGCGATCAGTGGCGCCGCTCCGCGCTCTGGGTGGCCGGATTCGCCGTGGGCGCGCTTCCGTGGCTATGGATCAACGCCGCGCACACCGGGAATCCGCTCACCAACACGAACTACGTGAACGTGGGCTACGCGGTCTACGGGGAGGGGAACTGGGAGAAGTTTTTCTACGGTGGGGGACGGAAGATCAACTCGTTCGCCGACGTCGTGATGCTCGACCCCGGCCGCTTCGTGGGCGCGATGGTGAAGAACGTCGAGGAGCACCTTCGCCGCGACTTGTTCGAACTCTTGTCGCCGCCGTGGGGGATCCTCGCCTTGCTCGGGACGCTCCTCATCGTCACGGGTGACCGGCCGAACCGCCGCGTGGTCGGCTATTGGATCTTCGGGGCGCTCGGGTTCCTCTCCCTGGTGCCGGTGTTCTATGGCACCCGCTTCTCGCTTCCGCTCCTCACGTTCTACGCGGCGCTCGCCACCTGGCCTCTGGCATCGCCTCGCGTGGGCGCGTTCCTCGGTGGGCTGGAACGGGCGTTTCCGGCGCGTGCGTTTCTCTACCTCCTGATCGCGTTGCCAGTCGCGTTCGCGGCCTATGCCTGGACCGAGAACTCCGACAACCCGGAGTCGCTTCGCACGGGCCCCTACGACCTGAGTCCCGCGGTCCAGTTCCTGAGCGAGGTCGGCCCCGCCAGCGGCGACGCGCTGATCGCGCGAAAGCCGCACGCCGCCTTCATGGCAAACCTTCGCTTCGTACCCATCCCCGACGTCCCGACCCTGGACTCGCTGCGGGTCGTCGCGGGCCGGGAACGCGCGAAGCTATTGCTGATCTCGGGCACGGAGCTTCGCTTCCGCCCGGCACTCCGTCCGCTGGCCGAGGAGGTGGTCACCGCACCGGGATTCCGCCGCGTCTTCGAGAGTCCCGGCGCCCTCGTCTACGAGGTCACGCCGCCCGCGCCGTAACCAGCAATTACTTCAGCAGCGAAACCTTGAACACCGCCGACTCACCGCCCGATGACGTCTTGACGAAGTACACGCCCGAGCGCACCGAGTTGCCGCCGTTGTCCCGGCCGTCCCAGAGCACTTCATGCGTTCCCGCCGTCGCCGGGCCCTCCATCAGGGTCTTCACCAAACGGCCGTCGAGCGAGTAGACCCGCACCGAAACGTCGCCGCCTTTCTGGAGCGAGTACATGACGCTCGTGGCCGGGTTGAACGGGTTCGGTGAAGCGAATGCCGACACCGCGCTGGCGCCACCCTTGATCTTGACCTGCATGGTGCCCTGGACCGGGAGGTTCCCGGCGCCGAGAGTCGTGTGCGCCGACATGACGAGGGTCACGACCGTGTTGTTCGGCACCTTGCCGAGCAGCAGGGCGAGGTCGCCGCGCGAGAAGGCCACGTCCAGATCGGCCACGTTGTCCTTGTCGATGTCGCCGACCGATGGATCCTTCGTGATGGGGGTGATCTCCGACACCGAGCCCGCGTCCGGATACGTCGTCGCGAGCTTGATCGTCTTCGCGTCGAGGTCCGTGACGGGACGGTCCGTCAATTCCATGCCCATCAGCTGGCTGCTCCCGCCCGTGATGCGCATCGTGCTGCCGGTGAGTTTCGCCGCGAGCGTCGCCGGGATCGAAGAAATGATCTGCACGTTCGCGAACGAGGGCACGCTCGATAGGTTGGGGTCGCCGTCGTCGGTGACGACGAGGGTCGCCAGGTAGGGGCCGAGCAAGGCATAGGAGTGGGTCGGGTTCTGACCCCCTACCACGGGGGAGCCGTCGCCGAAGTTCCACGCATAGGTCAGGACGTCGCCGTCCGGGTCCGAAGAACCCGAGCCGTTGAACTGGATCGACTGTCCCGGCCCCGCGCTGTAGGGGCCGCCGGCACTGGCCACCGGCGGGGCGTTGTGCGCCGTGACGTGGATGTTGATCGATTCACAATCCTCGAGCCGGCCGTCGCTGGCGCAGAACGCGAGAGGGTAGTCGCCGGCGTCGGCCGAAACCGGCGTCCAGGAGAAGGCGCCTGTCGTCGTGTTGAAGGTGGCGCCCGGCGGGAGGCCCGTGATCGAAAACGTCACGAGGTCGCCCACCTGGTCGTTGTCGTCGGTCGCCGATACGGTGAAGTTCAGCGGAACGAACGCCGCGGTGGCCTTGTCCCCGATCGGGTCCAGCACCGGCGCCGTGTTCCCGCTGCCCATGACGAGCACCGAGAACGGGCCGGTCGGCGCGTTGCTGAGGAACTCCATCGACGCCACCCACGCGATCCCCATCGTCGCCGCGAACGTATTCGTGACGGTCGCCGTACCTCCGAACGGGGGAACGACGGTCGGTGGCAGGGTGGCCGTGTCGCCCGGGTCGCAGATTCCTCCCCCGCTGCAGGTCAGGTTGAGGGCACTCACGACGAGGTCTTGGTCGCCGTTGTTGGTGATCGTGTAGTCGAACGATACGGTGCTCCCCACGTCCACCACGCCGAAGTCGTGGCTCAGCGGGGACACCTCGATCGCAGGGCCGCTCGCCGCCGTCGCACGAGTCGCTGCCGTGGACGAGAGGGAAGCAGTAGAGGCCGTCGCAAGTCCGGGTACCAGCACCAACGCACAGAGACCGAGGAGAACGACTTTAAGCAGAGCACGGATGCGCATTGCGGTCCTCCTTCCGGAGCCGGCCAGGTGGTCCCAAAAGTTTACGCCCGCCTTTCCCCGCGTGCACAGTCTTTGAATGGGGATTGAGGGGCGACTCTGCCGTAGCCACGCGGGGCCTCTTCTGGTAACCTCTCTCACTTCATAGGGAAGGGCGATTAGCTCAGCTGGTTAGAGTGCCTGCTTGACATGCAGGAGGTCAGAGGTTCAAGTCCTCTATCGCCCACCATTTCCAATCCCGAGCGAGCCCATACCCCCCGGAACCATGCCCATGCTGAGTCTCGATCTGAACGGCCGCAAACTCGAAGCCGAAGACGGCGCCACCCTCGACGGCGTCTTCATGGCCCAGTTCAAGGACGGGTTCAAGCAGGGCATCGCGGCCAAGCTCAATGGCCGCATCGTGGACTTCCACACGCCGCTGCACGAGTCGGGGAAGCTGGAGCTGATTCCGCTCGATACCCCAGAGGGGCTCGCCGTCCTCCGCCACTCGACCGCGCATCTCATGGCGTCCGCGGTGGTGAAGCTCTTTCCGGAGGCCAAGCTCGCGATCGGCCCGGCCATCGACGAGGGCTACTACTACGACTTCCAGGTGGACCGTCCGTTCACCCCGGAAGACTTGGCGCAGATCGAGACCCTGATGCACCAGATCGCCGACGAGGACCACCGCTTCGTCCGGGGAGAGCTGCCGCGAGAGGAAGCTCTCAAGCAATTCCGAGAGCACAAAGACATCTTCAAGGCGGAGCTGGTCGAGGGGATCCACGATCCCACCGTCAGCACGTACACGCACGCCTTCTTCACCGATCTCTGCCGCGGGCCGCACGTGCCGCGCACCAAGCTGCTCCGGCACTTCCGCCTCCTCTCGGTGGCGGGCGCCTACTGGCGCGGGGATTCCACGCGCCCGATGCTCCAGCGCATCTACGGCACCGCGTTCCCGTCGAAGGACCGGCTCGAAGAGCACCTGAAGCAGCTGGACGAGGCCAAGCTCCGCGACCACCGGAAGGTGGGGCAGGCGCTGGACCTCTTCAGCATCCAGGAAGAGGCGGGCGGCGGGCTCATCTTCTGGCACCCGAACGGCGCCGCGATGCGCCGCGAGATCGAGGACTTCTGGAAGACCGAGCACGTCCGGCGCGGGTACAGCCTGGTCGTGTCGCCGCACATCGCGTCGATCGACCT
>Ga0075424_100003945_pt1 | contig 13929 bp, 10 predicted proteins | sample SoiMethybrSBSTD3_FD_75301 | JGI IMG/M metagenome (GOLD analysis project Ga0075424, IMG submission 75301) | Bulk soil microbial communities from a Populus tree surrounding site in Tennessee, USA - Soil MetaG P. TD hybrid SBSTD3 | ecosystem: Environmental > Terrestrial > Soil > Tree plantation... | reverse complement strand
GGCAACCCGCTGACCGAGCCGGCGGATCCGACGTGGACGCCGTACCTGGCGACACCGAATCACCCGGAGTATCCCGCCTCGCATACCTGTGTGTCGTATGCGGTGTACGACACGATGCGGGCGTTCTTCGGCGGAGACACGCCGATTCGCATCGAGACCATCAGTCCGCCGGCCCCGGTGTCACCATCGGTCCGGACGTACGACAAATTCAACGACATCGAGAAGGAAATCGTGGACGCCCGCGTGTTCGGGGGGATGCATTTCCGCCATTCGGCCATGAACGGCGCGCAGCTGGGGCGCAAGGTCGCGAAGAATCTCGTCAACAATTTCTTCCGTCCGACGAACGCGGTGAAGTGAGAGTAGAATCGGCCCCTCTCCCGTCGCCCGGCAGGAAACTACGTGGAGGTACCGTATGCGACCTCGCTTCCCGGCCCTTTTCGCGACCGCGTTCCTGCTGGCATCACTCGTCGCTGACGCCCAGGTCTTGACCGGTGCGCTCGTCGGAACGGTCAAGGACGAACAGGGGGCCGCCCTTCAGGGTGCGGTGGCTCGTGTCACGTCACCCGCGTTGATTGGCGGCCCGGCGACAATGACCACGAACAGGAGCGGGCAACTCCGGTTCCCCACGCTGCCGCCCGGCACGTACGCGCTGGACATCGAGCTTCCGGGATTTGCGACGTCTCACGAAGCAGACCTCACGATCGGCGTGGGCGCAACGCTCGAACGAACCATCGTCTTGAAGGTGGCCGGTATTGCCCAATCGGTCGTCGTCGAGGGAGCCGGCTCCCGCATCGAAGCACGGAGCAGCGGGTTCGAAACGCGTTTCAAGGCGGAGGATTTCCGATCGATCCCCACGCGGCGCTTCAGCACGATTGATTTCATCAGGGCTTCACCCGGCATCTCGCCTACTTCAGCGTCGAGCGGTTCCGACCAGTCGATTAACGCCGCCGCTTCTCCCGCGAGCGTCTCCGCGTTCGGCTCCGGCACCAATGAGAACGTGTTCATGATCGACGGCACGAACTTCACGTGCCCTTGCAGCGGCGGAGGGGCGGCCGAGCCGGGCGTCGACTTTATTCAGGAGTTGCAAGTCCAGTCGGTGGGAGCGTCCGCCGAGTACGGCAACATGCAAGGCGCCGTCTTCAACGTCATTACGAAGCAAGGCGGCAATCGCCTGGTGTACGACACAGCGTATTACGCACAAACACCGCGCCTGACCAGTCAGCCCATCGTGCTGCCGGTGTCCCGCGGCAGCAGACCGGCCAGCGGTTATGAACGCATCAGGTATCGTGATTTCTCGACGAACCTGGGCGGACCCGTCCGCCGCGACCGGATCTGGTTCTTCGCCGGATACCAGTACTTGCGTGACTACGACAGTCAGCCCGGCACCGATCCCGCGTTCCCGCGGACCTACGAACAGGAGAAAGTGTTCGCGAAGCTCACATGGCAGCTCAAGCCGGGCCTGCAACTGCTTCAAAGCTATCATCACGAGTTCTGGTCTGCTCCCGAGCGCGCGACGTTGGTCAAGCCGTTCGAGGCGACGTTGCAGCAGCATGCGTCGGTTCCGGCTATCACCTTCGGCCACCTCACGCACACATTGACCGACAGAACCGTGTGGGACGTTCGCGTCGGACGGTTCGTCTCTGCGCGCGTCGACGACCCGAGCAGCGGCGATCCCACTATTCCGGCCCGGTTCGACAATGTGACCGTCGTCTCCAGCGGCGCGCCACCACAAATCGGCGCGATAACCCTCATTCGGACGACAACGAAAGCGACGCTCAGTCATTACGAACCAGGGCTGTTTGCCGCGGACCACGAGTGGAAGATTGGCGGGCAGGTGGAGATCGGCCAGCACCGTCAGGCTCTGGTCATTCCAACCGGCACGAGGTTCGTCGACAGGAACGGGCAGCCGTTTCAAGCCGTGTCTCGGGCCCCCGCGGTCAACGGTGGCGAGTTCATCACGGCGTCCGCATTTGCAAGCGACTCGCTGACGGTGCGCGATCGGATCACGATCAATGCCGGTGTGCGGTTCGATCACTCGCGAGCCGTCAGTCAGGATGTTCACGCGCGCGATGTTGCAGGCCGTCAGACCGACGAGATCGTCAAGGGGTTGGGCACGCTCTATACCTGGAACGTCTGGTCGCCGCGCCTGGGCCTCACCACCAAGATCAGCGCGAACGGCCGGACGATGCTCCGCGCAAGCTACGGACGATTCAACCAGGGTGTCTTGACGGGAGAGCTGGCGCCGATTCATCCGGGAATGACACCGATCGCCACGATGGAGTTTGATTCGGCGACTGGCGCGTACACGCATCTGGTGACGACCGTCGATGCTCGAAATCTGCGGCTCGACCCCAATATCCGAACGCCGCGCACCGATGAGTACTCCATAGGCGTGGATCGCGAGGTCAGCCGCCGGCTCGCAGTCGCGCTCGCCTACGTGCACAAGAACGGTCGCAACTTCATCGCATGGACGGATACGGCCGGTCAGTACGAGCAGCAGATACGAACGCTCGCCGACGGTCGTACGCTGCCGGTATTCGCGCTCGTCAACGCGCCATCCGACCGTCGCTTTCTCATGACCAACCCGGACGGATACTCGCTCACGTACAACGGCCTGGTGATGGCCGTCGACAAGAGGCGGTCGCATGGCTGGCAGGCCTTTGGCTCCTACACGTTCTCGCGGGCGTGCGGTCTTCAGGCGTCCAGCGGCGCGACAGCCGCGGGTGCGCAGAACAGCTCCGGCCTTTCTACGGGTACTTTCGGACGTGATCCGAACGACCTGACCAATGCCTATGGCCGGTTACCGAACGATCGCCCGCATGCCTTCCGGATGATGGGAACCTTTGACGTGCCGCGCACGGGCCTCATCGTCGCCGCTAACCTGGAACGGTTCAGCGGCAAGCCCTGGGCGGCCACAACCGAGATCACCAACCTGGGGCAGGGCTCCCAGCGCATTCTGCTCGAGCCGCGCGGATCGCGGCGGCTGTCGTCGCAGTCGCTGCTCGACCTCCGCGTATCGAGATCGATTCCGTTCGGGCGCGGACGACGCGCCGAGATTCTTTTCGACGTGCTGAATACGCTGAACGACACGGCCGAGGAGAGCATCGCGACGGATAATCTGTTCAGTCCGAATTTTGGACGCCCTTCGATCTTCATCGATCCGCGTCGCGCGATGATCGGCATGCGGCTGAATCTGGGGCGACCGTAACAGCGGGGCGGACCAGTCTCTACTGCGTCCTGGTCAGAATTGTTGCGTCGGCTCGCGGTGCTCCTGGCGGCGTCGTCAGGTATTTCTGTGCCGACAGCACAATCTGATCGATGTAGATTCCGTCCTCGCGGCCCTGCACGCGAAGCGTCTGCGGGCCGGACTTTTCAAAATAAATGAGAGGCCCCAGAACGCCAGCGCCGTAGCCGTTGTCGTTCCAGCCCCAGCCGGAGAGGGCGCAACCGGAACACTCCTCGAGCACGAACGCTGCGGCGCTGGTGGTTCCGATTCGATAGATCGGCGCACCGGCCGACGTCACGCTCTGCGAAAACTGAAAGTAAACCGAGTCATTTCCCCAGTAGTTCCGTTCAGCCTTCGCGCGGGCCCACAGTCGATAGGGTTTGCCGGCATCGGCATTGAACGTCATCTCGAAATAGTTGGCGGGGGACCCCACAGCCTCCCCGACCTTCGCGGCGCCCGCGTCCGGATGATGCTCGCTCGCGCCGCCCGCAGCTCCACTATCGAGATCGATTCGGAACAATCCCGCAGTCGTCGTCGCGGTATGGGTGTGCAGGACAATCTCGCTGTAGCCCGTCGGAACCGTGATGGGCTCGAACAGCTCGTTCATGTCCGGCGCAAAGGCCGATGCGCCCGGCAGCGTTTCAGTGATACCCAGACCCTCGAGCGACAGCCGCAAGAGGGCCTCGAGGTGATACAGCTTGTTCGATTGGTAGCCGCGCTTCACGTCAGCGCCGATCAGCATCGCCGCGGCCTGCCCGCCGCACTTCCAGGCGCCACGCCATTGTGCCTCCGGAGTGAGAGGAATCGTCATCGGCCCATTGCACGTCGCGTCATCGAGCTGCGCTTCATCGAACGCGATAATCAGCAGATCCCGGTTGGCGAGGAATGACGGGTGGTTGATGTACGGATCGATCGTCTCCCGCAGGCGATCGTCGACCGGCCCCAGGCACGCGCCGCCATCGCGACAATCGTGGCCATTGATCGCCGGCAGGTCATGGATCAGCGAGTAGTCGGGAAGTGAGCCGGCGATCACGTCGTTCATGAAATTCGGGAAGATCGGCACGATGTTCGCCAACTGGGTTGGATTCTGCCAGACCTCAGGAAAATACCGGAACACGGCTTCGTGCGTCGTCACATCCGTGAAATAACCCCTCCACGTCTTGCTTCTCGTCGCGAGCGCTCGCACGAGGTTGTTCGTCGCCGCCGGAATCGGACCCTCTTTCGTGTAAAAACCCTGGCCTGTGGTCAGGGAAAAATAGTTTGGCTGCGAGGGGTGGAAGTTCGCGTAGAAATTCGAGAGAAGAGCCGCTCTGTCAATGAGTGAATTGAAGTACGGCATGTAGGGGCTGCCAATGACCTTCGCATAATTCTGATTCTCCAGCGACATGATCACGACGTGCCCGAAGCGCCGGACATTGGGCCCACCGAGCGTGTTGACGGCGACATTGTCGAAGACGCCTTTCGTATTGCTGGTCATCAGGCCGATCCGGCCGCTTCGATATTGCGTGTCCTCGGCGAACCCCAGCGACTCGAACGAGAGGCCCCTGTCGAATGAAATGGACGCCTCGAGATGCTTCTTGTACATCCTGAGCCTGAGCAGGTAGTAATAGCCGCTCTGGAAATACTGGATGCCCGACGCGAGAACGGTGACGACACCGCCGTCATTCTTCACCAACCACCATTTCTTGTTTCCCGACGCATCTCTCTTGAGAGAGAGCTGATAGTAGTGAGAGGCGTCCTGCGCGCGGCCAATGATCCCGATCTCGCCGGACACATAGTTGTAGATCTTCGCTTCGGCCTGGACGGAGTAGTCCGCCCACGTGGGATCTCCATCGAAGGAAGCCGCGGAGAGTTGTGCAGTAGCATCGGATTGACAGTACTCCTGAGTGCCGGTGGTGACGGTTCGACAGATACCCCAGCTTCCGTCAGTGGACGTCCAGCTTGACGCCGTCCCATCGTCAAAATCATCTCGATAGAGCGTCGCTGCGTGCGGAGTGCCGCGCACCAGGATCAGACAGAAGAACACCGTCAATGCGCTCAGACGCCTGAGGTTCATCACGACGATCTTTCGCCGGTTACGATCCCCGTGCAAGGCGAATCGTTGATACCGTCGAGCCCGGGCGACGGCCGCTCAGCTTGAAGCCCGCCCTTTGGACACGGCCTCGGCGCCGGGCGGCGGACGAAACGGGTCTGCCGGGATCCGCTCGTAGCGCACATCCAGGATCTGGAGTCGCTCCGTGCCGGCCGGTGCGTGAAGGACCACATGATCCCCCGGCCCGGATTTCATCAACGCGCGCGCCAAGGGGGACTTCCAGCTGATATGGTTCCTGTCGAGATCGATCTCATCGAGACCGACGATGCGCACCACGCGCTCGGCGCCGGCGGCGTCGGCGTACCGGACAGTCGCCCCGAAAAAGACGTGCCTTGCGGCGCGCCCGTTGCGCGGCGCCTCCGGATCCACCACTTCCGCGGCGTCAATCCGTTTGGTGAGAAAGCGGAGTCGCCGATCGATCTGACGCAGCCGGCGTTTGTTGTACTGATAGTCGGCGTTCTCGCTGCGATCGCCGTTGCTCGCCGCCCAGGCCACCACCTGTGTCACGGCCGGCCGTTCTTTCGTGAGCAGGAACCGCAACTCGTCTCTCAGCCGCTGGAGCCCGCCGGGCGTGATGTAGTTTTTGACTTCGGAATCCACCGCGCAGCTCTCTTTTCGGTTCGTCAGCGATGTTCGAGAATATCGCAGTCGGTGCAGGCAATGAGCCGGCTGCTGTTCATAGCGACGGCGACTGCCCTCACGATCGTCGCGACTTCGGCGTGCGGTGCGTCGCATCGGACCGGGCCGGACGCCACCAGCGCGCTGCCAAGCGTATCAACACGGTGAATCCTCGGCGGTTCGCCAGATCCTGCTTCGGCGTCGCCTTGCAGAGGCCGGGACGATTCTGCGTGTCGCCCAGATTCTCGATCCAGGAGTTTGCCGTGCCGGCGGTATCGGGTCGGGCTGTCATCCTCGCGTTGGCGCGCCTCGCGCTCAGCTTGAAACTCGGGCGCAATGTCCGTACAACAGAAGAACCACTTGCACTTGGTAAACCCCAGGAGTCCTAGCGTTGCACGAAGCACTTACGTTTGCCGAAATCGCCCGCAGCGGCGTTGACGTGCGTCGAGCTGTCGCGCTCGTGCTCGCCGTTGCTGGACAGGGCCGGCGATCCCCAGAAGCGAACCGCTGGCGAGCTCTGCCGGCCGCGGAGAATATCGTCCTCGCGGCGAACGGGGGCGTGTCGATCGCCACCGATGGCGAGGAGATCGACGAACGCGAATACGTGAAATCGCTCGGGACTCTTCTGAGATCGATGATGGAAGACACCGAGGGGGCGGCCACGCACGCCCCGGGCGGACTCCTGCTCCTCATCGCGCGAGCGACCGGCTCGATGGACCTGCCGGTCCCGTCGTTCACCGCGTTCCGCGAAGGGCTGCTGCGGTTCGGCTCGGCCGATCAAATAGAGTTGGCATTGCTGTACCGACGGTGCATTGCGCAGCGGCCGGATCGCCGCCTCAGTGCACCCCGGCCCGACGACCTCAGGCGCGAGCTTCGACGACTCGAGTTGGCGCTGTTCCAGAAAGCGTCGCCGCGATCTGACGGCCAACGGCGAGCACGTACGGCAGCTGCGGCGGTCCTTGCCGCGGCGGCGCTGGCGGCCTCGTTCGTGATCGGCATCAACGTCATCGCTCCGAGATTCCAACCACGAAATCCGTCGGATGGGCGTGACGCGCGGCCGCCGCAGCCCGCGTCACCTGCGACGGTTCCTGACCCGCGTCCGGCGCCGGCGCCATCGGCTGCGCCCTTGAAGCGCGAGCCTGCAAGCGCGACCGCTGTTTCCGTCACGCCCGTGCTCACCGCTGCGACGATGGGAAGCGATCTCTTTTCGCCGTCGTTTGTGGAACAGGGACACGCAATCCTGTTTCACTCCGGACGTGCCGGCAGCTCGCTGATGCGTCTGTCGCTGGATAATGCCGCGACGCCGTCGGTGGCAACCATTCTTCAGGACGGGGCGGCGAACTTTCATGCCGTGCGCTCGCCGGACGGTCAACGTCTCGCCTACGATTCGGACCGCGACGGCGTGCGGGGCGTGTATGTCTCGCGCCCCGGCGGACGCGATGCGACAAAGGTCAGCGGCAATGGCTACGCGGCCGTCCCGCGCTGGTCTCCGGATGGCGGCCGGCTCGCCTTCATCAAGGCTGAGTCCGGGCGGCCGCACGTCTGGAACGTCTGGATCGCCGATCTCGCCGGTCACTCTCTGACGCGGGTGAGTCATCACGCCGTGGGTCAGGCCTGGGGCGCGTCGTGGTTCCCCGGCGGAACACGCCTCGCGTACAGCGTGGAGGATCGCCTCGTGATCGCGGATCTGTCCCGTGGTACGCGACGTGTCATCCCGTCGCCGATCCGTGGACGCCTCGTACGAACGCCCGCCGTTTCTCCCGACGGCAAGTGGATCGTTTTCCAGGTCCATCACGATGGTGCGTGGCTTCTACAGACGGCGACCGGGAAAATGCAGCGCGTGCTGAGCGACGCAACGGCGGAGGAGTTCGCATGGTCACCCGACAGCCGCCGCGTCGTGTATCACACCCACCATGGCGGAGGGTGGTCGCTGTGGCAGCTCGCGTTCGACCGGAAGACGTTCATTTCTTGACCGCGGCTCGCGCCTCGCGGTTCGCTGTTCGCGATTCGCCGCTCGCGGCATCACCGCCCTCGCTGCTGCGCCAGGAACTGTGCGACCGCGTCCGGCTCGTCGAACGCCGGTCTGACGAATGCGCGAGCTCTGGGCCGGACGCCTTCCAGCGCCTCGCCGAGCCACACGAGGTCGGCGATGAACGGCTCGGCGTCTGCGGCCGTTACAGCGGCGCGCTCCACGAGATCCAGCCACGCCCCGTGAGAACGATCGATCCCGAGCAGCGCGACCTTCGCGGAACCGTCGTTGTCGCCCGCGTCGTCGACATCGTCGTCAGGCGATCTCGTCAGAGCCCGGTTGATCTTCGCGACCACCAGGAAATGAAACCAGGCAATCACCTCGCGGGCTTCGTCTTTCGCGTCGCCTGTTGGGCCGCGGTCGCCGTCAACCAGTGGTGAGTGCGCATCGCGTAGTCCTTGGCCCGCCGGTCGATGGGCTTGTGTTCCGCGGGCACGCGCGGCCGCATCCGCTGCCACTCTTTGCGCGACGGTGGGTTCCGGCACGCGTCGTTGATCTCTTCGAACAGTTCCTGCATCCATGCGGGCGGTGGCGGCGGCAGTTCTTCGGGCAGCGGTGGCGCATCGGCAACGGCCTTCAGGTTTGGATCGAGCGATGCCTCCATCTCCATACGGTCGGCAAAGAGGCGGCAGTATGACGTCAGGGCGCACCGCTCGCACCACCCATCGCAGTAGTTGAAGATGCCGACGATGAAACCGTCTCGAACTTCCATGGAGCCCTCCCGCAGGAGGAAAGGCAAAGGCTGCGCCTCAGGTCTTACACTGCCACGAACGCGCTCGAACGGCCACAAGTCATTGTCCGTGCGCAGAATCTGCGCACGGATCCGCGCCCGAGTACGCGGATCCGGCGTACGCAGTGATAAAACCCTTACAGCTTCCAGCCGTAGCGCTGCGCGGCGGATCGTAGTCCGATCCATTCGTTCGTGTCGCCGACGGGCGCCGACGAGGGCGCCGACGTGGTCGGACAGGCGGCGCCATACGGTCCGGGGTCAATCGGGTACAAGGGCGCGAATCGATCCGGCTTCCCGAAATCCAGCGCGAGCGCGAGATTGTTCGCGGTCGCGTCCCTGACGGTCAGCGGCTCGAGATTCCAGCGCCATTCAATCAGCTTCAGGATCGACGTGTGATCGAAGGCCGTGTGCGACACGACCTCGCGCCCCGCGTAGGGAGACATGATCAGACAGGGCACGCGGAAGCCGAGTAAGCCATCCTCGTCGCCTGCCGCCGCGGACGCCGCCGGGATCGGGGCCGCCGGCGGAGGCACGTGCTCGAAGAAGCCTCCCCACTCGTCGAACGTAATCACGAACACGGTGTGCTTCCAGTTCGGACTCGATGTGACCGCCGAATAGACGGCGTTCATGAAGACTTCGCCGTTGCGGATATCGGCGTGCGGATGATCGTCGTCGGACGTCCCTGCCGCCTCGTCGATGAACCGTGGATCGACGTAGGACACCTGCGGCAGCGTTCCATCGGCGCAATCCTCGAAGAAATGGTCGATGGTGCGGCTGATGGACGCGTACTTCAGTCCCCACAAACCGAGGAATGGCGCATCGCTGAAGTAATAGCGGCCGCTCAGGCCCGCGGCGGCCAGACGATCCCAGATCGTTGGCAGCGTGCTCAGTTCGAATGTGTCCCCGAGCCGGTCGGTCTGCGCCGCATGCATGTAAAGACGGTTAGGAAACGTCGGTCCGAGTATCGCGGCAAAGTACCGATCGCACGCCGTCCAACCTGGAGCAGCCTGGGCAAGGAATGCGACGTCGTTCTGCAGGTAGTAGCCGATGGCGTATTCGTCGTTCAAGCCTGCGCGAAGCCACCCGTCGCATCCGCCGCGGTCGTACTCGACGCGGGCGCCTTCGTAGGAATGGTCGGGATCCGGATGCCCACAACCCTGGTAGTCCGGCTGGAGGGGGTACGTCGAATGTGACCCACCGCCGCTGTCGAGATAGGCGAGCCCCGCCTGCCGGCCGTCAGCGCCCGGCAGCCAGCCGAGCAGGTGATCGAATGACCGGTTTTCCATCATCACGACGACGACGTGTTCGATGCCGGAGTTGCGTGGATTGGGAAGCAGCGGTTTCGCTGCCGAGGAGCCGCCGAGGGCCAGGGCGCCGCTCGCCAGCGCCGCCTGTTCGAGAAACTGCCGACGGGAATACTTATGAGCCACGGTCACCCCCGCGCGGCCTCTTACAAGCGGGGTACCACGTCGAAGATTGAAGAGCTGGTCGACGCGGTCCGGCCGCGGGGATCGTCAGTACGCCACCATCGCATCCTCGAACAGTGCGCTCAGCTCATCGGGGCTCGCCGGCCGCGGAGCGAGTTTCGTCACACGATGCTGTGGAATCGTGCCCTCCACGAGGGTGGGGATGTCCGACGTGGAATAGCCGAGCGCCCGCAGTCCATTGGGCACCTTCAGCCGCTCCATGAACCACGTGATCCTGTCGGCAAGGATCCGTCCGGCAGCGTCTGCTGGCGCGCTCGACACGTCGACCCCCAGCGCTTCGGCGGCCTGGAGATGCCGCGACGGATTCGCGGCCGCGGTGAAGCGGAAGACCGCGGGCGCATTGAGAATCACCGAGACGCCGTGCGGCACGAGCGGATGATCGACCGAGTAGCCGGGTGCGCGGTACTGCCGGACGTGCCCGGACACGGGATACGACATGCCGTGCGGCAGGTGCACGCCGGCGTTGCCGAAGCCGATGCCCGCGTATGCCGCCGCCAGCAGCATGTTGGCGCGCGCGTCGTCGTCGCCGGGATCCTCGACGGCGCGCACGAGGAACTGCGCCACCATCCGCAGCGCCTGCAGGGACCAGACGTCGCTGATCGGGTTCGAGCCCTGATACGCCGGACGCAGGATCGGACGGTCGGGCCGCGGCCGGCCGGTGAACGGCATCGCGGTGTACGACTCGACGGCGTGGCTCAGAATGTCGAGACCCGATGACGCCGCGACGGCGGATGGCATCGTGCGCGTGTTCTCCGGATCGAGGTAGCCGAGCGTCGGCTTCAGGCGGCGATGCGCGATGCCTGTCTTGGCGTGCAGGCTCTCGAGATCGAAGATCGCGACCCCGGTCGTTTCACTGCCGGTGCCGGCCGTCGTCGGAACCGCCATCAGCGGCTTCAGCGGACCGGGCACGGGCAGCCCCTTGCCGATCGGAGGGTTGACGTAATCGAGGAAGTCGGCAGGACAGCTGGTGTAGAGGTTCACCGCCTTCGCCGTATCGATCGTCGATCCGCCGCCGACCGCGACGACGGCCTCGAACGGGCGCTCACGCGCGAAGCCGATGGCGTCGAGGAACGAGGCGTCGGTGGGCTCCACGCGTACACGGTCGTAGACGACCGCGTCGATCCCGTTCTCGCTCAGCGACTCCATCGCGATCTGAACGGGCGGCAAGCCGCGCACGATCGGGTCGGTGACGAGCAGAACGCGGCGGATCCCCAGCTCCTTGAGATCCGCTCCGACTTCGCGCGTCACGCCGGGACCAAAGCGAATGCCCGACGCTGCCATTTCGAAGGCCGTCTCGGTGATCATCACGCGCCCTTTTTATCTGATCACCTTCCCGTTGCGCATCACGAATGTCACACGAGAGAGCGCCTGCAGATCCTCGAGCGGATTTCCGTCGACGGCGATCAGGTCGGCGGCGTAACCAGGGTTGATCTGACCGATCTCCTTAGCGAGGCCGAATGACTCGGCGGCGTTGATCGTGGCAGCGCGGATCGCGTCGATCGCCGGCACACCTGCCTTGCCCATCGCAGGGAATTCCTTCGCGTTCTCTCCGTGCGGCAGCACGCCGCCGTCGGTGCCGAATACGATGCGCACGCCCTCGCGATGCGCTGTTTCGACGGCGGCGCGAAGCGCCACGGAAGGCGCATCGGTTCCATCGCCGACGAGCGACGCCAGCGTCGGCACCATGAACATCCCGCGATCATGCATGCGGGCCGCCGTGTCGCGATCGATGTACGCGGCGTGCCCCAGACCGTCGACATTCGCGGCAATGGCGGCCTTGACGCTGCCCAGGCTGATCGCGTGCGCGATCGCGAGGCGTCCACTGCGATGAGCCTCCTTCACGGTCGCGAGGAGCGCCGCCGGGTCGATCTCGAACGCGTCTGGATGCGCGAACGCGTCCGCGCCCCACGTCGACACGCAGACCTTGATCAGATCGGCGCCGGCATCCACATTCTCGCGGACGCGCGCAGCGTACGCGTCAGGTCCGCCGGCGACGCCAATGCCGCCGAACTCGCAGATGCCGCCCTGTTTACCGATCCACTTTCCAGCGGCGATGATACGCGGCCCGTCCAATTCACCGCGGTTGATGCGATCGCGCAGCCGCAGAATCGCGTCCGTACGCGCGCCGAGATCGACGACCGTTGTGAAGCCGGCGCGAAGGTCCGCCAGCGCATTCGCGTCAGGGCGGCCGCCGATCCCCAGATGCACGTGCGAGTCGATCAAGCCGGGCAGCAACGTGGCCGCGCCGAGATCGCGCACCGGCGCGGATGGAGTGAGCTCGCCGCGATCGGGCGCAGCGATCTTCTCGATGCGCCCGTTTGAAATGCGCAGGACGACGGGTCCGTGGAGAGCGCCGGATACGGGATCGAGCCAATGCGCGGCTGTCACCAGGAGATCCGCAGGCTGACGCGCCGCCGCATGATCCACGCCGAGAGCCGCTGGACCCGCGGCGATCGCGCACAGCAGCAGAATCCGTGGAATCACGTGTATGTGCATCGCCAACGGTCAGATTCTATGGCTGGAACACTTGCCACTGATGTCGCGAAGCTCAGCCGTATGTCAATAACAGATCATTCTTCGGGTGCCGATTACTCGAAGGCGGGGGGCGCGCGGACGGCCGAAGGCTGCTACAGGCCTCTTCCCCGGATCACGTTGAGGAGCAGGAAGATGATCGCGACGACGAGCAGGATGTGGAGCAATCCACCAAGCGTGAACTTGGTGATCACTCCAAGCAGCCACAGAATCACGAGAATGACGACAATGCCCATCATGACGGCGGCCTCCCTCGCTCCGGGCCATTCGCTGCGAACGGTCTACGTTCCGGCGTTGCAATCCGCAATCCAGCCATGTTGCCGGTATTTGTGACAGGCGGGACCGGCTACATCGGCCGGCCGTTGATCGGCGCGCTGTGCAGCCGCGGATATTCCGTGCACGCGCTTGTCCGGCGCGAGTCGCGGTCGCGGCTCCCTGAGGGCGCGATACCGGTGATTGGGAATGCGTTGGATGCGGCGACGTTCGCATCCGCGATTCCATACGGCGCCACGATCGTTCATCTCGTCGGCACGCCGCACCCGAATCCGTCGAAGGCCGCGGAGTTCGAGGCGGTGGATCTGGCCTCGATTCGCGCGACGACTGCGGCGGCGGTCCGAGCGGCGGCCCGGCACCTCGTGTACATCAGCGTCGCGCACCCAGCACCCATCATGCAGGCGTACATCGCGGTACGCGTGCAGGGAGAAGCGCTCGTCGAGTCGACCGGCATCCCCGCAACGATCCTGCGCCCGTGGTACGTGCTCGGACCGGGCCACCGGTGGCCGTACGCCCTCGTGCCGATGTACGCCGTCCTTCGCGCGGTCCCTGCGACGCGCGCCGGCGCCGCGCGTCTCGGTCTTCTGACGCTGAGGCAAATGGTGACTGCGCTCGTGCAGGTCGTTGGCGATCCGCCCCGCGCCGGAGTGAGGGTGCTCGAGGTGCCGGAGATTCGTCGGCGATAGCTCGCGACCTCGTCATTCCTCTCGCGATACACTAAGGCGACCACGCGAGTGGATCAACATTCTCGAGGAAAAGATTGATGAAAACGCTTCTGAATACGGCGCTGCTGCTCACGCTGATTTCCGGCACCGCTTCGGCGCAAACCAATGCGGGCGAATTGAAGCCGGAAGCCAGCCTGCCGTTCACCATCACCCAGGTGGCGACGTTCAATCTGCCTTGGCGCATCGCATTCCTGCCCGACGGCCGGATGCTGATCAC
>Ga0075424_100003944_pt1 | contig 13930 bp, 12 predicted proteins | sample SoiMethybrSBSTD3_FD_75301 | JGI IMG/M metagenome (GOLD analysis project Ga0075424, IMG submission 75301) | Bulk soil microbial communities from a Populus tree surrounding site in Tennessee, USA - Soil MetaG P. TD hybrid SBSTD3 | ecosystem: Environmental > Terrestrial > Soil > Tree plantation... | reverse complement strand
TTGCTCTTCGCTAGTTACCTCGATAGCAAATCCATTCGCCAGGGCGAAGGAATTCTGACACTTTTCTGCTGCACAGCAGACTACGAGCAACGGATCCAGACCCATTTGCAGCAGGTACTTCGAAGCGTCGGTCGTTATCATGAGGCCCTTGCTTGATCTTACAGCGTCAGAAGAGAAACATTGCGGTGCTCGAACTAACACTTGTGATCGCAATAGGAGAGCCTAGTTGGAATTTCTCGCAGGTACATCCTCCCGAGCGGCTCGCAGCACTGCGCACAGAAAGATGGTGGGGTCGGTACCCTGCCGTTCACCAAGATGAATTTCATATGCCGCCTCCCAATGAGAAGCAGAACACGGTGTTGGATGGATTGAGACTGTTGGGCGGTGGGGCGCAGAGGTGATTTCTGCCATCCGGATTATCCCGGTTGCGCTCTACCTTTGGCGGGGGAATCGGAATGTATTTCCCGTCCTCCCTGCGCCTCGCGTGAAGCATGCCGGCGACGTACTTAATTTCAGTCGGGTAGCAGTCCGCCTTATTACAACAGCTCACAGAAGGATTATCCGGCATGTACCATCCCGAATAAAACTTTTCGTGCAGGGCTTCGTCCTCTGAGGGATGATAGTGTTGGGCCGCTGCGGTCGATACTGCCAAGATGAGCCCGATCGCGAGGTACGCCGCTCTCATGCGCCCTCCTTCTTTCGAAACGGCAACGTGCCGGTCATGGGGTTCACTTCGCATCACTGCCCGATCCTGTGTCCCGACGATCGAGCGCCGCCCAGACGCACGCGATCAATTCCTCTTCATTGAATGGCTTGGTCAGATAGCCAATCACCCCAGCCCCCAGCGCACGCACCCGGTCTTTGTCATCTGGAAAAGCGGTGATCAGAATGGTGGGAAGGGTGCTGCCCGACCCGACCAGATGCTCGTAAAGCTCAAGCCCGGTCATCCCGGGCAACTGCACGTCCGAGATGAGGCAACACGCGCTGTAAAGGCGGTTGAAGCGCAAAAACTCATCGGGGCGCTTGAACGCGACCGCGATGAAGCCGAACGAACTGAGCAGGTCCATCGTACTTTCGCGGACCGACGAATCGTCATCAACGATGGAGATCACGCGGTTCATCGGCATTCCCGACTCCGATATCGCGATCGCAAGTCCGATTCCGAGGTTCGTGAGACGCGGCACTCTCACTGATGCGAACGCCGAAATCGAAGGACGTTTGCCGAAAAGGGCGCCCCGCGGCCAGCAAACCGACGGGGCCAAGTCGAGGGAGGAAACGCCTTTCGGCGTGACAGACACTAGTGCCGATCGATCATCCGAAGCCAGCACGCATACGTAAGATTCGCCCTTAATTGCGTAAGGGTTACATGGACCTATGAGGGGCTGAGCTGAACGTGTGGGGTGAGGCGCCTAGTACTTTGGTTTAGATCGCCTACGACTTTCTATTCGTCACGCCGAGTGCGTCGGCCATTCGCACCAGGTCGACAAGAGACTTCGCTCGCATCTTTCGCATGATTTGGCTGCGATGGACCTTCACCGTCATCTCGCTCAATTTCGCTTGAGCTGCAATCTGCTTATTCCGTCGACCGGTGACAACGAGAGCCAAGACTTCTCGCTCGCGCGGCGTTAAGGAATTGAAGCGTTCCTGCAGTTCGGCGATGACCTTGGCTTCCTGCCGCCGGGCACGATCGCACTCGATACCCGTCTGGATGGCATCGAGCAACTCCTGCTCGCGCAGTGGCTTGGTCAGGAACTCAATGGCCCCGGATTTCATGGCGCGCACCGACATGGGAACGTCGCCGTGCGCGCTGATAAATATGATTGGAAGATGGATGTCCGATTTCTTCAGTATGCGCTGGAATTCCAGACCGCTCGGCCCCGGCAATCTGACGTCAAGCACGATGCAGCCGTGTGCATCCCCACGGTCGCTATGAAGAAACTCCTGAGCCGATTGGAATGTCTCCACTTCGAGGCCGACCGAGCGAAGAAGATCGGCGACGGCATCGCGCACCGATGCGTCATCGTCGATGACAAACACGACCGGTTGCTCTTCTCTCATGAAGAAAAACCAGAGGCTGCTGATGTTGCAATATGAACGCCAGCGTGCCTGAAGGCGACGCTTCCTAAAGCCGGCCGGCTTCCGCTATGGCGGAAGTCGATCGCATTTACTTCGATCATGACACGCCGTCGCCTTCCGTCGGCAGCCTGAACTGGAATGTGGCACCCTGGGGTACATTGGGCGTAGCCCACAACTGCCCACCGTGGGCCTCGATAATCGCTCGGCTGATCGCCAGCCCCATTCCCATTCCATGCGCCTTGGTGGTGTAAAAGGCATCAAAGAGTCGGTCGAGCGACGCCTCGTCCAGCCCGGTGCCGGAATCTTGCACTGTTACGAGCACGCCGCTCGGCCCGTCTTTCGCCGAAGCGACCAACAACTCTCGTTGTGAGTGAGCGACGCCGCTCGTGGCATCGATTGCATTCATGATCAGATTGAGGATCACTTGCTGCAACTGGATCCGATCTCCCGGAACGAGCGGCAATTCATCGCAGAATTCGGTCCGAAGCGAGATGTTGTTCCTCTGAACCTCACCGCGGATCAGCACGATCACCTCCATGAGCGTGCTGTTGATGCTCAACTTATCTCTCCGCGGAGGAGATTTCTTGACCATGGCCCGGATTCGGCTGATGATCTCGCCCGCTCGGCTGCCGTCATTGATCATGCGCTCGACCGCACGCCTCGCCGCCGGCAGATTGGGCGCTTCACCTGACAACCAGCGCAAACAAGCATTTCCGCTAATCACCAAGCCGGTCAGTGGCTGGTTGACCTCATGGGCTATCGCGGCAGTGAGCTCTCCCGCGGTCGTCAACCGAGTCACGTGCGCGAGTTCCGCTCGAAGCAGATTGACCTGCTCTTCGGCTTGCCTGCTCGCAGTGACGTCCATGACCGCACCAACAAACTCGAGTTTGCCCGCCGCATCCTTCACGGCGCGAGCAACGACACGGCCTTGCTTGACCGAGCCATCGGGCATCAACAATCGCCGCTCGAGCTCCCAATCCCTCCCCTCATATGCTACGCGCGCGAGGAAACGCTCTACGACAGCGCGCTCATCCGGGTGAATTCGTTCCAGCACCATTGCCAAAGTGGGCTTTGTCGTCCGGCCGTAGCCAAAGATTCTGAAAGTCTCCTCCGACCAGACAATCTCGCTGGTGGCAACATGCCAGCCGAAGCTGCCCGTGTGGCTCAATCTCTGTGCTTCGGCGAGATACATCTCGCTTTGCCGCAGGGCATCTTCGGCCCGCTTGCGCTCGGTGACGTCTTCGCAGGCGATGAGTACGATCAGTTGATTGCCTGTCCGCCGCACCGCTTTGGCATTTTCGCGGACCCAGAGCACGGTGCCGTCCTTGCGGATCTTTCGGACTTCCCAGCCGTTCAACTGGCCGAGGTTTTCCAGGCAGACGCCGAGGTTTTCCCGGACAAACGCTCGATCTTCCTCAAAGAAGACGTTCAGCACGGATTGCCCGACCAATTCGCCGACCGTATAGCCGAGTTGCGCAGCACCAAACGCGTTCACGGAGAGGACAGTCCCGGCCGCGTCGACGATGAAGTACATGACCGGATTGTGCTCGAAAATCTCCCTCCATTGCGCTTCGCTCTCACGCAGCGCTCGGGTCGCGCGCAGCTGCGCCATAAGACCGGTAATGACGACCGCGGCTATCAAGAAGCCTACTACTGCCGTGACATCCTGCGGATCTTCCACCCAGATATTGAGCAGTGGCGCAGCGAAGAAGTAGACAAGAGCCCCGGCGGCGACGATGGAAAGAACAACAGACCCGATGAAGCTACCCATGGGGGACAGCAGGGCGACCAGGATCAAATACGCAAAGCCGGCTGTGGCGATGCCGAGTTCCAGCCAATAGCCAAACAAGGTTACCCCTGCCACACCAATGCCGCCAAAGAAACATTGCGTGGCTGAATGCTGGAACTGAGAGGTGCTATCTCGCCTCATCGGCACCTCCAAGTATTTCCAAGCTTACGCCTTGGATCAGCTGTTATCAATTCTCCGACGCTTGCGCAGGCCGGTCGTATTGCTGAGACACTTGAGCGCAATAGTCGCAAGCGCTACCACACACGACCTTCACGTGCCCGAGGGGCAGGCTGCGCGCACCGGCTTGCCCGTCGCCGCCGCTCGCGTTCATTCCTGCTGGCGTGAACACGCAATCGTGGGTTCGCGGACGCCGCAAATTGCGGCCCGCGCTAAAGTCGAAGGGCATAAACTGCCCGGCGTCCTAAGCTGTTGCGCTGAGCTGCGCAGAGCGCTCCAGGGCCTGTCGATCCCAACCCGCCTTGTCGGCCGCGGCCTCATACGTCTCCTGCAGAAAACCGAGCAGCAGTGTGTCCGGTTCCTGCGATCGACGAACGGCGTCGTAGGGAAGAATGAATTGCCCGAGACCACTATCGTAGAAAGCCTCGGGTGTACGCAGGCGCGTGTCGCCGTAGCTGGGCGGCTCGGGGTAGGCGTAGACATAGAAGGCGGCGCGGCCATAGCCGCCATTGCCCGGCCAGAAACCGCAGCTACTGACTTCGTGCGAATAGGCTTCGCGCATCACCCAGGCGGCGACGTTTGGAGCAGGCGCATTGAGTGGCGGAGCCAGACGGCCGGAAAAGCGCGTCACCGCGAGGTCGAAACTGCCCCAGAAGAAATGCACCGGGCTGACCTTGCCGATGAATCGGGCTCGAAACACCTTCATGACCCGATCGGCCTGCAGCAGTACCCGCCAGAATCGCTGCGCATAGACACGATCATAGTGTGCGTGGGTCTGGTCTTGTTCGAACGGTACCGCATTCTTGATCTCGCTCGGCATCGTCCAGATACGCACCTCGATCCCGAGGCGGCGCAATCGATCCATGAAAGCAGAATAGAAGTCCGCGACCGCCATCGGGGCAAGTGCGAGCCTCTCGATGCGGCCGTCGTCTGTCGCGATGACCAGCTGGTGATCGATGAAGTCGAAAGCAATCTCGAATGCCCGCGCGCCATGGCATATTGGCGAGGTCGCAAGCCCGCGCGGCGTCACATAGAGCGTGACGTTCCACCAGTGGTTCACCAGCGGCGTTGAAGCCAATCTGACTTTGCCAACGATCTGAGTCCAAAGCTGGAGCGTGTCACAGGTCTCGCTCCAGGCTGCGAGAGGCAGGTCCGGCCAAGCAGACGCGTCATCCATCGTGATCCTTCGGTGACTCGTCGTCATTGAACCGGTGTCGCACGTGGCTTACCCTTCTCGACGATGAAAGCATTGTAAGACTTCGCGGGCATATTCCGCTCGTTCTTGGTCTCATGGACGACGCCAGCGGGCACATAGTACGACTGTCCCGCCGTCACCGTTTTCCATTCGCCGCCCTCCTGCCGCGTGACCAGCGTTCCCTCAACCACCGTGCCGTATTCGTCTCCGGGGTGCGTATGGCGGCCAGTGGTAACGCCGGGCGGCCAGTCAGCGGTGATCAACGTAAAGACTTTGTCCGGGACGCCCGTCACCGTTGCCTCCGAGACCAGCGTGGTGACTTTGGGCGCCTGCTGCCCAAGCGCTGAGCCCGCCGCAACGATCAGAACGGTTGCAAAAATCGTCGCCAAACGTCGCATCATTGCCTCCCATTCCTGTGTTGGTTGCTGGGGTTGGTTATCGAAAGCTTCTGCGCCAACACAGCGGATGGCCGCTGAAATAGCGACGTCAGCGGCACAAGAGCGCACGATGCCGGCCGTTCTTTCTCGTCAGTATGATAGCGGACCAGTTTGGCTTGATCCAGGTTTGCAGCGCTTGCCCAGATTGCTGCACCCCAACACCAACGGGCGCTCCGGTTGCCCGGAGCGCCCGCTGAATTCACTGCCTCACGCCGTGCCGCTACACGAGCTTCACATTCTTGAGCGGCAGGCTGCGCACTGGCTTGCCGGTCGCGGCGAAGATCGCATTCATCACCGCTGGCGTGACCACGCAGATGGTGGGCTCGCCAACGCCGCCCCAAAAGTCGTAGCTCGGGACCAGCACGGTCTCGACCTTCGGCATCTCATTGATCCGCAGCACCTGGTAGGTGTCGAAATTGACGCTGGTCATGCGGCCTTTGTCGACCGGGCACTCGCCGTAGAATGCCGCCGAGAGGCCATAGACCACCGAGCCCTCGACCTGCGCCGCGATCTGATCCGGGCTCACTGCATGACCGCAGTTCAAGGCAAGCACCATGCGGTGCACCTTGACCTTGCCCTCCGGGCTCACCGAGACCTCGGCAGTCGCCGCCGAGTAGCTGCCATAGCCCATGAACTGGGCGATGCCACGATGCACGCCCTGAGGCAGCGGCTTGCCCCAGTCGCCCTTCTCGGCCGCGGCGTTGAGAACGGCGAGATGCTTGGGATGGTTCTTCATCATAGCGCGGCGGAACTCGAGCGAGTCCTTGCCCGCCGCCCGCGCGCACTCCTCGATGAAGGCCTCCATGTAGTAGCCGTTCTGGTTGGTATTGACGCCGCGCCAGGGGCCGACCGGCACGTGCGTATTCCGCATCACGTACTCGATCAGCTTATTGGGGACGTCGTAGCCAAGCTGCGCATCGCCAGGCTCCTCCCACCAGCCCTGCAGCTGGCGCACATCCTTGCCGCCGCGGATGGCGCTCGGATTGAGCCAGGCATTGATCGACTGGCCGGACGAGCGCACATGCAAGCCGACAAGATTGCCCTGCGCATCGAGGCCCGCCGACATCGCGCATTGCGAGATCGGGCGGAAGAAATCGTGCGCCATGTCTTCCTCGCGGCTCCAGATCATCTTGATCGGAACGCCGGGGAATTCCTTGCCGATGATAGCGGCCTGCTGCACGTAGTCCTGCGTGCCGCCGCGCCGGCCGAAGCCGCCGCCGAGGTCAACGCGATGGGCTTCGCACTTGTCGATCGGCACGCCCGAGGTCTCCGAGAGCGAAGCGAGCGATGCCTCGAAGTTCTGGCTCGGCACCCACACTTCCGCCTTGTCGGGCGAGATCCGCACGGTGGCGTTCATCGGCTCCATGCAGGCATGCGCCAGGAACGGCGTCGAGTACACCGCCTCGACCTTCTTGGCGGCCCCGGCGATCGCAGCCTTGGCGTCACCTTTCACGATTTCGCCATTGGTGGCGGTGGCGGTGAGACCTTCCTTGAGGTGCTCTGCAATCGTGGCGCTTGACGCGGTCGCGCCCGCGCCTTCGTCCCACTCGATCGGTAGCGCGTCGAGCGCAGACTTTGCGCGCCACCAAGTGTCGGCCACCACCGCGACGGCGGTGTCCTTCACGCGCACGACCTTCTTCACGCCCGGGCGGCCAGCGATTTTGGATTCGTCATAGCTCTTGAGCTTGCCGCCATAGACCGGGCAATCCTTAACCGCCGCACACAGCATGCCCGGCAGATTGATGTCGATGGCGTAGACCTTGCTGCCGTTGAGCTTGTCGGCTGTGTCGAGCCGCTTCACCGGCTTGCCGGCGATCGTCCAGCTCTTGGGGTCCTTGAGCTTGATGCTCTTGGGGTCCGGCGCCTCGAGCTTGGCAGCCGCGGCCGCAACCTTGCCGTAGCTGATGGTCCGATTCGAGGCCGCATGGCTGATCACGCCGTTGCGCACCGTCAGCTCGCCGACCGGCACCTTCCACTCGTTGGCGGCCGCCTGCAGCAGCATGATGCGCGCCGCAGCGCCGGCGCGGCGGACATAATCCTCAGAGGTGCGGATGCCGCGGCTGCCGCCGGTCGACATGTCACCCCACACGCGCTTGCGCGCGAGATTCTGACCGGGCGTGATGCGATCGACCGCGATCTTGTTCCAGTCGCTTTCGAGCTCCTCGACGACGAGCTGAGCAAGACCAGTGAGAGTGCCCTGTCCCATCTCAGAGCGGGCGATGCGGATGACGGTGGTGTCGTCGGGCTTGATCACGACCCAAGCGTTGACCTCGGCCCCGGCTTCCTGCGCGATAGCTGCATCGATACCGAACGGCGCATTGAAGCCGAGCGCGAGACCGCCGCCGGCCGCCGCCGAAGTCACGATGAACGTTCGACGCGAAATCCTTGCGGACTTGCCGCTAATCTTTTTTGTCATGGCGGATCTCCCTAGGCGCGGTTGGTGGCGGCCATGTGCACGGCCGCGCGGATGCGCTGATAGGTGCCGCAGCGACAGATGTTGGTCATCGCGGCATCGATGTCGGCGTCACTCGGCTTGGGATTCTTCTTGAGCAGCGCCGCCGCAGCCATGATCTGGCCCGACTGGCAATAGCCGCACTGCGGCACGTCGAGCGCCAGCCACGCTTTCTGAACCGGGTGGCTGCTGTCGGGGGACAGGCCCTCGATGGTGACGATCTGGTCGGTCGGCTTCACGTCGCCAACGCGAAGCGAGCACGAGCGCATCACCTCGCCGTTGATATGGACCGAGCACGCGCCGCATTGCGCCACGCCGCAGCCGTACTTGGTGCCGGTGAGCCCGACCTGCTCGCGAAGGACCCAGAGCAGAGGCGTGTCGGCCTCCACTTCGACGTCACGCGTACTGCCGTTGATATTGAGCTTCGCCATAGAGCCTCCTCCCGATCCATCGAACGGGTTTTGATTGGAGACCCAGGGACGCGGCCCGCCCCCAGGCCATGTCGAAACATAGCCCAGCCGGCAACGCCTTGCCTACGCCAGTTTGCAAGCTCTCTAAAGTGTGACCGACGCAAGCCCGTGACCTGATGTCACGGCCTTCAATCGTTGAGAATCGTGAAATCCTTTACGTCACGCCGCCCGGCAGCGCCTGCAGAAACGCGTCGATGTCGGCGAGATCCTCTCGCCCATCACCGCCTCGGCATAGGCCGGACGTCGATATGGCGTTTGCGGGTGACGGCGAGCCCGGGATGAGAACTAGCCAGGGCGTCCACTCATGAATCGTCACGGTTAGTCAGCGGTGACGTATGTCGGCCTTACCCTCATGATCGGATGTCAGTCGATCCAAACACTGTTGGGCCAAGAGCCGAATTCGCGATCCATGCGCTGGAGGAGGTGCCATCACCTCAGCGCTGTGCAGTGGCGCCCCCGTGGTGAGGCTTCTTCTTTTTCTTTGGCTTGCTCTTCACAGTGTACCGCGGCGAGGGCGTGTCCAGTCGGGGCGTGGGAACCGACGTCACTTCGCGACGAGGAAGGGCGGGAGCATTCCCAACGGGAGGCTGACGGACCAAATCCTGCCGGTTGTAACCGCCGGGCGCCAACAGATCCTGAGGGTTTGAGCGATTGGTCATATCTTGAGGATTGAATGGATTGACCCCCGGGGGGTATCCAATGCCTTGAGCATCTGCGGCCACGATTCCGGCCACAAGGGCCAAAGCTGCACCTATGATCCGTCTCATAATATGATCCTTGGCTTCACTGCCTGTTGTGAGTTGGCAAGCTCGCCGACGGCAACGATATCGGCACGGGAAGGCTAACGGAAATTGGCGCGGCAGGTATTGCCCCTTTGCAGGAAAATACTATCCATTGGTATAGCAACCACCATACCCTGGCGGCTGTTCCATGCTCAGGAACTGTGGCGGATAAGTGCGAATGAAGTGCAGCCACCACCAGGGTCAACTCATGCAGGCGATTCAGACCTTCGCCATCTCGAAGGTCGGACGCGCGAACAGCTCCTCGACGGCAGGCTTCCTGTCGATCAAGCCCTGCTCGTAAGCATACTGCGTCAGCGCCTCGATCTCGGGCATGTTCTCGTGCACACCGTATTTCCAGAAGTCAGGCCCCATCACCGCCATGGTCTCCTTAGTCTCGGCCTCGAGCCACGGCAAAGTGACCATCAGGGCGTTGACGTCGCAGAGATCGATCATCGCCCTCGCCTTCGCTTCCAGAAACGCTTTGTAGACGCTGGTGGCGAGCCACGGATAGCGCTCGACCAGCGTCTTCTTGATGCCGATGAGATGCATGATCGGAAAGAGGCCGGTCTTTCTGTAGTAGGCCTGCTCGGCCGCGCGAGTATTCGGAAACAGGCGCGCGATGTGTGGCTCGCCTTTCAGAAACGATGACGGCGCACGCGCCGTGAACAGCGCATCGAGCTCGCCGTTGCGCAGCATCTCGACCAGCGTTTCTCCGGGCTCGAGCGGCTTGAGGTCGAGGCCCGGTATCGACTTGAGCGGCGTGCGCTCGCCGCGACCAGGCTCCTCCTGCCCGCCATTGCGCCAATGGATCTCGTTGGGCTTCACGCCGTATTCATGCTGCAGCATGCCGCGCATCCAGACCACGGCCGTGATCTGATACTCGGGCAGACCAATGCGCTTGCCGCGCAGATCCTCAGGCGTGCGGATGCCGGCGTCTGTTCGGATGTAGATGCCGGAGTGCCGGAAGATGCGCGACACGAACGCCGGAATGCCGATATAGGGCGAGGTTCCAGCCGCGGTCGTCCGCAGATAGCTTGAGAACGAGAGCTCAGACACATCAAACTCATCGTACTTGAAGGCGCGGTGGAAGATCTCCTCCGGATAGAGCGGCAGATAAGTGACCGCGCAGCCGTCGACCTTCACGCGACCATCCCGGATGGCGGCTGTGCGGTCGTAGTTGCCGCATGCAATCGTAATGGGCACCTCGACCATGAAACCTCCTGGGGGCTGGTGGCGAGCGGCGGGGCAAAGGCTCGCGCTGGATGGGGCTTAAGCGTACTTGCCGGTGGCCGGTGAAGGCAATCCCCGCCCGATCGTTGACGCGGCCGTCGGCCCGGGAGTAGCCTTTCGACCGGTTGTACAGGCAACCTTCGGTCCGCGAAAAGGGTTGAACCTGCCTGTGGGCTTTTGATTGCCATCGCCTTCTTTCAGCCCGCACACGCGGACACGGGCGCCACGAAGGAAGGTGTTCCATGTCGCAAGCGCTCCCAGCGCGGCCGAATCTTGATTGGCTGCGGAAAACCGCAAAGCAGCAGTTCCAACAGCTTCGCAAGACCAACCCCGACGCCAAGCTTGCCGGCGCGCAGCTTGCGCTTGCGCGCGAATACGGGTTTCGAAGCTGGCGTGCCATGAAGGCGGAGGTCGATCGTCTGCAGGCACTAGGATCGTCGGGCGACCAGGCAATCAAAGCACTGCTGCGTGCTGTCGGCACGGGTCAAATCGACACGGTGCGCGCCACGCTCGCGGCTGCGCCGGAGGTGGTCAACGCGGTCGGGCCACATCCCTTCTGGGGCGGACGTTCGCAACCGCTGCATTTGTCGATCGACACGAAGCGGCGCGACATGTTCGATCTTCTCATCGCAGCCGGCGCGGACGTCAATGGTAGCAATGAGCACAACGAGCATTGGTCACCGCTGATGCTGACCGTGCATTTTGATCAACCGGAGATGCGCCGCGTGCTGCTCGAGCGCGGTGCGACCGTTGGGTTGATCGAGGCATTGATGCTGGAGGACGATGCCTTGGTCGAGAAGCTCCTTCGCCCAGGAAAATCTGCACTGCCGACGATCGAGCCCAACAGCGGTTCTATCCTGGCATTCGCGCGCACGCCGTTCGCGATCGACCGCTTGCTGGAGCTAGGAGTCGCATCTGATCGCAAGGACAGGTGGGACACCACGCCGATCCAGGCCATGAGCCGCCTGGGTCAGCGCGGTCGGCCCTTGGTGCAGCACATGCTGAAGCGCGGAATTGCGGCCGAGCCACAGGAATATGCCCGCATGGGCGACCAGGACACGCTCGCGGCGCTCATCGCTGCCACGCCCGACATTGCCAAATCGGATGCCGTGATGATGGGCGCGGTCGACTTCGGTCATCACGCCTTGGTCACCTGGTTGCTCGCGCAAGGTGCCAATGCGAATGCTCGCACCGATTGGGGGTCGCGCCACACGGCCCTGCACTCCGCTGCCTGGAATGGCGACCTGCGCATGGTGAAGCTCCTGGTCGAAGCCAGAGCGGACATCACCGCTCGCGACCCCGAGCACAACAACACGCCCGCGGGCTGGGCCAAGGTCGCGATTGACGTGACCAACAACCCGGACTGCAAGGAGGTGGCGGACTTTCTGGCCGGGCTCGAGGACCGGACATCGTCGTAGCGCCGCCCGACCAGGCGATCCGCGGGCCGGGCACTGCTTGTTGTCCCGGCCCGAGAGCGATATTTTTCAGGCGACCTAGGAGAGGATTGATGATCTCGACCGTCGTCGGCGGCGCCATGCTGCCGCATGCCCCGCAGTTCTTCACCATGCCCGAGACCGAGGACAAGGCGAACGTCGAGCACGTGCGCGCGGTCGCGGCCGAGATCGGGGAGCGGCTGCGCGCGCTCAAGCCCGATCTCTGGATCATCTTCTCCAACGACCACGCCGAGCAGTTCTTCCACAATGCTGCGCCGCCCTTCACGGTGCATGTCGGCGGCGAAGCGACCGGCGAGTTTGCCGGCCGCCAGTTCCGCTGGCAAATCCCGAGCGAGACCGGGTTTGCGCTGGTGCGCGAGCTCTATCGGCAGAACTTCGACCCGGCCTTCACGTCGACCGCCAAGATCGACTATGCGATCGGCATTCCCCTCACCCATATCGGCCACACCGGGCCGGTGCTGCCGATCTACGTGAATGCCTATCTGCCGCCGCAGCCCACAATGGAACGCTGCTATGCCTTCGGCCAGGCGGTCGCGCGCACCGTCACCACACTCGGGCTCAGGACCGTGATCTTGGCGAGCGGCGGCATGTCACATTTTCCCGGCACCGACCGCTACTCGAACCCGGAGCTCGCCTGGGACCAGCGCGTGCTCGAGCAGCTCGCGACCGGCCGACTCAAATCGCTCATTGCCTTCGACGAAGCCGAGCTCGACGACACCGGCAACATCGAGTTGCGCTGCTGGGCCTGCGCGGCCGGCGCGCTCGGCGAGCGCAAGCCCGACGTCATCTCGTTCGACCCGAGCTGGCACCACAACTACGCTTCGCTCGGCTTCATCGAGTCGCAGCCCGGCGATCACAGCGCGCACTATCCGTCGATCAAGCCGGAACTGGTCGAGCTCACATCCGCGCTGCATGCGCTCGCGCATGATGCCGACAAGCGCGCCCAATATGTCGCTGACGCGGACGCCTATGCGGATGGCTTCAAGCTTTCGGCCGACCAGCGCGAAGCGCTGATCAAGCTCGACCTGCCGGCAATCGTGCGGATGGGTGCCCATCCGCTGGTGCCATTCCTCGCCCAGATGCAAATCCAGCGCTTGCGCCCGCAGCGCTGAGATCGATCACTTCCCTTCCACACTCTCGCAACAAGGACTGATGACAGTGGCTGCCAAGAATCCTGCGAAGACTGCTGCAAAGACGTCTGTGAAGGCTGCTACCTCCAAAGCATCTGCGCGCCCGTCGAAGACTCTGCTCGACGACCTCGTGCTGGCCAACAAAATTCTATTCCACTTCGACGTCGTTGATGCGTTCGGCCATATCAGCGTGCGCGACGACCGCGACCCGCAGAACCGCTATCTGATGTCGCGCCATCTGCCGCCCGGCATGGTCACCGCGAAGGACATCGTCACTTTCGACATGGACTCAAATCCGCTCACCCACACCGACATGGCGCAGATGAGCGAGCGTTACATCCACGGTGAGATTTACAAGGTGCGTCCCGACGTGATCTCGGTTGTGCATTGCCACGCACGTCCGCTCATTCCCTTCGGCACCGCCAAGGGCGCAAAGCTCAGACCCATGACACATATGTGCGGCTTTCTCGGCTGCGGTGTGCCGATTTACGAGATCCGTGATGCTGGCGGCCAGACCGACATGCTGGTGCGCACCGCACCGCTCGGCAAGGCGCTCGCCGAGACGCTCAGCGACAAGGCCGTCGTGCTGATGCGCGGCCACGGCGCCACCATGGTCGGCAGGTCGATTCAGGAAACGGTGTTTCGGGCCGTCTACTCGATGGACAACGCGGTCGTGCAGATGCAGGCGCACGCGCTCGCGGCTGATGGCGAGGTCGAGTTCCTGTCGCTCGAGGAATC